>Ga0114898_1001622_pt1 | contig 12808 bp, 12 predicted proteins | sample Malvired_Geostar_FD_83496 | JGI IMG/M metagenome (GOLD analysis project Ga0114898, IMG submission 83496) | Marine viral communities from the Global Malaspina Expedition - Malaspina viral metaG DeepMed_Geostar | ecosystem: Environmental > Aquatic > Marine > Oceanic | place: Mediterranean Sea... | reverse complement strand
GGTCCGCGATGGTCGAAGAAGGCGCCCAGACTGTCACGCTCGGGAAACAGCTCGCGGCCGCCGGCGGCATGATGCTGGTGATGACGGTCACCCACGCCTTCGGGCTGACGGGAATTTCGAAGCTGCTCAATCTACGGAAGGAGCATCTGCAGGAGATGAGCTTCAGCCTCAAGAGCATCGCACTGATGTCCGGGATGGGCCTGCTGCTGCTGGGGCTGCACGCGTTCGAGATCGGCATCTTCGCCGGCTTCTACCTGCTGATCGACGCGATGCAGACGCTTGAGGAGTCGCTCTACTACTCGGCCTCGGCCTATGCGACGCTCGGCCGGACCGCCGACTATTTCCCCGCGGACTGGCGGCTGATCGGGGCGCTGGAGGCGCTGATCGGATTTCTGCTCATCAGCTGGTCGACGGCCTTCATGGTCAGCAAGGCGAGCCGGCTGATGCCGGATTGAGGCGGCGGGTAACAGGGAGAAAAACGGCGCAGCTTGGCGAAACCCTCGCCTTTCCAAAGCGTATCTGTTCTGTCTCCGCGCGGAGGCTCTTCGGAGAGTTGAGTGGCTTACACCAAGGCGGCCCCTGACGAGATGGCCTTTCTGGCCGGCGGCGGCGAGGTCGGCGCGCTGATGCGAAGCCATGACTGGTCGCGCTCGCCGCTGGGTCATCCCTCGACGTGGGCGCAGTCGCTGCGGTCGGTGGTCGGGCTGCTGCTGCACTCCAAATTCCCGATGTTCGTCGCCTGGGGCGATGAGCTGACCTTTCTCTACAACGATCCCTACGCCGAGATCCTGGGGGCCAAGCATCCCAAGGCGCTGGGCGGTCGCTTCGAGGACATCTGGGCCGAGATCTGGACCGACATCTCGCCGATGATCGACGCGGCGCTGGCGGGCGAGGCCACCTTCCACCAGAACCTGCCGCTGGTGATGAACCGCAAGGGCTTCGACGAAAAGACCTGGTTCACCTTCAGCTATTCGCCGGTGCACGACGAGGCCGGAAAGGTCGCAGGCATGTTCTGCGCCGTCGCCGAGACCACCGGGCAGGTGCTGGCCGAGGCCGCCCTGACGGAAAGCGAAACCCGCTTCCGGGGGATGGCGGACAATACGCCGGTGATGATGTGGGTGACGGATCCGACCGGCCATTGTTCATACCTGAACGCCCGCTGGTACGAGTTCACCGGTCAGGCGCCCGGCGCCGGCGAGGGCTATGGCTGGCTGGACGCGGTTCACCCCGATGATCGGCCGATAGCGGAGGAAGCGTTCGTGCGGGCCAACGCCGAACCGCGCGACTATCAGGTCGAATTCCGGATCCGGCGCGCAGACGGGGTCTATCGCTGGACACTGGACGCAGCAGCGGCCCGGTTCTCGGCGACCGGGGAATACCTCGGCTACGTCGGCTCGGTCATCGACATCGATGAGCGGCGGGAGATGGAAACCGCCCTGCGGCAGGCGCGTGACCGGCTGGAGGAGCGGGTCGCGGCGGCGGTGGCGGAACGACGCGAGGCCGACGCCCTGCACCGGGCCTATTTCGAGAACTCCCCGGAGGCGCTGTTCGTGATCGGCGTCGAGCCGGACGGCGGCTTCGTGATCGAGGAAACCAATCCGGCGCACGAGGCGGCCGTCGGGATGAAGCTGGAGGAGGTTCGCGGGCGAAGGCTGGACGCCATCCTGCCGCCGGAACTGACGGAGCAGATCCAGGCGACATACCGGCATGTGGTCGAGACGGGCGCGATCCACCAGTACCGCGAGGATTTCGATCTGACCGGGGAGGCGCAGCACTGGGATACGTCGCTGGTGCCGATGCGAGACTCCGACGGGCGGATCATCCGCCTGATCGGATCGAGCCGGAACGTCACCCGGCAAGTCCTCGCCGAGGAGGCGCTGCGGCAGTCGCAGAAGATGGACGCGATGGGGCAACTGACCGGCGGCGTCGCCCACGACTTCAACAATCTGCTGACCCCGATCGTCGGGGCGCTGGACATGCTGCAGCGCCGGGGGCTGGGCGGCGAGCGGGAGCGCAGACTGATCGAGGGCGCGGCCCAGTCGGCCGAGCGCGCCAAGGTGCTGGTGCAGAGGCTGCTGGCCTTCGCCCGGCGGCAGCCGCTGCAACCGGTGGCGGTCGATGTCGGCGGGGTGGTGCGGGGCATGGCCGATCTGGTCGCCAGCACGACCGGGCCGCAGATCAAGGTGGTGGTGGAGACGCCGGACGACCTGCCGCCGGCGCTGGCGGACACCAACCAGCTGGAGATGGCGCTGCTGAACCTGGCCGTGAACGCCCGCGACGCCATGCCAAACGGCGGCACGCTGAGGATCAGCGCCTCCGCCGAGACCGTGCGGTCCGGAACGTCGAAGCCGCTGAAGTCGGGGCGGTACATCCGCGTGTCGGTGGCTGACACCGGCTCCGGCATGGACGAGGCGACACTGGCGCGCGCGGTCGAGCCGTTCTTCAGCACCAAGGGCGTCGGGCAGGGCACGGGGCTGGGGCTGTCGATGGCGCACGGCCTCGCCTCGCAGCTGGGCGGCGCGCTGCTGATCGCCAGCAACCCCGGTCTGGGCACCAACGTCGAGCTGTGGCTGCCGCGGACGGACGCCATGCCCGAAGCCCTGGCGCGCCCGCCCGAGACCAGCGTTTCGGGGCAGGTCGGCACGGCCCTGCTCGTCGATGACGAGGAATTCGTGCGCCTGAGCACCGCCGACATGCTGTCCGACCTCGGATACCGGGTCATCGAGGCCGCGTCGGCCGAGGAGGCGCTGCGCCTGATTGGCGACCAGCCGATCGATCTGGTGGTCACCGACCACCTGATGCCGGGCATGACGGGCACCGAACTGGCGCGGGCGCTCCGTGAGACGCGGCCGGACCTGTCGATCCTGCTGGTTTCCGGATTCGCCGAGGTCGAAGGGGTGGCCCCCGACCTTCCGCGCCTGACCAAGCCGTTCCGCAAGGACGAACTGGCGGCCAGCATCGCCGGCCTCTCGCCGAGCGGGGAAGCGGGGGCGTAGGCGAGGCGCCGCGGACCGTCCGGTGACCAGATCGGATCGATCCGTCCGCGGCCGGGTTGCGTAATGTTCCGTGTCGCCCAATGACAGAGGCCCGCCGACCATGCTCTCGACCACCCGCCGTCTCGCCCTGCTGATCGCGGGGGTGGTGTCGCTCGCCGCCTGCCAGACCGCGCCCGTCGCCGATGCGGGGTTCCTGTCCAGCTACGAGGGACTGGAGACGAAAACCGGGACGTTGCGGGTTTCGGTTCGGGAGCGGCGCGACGAGGCGCTGACGGCCGCCGTCGAGCGGCTGTTCGTCGAGCCGTCGCAACTGGTCCCCGGCGCGGCGGGGGCGTTGGCGCCGGAGGATGTCGCCCTGGTGCTCGGCGAGGTCGACCGGCAGGTCTGCTACGAGCTCAGCGAACGCTTCACGGTTCTGGACGCCCCGGCCCCCGACGCGGCGATGGTGCGGGTGGCGGTGACGCGGATTACGCCGACCGAGCCCGTCGGATCGGGGCTGTCGGCGGTCGCGGGCGCCTTCATCCCGGGCCCGATCGGCGTCCGCCCGCCGGGTTCGACCGGGATGCTGGCGGCCGAGGCGGAGCTGGTCACGACCGGAGGCGCGCAGGCCGCCGCCCTGGCCTGGGCGCGATCCGCCAATGTCGTGGGCATGGACAATCCCTCCCTGTCCCGCGTCGGCGACGCGCTGCAGTTTGCGGAGGTGTTCGGCGATCAGGTGGGGGACAGTTTCGCGCCGGCGGACCGGCCGGTGCGGCCCGTGGCCGATCCGGACCCCTGCGCCCGCTTCGGTCCCCGCGATCAGCCCGGCGGCTTCCTGACGCGGCTGGTGACGGGGCTGTATGTGCCGGAGACCCAGGGCGTGCGGCCCCAGGGCGCCGAATAGGCCGGCGCCTTTCGTCAGGGGCGGAGCGGGCGCGGTCTGCTAGAAGGCCGGTCGCCCGCCGCCGACGAGGACCCCATGCTGGACGCTGAAACGCGCAAATTGATCGAGACGGGGAAGGCCCGGCGCCAGATCGAGCTGACGGCGCGGTTCGTGGACGCTGCGCCGGCCACGGCGAAGCCTGACCCGCGGGCGGAGGAAGGGCGCGCCCAGGCTTGGGCCGATCTGAAGGCGCAGATCGTCGCCGCGGTCGCCGGCTACGAGGCCGACGGCCTGCGGGTGCTGCGGCATCTCAAGACGCGGCCGGAGATGGTGATCACCGGGCCGGTGGCGGCTTGGCGGCGCTTCATCGAGGATGAGCGGGCGCTGGTCGGCGGGACGTCGGTCGAGTTCCGCCACTATGTCCAGCCGTGGAGCCATGGCCTGCCGGGATTTCCGGAATAGGCGGGCTCAGCCGTCGATGGGGATGATGAAGATCCGGTCGTAGTTCACCGGGCCGTCATAGCGGGGCAGGGCCACATAGTCGTCGCCCGAATGCTCCATGACCTCGCGCGCGAGGGCGTTGAAGGCGGCGCGATCCGTCCTTCGCCGGGGTTTGACGACGAACCCCTCGTCCGATTTTTCCACCGCGTGGGACGGCCCCCCGTCCCTCAGCGACTGCAGAAACACGCCCATGGCACGCCTCCGTCGATCAGGGTTGGCATATCGCAGTGATCCATAATCCAGTGCGAAGCGCAACGGCGGCGGGCCGGGCCCGGCTCACATCCGCGCGAGCGCCGGAAGTGACGAAGGGGACCGCTGGCGCTTGACCGCCTTCGCAGGTGCGGTCATTGCGCGGGTATGAACATCCTGCTGGTGGGATCGGGCGGACGCGAGCACGCCCTGGCGTGGAAGATCGCCCAGTCGCCCCTGGTGCGGCGGCTGGTCATCGCGCCCGGCAATCCGGGCATGGCCAAGCTGGGCGAACGGGTCGCGCTGAAGGTCACGGACGCGGACGGCCTCGCCGCCGTGGCGCGGGAGATGAAGGCCGATCTGGTGGTGGTCGGGCCGGAGACGGCGCTGGAGGCCGGACTGGCCGACCGGCTGGCCACGGCGGGCATTCCCTGTTTCGGGCCGACGAAGAAGGCGGCGCAACTGGAGACGTCGAAGGCCTTCTCCAAGGCCTTCATGGAGCGGCACGAGATTCCGACGGCCGGCTACGGCGTCTATGAGCGGCTGCACGAGGCGCGGCAGGCGCTGACGGTGTTCAAGCCGCCCTATGTGATCAAGGCCGACGGGCTGGCGGCCGGCAAGGGCGTGGCCATCTGCGCCAGCAAGCGCGAGGCCGAGACCGAGATCGAGCGGATGCTGGGCGGACGCTTCGGCACGGCCGGGGCGCGGGTGGTGATCGAGGAGTTCATGGACGGCGAGGAGGGCTCGCTGTTCGCGGTCTGCGACGGTCAGCGGGCGCTGCTGCTGGGCGGGGCGCAGGACCACAAGCGAGCCTACGACGGCGACCTGGGGCCGAACACGGGCGGCATGGGCAGCTATTCGCCGGCCCCGGTGTTCACGCAGGCGCTGGTCGAGGCGGCCGAGCGCGACATCGTCCGGCCGGTGATCGAGGGCATGGCGCGCGAGGGCATGCCCTATCGCGGGGTGCTGTACGCTGGGCTGATGGCCACCGAGAGCGGCCCGAAGGTGGTCGAGTTCAACGCCCGCTTCGGCGATCCGGAGTGCCAGGTGCTGATGATGCGGCTGGCCGGCGACATCGTGCCGCTGCTGCTGGCCTGCGCGCGCGGCGACCTGACCCGGGTCGATCCGCCCGAGTTCCGGCCGGAGACGGTGATCTGCGTGGTGCTGGCCGCCAGCGGCTATCCCGACAGCCCGCTTGAGGGGTCGATCATCCGCGGCGCCGACCGGGATTTCGGTCCCCATGTGCAGGTCTTCCACGCCGGGACGAAGCGCCAGGCCGACGGTCAGCTGGTCGCGGCCGGCGGGCGAGTGCTCAACGTCTGCGCCCGCGGCAAGGACATCGCCGAGGCGCGCCAGCGGGCCTATGCCGCGATCAAGAAAATCGACTGGCCGGGCGGGTTCCACCGCACGGACATCGGCTGGCGGGCGATGGAGCGGGAAGCGGACGGCTCCACGGGTTGAAGCGTGGTGCAGCCTGACCGGTCAGGTTGAAGGCGGATGAGGGCCGGCGCCGGCTGTGCTATCGTCGCCGCATGAGCGATCCGGGCAATGAATTCGACGAGGAGCCGGGAGTCTTCGTCGAAGAGGCGGCCGAACTGGACGCACTCGAACAGAAGGCAATGGCGGACATCGACGCCGGCCGGTTCGTGACCCATGAGGCGGTCAAACGCTGGCTGCTGTCCCTGTCGACTGACAGCCCGCTGCCGCGCCCGAAGTGCGGCGAGTAATTTGGTCCGATCCGGCGATCGAACAGCTCGAGGCGATCACGAACTATGTGCGCGCTGACAGTCCGGCGGCTGCGGCGCGTCTGGAAGCCCGCATCGTCCGGAAGGCGGACAGCCTCGTCATGATGCCGGACCGGGGGCGGCCGATCAGCCGGGGAAGACGGCTGATCGCGGTGACGCCGACCTACCTGCTCTGCTACGTGGTCGCAGGGGAGGAAGTGCGAATCCTGTCGGTCCGCCACACGGCCCGGCGGCAGGAACCCTAGGCCCAGGCGAACAGGAGGCGGCCTTCGCCCATGCGTTCGCGCAGGGCGGGCAGGTCGTGGTGGGCGACGGAGAAGCAGCCGTAGCTGCGGCCCAGCTTGCCCTCGCGGGCGAGGAAGGCCGGGTCGGCGTAATCGGCGCCGTGGACGATGATGGCGCGCTCGCGGGCCAGGTTGTTGGTGTACTCGAGCCCGTCGAGCAGGACGTTGGGACCCTGCTGGGCGCCGTGGCTGGCGCCGGCGGTGGCGTAGGCGCCGACCGAGGACATGTAGCTGTCGGGGGTGTTCGAGAACTGCTGCGCGAAGCCGGTGTGCGACGGGTCGGAGCCGCGGCCGTGGGTGGTGCGCATCAGGGTCACGGCGCCGCCGTGCAGGTCGACCTCATAGAGCCGCTCATCGCCCGAGAATTTCTTGAAGTCGACCAGATACATGCGGTCGCGTTGGGTGATCTTGCCTTCATGGATGTCGAGGGCGGCGAGGGCGCGGTCCATCAGCTCCTTGCGTACCGAGCCGCGCGGATCGAGCGGACGGGTCGAGTTGAGCTGGGCGGTGATGACTTCGGGCGGGCGGTCGACCTGGATCGCCGGCGGGACCTGCTGGCCGGCCGCGGTGACGACCGGGCGGGCCGCCGCGGTGGCGCACCCCGACACCAGCGCCGCGCCGCCCAGAATGAATCCACGTCTCGCCAACTGCATGCGACGCCCCTCGCACGTTCAAGAAGTCACGGGTTGTTTCAAATGATTACGCCCGTAGCAACCTGCACCTTGGCGCGGACGGTAACCGGTCTAAGGTGAAGAAGCCGTTCGGGGAGGGTTTCGTGAAGTCGATCACAGCGCTGGTGGCGACCGCCGCCTTATTCATGTCGGGCGCCGCTTTGGCGCAAACGCCCGCCGCCGCTCCGGTTTCCCCGTCCGGGGGAACCGTGTTCGTGCAAGTGGGGCGGCTTCTGGCCGATCCGGCCAACGGTTCCGTCGAGCGCGATAAAACTCTCGTGATCGAAGGGGGACGGGTCGTCGAGGTTCGCGACGGCTTCGTCGGCGAGGGCCAGATCGTCGATCTGCGCGACTCCTTCGTGCTGCCGGGCCTGATCGACAGCCATGTGCACCTGACCAGCCAGCAGAACCCGAACGGGCGGCTGGAGGCGGTGACGCTGTCCAGCGTGGACCGCGGCTTCATCGGCGCGCGGCATGCGCGGAGGACGCTGATGGCCGGCTTCACCACGGTGGCCGATCTGGGCGGACAGAACGAGGCCGTGTTCGCCCTGCGCGACGCCATCCGGCGCGGCGACGTGCCGGGGCCGCGGGTCATCGCCTCGGGCAGTTCGGTGTCCATCCACGGGGGCCATGGCGACGCCAACGGCTATCGCGAGGACGTCATGCACCTGCTGTCGTCCGAGAGCGTCTGCTCGGGCGTCGAGGACTGCATGCGGGCAGTGCGCACCCAGGTGCGCTCGGGCGCCGACATCATCAAGATCACCGCCACCGGCGGGGTGCTGTCGAACACGGCGGCGGGGCTGGGCCAGCAGTTCTCCGAGGCCGAACTGGCCGCCATCGTCGAGGCCGGGCACCGGATGGGACGGCAGGTGACGGCGCATGCGCATGGAGCCGACGGCATCAACAGCTTCCTGCGGGCGGGGGGCGACTCGATCGAGCACGGCACCTATCTGGACGCCGAGTCGATCCGGCTGATGCGGCGCGAGGGGGTCTATCTGGTGCCGACCCTGATGGCCGGGGACTATGTGGCGCGGGTGGCTTCGGGGCCGGACAATTTCTTCACCCCGGCGCAGACGGCCAAGGCCCTGCAGGCCGGGCCGCTGATGCTGGCCATGGCGGGGCGGGCGCATGACGGCGGGGTGCGCATCGCGTTCGGCACCGACAGCGGCGTGTCGGCCCATGGCGACAACGCCCAGGAGTTCGCCCTGCTGACGCGGGCCGGGCTGACGCCGCTGGAGGCGATCCAGACGGCGACGGTCAATGCGGCGGCGCACCTGAGGATCGAGGGCGAGGCGGGGCGGATCGCGCCGGGCATGCCGGCGGACCTGATCGCGGTGTCGGGCGATCCGCTGGCCGATGTGACCGAGCTGGAGCGGGTGCGGTTCGTGATGAAGGGCGGGGCGGTTTACCGGGCGGAATGAAGATGCAGAGGTTCAGCAGACGCTACCTGGTTGGCCTGTGCGCCGTCGTTCTGACTTTCGCGACCACACCGGTTCGCGCCGAGCCTGACAGCCCACCCTGTGCTCCGAGATGGGGTCGTCCCGGAGAACCCCTTGTCACCAACGCGGAAACCGCCAAGGCCATCTATCTGGCCGTGGAGCGAGACTTCTTTCCGGGCGCCGATCCGGTGCGATATCCCGAGGTGAGCGCTCGAGACGACGGCGATGCGTGGGTTGTTTTCCGTTGGCGCCCGCCCGAGCGGCTGCCCAATGGCGATATGCGCGTCACGTTCGGGGGCGGTCAGTTGGCGGTTCGGATCGCAAAATGTGACGCAGCGATCTCGGACGTTCATTTCAGCCGGTAGGCTTGGTCAGGAAAGCCTCGAACCCCGTCTCATCCTCGAACACCGCCCTCACCGGCCAGCTGACCACCCGCGCCCGCCAGTCCGGCGGCAGGCGGGACCAGTCCTTTTCGGTGGTGATCAGTTTCGCGTCGAACTGCGTCGCGCGGTCGGCGAGGAAGCGCAGGTCCTGTTCGCGGAAGGCGGTGTGGTCCGGGAAGGGGGCGAAGTCCTTGAGGTCGCCGCCGGCGGCGATGAGGGCGCGCTCGACCTTCCACGGCTTGGCGATGCCGGCGAAGCCGACCAGCGGGCCGGGCGGCGGCGGGGCGGCGGGCTGGAGCCGGGCGATGAAGACCGGCAGGGCGCCGAAGGTCCCGATCAGCTCCGGATCGGCGTCGGGGGCGTCTGCGGGCAGCAGGACGACCACGGCGTCGGCGCGGGCGAGGCCGGCCTTGAGCGGCTCGCGCATCGGGCCGGAGGGAAAGACGGAGCCATCGCCGAAGGGCCATTCGTCGCCGCGGGTCTCGCCGTCGACGACGACGAGGCTGAGGGCCTTCTTCAAAGCCGGGTTCTGGTGGGCGTCGTCGAGGACGAACACCTGCGCGCCCGCTTCGGCGGGGGCGCGGGCGCCGGCGACGCGGTCGCGGGCGATCCAGGCGGGGCTGTCCAGCGCCAGCATCAGCGGCTCGTCGCCGACGTCGGCGGCGGTGTGGACGGCGGGATCGACGCGGACGGGGCCTTCCAGCGACCCGCCATAGCCGCGGGACAGGGCGTGGGCGTCGATGTCGGCGGCGCGCAGCAGGCGCAGCACCTCGCGGGCGACGGGCGTCTTGCCCGAGCCGCCGACGGTCAGGTTGCCGACCGAGATGACCGGCACGCCCGGATCGACCGGCGTGGCGCCGGCGATGCGGCGGGCGGTGGCGGCGGCCCAGATCCACGACAGGGGCTTCAGGGCGAAACGCAACACCGAGGCGTGGCGGGGATCGCGGGCGTACCACCAGCGGGGGGTGTTGAGCTTCATCGGCCGCCTCGCGCGGGCGGCGGCGGCAGCAGGGGCGTCAGGCTGTCCCACAGCCGGTCGAGGCCCGAGCCGGCCTCGGCGGCGGCGCGGCGGCCGCGCTCGCCCATGGCCCGGGCGGCCGCGTCGTCGGCGAGCAGGGGGGCGAGGACGGCGGGCAGGTCCCACGGGGCCTCGACCACGGTGAGGCCGCCGGCCTGCACCAGGGCGTCGGTGACGCTGGCCCAGTTACTCATGTCGGGGCCGGTGACGGCGGGCTTGCCGAGGCGGGCGGGCTCGAGCGGATTGTGGCCGCCGACCGGGGGTTTCTCGAGGGCGGCGGAGAAGCTGCCGCCCATCACCACGACATCGGCGAGGCGCAGGAACAGGCCCATCTCGCCGAGGGTGTCGGCGACATAGAGGTCCGTGTCGCGGTCCGGCTCGCGGCCGTCGGAGCGCCGGGCGAAGCGGTAGCCGTCCCGGGTCAGGGCGGCGGCGATGGCGGCGCTGCGCTCCGGGTGGCGCGGCACGAGGATGAGGCACAGGCGGTCGGCGAGGCTGTCGAGCGCGCGGACGAGGGCGATCTCCTCGCCGTCGTGGGTGCTGGCGGCGACGACCACGGGGCGGTCGCCGATGGCGGCGCTGAGGCGGGTGAAGGCGCCCGGATCGTGCGGCGGGGCGGCCCCCGCCAGCTTGAGGTTCACATGACCGTCGATACGGGCTCCGAGGGTTTCCAGCCGGTCGGCGGAGGCGGCGTCCTGCGGCAGCACGCGGTCGAAGGCGGAGACGATCTGGCGGGCCGCGCCCGGGAAGCGACGCCAGCCCTCGACGGTCTTTTCGGTGATGCGGGCGCTGGCGAGGACCAGCTTCACCTCGCGGCGACGAGCCTCGAGGATCAGGTTGGGCCACAGCTCGCTCTCGACGAAGACGGCCGCTGCGGGCCGCCAGTGGTCGAGGAAGGCGCGGACGGCGCCGGGTGTATCGACCGGGGCGAACTGGTGGATCACCCCGGGTGGCAACCGCTTCGCCAGCAGGGTGGCCGAGGTCAGGGTGCCGGAGGTGACCAGCACGGCGAGGTCGGGGCGTTTGTGGCGCAGGCGCTCGACCACGGGCAGCAGGGACAGGGTCTCGCCGACGCTGACGCCGTGCAGCCAGACCAGGTCGCCGGCGGGGCGGGGGACGGAGGCCAGGCCGAGGCGTTCGTCGACCCGGGTCGGGTCCTCCTTGCCCTGTTTGGCGCGGGCGTCGAGCAGGCGCGGCGCCAGCGGCTCGATCAGGCGGGTCAGGAGCCGGTATGCGATCAGGGCGGGGCTCACGTCAGACGCGCTCCAGCCCGGTGAGGGCGTCCGCCTGCGCCTCGACGGCGGTGATGCGCGCTGACCAGTCGGGGATGACGTCGGCCGGCTCCGCCCCCTCGGGGAAGTCGGCCCGGTCCCAGACCACGGCGCCCTTGCCGAAGGGCAGGGGGATGACGGTGTGGTCCCAGTTGTTCAGTCGGATGGCCGGGTTGCAGGACAGGCCGACGAACAGGACCGGCGCCTTTGACAGCTTCGCCAATGCGGGCAGGCCTTCCGCCATGCTGTGCACGGGGCCGCGCGGGCCGTCCGGGGTAATGGCGAGGCCGCCGACCTTGAGCTGGCGCAGGCCGTCCCGCAGGGCCTGGGTTCCGCCCTTGTCGGTGTCCGCCTTGTCCTTGTTGGCGGAGGAGCCGCGCACGGCGGGAATGCCGAGCCGCGCCATCGCCCGGGCCAATAGCTCCCCGTCGGCGCTGCGCGAGATCATCCCCTTGATCGGCTGGGCCCGGTCCAGCGGCCAGACGGCGGGGGCCAGGGAGGTGCGGGAGTGCCAGAAGACGGTCAGGACGCCGCCGCCCCGGTCCCAGACGGCCTCGGCCAGTTCGCGGTTGCGGTGTTCCCAGCGGATGGTGGCGTAGCAGAAGCGCAGCCAGCCGGCCACGATCCAGCCGAGGGCCCCCAGGACCGCGGGATTTCGGAGGGGCTTCATGCGACGGTGGCCACCGTCACGGGCTCGCCGTCCAGCGACTGCTGTTTCGCCAGCCGGGCGTAGAGGCCGCCCTTCTTGACCAGCTGGGCGTGGGAGCCGGTCTCGACGATGCGGCCGGCCTCGACGACGTAGATGCGGTCGGCGTTGCGGACGGTGGACAGGCGGTGGGCGATCATCAGCGTGGCGCGGCCCCGCATCAGCCGTTCGAGGGCCGACTGGACGAGGGCCTCGCTCTCGGTGTCGAGGGCGGAGGTGGCCTCGTCGAGCAGCAGGATGGGGGCGTCCTTGAGGAAGGCGCGGGCGATGGCGATGCGCTGGCGCTGGCCGCCGGACAGGCGCAGCCCGGCCTCGCCGGCGCGGGTCTGGTAGCCGTCGGGCAGGGCGACGATGAAGTCGTGGGCGGCGGCGGCGGCCGCCGCCGCCTCGATCTCGGCCTGGGCGGCGCCGGGGCGGCCGTAGGCGATGTTGGCGGCGAGGGTGTCGTCGAACAGGAAGGGCTCCTGGGTGACGAGGGCGATGCGGGCGCGCAGGTCGTGCAGCTTCAGTTCGCGCACGTCGCGGCCGTTGACGGTCACGGCGCCGGCGGTGACGTCGTAGAAGCGCGGCAGCAGGCTCAGGATCGTGCTCTTGCCGCCGCCGGACGGGCCGACGAGGGCGACGGTCTCGCCGGGGGCGACGCTCAGGGAGACGTCGGACAGGGTCGGGGCGACGTTCTCGGCGGCCGGGGCGTAGGCGAAGCTGACCTTGTCGAGGGCGACGGTGACCGGGCCCTCGGGCAG
>Ga0114898_1001620_pt1 | contig 12813 bp, 5 predicted proteins | sample Malvired_Geostar_FD_83496 | JGI IMG/M metagenome (GOLD analysis project Ga0114898, IMG submission 83496) | Marine viral communities from the Global Malaspina Expedition - Malaspina viral metaG DeepMed_Geostar | ecosystem: Environmental > Aquatic > Marine > Oceanic | place: Mediterranean Sea... | reverse complement strand
GCCGCGACCCACACGATGGCCTCTTGAGCGAGGGAGGCGGCAGCCACTAAATAACCGGTGTTTTGGATGTGATAGTCTTCCGGTACGCCGACCATGGTATCGTAGTACCGCTCAAGGGAATCCGTGTGCTTCATTGTCCGCTTTAGGCTGCCCGTCGTGCCCATAGTCCCGGCAGTGAAAGTTGCTGCCACACCCCTGGCCCCCAATGGGCCCTGTCCATCGTCTGTGGGGCTCATCGAGCCCGTTATGACTGCATCGGAGGTGGTGTTGGTGAACTGTGCAGAGTACTCCACGTCGAACTCATCAAATATGGGATCGTTGCCGATCGCCTCGTGGATTGCGTCCGACGTCAGCTTCTGGTTCAGGGAGTGGGGCACTTCCCTCCCCTCCCTTATCAGCGACCCGTAGAGGATCAGTTTGCCTTTGCCCGGAAAGAAGCTGGTATTAGGGCCCGAACCCGGGACGCCGTTGGACGGCGGCACACCTTTAGCCGCTCCATATGTGTGCTCGTTAAAACCATTCTTTTCGCCGCCTGCATAATCCAGTGGATAAGAGCATACCCGACCCATCCCAAAGGGCAGGGGGGACTGCCATCCGAATACCAGGCTGTCCTCCGGCAACAGGATATAGGGGCTGGTATCGTCGAAGTCGTGTGTGGGAATAGGTACAGTCATAAACGAGCCAGGCATCGTCACAAAATTTACGTTCATAGCGAAATCATTGACGTCAGACTCCAAGACCTGACCGGTGGCTCCCTTGATCAGCGAACGACTATCAGCTATATCCTGCTGTCGGCCGCTCCTAGGACCTTCATTGAACGTATAAAACTGGCGCGCCGTGGAAGTAGAGTCACCCGACCAATAGGAAAAGGACCCACTGACCTTGATCGGCCTCTTAACCTTGCCCTTGAGGACAAAACTGCCACTGGGTGCCGGCTGCATGAATCGATAGGTCAGCGAGGCGGCCGTCTCAACCCCCGGCCAGTAAGGTGAGCTTGCACCCTCATCCTGCACGTTGAGCTCCCTGCCCAGTCCCTGTTCGAGCGCGCCGGTTATGGTCGTGAACGGCAACTGTGACAGGTGAGCCGCAGCACCCCCGGGCCCTGCGGCATATGACACCCACTGCCCGTAGGTCACGAGGTCCCTCTGGGTATCGACGTATGTCAACTCATCGCCATTGCCGGGCGTGATCCCAAAATATCCCGGGACAGAGCCTGTAATAGTATATTTGACGGGATACGCCGGCGCACCAGTCGGATCTGCGAGCGTCCATCCATCGACAGAGTATGTGTAGTCATAAGAGGAGGCCGGGGTCTGCCTCATTATAAAGAAGCTGTTTATGGCTGCCCGCGGGAGGCCATTGGTGTATTGAGGGTCGAACAAGGCGAGGGTCGTTTGGGTGGTGGAATTTCCTCCCCAGGCCTCTCCGTTGTCAAATCGTGCTTCGCGATTGTCCGACCCAAAGCTACCGCCAGCTTTGGATCCATCGAACATGTACATGTTGTTTATGAATCCGTAGTTGCTGCCGCCGCTGTACGAGCCGCTGAACTCCAGGACGTACTTCTCAAACACAAAGGGCGCATCGATGTAGTCGCTGAGCTTCAGGGTCATGGATCCCGTCGCATGGAATTTGGGATGAAACGGGAACCCAAAGCTGGTCGTCGGCCGGCAGCTGCTCTTCAGGCCTGACGCATTCAACTCAACGCCCCTGCTGAATGCTATTGGAAATTCGTCCAGCACTGTTTCAACCTGGTTGACCTCACCGGCATTCAGGGTGTTGTTATTAATCCCCCTTATGCCCTCCCACTTGCGCTCATCAAAATTATAGTAGACCACCGGATAAAATGGACGGCTCGTAAAAAGATTGGTGCCGGTTTGCCAATCATTTCCGTGAGTGTAGCCAAACTGGGTGGTCTCAGAGGGGTTCAAATCGATGACAATGGCGACCTTGTCCCCTAGCGGTGAGCTGAATCCCTCAGCCTGGTCCGGATCAATGCCGTGATCGTAGAACTCATCGTTCGGATCCAGCAGCAGCCGACTGTCGACGAACGGCTCTATGCTGGACTTGAGGTATCTATCAGCCAGGCCCGTCAAGTCAGGGCCGGAATGCCTGGCAATCCCCGGGGCGCTGATGGCCGAGGAGGTGGTGACTAGGTTTGGGGTAGCAACTAAGTAGCCCAGCCTCTCGACTGTATCAATGTACTCCGGAGACACCCCAAGCGGGTAGACCAGACGGGAGTTGTCTCCGCCCGTAAAAGTCTGCATCACCTTGTATGCAGTAGGTATGGTTCCCGGGAGGGCGGTCCCTCCGGCCGAAAACGTCAGCGCTGCGGGATCAATTACAGGGTTGGGAAAAACGACGCTTAGTCCGACGCCCGGGACTTGCTGTCTAAGGTATACACGGTTGTCCTCGGCCCGGGCAGTTACTTTTGCGGCAGATGTGCTGGTGGCATGAAATGCCGCAAAATTTCTGCTCATATTGTTAACAGCTGCAGCAAATCGATTAGCCGCAAACTCTGCCAGTGCATGACGACGCAGCCGCTGTGGATCGATCTTCCTGTACTTGCTGTTGGGAATTATGGCAGACTCAATCCTCCTTCTGAGATCTATTACTCTTCTCCTTATCTCGCCAGTGGGGATGTTTGCTACACCAACAGGAATGCTGCCAAGCTGTAAGACTTGATCGCTGCTGGTCAGGAATTCGAATATTACACCGTTGAACTCTGTATCCAGGAAACCAATATAAAACGGCCCGGCGCCGCCAATGTCTGGAATTATCCTGCCTTCATGAATCACAGATCGATCGCCGCCAGGAATGTTATTGAACTCAATTATTGCCTCAGCATACGGATCTGCCAGATCGAAGGCAAGGGTGTCATCGAAAGGCCCAACTGTGCCGGCCAGGCTCTCCGGTCGCCCGGTGGTCCGTCCTATCTGGGGGTAGCTGCCCCGACGGCAGTCCAGCGCGCGCAGGATCGTCCGTGGCGGGTTGTTTAAGAAGCCGGATATCAATTCATACGCGCCCTCACGGGTGGCGTTATAGATGGCCCTCACCTCCTCGGATCTCAGCTTCTTGGACCAGACCGCCGGCTCTGCAATGCCCGAGTCCGATGAATCCAAGGCCGCAACCCAGCGCAGAGACGACCAGAGGAACTGCCCGCTGTTCTCGATCATGCCGACGTACAGCGCGTTATTAACAGGGGTAACCGCCTGTTCCTCACCGTCTAAGTATATCTTCAGGCCGTCAGCAGTGTCGCCCAGAACACTGCCGCGGCCGTCGTAGGTGCAGACCAGGTGGTGCCAGCCGTTGAGAAGGATGTCATCATAACCGCTAGAGACGGTCTGAGCCGATACAGCAGCCGCGGTGATATCATCATACAGTTCAAAGACCAACTCGCCCGTCACTGTGAGGTATGCCCTATACTCCAAATCAGACGAACTGGAGAGGCCATCTCCCGACCCCTTCTCAAAGAATATTGAGCCTAGGCCGGTCCTGGCCAGTGGGCAGTCGGCAAACCTCTGCCTCGTCACCCAGGCGCTGAGGGAGAATGCGCGGTCGCTCGCATTGTAGTACCCAATCGTAAAGCTGAATGCGCCGGTTGAGGAGTTGTTCCTGCATGCGAATTTGCTGTCCTCATTGCAGTCGAATGCGGGATATTGATAGTTGCCGATGTTGGCCAGTTCAAACGTTCCGGGGGTAATGGGGCTATTGTTGTAGGCGGCTTGAAAATCACCTGGCGGCGCCTGGGTGGGACGGACTCGGGGCAGGAGCCGTGGACCCGACCCGGGCAGCGGCCATGGCACTGCCAGCGATCCGGGGATCATGCTCAGCCACGTCACGAGATCATCCTGGGACTTGTATGCATTTCCCTCGTGATCCACAAAGGCCACGTTGAGGTCATAATTGCTGTTGTTGATGCGTTTTGGCATTACTTTTTCAGCCCTCCGAATGCCAGCGAGTCGGTGCCGTCGATAGCATTGATAAAAATAAAGCCGGCCGTTGCAGACTTGTGGTGCCGGTCATTCAGATCTTCAAACGAGCCGGATGTCTGTGTTTGCAGCAGAATATTATACATGCTATAATCGACCGTGTACAGGCCTCCGGAGGGACTATAAGAGCCGCTTACCGTACCAAATCGAGGCACTTCCAGCAGCTCGGCGTACGCCAGCTGTACATCAGTCGACTCCTTCCAGGGACTAAACACGCTGGGAGAATTGTGCAGGAATCCAGGAATGTTAACAGCTGCAGCTAACGTCATTCCCATAAATCCAGCACCGCCATCCTCATAAGGTTCCATCATGCATGAACTTAAAGCCGGAAGTTCAAGATCGCTCTGCTGCAGGATTGGATTGGACCTTCGCCGACTCGTTTCAGCTCCGTTGCACCAAAACCCATACACGCCATGGGCCTCGAATGGTGAATATGTGCTGCTCAGGCCAATGCCGTCCCTGATCGTCAGCGGCTCAATTGCGCCGTCAGACTGTCTGGGATCCCTCATGGAGATATTATCTAGGACCCTGGGGTACATAAGGGAGCCGCTGATCGAGCCGCTCAACGACATGTAGGCAACAGGATTAAACCTGACCACGTCCTCAAAGGGCACCCCGGGGTTGAAGCGCTGTGGGATGCCAAAATCCCTCTGCTCAATCTCGGGGTTCGGAACAAACGAGATCGCTCCTCCACGATGGCCTCCCATTGTTGTGGTTGACTTTGTGCTGTCGTGGATTAACCTCTGGGCCGGCACTTCAATGGCCTCATTGAAATGCTGTGCATTGTCGACTATCAGCCTCCCATTTATCAGCTTGATTGGTCGCGCGCCAGATCTTAGCTTGGGGGTCACCCCACCCCGCAGCTGCTGCATTGTCCGGACACTGACGCCCTGCCTGAATCGGTTACTGCCGCCAGAGGACCCTCTAGTCCGTGAGCCGCTTAACACGCGTTGGGTTGATGGCATACTAATCCTCGTCCAATGTTACGTCTCTAAAGTCGAGCAATTGTGTGCCTAAGAGCCCGTGCCTCTTATTTTCGGCCAAGTACATGTCGCTGTATCCATATTGGAATTTAGACCTTTCTAGCATGTGGGACTCGATCACAAAATTCATTCCCAGAAAATTAGTCTTCCTGGGAATTAGGTTCTCTATAATCGCCCCTATTGAGCCATCTATCCATTTATAAAATTCAAAAAACTTCTTAAGATCAACCTTGTCCGTCAATCTGTTAAAATAAACATCGCGCAAGAGCTGCAGGTCATAATAATTTTCAGCAAACAAAAGTTCCGGCGCGCCGAGAGGGACATTTAAAAACTCCAGACTGGAAAACATGTTGATCATGTCCTCGTTCAGAGCCTGAACACAAGACACCTCAATGGCAAACCTTGTGTCATCATAGGGCCTCTCACTAGCAGGAGTCTCGTATAGGGGCGCTAGCTCACCCCCGTACTTCTCTACATTATCAAACTGCTGCCAGCTTCGGATCCGGATCTTGTTATCGTTTGTGCCCTCGTCAAATTTAGAATCTATCATGCTGAAGTTGAATATCTCCGGCTTTATGATCCCCTTTGCAAATTCAAAACCACTGCCAGTAACAAACGTGTTGTGCTGTGAAAAGTCTTGCAGCATTATTCCGCCGTTCGTGGCGTTGGACTGGGTCACCGTCTGGTCTGCGGAGACGTCCATCCTCAACTTCCCAAATGAGCCCGACTTGGTGGTGACGAAGTTGAAGTTTGTCAGTGGATCCTCAACGCCCAGCGAGTTAAAATTGATCACGTGCTCCCGCGCGGCGGTTGCAGACAGAGCCTCCGACCAGAATCTCATGCGTGCCACTTTTCCACTGAAGTTGGTGTACCTGGCCGCCTCGTCCGGCGATCCGGCTATAGGACCATATGCATTCAGGAACCTCGGGCCCACAGCTGGGAAGGTGGTGCCGGGGTTGATCGGGCCTAGGCTCTGCGATCCAATGGCAATAAACGACCCGGAAGCATTGGACGTGCCAAAAAATCCGGGCATCAGTGATTCGTTATTGGAAATCAATTGAAAATTGTTCCACGTCCCGGCATCGATAGGGATCCCGGGGTGATTGGTGTTTGATTCTTGATACAGGGCACTAGCGGATCGGTATGTGATCAGCTCTCCAAAGTTCTGCTTGCCGGCCCTCACGAAGAACGATGAAGACACCACAGATCCGAACGAATCACTCCTCCTTCGACCGAAGGATATGTGCCACCGGTCACCATCAAATATATTCACGTCGTTCAAACTGAGGACCAGTTGATCGACTCGGGCGCCCCAGCTGGGCGAGTAATTGCCAGGATTTAGATCTGACTGCACGTACAGCCTGATGGATCCGGTCTCATAGACGGAACCCGACTGGAATGCCACCAGGTTTGCATTCACGATGGGATAGGCCCCTCCCGGGTCGGGAAGAGTTCCCCCATCCAAGAAACCCGTGGCCGTATTCACTAGTGAGCCGGTGGTGCACAGCCTGGCCAGGCTCTGTGTTGCGAAGTGACTGAGGCCATTTAGCAGAGGCTCGAACTTGTAGTACCCCTCATACATCCACGAGCCAGATGTAAAAAGGCCATCACTCACATTTTCAGTGCCAATGAACCGCACAGTGCGTCGGCCGACATAGTTGTCTGGATGTGGATCCGCACCCGGACGCTCAACAAACAGTGGGTCTGGAATAAACGCATTGTCCCCCGGGCTAAAGCTGGTATCCATATCTGATATGAATGGCCAGCCCGGTTCGACCCTTGCGCCGGACAGGAACGTCGACATCAGGAACGGAACGTTGCCCCCTGTGCCAAAAGCGCTCAGCGTCGGAGGGACGTCTTGGTAGAGGGAGGCCGACATGTCCAGCATTGTCGAGACCTCGGTCCTGTAGATCCTGCCATCGGCCAGGGCCCTCGTGTTCGATCCACCGAACTCCCGGAACCGAAAACTGCCATTGGGGCTCAGTCCGACTGATCGCATCAGAGCCTTAATGGAGTGAACCGTCCCCTTGGACCTGATGATCTCGTTGAGGTTGACCAATATGCGGCGCCATATTTGACTCTGTATGGCACGCAGAGACATATCTGAGTTGGAGGCATCCACCAACAGGTCATCACCCTCAATCATTTGACTCAGGGAGGCGTTCGAAAACTGGCTGGGCATCTCAAAGCCGTAGTAGCTGGCCAGAAAGGGCAGAAACTGCTCAGCAATTGTATCGGTGTCATTATAATCAACGTGCAGTAGGTTTGAAAAATGATCCAAGAAGATTTTTATTTCGTCGAAGTACTTGGCCCACGTCAATAAAATTGAGGCCACTATCTGGGGCGACGGAATACGTCCTCCGCCGGGTGCAACTTGTGTCTCATAATACTCGTAGCTGCCGGTCATATTCCCGAGCGGCCCATCCATCCCCTCCTGCTTACTGGCATCAAACAGGTAGTGCACTGGAATTAACTTGGTGATCATATTGGGATTGTTAACATCGTACTCGCTGCCTGATACCAGCAGTCTAGAGTTTAGGTTAACCACGTCGACATTGTCTGGAAACAGCACGGGATTTATGCCGGCTTTTTCGAGCCTCAACGGCAATTCCAGGCCCTTTCTAGTCCGGTCCGTTAATTGGAAATTGGTCACCTGCGAGTGCAGTGAATTTCCGGAACTGTCCAGGACGACGTCGTTGTTGCTGTAGGATCCTGTCGCCTCATTGAACTTAAAATAGAGCTTCAGCTCATTTGACCCGGAGAAGATATTCCTCTCCATGTCCCGCCTTTGCTGGGATTCCGACCTTACGTCATGAAATATTCTTAGTTCATCAATGGCACCAGAGAGGGTCTGGTGAGGAACAAAATTTTTAAAAGGTCGCGCACCGACGATGGCCATTTCGGCAGTAGTGGCGGATCCCGTAGTTTGAGCTGTACCGCTGCCAATTAAACATGGGGCTGTCACAAATCTATAATTTGAGCCCCCAATATCCTCCATGGAGTACTGCGTGTCGGACGTTGATTTCAACACTGCGTCTCTGTACAGTTCTAGCCTATTTTTACCCGGGTTCCTATTATAGGTTGCACAGATGTGGTGCCATTTATTTTTGAGAGTGCCACTCATGCTCGAGCTCAGAAATGCTGAACCTGAGGAGACCATCATTATCACATTGACAGTGTCAGCGCCGGCTGTTGTCCCGGACAGTGCAATCGTTATGCCAGAATCATGCTGGCTGTGCCTTGTCGCACCAGCTATTTCAGAACCAATTTTCTGAACGATCACCTGGTTGTGCGTCGCGACGGATTGGACCGGAACGTACAGCTCGAACTCAAAGGTGATCGAAGATTTTCCGGGATCGAGCGTCGATCTGCCAGTTTTTTCCTTTGAGAGCGCAGGAAACAGGTGGCCTGAGAAATCCTTGACAGAAATAAAATTGCCATGGTCGCTTGAGAAGTGCAGGAACCCTAACTGCTTAGGAAAGCTATCGTAGAGGTATTTTTCGAACCCCGTTAAATTAACCAAGAATTCGTTCAGTTCCAGCTTGGATCCATCAAAGGGAAAATAGTTTATGATTTCATCGAATCCCACGTTGACTTTAGCCTCTGCAGAATTGAAAAATGTGTGATTCTCAAATTTAGAATAGTCAATTGGAATTTGCTGAGTCGATTTGACCCCAGTGCCCGGCGGGTCATATAAAAAGCTGTCCTTGGAAAATGCTGTTACAGATCCAGTGGCATCAGCAGCGCTCTGCCTAGGCGCTGGGACTGAATCAACGGTCAAACGACGGATGACGTCGCTACCAAAGAGCCTTCTCTGTATTCCGGGTCTGGGCATTACAATTTGACCTCAAATGCCACATTAGCAGCCGGCTCGACAAATTCTATCCCGCGATCTTTAATTAAAAAATCGAACGTATATGTCCTACCGTCGCTCAAGTCTTCCATATACATCTCAAAAAATAATCCATCGGAATCAGTTGAGAGCCTGGTGCCGTTGTTGGTGATGTTAAACGGTATTATAATATCGCCGCTATTAACATCCCTGACACTATAGTAAACTTCGTCTAGAATTTTACTGGTGATGGAAATTGGGATGCGACCGGCTGATGCCTGTTCGTTCAGATCATTCACAAATATTCTGAATTTGACCTTTTCCCTCTTTTTATAGCTGGGCCGGGCATTTGTAGCTATCAGTTCCAGGCGCTGGGCTGTCACATTGAATGCCGATCGATCAACTGTTTTAATTTTTAAGCTGCCAGTGTGAAATCCAATGCCGCCGTCCTTTGATTTCCAATACGTGTCAAAGGTTATTGACCCACTTTTTTGTGCAAATTTAAATATTGTGTCATTGTCAGAGTTAATTTGACCGCCGCTTAAAAATGGAATACAAAATGATGCAGAATACAGCCCAGCAATCCCAACTCCAGTCGTGCTGCCGGTATGAGTGGAAACAAAAGAAGATGTCACGAACGAGCCAGTGACGAGCTCTAAGATCATGCAATTTTGTCCAGTCACTGGACTCAACGATATGAGCCCAACATCATTAATGGTGCCCGACTGGATGTTGCCCGATCTGCCATAGCGATAGTTCTGTAAAAATAATGATCCTGATACGTTGAAAAAGAAATTTTTGTGATGATCAATAATTGAATCATCAAAAACCACTTCCAACCGAGGCCGCAGCGCGCGGTTTGAGACGTGCCTAGATGCGAACCTCTTAACAAATCGTGTCCTGTGGTCCCACTCCTGTGAAGAAGTGAATGCCAATCTAAATCCATGGTTGATTAAATTTCCGGCCAGAGACGATGATACTAGCGTCGTGACATCTATAGCCAAATTCTCCCGACCGGTATCAAAATACTGCTCCTTAACAAAAAAAGGTGTGAGCGGATCCAAGGAGTTCACATTATCCCGCTCAATTATATCGATATTTATGTTACCTAGACTACCTGAGGCATTAGCACCAGACGTGAACCAAACATTGTTGGTGGAGGTGCTTGAATTATAAGAGGCTGATATAAAGTTTGCAGTGCCAATATCCTTAAAGGAAATAACATCACGACCAATTCCCTCATCAAAACTATGTGAAAGAGGATGACACACCATAGTAAAGTTTGAAGGCACGCCCTGGCCACCATTTATGTCGAACATTTTAAGCGTACACTTAAAGGAGGGATGATTAACATCTAGTGTAGAAGATAACAGAGCATCTAATCGATCATAATCAAATTTAACCAAAAGACGGGACAGTTCCTGGACATTACTTGTTACCCGGGTTCCTCCATCAATAAAGGAAGATTCATCCCAGAGCTTGAACAGGTCTAGAGTTGAAGCAACACCAATATTCGTATCGGTGACCCGATAGACGTTGTCTATAATTTTATTGGTAATGTAGGTGTCCTTGCTAGCAGACAAAATTAGAAACATGATTTATCTCCTATGAGGCGCTTCCTAGCACGTCGTACTCCGGATACCTCAGTTCAAACAGACTTCCAGGAGGGCCTATTATCATCCCGTTAAGGGTGGAGGCATCGATGTTAATGGTGGAGTTACTGTAAGTTCTTCCATCCGTGCTCCCTCTTATGTTAGTTACCATCAAATCTGGTAGGGCTATTACGCCCTGAACATTAATTATGACATTTACAATATCGGCGTAAATTAAGGACTGGCCAATTTGGAAATTGTCAATGCGGAAGACATCCTTCAATTCTGATATAACGGTCTGAATTACCTCGTTTTTATTTGCATCCGGTGCTGCTATTATGCTAAATTCTATACCAAAATTAATAATTCGAGCATCCAATACATCAATGGCGTCTGATATCAACCTAAATTGATTTAAGTACGTCCGCATGTTCTTCTTGAGAGCGTCGGGTGCGACGACCAGACGTCCATCTTTGCCGCGACACACTACAAAAAGTTGAGTGGACAGCGGATTATTTGGATTTGCTCTAATTCCGGCCCTATAAACCCTGCCAAAATTAGATGGCAGCGTGTATATTCTAGCCAACAAATCCTGTTTAGTAACAATGCGCGACTGCATGCTCCGAGCCGCTGGAATTTGTGCCCTGAGATCATTTAAGTTGGGCGCATTCGATCCACCACTGGCCGAAAATTGATTACTTACGTCTACCGATCCCCGCACTAAATTTGCAACATCTCTGTCGAGCCGTTTTGGAAACTCTAAAAATAGAGTTTTCACAGTTCTTATTGTGCCGGCCGACACGTTGTGGCTCCGTCCACCCCCTGATCTATATTTAATATTTATTGTGGTATCAATCGGAGAAATTCCAAGCGTGTGGGTCTGCAACAAATAATTAGGGTCGATTGAAAATCTTGAAAATACCCTCTTTCCGTACAGGGGGAGTGCTAATTCACTCGGATCCGGCATTATATCATTATCCAGGGTCTCTGCATTTCCTGACCCAAACCTGATGGTTGTGAGCTCGGTTTGTTGATCATATATTCTCAGAAACCGATACGGTGCCGGCAACAACTCTAAATTATCCCGGACCAGATCGCCGTCTTCGTCTAAGTTGATAACAGCCCTGTAAACAACGTCTTGAGTTAGTGAATCAACTTCATAATATTTCTGGCCGGACGCATCCGTAATACTCAAAACTTCTGTGACACTGTCAGCAGACAGCGTTAACTCTCGAAAAGGAATATGAACATCTGAGATCGAAAAACTCTCGGACGACGCCGAACCGGATACACACGAGCCCACCCGCTCCAATATGTAGGTGGCCGGGGCACCGGCGGCCGTTGTACTAGCGACTGTCACGGTTGCCAAAAGATCGCCGACGCTGTTGACGTCACTAAAATCTATATCCTCGGACAAAACAAAAGTAATTCCCTCAGTACTGGCCACCACCGTATCAGACATAATTTTGGGGAGGGCTGACAGCTGCGGACGATATTGGCCAGAAAAAACCTCGGACGGCACTTCAATAAAAAAGGACACGTCAACAATTGCTGGACTTGCACCAAATAATTTTACGCCGGCGTTCCTAATATGCCGTTGAATATTGGTGGATTCGACTGCAGTGGCCCAGTCCAGCTCATTAAACTGGTGATCCAGATAAAATGACATGGTATCGCCAACCATGGCTGCCATGTCTAAAAGTAGACCACCGAAGGAGGCCTCAGAAAAGTCCTGAATTTTGTCCGGAAAATACGTGCGCGCATAACGGAGAAGCTCCGATCGGAAACTATCAAAATCCCTGGCCAGGTACCGACGCTGGCGCGCCTTTATCAATTTTTTTTGAATTTCAAGTGCCATAATTTATCCCACAGTAAAGATTAACACCTCTAACATTTGTTTCGATAAGCTTGCCTGAGGCACCGTGTATGTGATCCTCACTCCAACCTTAGCAATTGCAGCGTCATCATGACTCTCCTGGAAGGGTTCAAAGGACTGCAGCTCAACGAATGGCATGTACTTATCCACCGTATTTTTAATCCTCCTTATGGCCTCCGTGTCAGTATCCTCCGCGCCGAGCTCAAAGGCCAGCTCGAGGAGATTTGCGCCGAAATCGTACAGCCCCAACCGCTCGCCGTGGTTGGTCTGGATCAGATTTCGCAAATTGTCTTTTATCTGATTTCCGAGGTTAAAATGCATCCGAAGGAGGCCGCTATTATTCTGCCCGAACTGCAGGGGCGTCGCCAGACCAATGGGAATTCCCTGATCAGTTCGGGCCGTCCTCTTCCGGAACTCAATGTTCGTCTCTCCGACACTCTTGAAGTCGTATACTTTTCTTTGTCCCGGGACTATTGCCATGGCCAATGCTCACGTACGCGCGCTGTATATATGTAAGTATTCAGGACCGGGACTTCTCTTT
>Ga0114898_1001619_pt1 | contig 12813 bp, 9 predicted proteins | sample Malvired_Geostar_FD_83496 | JGI IMG/M metagenome (GOLD analysis project Ga0114898, IMG submission 83496) | Marine viral communities from the Global Malaspina Expedition - Malaspina viral metaG DeepMed_Geostar | ecosystem: Environmental > Aquatic > Marine > Oceanic | place: Mediterranean Sea... | reverse complement strand
GCGCGTCGAGCAGAGCCTGGATCAGCACACCCTCGGCACTGCTGGAGTGCAGGTAACGCCAGACCTCGTCGAGCGGGAAACTGTGGCTGGTCGACAGCGAGAAAATGATCGCGTCCTCGGTCGCGGCTGCTTGCAGTTCGAAATTGAAGGTGCGGCAGAAGCGCTTGCGCAGCGCCAGACCCCAGGCACGGTTGATCCGGCTGCCAAACGGCGAATGGATGACCAGTTGGGTGCCGCCCGATTCATCGAAGAAGCGTTCCATGATCAACCGCTGCTGGGTAGGCAACGCGCCCAGGGCCGAGCGCGCGCGCGCCAGATACTCGACGACCTGCCGAGCCGCGGCGTCCGGCAGGCCGAGGGTCTCGGTCAGCCAGCCGGTCGCTGGCGTCAGATCGATCGTACGCGCCGCCTCGGTCCCGGTATCAAACCCATTGCCCGCTTCCCCGCCCGGCTCGGACGACCCACTCGCCCTCTTGGCGAGAGCGCTGGGGTGAGGGGCGGTAGCGGCCAGCCGCTCATCGATCTCCCCGCGAAGCCTGGCGACCGCGGCAGACAATTCATCGCTGCGTCCGGGCGCTTCGCCCAGCCAGAACGGGATATTCGGGGGTTGGCCCCGTGCGTCTTCGACCCGGACTCGGCCAGCCTCGATCCGGATGATGCGATACGCCGTATTGCCCAGTTGGAAGACGTCGCCGGCCAGACTTTCCACGGCGAAATCCTCATTCACCGTGCCGATGTTGAAGCCCTGCGGTTCGAGCAGCACCGCGTAGTCGGCGTTGTCTGCAATGGTCCCGCCAGAAGTCAATGCAGTCATTCGACTGCCGCGTCGCCCCCTCAGGCTACGGTTGACCACATCGCGGTGCAGATTAGCGCCTCGCGCGCCGTGTCGAGTGGTGTAGCCCTCGGCAAGCATCGCCAACAGCGCCTGGTAGCGCTCTCCGCTGAGCGTCGCGTAGGGCGAGGCCCGCCTGATCAGCGCCAGCAGCTCGGTTTCGTGCCACTCGCGGCATGACACCTCGGCGATGATCTGCTGGGCCAGCACATCCAGCGGCGCGTGCGGAACGACCAAAGTATCCAGCTCACCGCGCCGCACGCTGTCGAGCAAGGCGGCGCACTCGATCAGGTCGTCGCGCGAAGTGGGGAACAAGCGCCCTTTCGAGACACCGCCGACCTGGTGTCCTGCGCGACCGACGCGTTGCACAAACGCGGCGATCGAGCGTGGCGAACCGAGCTGACAGACCAGCTCGACGTCGCCGATATCGATGCCCAGTTCCAGCGAGGCCGTGGCCACCAGCACACGCAGTTCGCCGCGTTTGAGCCGTTGCTCGGCATCCAGCCGCTGTTCGCGCGCCAGACTGCCATGGTGCGCGGCCACCACGGCGTTGCCGAGGCGCTCGCTCAGATGCCGCGCGGCGCGCTCGGCCATTCGCCGGGTGTTGACGAAAATCAGCGTGGTCCGATGTTCGCCGGCCAATGCCGCCAGCCGGTCGTAAACTTGCGCCCATACGTCATTGCTCATCACCGCCTCAAGCGGAACCGGTGGGACTTCCAGCGCCAGGTCCCGGGCCCTGCCGTGGCCGATATCGACGATCTCGCACCCTCGCCCATTGCCGGTCAGGAACGCTGCCACCGCATCGATCGGCTTCTGTGTCGCCGACAGGCCAACGCGCACCAAGGCACGCCCGCAGAGGGCTTCGAGCCGCTCCAGTGACAAGGCGAGATGACTGCCACGTTTGTTACCGGCAACTGCATGGATCTCGTCGACGATCACACTGCGCACGCTCGCCAGCATGCGACGGCCAGACTCGGAACCCAGCAGCACGTAGAAGGATTCCGGCGTGGTCACCAGGATATGTGGGACTCGCTTGCGCATGGCCGCGCGCTCGGCTTGCGGGGTATCGCCGGTGCGCACCGCGGTCCGAATCTGCAGGGAGGGCAAGCCGAGGCGTTGCAGCTCGGCGCAGATACCCGCCAGCGGTTGCTCCAGATTCGCATGGATATCATTGGACAGCGCCTTGAGCGGCGAGATGTAGAGCACCGTCGTTTCGTCCGGCAGGCCGCCCTCTGCCAGGCCTTGCTGGACGAGTTGGTCCAGTGCGGCGAGAAAGGCCGTCAGCGTCTTGCCCGAGCCGGTGGGCGCCGCGACCAGAGTCGACTGGCCGGAACGGATGAGCGGCCAGGCGCGGGCCTGGGCGGGCGTCGGCGAAGGAAAGCTGCGACTGAACCAGCCGGCTACCGCTGGGTGAAAAGCGACCAGTGCGTCGTGAACGGGGCTGTGATTCATCGCCTGAATATGCTGGCGCGGCGGCTCCACTGCAAGGGCGCGCGACCGCAGCCCGTCGCATGCCTGGAAACGGCGGCCGGTGCGCGAGGTCCATCGCACACAGCCTGACGACGGAGCCGATCATGAAAAACCAACCACTGACGCTCGATGATGCCATGGAGCTGGTCTCCGAGGCCTTTCTCCCATGCGGCTGCGTGACCAGCGCCAACCCGGACGAAGACAGCTTCGGCTTTACCGTGATGTCCGGCAATGGCATCGAGTTATTGCAGGTCCCCCGCGTGGGTCGGGACGAATACAGCAACCCGCAGCACCTGGGCAGCGTCATCGAGCAGGCGCGGCTGGATGTCGAGGACAAGGATCAACGCCTCGAACCCTGGACCATGCCGGCGCTGGCCGACGACACCGGCATTCCGGAAACCCCGCCGAACTACTGACCCTGTAACCGCACCCGAGCGAGGACCCGATGAACGATTCGGTACTTTTGATCACCGGAGCTTCCTCCGGTATCGGCGCGGCCACGGCCCGTCTTGCCGCCGAGGCCGGCTACCGCGTGGCGCTGGCGGCACGCTCCGAACATAAGCTCATCCAACTGGTGAGCGAACTCGGCGGACCCGAACGAGCGCTGGCGATCCGCTGCGACGTCAAGGAGTACGCCGACCAGCGTGCCATGGTGCAGCGCGTGCTGGATCGTTTCGGCCAGCTCGATGCGGTCTACGCCAACGCCGGGATGCCTGGCAGCGACGGCGGCTTCAGCGGTGCCGACCCGGAGGTCTGGCGCGAGATGTTGCTGACCAACGTGTATGGCGTCGGATTGACGCTGCGCTGCAGCATCGAAGCGCTGAAGGCCAGTCGCGGCCACTTGTTGCTGACAGGCTCGGCTGCCGGCCGCTTCGTCATTCCCGGATCGATGTACAGCGCCAGCAAATGGGCGGTGACCGGCATGGGCCTGAGCGTACGCGAGGAACTGCGCGGCACTGGCGTGCGGGTCACCCTGATCGAACCGGGCATGGTAGACACGCCATTGTTCGACAAGCCGCCCGCCTACGCGCTGCAGCCGGAGGATATCGGGCGGGCGGTAGTCTATGCGCTTTCGCAGCCCCGGCACGTGGACGTCAACGAGATGCTTATCCGCCCAACCCCGCCAATCGAATCCCCCTAGCCAGGCGGGTCGGCCACGGTCCCGATCCGTCTCGCCAGCGAGCCACCCGACACGGCGCCTTTCGCAAACCCGCTCTGGCTGCTTTCATCACAGGGGCATTCACGCGTCGGCCAGAGGCTCTGGTGCCCGCATCGGCAGAAACTTTTACGCCTCGCTTCGGGTCGCTATGAGAGGCGGTTTTCGGCCGTTGCCGGCATCGAATATCCGAGTATCGAACAAGGGAGACGCCCATGGGCAACCCGGCAGAACAGCCAAAACAGCATCCGGCACTGGCCGAGCTGGATTATCTGTTGCAGCGTTTCCGGCAGGTGCGCGCCACCAGCGAGGCGATCTGCGCGCCGCTGCAGGTCGAGGACTATGTCATTCAGAGCATGCCCGATGTCAGCCCACCGAAATGGCATCTGGCGCACGTCAGCTGGTTCTTCGAAGCGTTTGTGCTCAAACCCTATCTCGCGCGTTACAAGCCGCTCGATCCGATCTACGATCACCTGTTCAACTCCTACTACGAAACCCATGGCGCCCCGTTTCCGCGGGCCCAGCGAGGATTGATCTCACGGCCCGGCGTGGATGACGTCTACCGCTTTCGCCAGCATGTCGACCGCGCCATGGAAGAGCTGCTTGCCAATCCCCCGCAGCAGCACGCCGGAGAAATCCTGCGACGGGTCGAACTGGGCCTGCAGCATGAACAGCAGCATCAGGAATTGCTGCTGATGGACATCAAGCACATTCTGGCGCAGAACCCGTGTTCCCCGGTCTACCGCAACGACCTGAAACCGGTGCCGGCACTGCATAACGACCGCCTGCGCTGGCATGACTACAGCGCGGGCGTGCGCCATATCGGCCACGTCGGCAACGGTTTCGCCTTTGACTGCGAGACGCCACGGCATCGCCAGTTCGTCGAAGACTTCCAGCTCGCCGACCGCCTGGTCAGTAACCGGGAGTACTTGTCGTTCATCGTGGACGGCGGATACGCGCGCAGCGAACTCTGGCTATCCGATGGCTGGGCGCAGATTCAGCAAAGCGGCTGGCATTGCCCGCTGTATTGGCAGCGGCTGGACGACGCCTGGCATGAATTCACGCTGGGAGGGCTGCGTCCGCTCGATCTCGAAGCGCCGGTGTGCCATATCAGCTTCTACGAGGCGGATGCCTACGCGCGCTGGGCCGGGGCCCGGTTGCCCACCGAAGCCGAGTGGGAGGTCGCCGCAATGGACCAACCGCTGCGCGGCAACTTTCTCGAAAGCGATCATCTGCAGCCGGTCGCGGCGAGCGCGCCCCATGACGGGCCGGCGCAGCTGTTCGGCGATGTCTGGGAGTGGACCGCCAGCGCGTACCGGCCCTACCCCGGCTTCCACCCGCTCGAAGGCAGCCTGGGCGAGTACAACGGCAAGTTCATGTCCGGTCAGATGGTCTTGCGCGGCGGTGGCTGCGCCACGCCGGAAGCTCACATCCGTGCCACCTATCGCAATTTTTTCCAGCCGGCCATGCGCTGGCAGTTTGCCGGGCTGCGCCTGGCCAGGGAGCTATGAAAATGGCACTAGCCGTGCATTTCCATGACCAGACCCGGCAACCCCACGAGGCGTCTTTGCGCGACGAAACGCTGGCCGGCTTCGGCGCCACGCCGAAACGCATTTCCCCCAAGTTCTTCTACGACCGGCGCGGCTCGGAACTGTTCGAGCAGATCTGCGTGCAACCGGAGTACTACCTGACCCGCACCGAAGAGCGCATTCTCGCCGATGCTGCGAACGACATCCGCGAAATCGCCGGCCCGCAGACCGACCTGATCGAACTGGGCAGCGGCGCCAGTCGCAAGGTACGGTTGTTGCTCGAGGGGTTGCGCCCGGTCAGCTATCTGGGCATCGATATCTCCGAAGACTTCCTGCTCACCAGCACCCAACGGCTGGCGGCGGACTATCCCTGGCTGGAGGTTCATGCCGCCTGCGCCGACTTCTCCGACGAGCTGACACTGCCCGACAACTTCACCCTTCATCACCCGCTGGTGTTCTTTCCGGGCTCGAGCATCGGCAACTTCACGCCGCTGCAAGCGCGCAAATTGCTTGGACACCTGCATGAAATTCTTCCGCCCGGCGGCGGCGTGTTGGTAGGCGTCGACCTGGTCAAGGACCGCACCCTGCTCGAAGCCGCTTATAACGACCGCGCACATGTCACGGCAGCGTTCAATCTCAACCTGTTGCAGCGCATCCGCCAGGAACTGGATAGCGACATCGATCCATCACGTTTCGCCCACCGCGCCTTCTTCAACGAAGTCGATTCGCGCATCGAAATGCACCTGGTCAGCCGCGAGGCGCAGGATGTGACCATCGAAGGCCAGCGCTTTCACTTCGATGCCGGCGAAACGCTGCACACCGAAAACTCCTACAAGTACACGCTTGAATCCTTCTCCCATCTCGCCAGCAGCGCCGGCTTTGACTGCAGCGGTCAATGGACGGACAGCAGCGAACTGTTCAGCGTGCATTACCTGCAACGTCGACAATGAGGGTCGCAAGCCTTTGCCTGCCAATCGCCATCGTGCTGGGCGCAGTGCATGGCAACCCGGCGAAGGCCGAGTCCGCTCCGCTACGCATCAAGGATCTGCAGCGCTGCGGCGACCTCCTTGCCACCGAGCAGGTCACGTTCTGCCTGCGCAGCACGGGGCTCGGCGACGGCGAGGCCCGGCTGATGCTCGGCGGCAAGCCGATCGAAACCTCCACGCTGGGCAACGGCAGGCTGCGCCTGTCGCTGCGCACGTCGGAGCATCGAAGCGGCCCGCTCTGGCTTGAACAGGGCGAACGCCAGAGCAACCCGGTGTGGCTGACGTTTAACGGCAGCCATGTGCTGGCCGCAGGTCCCGATGACGTGACGAAAAACATGGACGGGCTGAACACCTACCTGAATCTGGTCAGCCTGATCATCGAGGAAAGCCACGACGGCCTGGACGAGTCGCGCCGCCTGGCCAGCAAGTACGGAGCCGAAGTCGTTGGCGCCATCGCTCCGCTCAACACCTATCAGCTGCGACTGCCGGTGAATGACCTGACCGAGCGCGACGCCATGGTGCTACGCCTGGGCAACGAGGTGAGCGTCGACGCCGTGGTGGTCGAGGAATCCGGGCCCGAGCAGCCGGTCGAGCAAGACACGGGCGACAAGCCTCGAAACAGCGAATGGGTCGCCAACCGTTTTCTCGACGCAGTGGACTATTACCTGCATCGCCTGCCGTCCGGAAACGCCCCGCTCAAAACGCATCCGGTGCGCATCGGCATCATCGAACGCAACCTCGACTTCGACGCACCCGAGTTCGCCCACTACGTGGGCCGTTGCGACCCACGGTCATCGCGAACCTGCGTCTACGCCCGGGACGCCGACGTGCCGACCGAGCACGGCACCACGGTCACCGGCATCCTCGCCGCGCGCAGCCCGGAACCCAACGACAGCGGCTTTCTCAGCGCACTGGAGCCGGCCAGCGTCGGTTTCGAGATCATCGTCGAGCGCAACTCCGACGCCGGCATCACCGCCAACGTCGCCGCCTCGGTCAATCTGGTGCAGGACGGCGCACGCGTACTGAACTGGAGTTGGGGCATTCACCGCGTCGGCGCGCGGGACATCGAAGGTGAAGAAGTCGATTCGCTGATTCGTTCCGGCGTCGCCATGAGCGGCTATGAGGAATTGCTCGAGGAATTCTTCCTCTGGCTGCGCCGCGAGCATCCTGATGTGCTCGTCGTTAACTCTGCCGGTAATGGCTCGGCCCGCTCCGGCCAGGACGATTACCGCCTGCCGTCCTCGTTCATCACCGAGCAATTGCTGGTCGTCGGCGGCCACCAGCGCAACGGCGAGCGCGACGTTCCCGTCGAGCATCCGGAATATGTCACCAAGCGGCCTTCGTCGAACGTCGACATGCGTGTCGACATCACCGCCTCGGCCTGCACCCGTGCCGCGACGCTGAAGGCCGGCAAGCGTGGCGACGTGCACTGCGGCACCTCCTATGCCACGCCCATGGTGACCGGCATTGTCGCCGCGATGCTGTCGATCAACCCGGAGCTTGCACCTGATCAACTGCGCGAGCTGCTACGCCGCAGCGCATTGACCATCGGCCGCGACAAGGATTTCGAGCCCGCAGAGGCCGACGACCTGACCGCTCCGATCCTGCCGTCCGAGCGCAGCTATCAGTTGGACAACCAGGACATTGGCCGCTCGGCCCGCCTGGACATGCGCAAGGCCCTGGAGCTGACCGCCGAAAGCCTGAAGCACGTGCGCTGACCTCATCAGCACGCCGGCAAGGGTCCCTCAGCCGTCGGCATGCGAATCGCCGCGGCCTTGGCCACTTGCCTTTTCCTATCCGTTGATTCGCTTCGCTCGTCAGGCCGGGCGGCTCGCGCTCGACATATCTGGCAATAAACAATTACCGCCGGTCGCTGCGTAGCAACTAACAGGCGAAACGGTAGTTGCCGGCGTCAAATATTCCTCCAATTAATCAAAAATTATAAAATATAAGTAATATCAATAACTTACGATCATCTATAAGCGATAGCTCATTGATATTAGTTAATGTCATTATGAAATTACATAATCAAATCGAAGGTTTACGGCGACTTTCCGGCGCCAAAATAATTTTACTCATTAGCACTCTGTCTATATAACGCCTATCCAACAACGCGAGCCGCTGCATTGCCGTTTCGCTGCGTTGTCTGAATGGTTGCGTCGTCGGTAGTGCTTCGTTTGTTCAACACTCCGGGAATGCTTCCGAAATTTTTTAAAAGGCACCCGCTGCCTTTTGTCGTATTAAGTTCCGGAGATATCAATGTCCCTGAGAGCAGTTTCAGGCGCGCCACGGGCGTTACTGGCCGCCGTCGCACTGAGCGCCCTGTTTGGCTTCGCCCCGGTGGGCCAACAGGCGCACGCCGCCACGACGGCCGCGAGCGCCGTTCGGACCGTCGCCACCGCCCAGGTCAACGACTTCACCAGCCCCCAGTGGAACAAAGGAACCTGGCGCCAATCCGCTGGATTCTCCATTCCCGCGACGCCTGCCAACAAGGCAGCGTTCAGCAAAGGCGTTCAGGTCAGATTGGCCACCGGTGAGATACGCACCGTCAAAGTCGTTTACTTTTCGGGCGCTCATATGAGCGTGATGCTCTCTGGCGCAACGCTCAACCCCTCGAGCACCGGTTATCCGAAGAGCGTCGTGGCGCTCGGCGCCGCCACCGGCTCGCCAACACCTCCCGTTGCGCAGCCGACGCCCTCGACACCGAGCGCGACAGCTCACAGCAGCGCCATCAACAATTACACCAACAGCGACTGGCTGAACGGTGTCTGGCGCAAATCCGCAGGCTTCTCGATTCCATTGAGCGCTGCCAACCGTTCGGTTTTCAAACCGGGCGCCTCGGTGAGACTGGCAAACGGCCAGACCCGCGCCATCACCGCCGTGTACATTTCAGGCAATACCATGAGCGTCATGCTTGCCGGCGCCACCTTGGGCGGATCGCTCGGCCACCCGAACAAGCTGTTCGCCGCTGTCGGCACTGCGACGCCCAGCATCCCGACGGCACCCACGCCTGCACCCGCGCCGCCCACCAGCGCGCCGACACCCTCGGCGCCCATGATCACGGCGCTGAACTCGTTCAACGGCAAGGACTTCGTCAACGGCGTGTACCGATCGGTGGGCGTTTCGGTCAAGGGCACAGCAGCCAACAAGGCCGCGTTTCACAAAGGTGCGAAGGTGAGGTTCGCCAATGGGCAGATCCGGACCGTCAAGCTCGTCTACCACGCCGGCGACAACATGACCGTGATGCTCGACGGCGGCACTGTCGACGGCCACGCCGTGGGCTACCCAAGGACGCTCTCGGTCAGCAGTACGGACTTCAGCCAACCGCCGGCGGGCGGTACGTCCCCGTCGCCGGGCAAGGACAGCGGGGCCGCGCCAGCCAACCCGATCCATCTGGTGGGTGTGAATCTGGCCGGGGCTGAGTTCGGTGAATATTCCGGACTGCCCGGACGCCACCAGATTCACTACATCTACCCGAGCGAGGCCAACTTCAAGCGCTATGCCGGCCTCAATCTGAAGTTGATCCGCCTGCCATTTCGCTGGGAGCGTATCCAGCCGAAGCTCAACGGCGAACTCGATGCCGCCGAACTGGGCAGGCTGCTGACCGCCCTGAACCACGCGCAGAAGTACAACATGCAGGTCATCCTCGACATGCACAACTACTACCGCTACTACGGCAAGCTGATCGCTTCGAACGAAGTGCCCATCAGCGCCTTCGCCAATAGCTGGCGCCGCATCGCCCAGAAAGTCGCCAACCATCCGGCGGTCTACGGATACGGGCTGATGAACGAGCCCCACTCCACCAATGGAAAATGGCCGGCGGCCGCACTTGCAGCGGCACAGGCGATCCGCGGGATCGATCAGAAGCGCTGGATCTTCGTTGCCGGTGACCGCTGGTCCAGTGCGTTCCACTGGCCGTCCTACAACACCCAGTTGGCCACCCATCCATGGATGCGCGACCCGAACAACAATCTGGTGTACGAGGCCCACCTGTATCTGGACAAGGACTACTCCGGTACTTACGCAAGCCGCAGCGCCGTCTACGATCCGATGATCGGGGTGGTCCGGGCCAAACCGTTCGTCGAATGGCTGAGCCGGAACAAACTGCGCGGATTCATCGGCGAACACGGGGCGCCGGACTATTCGCCCTCCGCCATCGTGGCCACCGATAACCTGCTGAAATACCTCAACCAGCATTGCATCCCTAGCACCTACTGGGCCGCAGGTCCCTGGTGGGGCGACTACGCGCTGTCGCTGGATGTGAAGAGCGGTAAGCCGCGCCCGCAGCTGCCGGTGCTGCAGAAACACGCGGCGAACAAGTCCTGCGGGACCATCGGCCCGCTGTTCTGACAGTCGCCCCCCTCGAAACGGCGTCCCGCACAAGCGGGACGCTGTCGCTCAGCCGGCCGCCAGGCCGTCGAAGACCTCCGGGGTCAGCGCAGCCTGGCCCGTTTCGTCCAGGCGCTGCCGGTTCACGCTGCCACCCTGGAGCATCTGCAGCAGTTGCATGCCTCGCTCGGTCAGAACGAAATTCTCACCGTTGCCGCCTTGATCCTCAGGGCGCGCCACCATGAACCCGCCTTCGAACAGCAGGCTTTCGTAGTTCTGTGCCTCGGCCTTCAACGAATCGAGATTGGGCAACGGTTGCCCCGCCTCTTCCATGGCGATCGCGTGTTCGTCGGCGTACTGCCGTGGCGTGAACGTCTCGCTGCCGGATTTCTGCGCTTCCAGCAGCAGGCGCAGCATCAGGTCCCAGTTATAGGTCATGTCCCTCTCCTGTCGCGCCGCGTCGAACGGCGGCTCATGCTGATTCGGACCCCGCCAATCGCGGCATGGTTCGATCCTGCACACCGGGCAACAGCTGAACTAAAGCGCTCCGATGACGATCCACCGAACAGATCGTTACAGGAGCGCACCATGAAATATCTGATCATTCCCATCGCTGCCGCCCTGCTGGCCAGCCAGACGGCGCTCGCCGAATGCACCACGGACCAGATCAACGCCAAGGCCGAACAGTTGGCCGAACGCGTCAATCAGCTGACCGAGAATGACCCGGAACGGGCGGCGGAAATCAACGAGCAGTTGCGCGACATGGAGGTCAAACAAACCGCCGAACAGCTTGGTGACGAATGCCAGGCCTATGACAGGCGTCTTCAGCATGTGGAAGAGGCGGAGAAGAAAGCCGATATCGCACCGGCCAAAAAGCGCTGACGATCCGTAGGAGCCGGGGCAACGACGCCGCCCCGGCGAGGGGCAACGTTACTAGGCGGCCGGCTTCTTGCGGCGCAGCGGCGCCATGCCATCCTGACTGACGATCTGCGAGGGCGGCGCCTCGCGCTTGGCGTTCTTCGGGCGCTTGGCGGTGGGCTTGCCTGCGGGTTTGGTCTTTTTATCGGCTGCCTTCTTCTTGTCGTCCTTTTTCTTCTTGGTGCCCGCTGCCTTGCCGGAAGCCTTGAGGTTTTTCGGCCCCATGTAGCTGCCCTTCAGGCCCTTGATCACCCGTCGCTCGAAGCGCTGCTTGAGGTAGCGTTCGATGCTCGACATCAGGTTCCAGTCGTTGTGACAGATCAGCGAGATCGCCAGGCCTTCGGCACCGGCGCGGCCGGTCCGACCGATACGGTGCACGTATTCGTCGCCCGAGCGCGGCATGTCGAAGTTGATCACCAGATCCAGGCCTTCGATATCCAGCCCGCGCGCCGCCACATCGGTCGCGACCAACACCTTGACGCCACCTTCCTTGACCCGGTCGATCGCCAGTTTGCGGTCCTTCTGGTCTTTGTCGCCATGCAGGACGAAGGCCTTCACGCCTTCGGCCACCAGCCGCCCATACAGGCGGTCGGCCTGGACCCGTGTATTGGTGAAGATCACCGCCTTCTTGTAGGTCTCGTTGGCCAACAGCCAGTGCACCAGCTTTTCCTTATGCTCGGTGTTCTCGGCGGTAATGATCTGCTGGCGGGTACCCTCGTTCAGCTCGCTGACGCGGTTGAGCTGCAAATGCAGCGGATCGCGCAGGACATTGGCAGCCATCTCGCGCAACGCTGCGCCGCCACTGGTGGCCGAGAACAGCAGGGTCTGCTGGCGTTTGTCGCATTCGCCGACCAGACGCTGAACATCGTCGGCGAACCCCATGTCGAGCATGCGATCGGCTTCATCGAGAATGAGCAGCTCCACGTCCTTGAGGATCAGTGTGCCGGCGTTCAGATGCTCGATCATTCGCCCCGGAGTACCGATGAGAATATCCGGCACCTTGCGCAGGATCGCGGCCTGGACCTTGAAATCCTCGCCACCGGTGATCATCGCCGACTTGATGAAAGTGAACTGCGAGAAACGCTCGACTTCCTTGAGGGTCTGCTGGGCCAGTTCGCGGGTCGGCAGCAGAATCAGCGCGCGCACATCGGTACGCACCACCGCATCGCCGATCAGCCGGTTAAGCATCGGCAGCACGAACGCCGCCGTCTTGCCACTGCCGGTCTGCGCCGTTACCCGCAGATCGCGCCCTTCGAGCGCCGGAGGAATAGCCGCCACCTGCACGGGCGTCGGCTCGACGAATTTGAGTTCGGCGACCGCCTTGAGCAGGCGTTCGTGAAGGGCGAATTGGTCAAACAAGGGTGACACCTCGGGCAAGTCGAAAAACGACGCATAGATTAACGCGTCCAGCCGCAGGAGAGGCGGCTTTGTGCATCACGTCCGCTTCTGCCGGCCCGATGAGCGTCTGGGGTTGCAAACGCTGCGGCCATGCGACGATGCTGACGGCCATCGGCGGTACCGCCGGTCCCGCACGCTTCGGTCAAGAGGAGGGCTGCGGCTCGCAGGTCAGTTTGATACGCAGGCGAATCACGT
>Ga0114898_1001617_pt1 | contig 12817 bp, 7 predicted proteins | sample Malvired_Geostar_FD_83496 | JGI IMG/M metagenome (GOLD analysis project Ga0114898, IMG submission 83496) | Marine viral communities from the Global Malaspina Expedition - Malaspina viral metaG DeepMed_Geostar | ecosystem: Environmental > Aquatic > Marine > Oceanic | place: Mediterranean Sea... | reverse complement strand
TGCAGCGCGAGTACAGCGGGACGACGCTGGCGCGACGCTTCGAGCGGGACGGCCCCCTGCCACTCGCCGATCTGCTACAGGTCGCCTCCCGGCTGATCCGCGCGGTAGGCATGCTGCATCGGCGCAATATCCTGCACCGCGACATCAAGCCAGAGAACTTGCTGCTGGGCGAGGACGGCGAGCTGCGCATCCTGGATTTCGGCCTGGCGTTCTGCCCCGGGTTGTCCCGCGACCTGCCCAATCACCTGCCCGGAACCCCGAGTTTCATTGCCCCTGAGGCATTTACGGGAGCCGAACCCAGCGCAGCGCAGGATCTCTATGCGACCGGCGTGACGCTCTATTACCTGCTGACCGGGCACTACCCCTACGGCGAGATCGAAGCCTTCCAGCATCCGCGCTTCGGCAATCCGACACCGGCCAGCCGCTATCGCCCGGACGTGCCGAACTGGCTGGAGGAAAGTCTTGGCCGCGCGGTGGCGCTCGATCCACGGCAGCGCTTCGAGACCGCCGAGCAATGGCTGCTTGAGCTGGAACAGGGCGAACAGCGCAGCGCCAGTCTTCGGCCACGCCCACTGCTCGAACGCGAGCCGCTCAAGGTCTGGCGCGGCATGGCGCTGTTGTCGCTGCTGCTCAATCTGCTATTGATCGTACTGCTGATGAAAGGCGCGTGACGCTCAGCGCCGGGTAATCAGCCCCTGGCGCGCCACCCGGGTCAGCTCGCGCACGCATTCTTCCAGGCGCTCGGCGGTCGGCGCCTGAATCACCGCCAGATCGAAGCTGTCGGTGGCGAAACGTGCCAGCGACTCGTCGGCCGTGGCGAATTGGATAAGCAGGGCGCGGGATTTGCGATGACGTCGCGGCCAACCTTCGAGGTAGCGCAACAGGGATGGCTGGTGAGTACCACCCAGCAGGATTTTCGGATTGCTGGGATGCAGGCCGCTGGTGATCGGGGCCAGGCGCAACTGGGCGTGCTTTGCGTTCATCAATTCAACTTCCGCCTCGAGGATTCCGCTGGGCAGCGGTGGGAGGCGACACCGGAACCAGCGCTTTAGCGGTATTTCGAAGCCATCGGCTCCAGGCGCCCCGCAAGTAGCTGACTAAATCGGCGCATGGGCGAAACTTTAGAAAGCTGGCCGCAGCCTGTCAACGGCGTTTTTCAGAGTCGATCTCAGGGCGGATTCGCACCATCAGGGCGCAAGCTGCTGCATATCGGTGCAGCTGATCGGTCAGCGCCGCTCCACAGCAGGCGCTCAAGCCCTTGAAAACCGGCGCAATTGCAAGTTGGCACAGCCTCTGCAAAGCAGAACCTGAAGAATCATTACGACCTGACCCTCAACGTGGAGCGGCAGGTTTCCCGACTGAGCGGGACATGGACAAAGGCGTCCTCACTGGGTAACCGGTGGGACGCCTTTTTTGTTGTTGAAAAATTTCGAGCAGGCCGGGCGGCAAACGTCGCTTGGCACGGAGAACGGGCATGAAGAAACTCAAACTGGTGATGATCGGCAACGGCATGGCCGGCGTGCGAACCCTCGAGGAACTGCTCAAGCTCACCAACGAGCTCTACGACATCACGGTGTTCGGCGCCGAGCCGCATCCCAACTACAACCGCATCCTGCTCTCCCCCGTGCTGGCCGGCGAACAGCAGTTCGAAGAGATCGTGCTCAACGACCTGGACTGGTACGCCGAGAACGACATCCGCCTGATGCTCAACCGCAAGGTGGTGAAGATCGATCGCGTCAAACGCCGGGTCATCGCCGATGACGGCAGTGAGGCCGAATACGACCGCCTGCTCATCGCCACCGGTTCCAATCCGTTCATTCTGCCGATTCCCGGCAAGGACCTGCAGGGGGTGATCGGCTACCGCGACATTGCCGACACCCAGGTGATGATGGAAACCGCCAAGACCCACAAGCACGCGGTGGTCATCGGCGGCGGCCTGCTCGGCCTGGAGGCGGCCAACGGTCTCAAGCTGCGTGGCATGGATGTGACCGTGGTGCACATCGGTGACTGGCTGATGGAGCGCCAGTTGGACAAGACCGCCGGCACCTTGCTGCAAAGCGCCCTGGAAAGCCGCGGCCTGAAGTTCCTGCTGCCAAAGCAGACAGCCGAGCTGATTGGCAACGACGAAGGCCGGGTCTGCGCGGTCAAGTTCAAGGACGGCGACGTGATCCCCGCCGACCTGGTGGTGATGGCCGCCGGCATCCGCCCCAACAGCGAACTGGCCGAACAGGCCGGTATTCCGTGCAACCGCGGCATCCTGGTCAACGACACCCTGCAAACCTATGACCCGCGCATCTACGCCGTCGGCGAATGCGCCAATCATCGCGGCACCGCCTATGGCCTGGTCGCCCCGCTGTTCGAACAGGCCAAGGTCTGCGCCAACCACCTGGCCATGCTCGGCTTCTCCCGCTATCTCGGCTCGGTGACTTCGACCAAGCTCAAGGTCACCGGCATCGACCTGTTCTCCGCCGGCGATTTCATTGGCGGCGAAGGCACCGAGACCATTACCCTCTCCGATCCCATCGGCGGTGTGTACAAGAAGCTGGTGATCAAGGACGACGTGCTGGTCGGCGCCTGCCTGTATGGCGACACCGCCGATGGCGGCTGGTACTTCCGCCAGGTGCGCGAGGGCCAGAACGTCGCGCAGATCCGCGACCACCTGATGTTCGGCGAAGGCGCCATCGGCGATGCCGGCCACCAGGGCCAGAGCAAGGCCATGTCCATGCCGGACGACATGGAAGTCTGCGGCTGCAACGGCGTGTGCAAGGGCACCATCGTCAAGGCGATCCAGGAGCACGGGCTGTTCTCGGTGGACGAGGTGAAAAAGCACACCAAGGCCGCCAGTTCCTGCGGCTCCTGCGCCGGGCTGGTCGAACAGATTCTGATCAACACCGTGGGCGGCGCGGCCGACGTCAAGCCGAAGAGCGAAAAAGCCATCTGCGGCTGCAGCGACCTCAACCATGGCCAGGTGCGCAAGGCCATTCGCGAACACCATCTGACCAGCATTCCCGCGGCCATGGCCTTCATGGAATGGCGCACGCCGAACGGCTGCGCCACCTGCCGCCCGGCGCTGAACTACTACCTGATCTCCACCTGGCCGGGCGAGGCCAAGGACGACCCGCAGTCGCGCTTCATCAACGAACGCGCCCACGCCAACATCCAGAAGGACGGCACCTACTCCGTGGTGCCGCGGATGTGGGGCGGTGTCACCAATGCCGCCGAGCTGCGGCGCATCGCCGACGTGGCGGACAAGTATCAGGTGCCGATGGTCAAGGTCACCGGCGGCCAGCGTATCGACCTGCTGGGCATCCGCAAGGAAGACCTGCCGGGCGTCTGGAAAGACCTGGACATGCCGTCCGGTCACGCCTACGGCAAATCCATCCGCACCGTGAAGACCTGCGTCGGCAGCGAGTTCTGCCGCTTCGGCACACAGAACTCGACGCAGATGGGCATCGACCTGGAACACGCGCTGTTCAACATGTGGTCGCCGCACAAGGTCAAGCTGGCCGTCTCCGGCTGCCCGCGCAACTGCGCCGAATCCGGCATCAAGGACGTCGGCATCATCGGTGTGGACTCCGGCTGGGAGCTGTACATCGGCGGCAACGGCGGCATCAAGACCGAGGCCGGCGAGTTCTTCGTCAAGGTGAAGAGCGCCGAGGAGGTCATGGAATACAGCCTGGCGTTCCTCCAGCTCTACCGCGAGGAAGCCTTCTACCTCGAACGCACTGTGCACTACCTGCAGCGCGTCGGCATGGATCACATCAAACAGGCCGTGCTGAACGATGCCGAGCGGCGCAAGGCGCTGCACCAGCGGCTGCTGTTCTCGCTCTCCTTCGAGCAGGACCCGTGGCAGGAGCAGCTTTCCAAGCCGCAGCTGAAGAAGGAATTCGACCGTATCGCCGTCAAGCAGCTGGAAAACGCCTGAGAACCCGATCTGGAGAAACACCGCATGAACTGGCTCGATATCTGTGCACTGGATGAGATCAACCCGCTCGGCTCGCGCATCATCGCCGGCCCCAAGGGCGATATCGCGATATTCCGCACCGCGGACGATCAGGTCTTTGCCCTCGACGACCGCTGCCCACATAAGGGCGGCCCGCTGTCGCAGGGGATCGTCTACGGCAAGCAGGTCGCCTGCCCGCTGCACAACTGGCAGATCGATCTGGCCAGCGGCGAAGCACTAGCGCCGGACGTCGGCTGCGCCCACCGCCACGAGGCGCGCGTCGAGAATGGTCGCGTGCAGCTGGCGCTGAATAGCGCAGCCAAATGTGCCTGATACGACCGGCGAAGCGGTGGACAAGCGAAGCGTTGTCCACCCTACGACGTCGCACCCGCTCGACCTTCCAGGAGACCACGCCATGCGTATGACAACCGCCTCGACCTGCTGCTACTGCGGTGTCGGCTGTGGCGTGCTGATCGAGCACGACGGCGAGCGCATCCTCGATGTGGCCGGCGATCCCAGCCATCCGGCCAACCTCGGCAAGCTGTGCAGCAAGGGCTCGACGTTGCACCTGACCGGCGATCTGGACGCTCGCGCGCTCTACCCCGAGCTGCGCTTGGGCAAGAGCCTGGCGCGCAGCCGCACCGACTGGGACAGCGCGCTGGAGCACGCGGCTAGCGTATTCGCCGAGACCATCCGCGAGCACGGCCCGGATAGCGTCGCCTTCTACGTCTCCGGCCAGTTGCTGACCGAGGACTACTACGCCTTCAACAAGCTGGCCCGCGCTCTGGTCGGCACCAACAACCTGGATTCCAACTCGCGGCTGTGCATGTCCTCGGCGGTGGTCGGCTACAAGCGCAGCCTGGGCGCTGACGCCCCACCCTGCTCCTACGAGGACATCGAGCAGGCCGACTGCCTGCTGATCGCCGGCAGCAACATGGCCTATGCGCATCCGGTGCTGTTCCGCCGACTGGAGGAAGCCAAGGCGAAGCGGCCGGAGATGACCATCATCGTCATCGACCCACGCAGCACCGACACCAGCGAGCTCGCCGACCTGCACCTGCCGATCCTGCCGGGCACCGACGTCGCGCTGTTCCACGGCCTGCTGCATATCCTCATGTGGGAAGGCTGGATCGACCGCCGCTTCATCGACGCCCATACCGAAGGCTTCGAAGCGCTGAAAAGTCTGGTGCGCGACTACACCCCGGCCATGGTCGCCGACCTCTGCGGCATCAGCGTCGACGACCTGCAGAACTGCGCACGACTGATTGGTAGCGCGCCTAGTTTTCTAAGCCTGTGGTGCATGGGCCTGAACCAATCCACCGCCGGCAGCGCAAAGAACAGCGCGCTGATTAATCTGCACCTGGCCACCGGACAGATCGGCAAGCCGGGCGCCGGGCCGTTATCGCTGACCGGCCAACCGAACGCCATGGGCGGACGCGAAACCGGCAGCCTGTCCAACCTGCTGCCCGGCCACCGCGACGCGACCAATGCCGAACACCGTGCCGCAGTAGCTGACTACTGGGGTGTCGAGCAGCTGCCGAAACAGCCTGGCCTGTCCGCCATCGAGCTGTTCGAGGCGGTGCGCGCCGGCAAGATCAAGGCGCTGTGGATCGCCTGCACCAACCCGGCTCAGTCGCTGCCGGACCAACAGAACGTCCATGAGGCCCTGGCCGCCTGCCCCTTCGTCGTGGTGCAGGAAGCCTTCTTCACGACCGAAACCTGCCGCCACGCCGACCTTCTGCTGCCGGCCGCGAGCTGGGGCGAGAAGGAAGGCACCGTGACCAACTCCGAGCGTCGTATCAGCCACGTGCGCCGCGCCGTGCCGGCCCCAGGCGAAGCCCGTGCGGACTGGGCGATCACCTGCGATTTCGCCCGACGCCTGGAACGTCACCTGCGCCCCGGCCAGCCGAGCCTGTTCACTTTCGAGAATGCTGAAGCGCTGTTCGAGGAGTACAAGCCGCTCACCGCCGCCCGCGATCTGGACTACAGCGGCCTGAGCTACGCACTGATCGATACCCTCGGTCCGCAGCAATGGCCGTTTCCGCCAGGCAGCGAACAAGGCACCGCGCGGCTGTATGGCGACGGTGTGTTTCCCACTGCCAATGGCCGCGCCCGTTTCATCGCCGAGCACTACCAGGCGCCGAAGGAAAAGCGCGAGGCGCGCTACCCGCTGACGCTCAATACCGGCCGGCTGCGGGACCAGTGGCACGGCATGAGCCGCACCGGCACCGCGGCGCGGCTGTTCGGCCATGTCGAAGAAGCGCTGCTCGGCATGAACGCCGATGACATGCGCCGCCGGCGTTTGCTGGACGGCCAGCTGGTGAAGGTGAAAAGCCGTCGCGGCAGCCTGATCCTCCCAGTGCAGAAGGATGACAGTCTGCGCGCCGGCCAGGCGTTCCTGCCGATGCACTGGGGTGATCGTTTCCTCAAGGGGCTGGGCTGCAATGTGCTGACCCTGGCCAGCGTCGATCCGCTGTCGAAACAGCCGGAACTCAAGCACGCCGGCATCGAAGTCGAACAGGTCGAATTACCCTGGCAGTTCTTCGCGCTGGTTGAGGGCGATGTGCAGCGACGCTTCGAGGCGCTGCGGCCATTGTTCGAAACCTTCGACTACGCCAGTTTCAGCCTCGGCGGGCGCGAACGCTCGGCGTTGCTGATCCGCGCCGCCCGGAATGCGGCGCCAACGGCTGCCGAGCTGGACGCCATCGACAGCCTGCTCGGCCTCGACGAAGGCCCGGTGCTGGCCTATGACGACCCGCGTCGCGCGGTCGGCAAGCGCGTACGCATCGAGGACGGTCGCATCGTCGCCCTGCGCCTGGCCGGCGAAACCGCCGCCCGGCAGTGGCTGCGCGGACTCTGGGAAAGCGGCAGTGCCGACGCCGAGTTGCGTCGCTGGCTGCTGGCTCCACTCAGCGCGCCACCTGGCGGCGCGACCATCAGCACCGACCGTACTCTGTGCAACTGCATGAACGTCAGCCAGAGCAAGGTCCGTGCAGGCATCGAGCGCGGTCTCGATCTGACCGGCCTCAAGCAGGAGCTCGGCTGCGGCACCAGCTGTGGCTCCTGCGTACCCGAAATCAAGCGTTTGCTGGCCAGCCAGCCGGAACGCGCACTTTCCTGATACCAACCAAGACGAGGATTTCCCCATGAGCGCAAAAGTCTGGCTGGTAGGCGCCGGCCCTGGCGATCCGGAACTGCTGACCCTCAAGGCCGTGCGCGCGCTGGGTGAAGCGCAGGTGGTGATGATCGATGATCTCGTTAACCCCGCCGTGCTCGAACACTGCCCCAACGCACGCATCATCCCCGTGGGCAAGCGCGGCGGCTGCCGCTCCACGCCGCAAGCCTTCATCCACCGTCTGATGCTGCGTTACGCCCGCCAGGGCAAGTGCGTGGTGCGCCTCAAGGGTGGCGATCCGTGCATCTTCGGCCGCGGTGGCGAAGAAGCCGAATGGCTGTCGGCACACGGCATCGAGGTCGAGCTGGTCAATGGCATCACCGCCGGTCTGGCCGGTGCCACCCAGAGCGGGATCTCGCTGACCCAGCGCGGCGTGGCCCGCGGCGTCACCCTGGTCACGGCGCACACGCTCGACGACAGCAGTCCGGAATGGCAGGCGCTGGCGAAAAGCGGCACCACGCTGGTGGTGTACATGGGTGTGAGCAAGCTGGAACAGGTGCAGGCCGGGCTGTTGGAGGGCGGACTTTCCGCCGGTACACCAGTGGCGATGATCGAGAACGCTTCACTGCCGCAGCAACGCGAATGCCGTTCGAGCCTCGGCGGCATGTGCCGCGATGCCTTGGCCTTCAAGCTGAAGAGCCCGGCGATCCTGGTGATCGGCGAAGTGGCCGCGCAGGCTGCATTCCAGGCGGTAAGCCAGAGCGCCTGACCGTAGCTGACCGCCGTACCAAACACCCATAAAAAAACCGCGACCCCAGGGTCGCGGTTTTCGTTACTGCGTGATCATCACGCTTTCTGACGCAGCTTCTCCGGTTTGATCAGGAAGCGGGCCAGGGCCGGCAGCAGCCAGATCGCGCCGACCATGTTCCAGAGGAACATGAAGGTCAGCATCAGACCCATGTCGGCCTGGAACTTGATCGCCGAGAACACCCAGGTCACCACACCGATCGCCAGGCAGACGCCGGTGAAGATCACCGCCTTGCCGGTGGACTTCAGGGTCTGGTAGTAGGCCTCCTGCAGGGTCAGCCCCTGACGCAGGAAGGATTCCAGGCGGCTGTAGATGTAGATGCCGTAGTCCACACCGATACCCACGCCCAGCGCGATCACCGGCAGCGTGGCGACCTTCACGCCGATGCCCATGAAGGCCATCAGCGCGTTGCCGAGGATCGAGGTCAGCACCAGCGGCAGGATCACGCAGAGCGTCGCGGCCAGCGAGCGGAAGGTCAGCAGGCACATGATGCTCACCGCAAGGTAGACGGCAATCAGCATGGTGGTTTCCGACGCGGCGATGACCTCGTTGGTAGCCGCCTCGATACCGGCGTTGCCCGCTGCAAGCACGAACTCCAGGCCCTCGCGGTTGTTTTCCTCGGCAAAATCCTTGGCCGCGGCGACCACATGTTCCAGCGTCTCGGCCTTGTGGTCGTTGAGGAACACCAGTACCGGCGCCAGCGAGCAGTCGCTGTTGTACATGCCTTCGGCGCGGGCAATGGAGTTGTTCAGCACGTGCTGGTTACGCGACAGCGTTTCCCATTTCAGGCTGCCCTCGTTCATGCCCTTGATGCCCTGGCGCGCCACCGACACCATCGACACCGCCGACTGCACGCCCTCGGTGTTCTGCATCTTCCACATCAGCTCGTCCATGGCGGCGAGCGTGTCGTAGTGGGAGCAGCCTTCCGGCGCGGTCTTGACCATCACCACCAGCACGTCGGAACTGGTCGAGTAGTTGCGGATGACAAAGTCGTTGTCCAGGTTGTAGCGCGAATCCGGATGCAGCTCCGGCGCGCCCTGATCGAGGTCGCCGATCTTCAGGTTCTGTCCGTACCAGAGACCTCCAACCAGGGCGACCACCGCAACGGTGATGGAAATCGGCGCCACTTTCGGGCTGGCGAAATTCGACAGCGCGCGCCAGAACGGATGATCGCGCGAGGCCTCTTCGCGGGCCTGCTTGATCGCCTTCTGGCTGATCCCCATGTAGGAGATCGCCACCGGCAGCAGGATCAGGTTGGTCAGGATGATCACCGCCACACCGAGCGAAGCGCCGATGGCCAGCTCGCGGATCACACCGATATCGATCAGCAGGAGGGTGACGAAACCCACCGCATCGGACAGCAGCGCCACCATGCCCGGAATGAAAAGCTGGCGGAACGCCATGCGTGCTGCCGTCACCGGATCTTCGGTATAGCCCGAAGCCATGGCGATCCCGTTGATCTTCTGCACGCCGTGGGAAATACCGATGGCGAATACCAGGAACGGCACCAGCATCGAATAGGGGTCTAGCCCGAAGCCGAGGGTGTGCAGCAGGCCGAGCTGCCAGACCACCGCGATCAGCGTCGTGATCAGCACCGCGATGGTGCTCTTCAGGCAACGGGTGAACCACAGCAGCAGCACGAAGGTGATACCGATGGCGACGATGAAGAACAGCGCCACGCCAACCAGCCCGTCAATCAGGTCACCGACCTTCTTGGCGAAGCCGATGATGTGCACCTTCACGTTAGGGTTCTGTGCCTGGTACTTCTCGCGGATCTTCTCTTCCAGCTCGTGGGAGAACTTCTGGTAGTCCAGTTTGATCTGCCGGCTCTGGTCTTCCGGGTCCGGGTAGGACTCCAGCAGCGGCACATCGATGATGCTCGACTTGAAGTTGTTCGCCACCAGACGGCCGATCTGCCCGGACTTGAGGATGTTGTCGCGCAGGTCATCCAGGCTTTCGGGCGAGCCGTCGTAAGTCTGCGGGATCACTTCGCCGCCAGCGAAGCCCTCCTCGGTAACCTCGGTCCAGCGCACGCTCGGGCTCCACAACGACTTCATGTTCGAGCGGTCGACGCCGTGGATGTAGAACACCTCGTCATGGATCTGCCGCAGCGTCTCCATGTACTCCTTGGAGAAGATGTCGCCCTCCACCGCTTCCACCGAAATCCGCACGGTGTTGCCGAGGTTGGCCAGGTCGTTCTGGTGCTCGAGCATCTTCTGGATGTACGGATGCCCCAGCGGGATCATCTTCTCGAAGCTGGTCTGGGGCCGAACCTGGGCCGCCTGATAAAACAGGAACGCGCTGATCAGCAGGCAGAGTACGACGACTGCCGGCCGGTTATTGAATATCAGGCGTTCGAGAAACGACGCCGGCTTCTGTTGGTGCTTGGTCATGCAGCCTCTCCCGGCTTTATTGTTTTGGGGCCAGATCCGCGCCCGATGGCGAGGCGATGCGAACACCACCCTGCCCTACCAGGATCAGGTTGCCTTGGGAATCGGAGGTAACGCCCGACAGCGAACGGCGGTCGGGACGATTGAACAGTTTGAAGCTACGGCCCTGATCGTCGCTGGTGAGCACCGCACCGCCATGGCCGACCACCACGATGCGCCCGTCGCGCAGCAGATTGCCGTCGGCCAGCCCGGACTCCAGCACATTGCCGTTACCGTTGCTGAGCTCGATGCGTTCCCAGTTGTCGCCGAAATCGACGGAACGGAACAGGTGGCCGCGCAGACCGAAGGCAACCACAACCCCCGGCTCCGAACCACTGACCACCCCGAAGAACGAACCCTGATATGGCGACTCGACGCGCTCCCAGGTTTCGCCGAGATCGGAGGAACGGAACATGCCGCCCAGTTCGCCAACCACGAACAGGCCCGAGCCCTGGATATGGGCGATGGCGTTCAGGTGGTAACCGTCCTCGTTGTCGAGGCGCTCGCTGATGTCCTCCCAGCTCTGCCCGCCATCGATGGTTTCGAGCAGCGCGCCGTAGGCGCCTACCGCGATGCCGTGCTGGGTGTCTTCGAACCAGACGTCCAGCAAGGGGGCTTCACGTTCGCGATCCTCGTACTGCACCGTCCAGCTCTCACCGCCGTCGGCGGTAGCCAGGATCAGCGCGTCATGGCCCACCGCCCAGCCGTGCTTGTCGTCGACGAAGTCGATAGCGGTCAGCAGCTGGCGCGTCGGCACCTTGGCCTGCGTCCAGCTGGCACCGTCGTCATCGGAATAGAGAATGTGGCCCCGATCGCCCGCCGCAACGAGGCGTTCACCAGCCTGGGCGATGTCGAGCAGAAGATTGGATACGGCTTTCGCCGACTCGATGGAGTAGCGGGTCTGGCCGTCGGTAGCGGCCTGGGCTGGTGCCGTTGCTGCCAGCAACAGGAGCGAAACGGCGCCGCACAGTGAAAGCATGCCGGCAACCGATGAGTGAAGACGCGACGCCCTCGCCTGGCTTGGAACCTCGGCGCGGCCGGATAGTGTGCGCCGCTGAACGGGCTCACTCATACATACCCCCTTTATTCTTATTAGGTAAGGCCTGAGATACAGGCGCAGCCATCCTAGCCAGCTTCCGCGGGCAGGCACAATTGGCCGGACGTTATGAATTGTTAACTCTCACGCAATGATTGACGCATGATCAGCCAGGCTGATTGGGCCAGTGGCCAGTATGGCCGGCCGCCTCGTTCGCGCGCGCAGTGACGATCCGACGCGAGGCGCCAGTGGATGGTCACGATACGCAGGAAGGCTTGTTCTCCTGGATAGCGCCAGGGAACAGGCTCTCGCAAAAGAAAGGCCGATCGCATTGCACGATCGGCCTTATCGAATCAGGCGAGGCTCTTGCTCACCACTTCGTAGACATCGCTGGACAGCTCTCCGGATGCAAGGATGCGCTCCAGCTCGCCCTTCATCAGCGCCTGGCGGGCGCTGTCGTATTTGCGCCAGCGGGTCAGCGGTGCCAGCAGGCGCGAGGCGATCTGCGGGTTCAGCGCGTTGAGGGTGATGACCTGGTCGGCGAGGAAGCGGTAGCCGGCGCCATCGACGCGGTGGAAATTGACCAGGTTCTGGTTGGCGAAGGCGCCGATCAACGCACGCACCTTGTTCGGGTTCTTCAGGGTGAACGCCGGGTGCTGCATCAGCGTCTGCACCCGCTCCAGCCCACCGGGCAACGGGTTGCCGGCCTGAACGCTGAACCACTGATCCATGACCAGCGGGTTGTCCTTGAAGTGCTCGGCGAAGGCCTGCAGCGCCTTGTCGCGCTCGGCCTCGAACGGCGAGTTGACCAACACGGCCAGTGCGGTCAGGCGCTCGGTCATGTTGTCGGCCTGCTCGAACTGTTCCAGGCAGGCTTCCACGACTTCGGCTTTTTCGCTCAGCATCAAGTACGACAATGCGATGTTCTGCAGGGCGCGACGGGCGAAATGTTCGGCCGAGGCGACATAGGGTGTGTTGCGCGAGGTTTCGCGATTGGCCTGGTAGCGCTGCCACAGCGGCTCGAACAGCGCGTCGGCGATGCGCTTGCGGGCGAACTCACGGGCGGCATGGATGGCGTCCACGTCCGCCACTTCGCTGATCTCAGCCAGGTAGGCTTCACCCGGCAGCGAGAGCATCTCGGCGACCATCGCCGCATCCAGCCCATCGTTCTGCAGCACGGTGCGCAGCGCCGAAATCAGGCGCTCATCCATCGTCAGCCCTTCACCGCGCTGATGCTGACCGATCAGCTCCTGCAGCACCTGCACCGACAACTGCTGACCCGCTTCCCAGCGGTTGAAGCCATCGGAATCATGCTGCATGAGGAACATCAGCTGGTCGCGGTTGTACGGGTAATCCAGCTTTACCGGCGCGGAGAAGCCACGCAACAGCGATGGCTGCGGGCGCTCGGCGACGTCGACGAAGGTGAAGGTCTGCTCGGCTTCGGTCACCGCCAGCACGCGGCTGGTCCCGACGGCGGAGGCTTCAC
>Ga0114898_1001615_pt1 | contig 12824 bp, 12 predicted proteins | sample Malvired_Geostar_FD_83496 | JGI IMG/M metagenome (GOLD analysis project Ga0114898, IMG submission 83496) | Marine viral communities from the Global Malaspina Expedition - Malaspina viral metaG DeepMed_Geostar | ecosystem: Environmental > Aquatic > Marine > Oceanic | place: Mediterranean Sea... | reverse complement strand
GCGCAGGCCCGCAAAGGCCACATGGTCGACATCCATGTTCAGGCCCATGCCGATGGCGTCGGTGGCCACCAGGAAGTCCACCTCGCCCGACTGATAGAGCGCCACCTGGGCGTTGCGGGTCCGGGGGCTGAGCGAGCCCATGACCACGGCCGCCCCGCCCCGCTGGCGGCGGATCAGCTCGGCGATGGCGTAGACCTGGTCGGCGGAGAAGGCGACGATGGCGCTGCGGCGGGGCAGGCGGGTCAGCTTCTTGGAGCCGGCATAGGTCAGGTTGGAGAACCGCTCGCGGCTGACGATCTCGGCGTCGGGCAGCATGCGGCGGACCAGGGGCGCCATGGTCGAGGCGCCCAGCAGCATGGTCTCGTACTTGCCCCGGGCGTGCAGCAGGCGGTGGGTGAAGACGTGGCCCCGCTCGGGATCAGCGCAGAGCTGGATCTCGTCGACCGCCAGGAACTCCACCTCCCGCGACAGGGGCATGGCCTCGACGGTGCAGACGAAATAGACCGCGCGGGCCGGGACGATCTTTTCCTCGCCGGTGATCAGGGCGACGGAGCGGGCGCCGCGCAGCTTGACGATCCGGTCATAGATTTCGCGGGCCAGCAGCCGCAGCGGCAGGCCGATCATGCCCGAGGCGTGGCCCAGCATGCGCTCGACGGCCAGATGCGTCTTGCCGGTGTTGGTCGGCCCCAGCACCGCCACCAGGCGGGACGGCGCCGCACCTGAGGGGCGGTCACTCATGAGCTGGAAGGTGGGGCGGGAATCGCCCCTCGGCAAGCGTTGCGGGAACGCTGAAAGGCCCCCGCGGTTTCTTTGTCGTCAGAAGCTCGGAGGAGTACGTCCCGTGACTCGTCTCATGGTAGCTGCGCTGGTCTATCCCATGGTCCAGGCGGTCCTGTTTGGCGCCGGTCTGATCGCCGCCCTTGCCGCCGCGCCAACCCCAAGCGCCCAGTGGTCCATCCCCCTCGTCGTGGTCGTCACGGCGCTCGTGTCCCTGCCGGCGAGCTGGTTCATCGCGCCGCGTCTGATGGCCCGCTATCAACGCCGACCTGGCGCCCGAACGGGCTGAAGCGCACTGCTGCCACGTCGCTGTCAGCAGTCTTAGGATATGGGTTCCCAAACAGCTGGAGCCGATCCATGTCCAACCTCGTCTTCTACACCAATCCCATGTCGCGCGGCCGCATCATCCGTTGGATGCTCGAAGAGGTCGGCGCGCCCTATGAGACGAAGATCCTGCGCTGGGAGACCGGAGACGCCAAGGCCGCCGACTATCTGGCCATCAATCCCATGGGCAAGGTCCCGGCCATCGTCCATGACGGGGTGGTCGTCACCGAATGCGCCGCCATCTGCGCCTATCTGGCCGACGTCTTTCCCGAGGCCGGTCTGGCGCCCCCCGCGCACAGCCCCCTGCGCGGACCCTATTATCGCTGGCTGTTCTTCGGCGCGGGCCCGATCGAACAGGCCATCGGCGCCAAGGCGGTGAATTTCGAACCCACGGCGGAGCAGCGCGGCATGCTGGGCTTCGGCTGCCTCGAGGATGTGCTGAACGCCGTCGAGGGGGCGGTCAAGGGCCGCGACTACCTCGTGGGCGACGGCTTCACCGCCGCCGACCTCTACCTCGCCTCCCACCTGTCCTGGGGCATGAACTTCAACACCATCGAAAAGCGCCCGGCGTTCGAGGCCTATGTGGCGCGCCACCTCCAGCGCCCCGCCGCCCGGCGCGCCGACGCGATCGACGACGCGCTCATCGCCGAAGCCCAGTCGGCGTCCTGACGGCGGCGTCAGGACGGTCGGCCGCGAAACTCACCCAGGGGTTGAGCGGGCGGGTGTCGGAAGAAGTCGATTAACTTCCGTTTGTTAGGCTCAGCCCATGACGAGGGTTGAGCCGATCGCGGGGTTTGCGCGCGCCAGAACGCCTGTGGCGTTTCGCGTCGGCGGCCTGCTGCGCGTCGCTCGCCTGCCCGCCGTGGCGACCGGCTGCGCCCTGGGCGGCTGGCTTCTCGCGCAGGAGTCCTTCGCCGGCGTGGTGATGATCACCGCCGCCCTGACATTGCTCGGCGCCCTCCTGGGCGAGCAGATCGCCCTGACGAGACTGGCCGGTCGGGTGCTTGGCCAGCGGGCCGGAAGCCTGCGCGAGGTCATCGCGATCGTTGCGGCGCGGCTCGAGGCCCTGGACCATCGCACGACCTATGCTCACCCGGTCACCGGCCTGCCCACCCGCGAGCCGCTCTGCGAGACCATCGCCGCCGACATCGTCGCGGATGCGGCCACCGGCGCGCCGCCCCGCCTGATGGGCGCCATCCGGTTCGTGGACTTCGACCGCCTGGCCGGCTTCGATCACGCCCTGGCCAATGGCGCGCTCGAGCAGTTCGCCCGCCGCCTGGTCTCGGTCACCCAGAACGGCCGCATGGTCGCCCAGGTCGATCGTGACTGCTTCGCCATCTGGTTCGGCGCGGCCGATCTTGAGGCCGCCCGCGCGGAGTTCCAGGCCATCGCCTATGTGGCGGGCCACGAGATGAATATCGACGGGAGCCGGCTGACCCCGACCATCGAGATCAGCGCGGTCTCCTTCCCTCAGGAGGGGCAGGATGGCCTGGCGCTGCTGCTTCGCGCCACTGCGGCCCTGTCGCGCCCCGAAGGCGGCGAGGGCGGCGAGATCCGCCTCCTGGCGCCGCAACCGGTCGAGGCGGCCCGCGAACAGTTCATGCTGGAACAGGACCTGGCCCAGGCCATCGCCGAGGACCAGCTGACCATGGTCTTCCAGCCGGTGGTCGACCTGGCCGCCGGGCGGATGATGGGGGCCGAAGCCCTGTTGCGATGGGACCATCCGGTCCTGGGGCCGGTCTCGCCGGCCCGGTTCATTCCCGTGGTCGAGGCCCTGGGCCTGAGCGAACGCTATGGCCTGTGGGTCCTGAACACCGCCTGCCGCGAGGCCCGCCGCTGGGCCGACGAGGGCGCGGGCGGCATGCGGGTGGCGGTCAATCTCTCGGCCCGCCAGCTGCTCGATCCGGGCCTGAAGACCAAGATCGAGCGCACGCTGGCCCGCCACGGCCTGGACGCCGAGGCCCTGGAGCTGGAGCTGACCGAGACGGCGACCATGGCCGACGCCGAACGCACCCATCACCTGTTTGGCGAACTGCGCGCCATGGGGGTCAGCCTGGCGGTGGACGATTTCGGCAGCGGCTATTCCAGCCTGAGCTATCTGAAGAACCTGCCCTTCGACAAACTCAAGATCGACCGGGAGTTCGTCGCCCAGATCGACCAGCGCCGCGACAGCCGCGCCATCTGCCGGGCTCTGATCGAGCTGGGCCGTGGCCTCGACCTGCTGGTGCTGGCCGAGGGCGTCGAGACTGAGGCCGAGGTCGCCTGTCTCCGCGGCCTCGGCTGCCACGTTTTCCAGGGCTACCACTTCTCCAAACCGTTGAGCGGCGAGGCCTTTCTCGCCCTGGCCGCCGACCCGGGCTGGCGCAACCGGCTGAATCTCGCGGCCCAGCGGCCGCCCAACCTCCTTCCCCAAAAACGTCCTGCAGAAGAGCTGACCCTATGACCGCGCTTCCCCATCGTCCCCTTGGGCGGACCCTGGCGGTCGCCGCCATCCTGTCCGCGGCCCTGGCCGGTTGCGCCACTTCGCCCACCGAACCTGCGACGAGCGCGCCTCAGCCTGCTGGCCGCGCCTGGGGGGAGATGAAGCCGATCCCCAATCCGACGGACGCGCAACCCTCGTCGCCGCCGGAAGCCGCCGCGCCGGCCCAGACGCCCCGTCGTGCGACTCCGACCCCTGCTGCGCCAGCTCCGGCGCCGGCGCCCGCCAGGCCCACCGTGGACAAGGCCCGCGCCAGCCAGTTGCGGGCGCAAGGTCTGGTGGAGCTTAACCGTGGTGAGGTCCAGAAAGCCGTCAGTCTGCTTCGCCAAGCCCAGCAACTGGACCCCGATAACGCCCTGATCGCCCGAGATCTGCAGCGCGCGACGCGGATTCAGAGCGCTGTAAGCAATCGACGGTGACTTAAGCGTCCTGCGCCCAACCTCATCTTAACCTGACGACGCTAGGTCTGGAGCGAAGTTGAGCCGCCCCGGCGGCGAAGCAACGCCAGGGCGGCGGCAGGATGAGTGGGAATCGGGCGATGACGCTGGTCGGTCGTTATGAACTGGTGGAGCGGATCGGCGAGGGCGCCATGGCCGAGGTCTGGCGCGCCCACGACCCCGGAATCGACCGCGTCCTGGCCATCAAGATCCTGAAGCCGGAATTCCGCCGCATCCCCGAATACGCCGCCCGCTTCCTGCGCGAGGCCAAGGCGGCCGGCGCCCTGGCCCACCCCTCCATCGTCACCATCTATGATGTGGGCGAGGTCGACGGCTATCCCTACATCGCCATGGAGCTGCTGGACGGCGATCCCCTCGACGTGGTGCTGGCGCGGGAAGGCCCCCTGGACGACGAGCGGGTCCTGGCCATAGGCGCCCAGCTGGCCGGCGCCCTGAGCTACGCCCACCTGTCGGGCGTGGTGCACCGGGACATCAAGCCCTCGAACATCATGCTCGCCGCCGACGGGCGCTCCATCAAGATTCTCGACTTCGGCATCGCCCGGGTGGCCGAGGCCAGCCGCGAGGCCACCGAGCAGGACCATCTGCGGACTCAGATCGGTCAGGTCCTGGGCACGCCGCGCTATATGAGCCCCGAACAGGCCCTGGGGCAGGTGGTCGACGGCCGCTCGGACCTCTTCTCCGTCGGCGTGGTGCTCTATGAACTGGTGACCGGCAAGGCGGCCTTTTCGGGCTCCAGCGCCGCCACCCTGGCCCTGCAGATCACCCAACAGAACCCGGCCCCGATCACCGATCTGGCGCCCGGCTGCGCCGGCGGCCTGCGCTTCATCATCGAAAAACTGCTGGCCAAGCGGCCGGAGCGCCGCTTCGTGGACGGCGCCGACCTCAAGCGCGCCGTCGAGCGGGAGATCAAGGCCCACGAGGCGGTCAATGCCGACGATGCGGCCCGCGGCCGCTACCTGCCGCTGCAGGTCCGCCTGACCCTGGCCATGGTGGCGGTGACGGCGGTGGCCCTGGTGTTCAGCATCAACGCCGTTCTGGACCGCCAGTATCGCGCCATGGAGCAGATCGCCCTGGCCTCGGGTTCGGCCATCGCCGCCTTCGTCGCCAGCAACGCCGCCCTGCCGGCGGTGGAGAATTCCGCCGCCCCGCCGGCCGAGCGGGACTGGACTCCCATCCAGGCCTTCATTGCCGCGGCGGCCAAGGATCAGTCGGTCCGCTGGATGACCATGGTGGACTCCGAGGGCTATATCCGCGGCGCCAGCGATCCGGCCCTGCTGGGGCGGCGCTATGTGGCGCCGGTCGGCGAGAGCGTCGTCCACCGGGGCCGCGACGTGGTGGTCACCGATATCGACCTGGCCGCTGACCAGCCGGGCTTCCGCTTCGTCCACCCCATCCTCTATGCCGACCAGCCCTTCGGCCTCATCGAGGTCAGCATCAGCAAGGCCGAGCTCGAAGCGGCGGCGGCGACCTCGCGCAATCTGATGATCGGCCTGGCGGCGGTGATCCTGGCGGTGGTGGCCGGCATCAGCTTCACCATGGCCCGCCTCATGACCCTGCCGCTCCGCCGGCTCAAGCAGGGGCTGCGCGACGCGACCATGGGCGACCTGGACTTCCGCATCTCCCACCGCCGCCGGGACGAGTTCGGCGAACTGTTCGACGGCTTCAACCGTCTGGCGACGGCCCTGCAGGAGCGGCTGCTGGCGGCCGAACGCCCGGCGGGTCGCCCGCGGGCGGTGGACGCGACCCAGATCATGCCGGCGCCGGCGCCGGCGCCCGCGCGGGAGCCGGCGGTTCGCCCGGCCCCCGAGGCCCAGGGCACCCCCTTCGATCCCAGCTGGCGGGCGAGCGGCTAGGTCATGTTCATCTGCCGCCTCTTTCATCACGACCGCCCGTTCGAGCAGATCGAGGCCCGACTGATCGCCGAGGGCCAGACCACGGTGGGGCGCGATCCGGCCGCTGACTGGTCGCTGGTCGATCCGCAGGGCGTGCTGTCGCGCATTCACTGCACCCTTGCGGTCGAGGGAGGCCGCCTGTTTCTCATCGACAGCAGCACCAACGGCACCTTCCTGGAGGGGGGCATCCGCGCCCCGGCCGGAGAGCCGGTTGAGCTCCATCCGCGCCAGAGCATCCGGCTGGGGGATCTCAGCATCCTGGTCGACCAGCCCCCGGGGGCGGCGGCCGACGCGACCACCCTGCACGGCGGCCTGGACCTTGCGCCGACGCCGGTGCCCCGGGACTGGTCCGATCCCCAGCCGGCCGCCCGGCCGCACCGGGACGGCTCGCTGATCGAGGCCTTCTGCGAGGGCGCCGGCCTGGACGCCTCGGCCCTGTCGGGCCAGGAGCCGCACGAGCTGATGACCCGCATCGGCGCCATCTACCAGCAGACGGTGCTTGGGCTGGCCACCCTCATGGCCGACCGCGCCCGGGTGAAGAGCGAGGCGCAGCTCGATCGCACCACCCTGGGCGCTCAGGCCAACAACCCGTTCAAATGGACACCGACCCGCCGGCTCGCCCAGGATCTGCTCTGCGGGGCGCCCGCCGGCTTCCTCGCCGATTCCGAGGCGGTCCGCGCCTCGTTCGAGGACCTGGGCCGCCACATGGCCGCCATGGCCCAGGGCGCCAACGCCGCCGCCAATCTGGCCGTCCAGACCCTGGCGCCCGAGGCCATCGACGCCGAGGCTCGCCGGCAGGGAAGCCTGTTGAAGAGCCAGCAGGCCCTGAGGTGGGAAATCCACAATCAGCGCCACGCCGCCCTGGCCGCCGCCGAGGACCCCACGGGCGGCCCCCTGCGCCACGCCTTTGTCGAGGCCTATCGCCAGGCGGCCGGCAAGTCGGACGCCTGAGGCCATGAGCCCCGCCCCCGACCTCGACCGGCTACAGTTTCGTTCGGCCGCGCGGACCCATGCGGGCCTCCGGCGCGTCCTCAATGAGGACCGTCTCCTGGATCAGCCTGGCGATGGCCTGTGGGCCGTGGCCGACGGCATGGGCGGCCATCGATCCGGGGATGTGGCCGCCGCCCGGGTGGTCGAGGCGCTCGGCGCCCTGGACGCCTCGGAATCCGGCTTCGGCCGTCTGAACGACCTGGTGCGGGCCGTCACCGAGGTCAACGCCGAGCTGTTCGCCCAGTCGGCCGATGGCCCTGACGCGTCCCCCAGCGGCGCCACCGTGGTGGCTCTGCTGGCCCATGAGCGCCACTTCGCCTGCATCTGGGCCGGCGACAGCCGCGCCTATCTGTTGCGGGATGGGATGGTCGCGCCGATCACCCGCGACCACAGCCTGGTCCAGAGCCTCATCGACAATGGCCGGATCGCCGCGGCCGAGCGCCGCCGCCACCCCGAGGCCCATATCATCACCCGGGCCGTGGGCGCCGCCGCCGAGATCGACCTCGAACGCCGGTTCGCCCCGATCCAGCCGGGGGATGTCTTCCTGCTCTGCTCCGATGGCCTGACCGCCTGTGTCGAGGACGAAGAACTGGCGGGGTTCATCGATGGCCCCGACCTGGACGCCGCCGCCGAGGCCCTGTTGTCGGCGGCCCTGGCGCGGGGGGCGCCGGACAATGTCAGCTTCGTGCTGATCGCGGCCGAGCCGGCCCAAGGCTGACCTTGCGACAGGATTGACCGAACGCCGGTCTTGCCGGACGGTCCGCGGCGATCGCCTCGGCGGTCGAGCTGAAGGGGACCTCCGCCATGTTTCGATCCGTGAGACTCCTCGCCCTCGTGGCGGCGGCAGCCTGTCTGTCGGCCTGCGCCGGCGACATTCCCTATGCCGAGCTGGAGGCCCGCCATGGCGGCGGCGCCTCGCAGTATATGGACCTGCCCGGCGATCTGCGGGTCCACTATCGGGACCAGGGAAACCCGCAGGCCGAGGTCACCCTGGTCATGGTCCATGGCTTCGCCGCCTCCCTGCACGCCTGGGAGCCGTGGGTGGAGCGGCTGGAAGGCGACTATCGGCTGGTCAGCCTGGACCTGCCCGGCCATGGCCTGACCCGGGCGCCGGCCGACTATCGGTCGAGCCCAGAGGCCCAGGTCGCGGTGGTCGATGCGCTCGTCGAGCGGCTGGACCTTCCGCCCTTCGTCCTGGCCGGCAACTCCATGGGCGGCGGCGTGGCCTGGCGCTATGCGCTGGCCCATCCGCAGAAGGTGCGGGGCCTGGTCCTGGTCAACGCCGCCGGTTGGCCGGGGGCGGCGGAAGGCGAGGGCGGGGGCGATAGCCGACCCCTGGTCTTCAAGCTGCTGGAAAATCCTGTGGGGCGCAGCGTATTGCGCCATCTCGACCCCCGTCCCCTGGCCGGCCGCGGCCTGCGTCAGGCCTATGGGGACGAGGCCCTGGTCACCCCCGAGCTGGTCGACCGCTATGTGGAGCTGGCCCGGGCGCCGGGCCACCGGGCCATCCTGACCGATCCGCGCCGTCGCAGCGGGGCCGAGCCCGTGACGCCCGAGACCTTCGCGGCTGTCTCGGTTCCGACCCTGGTGATGGTCGGGGCGCTGGACCAGGTGATTCCCGCTGAGCGCGGCGCGGGCTTCGCCCAGGGAATCCCGGGCGCCCGGCTGATCACCTATGCCGAGGGAGGCCATGTGCCCATGGAGCAACTGCCCGACCGCACGGCGCAGGACCTCCGCGCCTTTCTGGAGACCCTGCCGCCGGCGCCCTAGTCCAGGGTCCTGCGGTAGCGGGCCATGGCCAGGGCGGTGACGATCAGCACGAAGGCGAACAGGGCGGCCAGTTCGCGCCACATGTCGCCGGCGGCCTGGCCCTTGAGCAGGGCGCCGCGCACCACCCTCAGGAAATGGGTCACCGGGATCAGCTGGCCCAGGGTCTGGGCCCAGCCGGGCATGCCCCGGAAGGGAAACATGAAGCCCGACAGCAGGATCGACGGCAGGATGTAGAACACGCTCATCTGCATGGCCTGCAGCTGCGAGCGTGCGACGGTCGAGATCAGGAACCCCAGCGCCAGCGAGCCGGTGATGAACAGGGCGATCCCCAGCGAAAGCCCGATCCAGCCGCCGGCCATGGGCACGTCGAACAGCGTGGCGGCGATCAGCAGGATCAGCCCGGCCTGCACCAGCCCCACCAGGACATAGGGCGCCAGCTTTCCGACCATCACCTCCAGGGGCTGGACCGGGGTGGCGAGCAGGGATTCCATGGTGCCGCGCTCGATCTCGCGGGTCACGCTCAGGGCGGTCATCATGACCAGGGTCATCGACAGGATGACGCCGAGCAGGCCGGGCACGATATTGTAGGCGGTCACGGACTCCGGATTGTAGCGGCGGTGCACGACCACCTCGAAGGGGGCGGCGCCGGACCGTCCCACCGCCAGCGGCCCCTCAAGATCGTGCCGCAGGGCTTCCCGGGGCAGGGCGGCCAGGGCCGCGACGGCCGCGCCGGTGGCCGTGGGGTCGGTGGCGTCGGCCTCCACCAGGATCTGGGCGGTCTCGCCGCGGATCACCCGTCGGGTGAAGTCGCCCGGAATGGTGACGGCGAACAGGACCTCGCCGCGGCGGAGCTGATCGTCGAGCTCCGCGGGGCTGCGCGCCTGGGCGGTGATGTCGAAGAAGTCGCTGTTCTCCAGGGCCGCCAGGACGGAGCGGGCGAAGCGGCTGTCCTCCTGGACCAGGACGGCGGTCGGCAGGCGCCGCGGCTCGGTGTTGATCGCATAGCCGAAGAGCAGCAGCTGGATGATCGGCAGGACGAGGATCATGGCGTAGGTCAGCCGGTCGCGGGTGAGCTGCCGGAACTCCTTGACCATGACCGCGGCGACCCGCGCCCGGGAAAAGCCGCTCATCGGATATTGTCCTGCGCATCCTTCATCAGCCGGATGAAGACGTCCTCGAGGGTCGGGGTCACCTGCCGCCAGCGGATGTCGGGGCTGCGCCAGGGCGCGATGGCCGCCTCCAGGGCGTGCGGGTCCGAGCCGCTCACATGCACCGCTGCGCCGAAGGGCGCGACCGTCTCCACCCCCGGGGCCTGGCGCAGGGCGGCGGCGGCGGCCTCCAGGTCGCGGCCCTCGGCGCGCCAGGTGACGAGGCCGGCGTCGGCGATCACCGCCTCCACCGCGCCCCGGGCGATCAGCCGGCCATAGCTGATATAGGCGATCTCATGGCACCGCTCGGCCTCGTCCATATAGTGGGTGGAGACCAGGACGGTGAGCCCGGCGGCGGCCAGGGCGTGGATCTCGTCCCAGAAGGTGCGGCGGGCCTGGGGATCGACCCCGGCGGTGGGCTCGTCCAGGAGCAGCAGCTGGGGCTCGTGCAGGGTGGCGACGGCCAGGGCCAGCCGCTGCTTCCATCCGCCCGACAGGGTCCCCGCCAGCTGGCCGGCGCGGTTCTCCAGCCCCAGCCGGGTCAGGGCCGCGGCCACCCGCCCCTTGCGCCCGCTCAGGCCGTGGATCTGGGCGGCGAAGGCCAGGTTCTCGGCGAGGGTCAGATCCTCATAGAGCGAGAATTTCTGCGTCATATAGCCGGTGCGGCGCTTGATCTGGTCGGCCTGGCGCCGGATGTCGAAGCCCAGGCAGCGGCCCTCGCCGGAGTCGGGGGTCAGGAGGCCGCACAGCAGCCGCAGGGTGGTGGTCTTGCCCGAACCGTTGGGGCCGAGGAAGCCGCAGATCCGCCCCTGCTCCAGGCTCATGGAGACGTTCTGCACCACGTGCTTGTCGCCGAAGCGCTTGTTCAGGTCGCGCACGTCGATGGCGAGGGTCACCGGACCGGGTCCGGCTTCAGGGGGGTGACGTCCACGGGCAGGCCGGGCGGGAGCGGCGCGGCGGGCCTGGCCTCCACCATGAAGACCAGCCGGTCGCGCGCCTCGCGGCTATAGATCACCGGCGGGGTGAATTCGGGCCGGGGGCTGACATAGGTGATCTGCGCGGTCTGGGCCTCGGGGCAGCCGTCGCAGGCGACGCGCACCGTCCGGCCCGGGCGATAGGCCGCCACCTGGTCCTGCGGCACGAAGAACCGGACGCGCACGCGGTCGGCGGGGAGCAGGGCGACCACGGGCTGGTTGGCCGGGGTCCACTCGCCTGCGCGATAGAAGACCTGTTCGATGAGGCCCGCCGACGGGGCGACGGGGGACAGGTCCCCCAGGCGGGCCTGGTTCGCCTGCACCCCGGCCTGGGCTTCATTCACCCGGGCCTCGGCGGCGGCGATCTGGTCGGCCCGCGCGCCAAGCGCGGCGGCGTCGCGACGTCGTTCGGCCGCGGCGAGATCGGCCGCCGCGCTCCGGGACAGGGCCTCGGCCTGGTCGAGCCGCGCCGGCGCATAGACGCCCCGCTCCGCCAGCGCCTTGACCCGGAGCAGCTCGGTCCGGGCCTCCTCCTGGCGGGCGCGGGCGGCGGCGGCCTGGGCCTCCAGCACCGCCAGCTCCACGGGGCGTCCGCCCTTGCGGGCGTCCTCGGCCAGGGCCTCGGCCGCGGCCAGGCCGGCCTGCGCCCGGGCGAGGTCGGCCGCCGTCTGGTCGGGATCGATGGTGAACAGGGGCTGGCCGGCCCGCACCGTCTCGCCTTCCTCCACCGCCAGGCGGCGCAGGGCCCCGGAGACGGGCGCGGCCAGATAGAGTCGTTCGGCCTCCACATAGCCGTTGAGGACGTCGGGGCTTTCCAGGCGCGGCAGAAGCGCCAGCGCCACGGCCAGGCCGACCCCGGCCAGGCCCACCACCGCGACCACCCAGGACGGGCGCTTCATGGCTCGCTCTCCATCATGCCGCGCAGCGCCGTCTCCACGTGCTGCCGGGCCAGGGACGACAGGTCAAAGGGATGCGCCCCGACCGGGACGAAGGTCTCGCGCCAGATCAGCCCGGCCAGCAGGGGACCAATGAACCCCACGGCGTAGAGGCGCGGATCGCCCGCCCGGATTTCGCCGCGGGCCTGGGCCGCGGCGATGGCGCCGGCCAGGGCCTCCAGGGCCGGGGTGATCACCCGGTCGTGCCAGATCCTTGCGAGGCTGGGAAAATTGCGGGCCTCTCCGATGATCATCTTCATCACCCCGCCGATCTCCGGCCGGGCCAGCACCTGCGGCGCCAGCTCCGCCACGGCGCGGGCCAGGTCGGGGAAGGGGCCAGGATGGTTCGCCGCCAGTTCGCCGATCCGGCGGAGGTCCGGAGCCACGGCCTGGTCCACCACCGCCAGGAAGAGCTCTTCCTTGGTGGCGAAGTAGAGATAGAGCGCCCCCTTCGAGACCCCCGCCCGTGCGGCGATATGGTCGAGCTTGGCGGCGGCGAAACCCCGCTCGGCGAAGACCGACAGGGCTGCGGCCAGGATCTCGTCCGGGCGATCAGCCTTGCGCCGTCGGAACTTCGGTTCGCCAGGAGACATCGGCGCCTGCCACTACTGACCAGAAAGTCATTAGTGCGCCGAAGGGCGCGATCTGGCAAGCCGCCGCAGGCCCGCGGGGGGTTGATCTGAATCAAAGGGGTGGTGGCGGAACACGGGCGAAACGGATCGGGACCGAATCGCTGACTCGGTCGAATTCGTCCTTTGTTCTATACCAAGTATTGTAGCCCAGCCTCGGCGGACCACAATCTTGATCGGGGATCGAACCGGTGAGTCATGGGGCCGCAGGGGCGGGAGGCGGCCCCCGATCACCCCGCCGCATCATGACGGCGCCGGCCGCCTTGACGGGGCCGTCGGCTTTCGCCTATATCGCCCGCTCTGTTGTGCGGACCCGGTCCGCGCTTTTTGGTTTCCACGCGAAGGTTGAACACCATGTCGCGCCGCTGCGAACTCACTGGCGTTGGTCCGATGGTCGGGCACAATGTCAGTCACTCGAATATCAAGACCAAGCGTCGGTTCCTGCCGG
>Ga0114898_1001614_pt1 | contig 12829 bp, 13 predicted proteins | sample Malvired_Geostar_FD_83496 | JGI IMG/M metagenome (GOLD analysis project Ga0114898, IMG submission 83496) | Marine viral communities from the Global Malaspina Expedition - Malaspina viral metaG DeepMed_Geostar | ecosystem: Environmental > Aquatic > Marine > Oceanic | place: Mediterranean Sea... | reverse complement strand
CGCCGCCAGCGCCTTGACGAACCAGGCCGCGGTCGAGCCGGTGCCCAGGCCCACGACCATGCCGGTCTCCACCAGGGCGGCGGCGGCCTCGCCGGCGGCTTTCTTCTGCGCGTCTGCGTCCATTGGATTTCCGTCTCTCGCCGCCAAGCGGCTCATTTGTCTTCTTCTAGGCGCCCAAGCGCGGCAAGGCCACGGGCGAAAGCCTCAGGCGTCTCGGGCCTTGGCCGCCCTGGCGCGCTTGCCGGCGCGAAACCGCTCCGCCCAGCCGGGCTTCTCCACCTGGGCCGAGCGCTCCAGGGCCAGGGCGTCGGGCGCCACCTCGCGGGTGATCACCGAGCCCGAGCCGATATAGGCGCCGGCCCCGATGCGCACCGGCGCCACCAGGGCCGAGTTGGAGCCGATGAAGGCGCCCTCGCCCACATGAGTCTCGAACTTGTCGAAGCCGTCATAGTTACAGAAGATCGTCCCGGCCCCGATATTGGCCCCGGCTCCCACGGTCCCGTCCCCCAGATAGGCCAGATGATTGGCCTTGGCGCCGGCCCCGACGGCGACCTTCTTCACCTCGACGAAGTTGCCGATATGGGCGTTGGCGCCGATCTGCGCGCCGGGGCGCAGGCGGGCATAGGGTCCGACCAGCGCCCCCTCGGCCACGCGCGCCCCCTCCAAGTGACTGAAGGCCCGGATCACCGCGCCGGTCGCCACGGTCACGCCGGGGCCGAAGACCACGAACTGCTCCACCGTGGCGCCGGGCGCGATCTCGGTGTCCCAGGAGAAGTGCACGGTGTCCGGCGCCGGCATGGCGACGCCCTCGTTCAGGAAATGGTGGCGGCGGCGCTGCTGGAAGATGGCCTCGGCGGCGGTCAGCTGAGGTTGGGAATCGGCGCCCATGACCGCGCTCTCGGGCACGAAGGCGGCGCGCACATTGGCCTCATCCGCCACGGCGACGGCCACGACCGAGGTCAGGTAATATTCCCTTTTGGCGTTGTCGTTGCCCACCTTGTCCAGCCAGTTGAACAGCTGGCAGGCGTCGGCCGCCATCATGCCGGAATAGCAGGCCCGCACATGGCGCTCCTCCTCGCTGGCGTCACGGGCCTCAACGATCCGGATGACATGGCCATCGGCCCCGCGGATCAGCCGGCCATAGAGGGCCGGGTCGGCGGGCTCGAAGCCGAGCAGCGCGATCTGCGCCCCCTGCTCGCGCAGGGCGAACAGGGGCTCCAGGTCCTTGCCCTCCAGCAGCGGGCAGTCGGCGTTGGTCACCAGCACGTCACCGGCGAAGTCCTGCAGGGCCGGGCGGGCGGCCAGCACGGCATGGCCCGTGCCGAGCGGCGGGTCCTGCACGACCACCGCGGCCTCGCCCAGCCGCGCGACGACCGCCTGGCGCACAGCCGCGCCCTGCGCCCCGACCACGACGATGATCCGTTCGCAGCCGGCCGCCTGCACCGCATCGATGGCCCGGTCCAGCATGGTCCGGCCGCCCACCTTGTGCAGCACCTTCGGGAGCGGCGACTTCATGCGCGTGCCCTGGCCCGCGGCGAGAATGACGGCGGCGCGCGGTTGGGCGCTGGGGGTCATGGGCGAGATCCTTGGCGAGTCGACGGCGTTGCAATCATGGGGCGTTTAGCCGAAACGGCGACAGGTTTCGACGACAGGAGACGAAGATCCCATGGCCGACCCCCTCGATCTCTCGGCCCTGGCCGGCGCGACCCTCGCCTTCGACCTGGACGGCACCCTGGTGGACACCGCGCCGGACCTCGTCGGCACGCTGAACGTCATCCTGCAGGAGGAAGGCCACGCCCCCCTGCCCCTGGCCGAGGCCCGCCCCTTCATCGGCAAGGGCGCCAGGTGGCTGCTGCAGCGCGGGTTCACCGAGGCCGGGGCGCCGATTTCCGACGACGCCATGGGCGGCCTCTTCGAGCGGTTCATCGCCCGGTACAACGCCCATATCGCCGACGAGAGCGCCCCCTTCCCCGGCATGGTCGAGACGCTGGAGACCCTGCGCGAGGCCGGCGCGCGCCTGGTGGTCTGCACCAACAAGCGCACCGATCTTTCCACCAACCTTCTGGACGCCCTGAACCTGTCGTCCCTGTTCGAGGCCATTGTCGGGGCCGACGCCGCCCCGGCCCAGAAGCCCGACCGCCGCCACCTGGAGACCGCCATCGCCCGGGCCGGCGGCCGACCGGACCACGCCCTCATGATCGGCGACGCCGCCCCAGACGCCGGCGCCGCGCGGGCCGCCGGTGTGCCCCTGATCCTGGTCAGCTTCGGCTATACCGAGGTTCCGGTGGCCGAACTGGGCCCCGACATCCTGATCGGCCACTATGCCGATCTGCCGGCCGCCTGTTTACAGCTACTGCCGGCTTGCCCCCGGCCAAACGAGACGCTATAGGCGCATCCCTTCCGATGGATGCGTAGCTCAGCGGGAGAGCACCTCGTTCACACCGAGGGGGTCACAGGTTCAATCCCTGTCGCATCCACCATTCCTTCCGCCGCTAAACCGGCGTGAATTCTCTTTCCCATGAGCGCCTTCGAGAAGTCCGTCGGTGCGCCGGCGCTGGCCGGCGCGGCTCTCCATGCGCCGCGCCCGGTCATGATTCCGCACTGTCTCCGCGACCGCTGGCGCTGCCGTTTGAGCCGTTCGCCTTCTTCGCCAATGTCGTTTCGGATCCTCGCCTGGCTACCAAGCAGAGCGACCAAAGGAAAGGCCCGCGCAATGGGCGCGCGGGCCTCCTGCCGTACTGGCCTGACTTTACTGAGCGGCGGCTTCCAGGGCCTGGGCGCGCTCCAGATGGGTGCGTAGCTTGGGCACGAGGTCGCGGGCGAAGGCGGTGAGTTCGGTGTTGTCGCCGTTCTCGGCATAGCCTTCATGCAGGGTGATCGCCTCCTGATGGGCGGCGACCTGCTGTTCGGCGAAGACCTTGTCGAATTGCGCGCCCTCAGCGGCGCGCAGATTGTCGATCAGGCCCTGGCGGCGCTCATCCATCTCGGTGGGCGGAGTTTCGCCTGCGGCGCGGGCCAGTTCGGCCAGTTGGCCGGAGCTGGCCGTATGATCGTTGACCAGCATTTCGCCGAGCTGCTTGGTTTCGGCGCTCTGGCCCTTCTCCTGAGCCATGCGGCCAGCTTCGATCTCGTACATGTCGCTGACCGCGGCGTTCATGACGTATCCGCCAAGCGTGTTCGCCCCAAGCGTCGCCGCCGAGGTCTGGCCGACGGCCGCCGAGGTGGCGTCCTGCGCAGCGTTCACGGGATCGGACTGGCCGACCTCGGTGGTCCCGTCGCCGTTTCCGCAAGCAGCAAGGCCGACCAGGGCCGCGGCGCAGGCCGATACGATCAGATAGCGTTTCATAGGAGAGCTCCCTCATTGGATCCTGCCAAGCCAACACGAAGCGGAGCGATGGGTTCCGAACGCCGCGGCGCCCGCAGATGGCCCGACTCAGGGTTTTCTGGACCTTGAATCCAATTCAACGACCACGCGTTCTCCTTGCCGGAGGTTCCATGTCCAATTCAAAACTTGAGCGTGAATACTGCGTCCATTTGGCTGAGGGCGATCATCAGGCGGTGCGTCGCCTGACCGAGCGCAGCTTCGAGGCCGCCGCCCTGGCCTATGTCGAAGACCTGCATCTGGCCGAGAGCGGCGCCGAGATAAGCCTGGTGGTGCAGGATATGGAAAGCGGCCACGAGCACTGCTTCCGCATAGATCTCGACAGCGGTGAGACCTCGGCCTGCGGCTGATCAGGCCGCCTGCGACTATGCTCATGACGCCCCGCCAACACGGCGAGGCCCGGCTCAGGGCTCCGCATAACCCTGGGCGCGGAGAACCAGTTCATAGGCCGCGGGATCTTCGGTGAAGAACAGGCCGCCTCGCCGTTCAGAGTCCTGGGGCAGGTAGTCGAGGGTCATCTCGCTCTCCTCGATGGCTTCTCCCCCACGGGAAAGCTCGCCGGTGACCACGACGCCGGCTCCCGTGCTATGTCCGGTATTGGTGGCCTTGAAGCTCACCAGATAGCCCGCGCGGGCGCGCGCCACGCCGGTCACCTCCAGCACCACGGCCGGCGGCCCCTCCGGGCGCGTCAGGGCGAAGTGGACCATGTAGCCTACGGTGAAGATCACCAGCAGCGCGCCGAGACCGGCCACCAGCCACTCCAGGGCCGAGGTGGTTTCGGGCGCTCCATGGTCATCGGGCTCAGCCCTGTCAGTCGACGTCATAGGAGCAGCCTCGCAGCAGCGGCGCCGATCGCGCCCGGAAAGCTCAGGACAATGGCCGCGCTGATGATCTCCTGCAGGCCGCTGCTGTCGGTGCGGCTGAATATCCAGAGTGCAAACAGGCTGACCAGCAGCACGACGGCGTAGCCGACCACGCTGAACCGGAGGAAGATGATCGAGGCGGGGATCGCCTCAGGCCGCCGGGAGCCCCCTCTGAAGTTCAGGGCGTAGACAAAGGCGTGCATGAGCCCCAGCGACAGCAGCGCCAGAGCCACACCCTGCCAAGCCGACATCTTGTAGGCGATGGCCACCATCTCTTCGGTGGGGGCGACATTGAAGGAGAGGAAGAGCGCGCCCGCCCCCATCAGGAAAAGCTCGCCCCCGTAGGTTGGGTCCCTTCGCTCCGGCCCTTCGCCCTCAGGTTCGGCGCCCAATTGACTACGCGCCAGCATGGCGCCGAAGCTGCCCGGCACGGTCTGGATCGCGACCTTGCCGATGATCTCCCGCGGCGCCATTTCCGGGGTCAGAATCCCGAATATCCACAGGATGACGCCCGCTGCGATCGCGGCCACCAGCATGACGACCAGGGCGTCGGCCATGTCGTCGCGCAGGTGCGCCGTCGGCCGCATGCCGCCGAAGCGCGACAGACCCACGAGAACCGGGAAGGTCAGGACCAGCAACAGGGCGAGGCGGAGCGGGTCCATGTAGAAGCCCAGCCACCACATCTCCATGGTCATCATCATGGGCAGCGAAAAGATCAGCGCGCCGGCGAAGGCCCGCCCCAGCCCCTTCAAGAAGGCCGCGTCCGCACGCAAGGCGCTCAGCACCCGAATTCTCCCTCAGTTGCGCCCGTTGCATCCAAGAGTGTTTGACGGAGCCGCCGGGTTCCCTCGGGCGACGCCCTTGCATCCGTAGTAGGCTGCCGGGGCACAGATGGACCAGATGCGGCCTGCCCGGCGGCGCCAAGCTTGACTCCCGCCTTCGCTGCATCCGCGATGCAGGGAAACCAATCTGCGAGCATGGATATGCCCGGCGCCCTGGACGCGATCGACACCAAGATTCTGGAGATCCTGCAGCGGGACGCCTCCCTGTCGACGGCGGACCTGGCCGAGCAGGTCGGCTTGTCACAGTCCCCCTGCTGGCGGCGCATCCAGCGACTGCGGGAAGAGGGCTATATCAAGGGCACCGTGGCCCTGGTGGATTGCCAAAAGCTCGGCTTCGCCATCCAGATTTTCGCCCAGCTCAAGATGATCCCCTTGAGCGACGAGGACCGGGCCAGCTTCCACCGCGCCGTCGAGGCTATTCCGGAGATCACCGAGTCCTATGCCGTGTTCGGTGAGATGGACGCCATGTTGAAGGTCCTGGCGCCGGACCTGAACTGGTATCAGGACTTTGTCGTCTCAACGATCCTGAAGCTGCCCGGCGTGGCGGACATTCGCTCCATCGTCACCCTGGCGGCGTCCAAGCACACCACCGCTGCGCCCCTGCACGTCCGCCCCCTGCGCTGATCCTCGAACGCCGCAGATCGTTCCCCCTTCGGGACTCAGGCCGTGTCCGTGGCGGCCAGCAGATCGGCCATTTCCTGCGGGGTGTTGGCGCCCCGAAGGCGCATCAGAGCGCCGAGCGGCGTTGGCAGGACCGCCAGACCCGCCCGCTCGACGAACCGCCGCAAGGGCCAGCCATCAGCCGCATCGGACGGGGCCGCGTCGACGGATAGGACCATAGGCACAGGCAGACCCTGGAACGTCGCCCCCGGGGCCGGGGCGGCCAGCAGAGGAGCGAGGTCATCGGCTCGCAGGGTGGGCGCATCGACCGCCAGGATGAGCGCGCGCGCAGCGCCTCGCCTGCGGGCCTCCGCCAGTCCGCCAAGGAGCCCGCCAACCGGTCCCGCCTCCGGCCTCGGGTCGCTCACAAACCCAAAGCCATAGTCGCGTCCCACGCTCAACACCGAGTCTGCGCCCACCGCCCGACCCAGCGCGGCCACCCGCTCGATGGCGCTGCGCCCGCCCCAGTCGATCAGGGCCTTGTCCCGTCCCATGCGTGCCGATTGGCCGCCGGTGAGGATGAGAGCAATCAGTGTCATGGCGCTCATCATGCGCTGAACCCGTTGCCACACAAGGGCGCAGCTCTTCCCATAACGCTGGTTTGAGATTGACTCTCATAATTAGAAAGGGCAGTTGCGAGCGGTTCTTATTTGGGTGGGTGGTATGTCTCGTATTGCATGGACGATCGGCGCTTTGGCCCTTGGCCTCGGAGGCGGGGTCGCCTCGGCCGATGATGCGACCGAAATTCGCGAAGTGGTCGTCACCGGTGAAAAGACCGAACGAAGCCTGCAGGACACCGTGACCAGCGTCGCCGTCGTCGACGCCCGCAGGATCGAAGAGGAGGCCATCCAGACCTTCTTCGACATCGTCGCCCGAACGGCCAACGTCTCCTCCACCTATGGCGGCTCCGGCTTCACCATTCGGGGAGTCAACAACATCAACGTCTCGGGCGGCGGCGGCGGCGGCCTGGCCACGGTTTATGTGGACGGCGCCGCCATCCCCGAACGGGCCCTCAATAACGGCCCGCTGGACATGTGGGATGTCGCCCAGGTCGAGATCCTGCGCGGGCCGCAATCGACACTCCAGGGCCGGAACGCCCTAGCCGGCGCGGTGGTGATCCGCACGGCCGAGCCCACCTGGACCTGGGGCGGCCGGGCGCGGGCCATGGTTTCCGACGCCGGGGAACGCAGCCTGGCCTTCGCCGGCGGCGGGCCGATCATCGAAGACCAGCTGGCCTTCCGGCTGGCCATCGAAGACCGCAAAGCCGACGGCTTCGTCTACAACACCACCCGCGAGCAGGACGAGGACCCCACCGACGCCACGACGATCCGCGGCAAGCTGCTGTTCACGCCCCGGGCCTTGCCCGACCTGACCGCCCGCATGGTCTGGACGCATGACGAGCGCACCGGCGGCTATGTCTACAGCTACGCCCGCACCGATGTCGCCGACCCCTTTGAGAACCGGGTCACCGGCGGCGACTTCCCCAACGACAGCGACAGCACCGCCGACATCCTCACGCTTGAGGCGGATTACCGGCTATCGGATCGGTTTGACCTGACCAGCGTCACCGCCTGGAGCCGCGTCGATAATCTCAGCCGCTATGATGGCGACTACGGCCCCGTCGCCGACGCCTTCGGCATCCTGGACGAAGAGGACGAGGTGTTCTCGCAGGAGGTGCGCCTGGCCTATTCCGGCGAGCGGCTGAACGGCCTGGTCGGCGCCTACTACGCCCGGCGCATCCGAGACTATGTGAACACCACGCGGACGAACGTGCCGACGCCGGCCTCGACCCTGCAAGGGGTGCTGATGGGCGCACCCTTCAGCCTGGACGCCGCCACGGCCGACATGATCGCCAACCTCTATGTGTCGCGACTGCCGGCGATCCCGGTGGACTATTTCGGCTCGTCGCCCGAGGACATCCGCACGATGGCCCTCTTTGGGGATGGCCGCTTCCAGGTCACGCCGCAGCTCTCGATCCTGGCGGGCTTCCGCTATGACCGGGAGGAGAACATCCAGTCCTCCGAGCAGATCGCCACATTCGGCGGCGCCTATCCCGATCCTGCAAGCTTCGGATCCCTGGCCCCTGTGATCGGCGGCCTGAACCAGGTGGTCGGCATGTTCGTGGCCCAGGCCGGCGGCTCGGCGCCCACCGCCAGCCGCGACTTCGAGGCCTTCCTGCCCAAGCTTGGCGCCCGGTACGAGATGACAGACGACGCCTCGGTTTCGTTCGTCGTGCAACGGGGCTACCGGTCCGGCGGCTCGGCCGTCAACGTGGCCCGCTCCACCGTGGTCCCTTACGACCCGGAGTTCACCTGGAACTACGAACTGGCCCTGCGGACGAGCTGGCTGGATGAGGCCCTGACCCTCAACGCCAACGCCTACTATGTCGACTGGACCGACCAGCAGGTGATGGTCAATCTGGGTACGACGATCTACGACACCCAGACCGAGAACGCCGGCGCCTCACATCTGTACGGCTTTGAGATCGAGGGCGCCTGGCGCCCAGCCGCCGCCTACGACCTCTACGCCTCGGTGGGCCACACCAAGACCGAATTCGAGGACTTCGAGGTCACCTTGGGCGCAACCCATGTCGATCTCAGCGGTTCGGAGTTCGCCTTCGCGCCCCATTGGACCTGGGCGGTCGGCGGCAACTATCGCTGGGACAGCGGCCTCTTCCTGAACCTGAACGCCAGCTATCGCAGCGACGCCTTCAGCAACACCGGCGTCACGCAGAGCAACTTCGCCATCGACGCCCGCACCCTGGTCAACGGCCGCTTCGGCTATGACGCCGGCGACTGGCGGATCTCGGTCTACGGCCGCAACCTGCTGGACGAGCAGTATGTCCAGTACGAGCAGGCCGATCTGAACCGCGCCATCTTCGGCGACCCGCGGGTCATCGGAGCGGCCCTCGAGATCGAGTGGTGACCCCGGCCGCCGACATCTTCGCCGCCGCGGCGCTCACGGCTCTGGGCGCAGCCGCGGCCCTGATCCTGCGTCGGGCGTGGCGGCGCCGTGACGGCGCCCGACCCTGGCTGATGCTGGCCGGATGGGGCGCCTTGGCCGCCGCGGTGCTGGGCGCAGCGCCCTTTCTTGGCCCGGCGAGAGGTCCGTTCATGGCCTCGGCCCTGGTGTCCTTCGGCGCCCTGGCTGTCGTGGCCGCCAGCCTGCAGAAACGCACCGGCCGCAGCCGCCCGCCGCGAGAGGTCGCGCTGGAGCCCTCCGAGCGGGCCTCCAAGGCCTGGCGCGGCTGGCTGCGGGTGTTGCTGGCCGGTCCCCTGGGCGGAATCGCCGCCATGGGCGTAGGCCTGGCCTGGACCGTCTGGGTCCCCGGCCCACCCCAGACCCGCATCGTCCTCGGCGGCCTGCTGGTGCCCATCCTCTGGGCCGCCGGCATGGCCTGGACCCTGGCGGACGACAAGATCCTGCGGGCCACCGCGGTGCTGTCGAGCGTCACCCTGGTGACCTTCACCGCCGCTGTCCTGAAGGGCTTCTCATGACCAAGGCCGGCAAGCCGATCTGGCCGAAGATCCCGCCGGGCTTCGTCCGCGCGGTGCTGGCGGGCCATTCGGCCCTGGGCCTGGCCTTCGCCGCCCTGATCTATCTGGTCTGCTTTTCCGGCACGGTGGCGGTCTTCGCCGAGGAATTCCATCGCTGGGAGCAACCGGCCGCGCCACGGATGGACGCCGTTTCGCCCGCCGCCCTGCAGACGGCGATCGAAGGCGCCATCGCCCAGTATGGCAAGGCCGAGCACATCTTCATCAACCTGCCCACCGAGGGCGCGCCCCGGGTCTCGCTCTATGTGGACCGGGAGGCGGGCGACCTCGAACTGTTCGCCGATGCGCAAGGGCGCCTGACCGATCCGGCGCCGACGCCCTGGACCGACTTCATGACCACCCTGCACATCTATCTGCACCTGCCGCGGAGCTGGGGGATATTCGTGGTCGGCCTGACCGGCGTGGCCCTGCTGTCCTCGCTGATCTCGGGCATCTTCTCCCATCCGCGGGTGTTCCGCGACGCCTTCCACCTCCGCTGGGGCGGCTCCAAGCGCCTGCAGGAAGCCGATCTGCACAACCGGATCAGCATCTGGGCCCTGCCCTTTCACGTGACCATCGCCCTGACCGGAGCCCTGCTCGGCCTGACCACCATCATTGCCGGCGTCCTGGCTCTGGCCCTGTTCCAGGGGGATGTCGGGCGGGCCTATGACCTCTTCCTTCCGCCAGCGCCGCAGGATGATCCGCGCGCAGCCCCGCTCCCCCGGGTGGACGCCGCCCTGGCCCAGGTGGCCCGCATGACCCCCGGGGCCGTTCCCACCTATGTCGGCCTCGAGCACCCCGGCGAGCGGGGTCAGAGCGTGCAGGTTCTGGCCGGCGCGCCGGGGCGTCTCTCCGCGGGCGAGAACTATGTGTTCGACGGGGCCGGCCGGCCGCTGACCGACGCCCCCATGGGAGGCGAAACCGTGGGCGCCCAGATCATCCAGGCGATCGGCCAGCTGCATTTCGGCTGGTTCGGCGGATGGCCGATCAAGCTCGTCTATGCTGTGCTGGGCGCCGGCCTGACCGTGGTCACCACCAGCGGCGTAGCCATCTGGCTCGCCCGCCGACGCGACAAGGGCCGGCCTGCGCCCATGTGGGAGCGGATCTGGGTCGCCACGGTCTGGAGCCAGCCGCTGGCCTTCGGGGTCTCAGCGGCCCTCGCCTTCATCCCCGCCATTCCGCCGCTGGCGAGCTGGGCCGTGGCCACGCTTCTGGCCTTGGGCTCAGCCTTCGTCTGGACCGCGCCCGCCGCCATATCGCGCCACTTGCGGCTGGCCTCGGCCCTGAGCCTCGGCCTCGCCGTGCTCGCCCACATGGCCGTCTGGCGAGGCGCGGCGACGGACCCGGTGGCCTGGATCACCAACGCCGTGGCGATCCTGCTGGCCGCGGGTCTCGTCCTCTCGGTCTGGCCTCGCGCGGCCCGCCCGCTCGGCGCGTCGTCCCCTGCGCCGGCCGAGTAGCCTGCAAACGGCCGACGGCCTGAATTCTGGTGGAAAATGTGGCGTGGACCTGTGGCGTCCCCGACCCAGTGCTTGAAGCCCCCATGCTCTGGGCCTATGGCGGTCCATCCAGCAGAACGAGCACGCGGCAGGTTCCCGCCGAACGCCACGGGGATTGAGAAACGCCGCGAGCTCATGCGCAAGGCCGCGACCTGACCCCATGAGCCAGCCCCTCTTCTTCAACCTGCAGGCCACCCACAATCCCAACCGCTGGTACCTGCCGCTGAGCCCGGCGGTGTGCGTCGGCCCGCCGGGCAACCTGTTCATGTTTGGCGGCGTGGGCATGGGGGCGGCCATCGCGGCCCTGGAGCGCACCTGCGAGCGCCCCGCGGTCTGGGCGACGGCCCAGTATCTGTCCTATGCCCGGCCCCCCAGCATCGTCGATCTGGACGTGCGGGTCCCGGCCTCGGGCAAGTACAACAGCCAGGCCCGGATCATTGGCCATGTGGGCGACAAGGAGATCTTCACCGTCAACGCCGCCCTCGGCGCCCGGGAGAGCGAGCATTCGGCCCAGTGGCTGGAAGCCCCCAAGGCGCCGCCGCCGGAAGACTGCATTCCGGCCGACCACTGGCGCGGTGGCGGCGATGACCTGCACAGCCGGATCGAGGTCCGCGTGGCGCAGGGCCGCTATGGCGGCGCCACGGCCGGGACCCCGGACAAGGACGGCCGGCTGCTGCTGTGGATCCGGTCGCGGGAGGGACTGCCGATCGATTCCAGCTTCCTGGCCATTATCGCCGACTTCATCCCCGGCGCCCTGGGCAACGCCCTGAACCTGAACGCCGGCGGCAACAGCCTGGACAACACCATCCGCTATCGTCGCATCGTGCCCACCGACTGGGTGCTGGCCGATATCCGGGTCCACGGAGTCCACGGCGGCTTCGCCCACGGCGCCATGTACCTGTTCGCCCAGGACGGAGAACTGATGGCCACGGCCAGCCAGTCGATGATCCTGCGGGTCTTCGAGGGCGCCCGCGACTAGGGGGCCGGCGCGTCGCTCGCCAAGGGCGTGGTCAGGTCGAAGGCCACACGGAACAGGCGGTTTGGCCGGGCCAGCTCATAGGTGAAGCTCGTCTCCGTCACGCCCAGGGACCAGACATTGGTGTTGGAGACGCTGCGGCCGGTGCGGGTGAACAGGGCGACGGAATAGGCGTCCGCCGGAAAGGCCTGCAGCGCGGCGGAGCCCGCCGCGACGGTGTCGCCGCCGTACTGCGACAGCTCGTCCTCGGTCCCATCGGCGTGGCGGTGATCGTGCTTGAGCCGCAGCCGGTCTTCGCCAAGGCGGGTGATGACCCAGGTGCGCGAGCGATCCTCGCCGACCCGGAAGGGCACGCGGATCTCACTGTCGGAACAGCTGGCGACATGCATCACCAGTTCGGCCTCGCGGAAGGCCGCGTCGGTTTCATCGCCTTCGACAACCTGGCCTGCAAAGGTCTGGCCACAGAGCGCGCCCAGGCGCTTGAAGAACTCGCCCGCGGGACTGGCCGCCAGCGCCGCCCCCGGCATGAGCGCCAAAGCGACCACCAGACCGGCGATCTGAGCCTGCAATCTCATGGAGTACCTTCCCGATACCGCCCCGGCGCCGGAGTCCGCGCCGCCCCCACCATAGACAAATCGTTACGGCGACCTAGCCGCATCGGCGCGCACCGAGCCCTGGCCCGCGCGCGCTAGTAAATGACCCCGGGCGGAGGGCCAGCGTCACAGGAGCGTCATAGCCTCCTGTCCTGTGACCGGATCTAGGTCCGGCGCGAGTTGGGACAACCAAACAAGGGGGATTGTCATGACACGTCTCAAGTCGTTCCGCGGCCTGCTGCTGGTCGGCGCCGCGAGCCTGATCGCCGGACCCGCCGCGGCCCAGGCCAGCGGCACGCTGCTCGAAGAAATCATCGTCACCGCCACCAAGCGCGAGGTCAGCGTCCGGGACATTTCTGGCTCGGTCAGCGCCGTCAGCGGCGCCCAGCTCGAGGCCATCGGCGCCCAGAGCTATGCCGACTACATCGCCCGCACCCCGGGCGTGACCTTCAACCAGTTCCAGCCGGGCACCTCCCACGTG
>Ga0114898_1001611_pt1 | contig 12838 bp, 10 predicted proteins | sample Malvired_Geostar_FD_83496 | JGI IMG/M metagenome (GOLD analysis project Ga0114898, IMG submission 83496) | Marine viral communities from the Global Malaspina Expedition - Malaspina viral metaG DeepMed_Geostar | ecosystem: Environmental > Aquatic > Marine > Oceanic | place: Mediterranean Sea... | reverse complement strand
GTTGTCGGCAGCGCCCCGCTCGACCGGGCTGCGGGCGTGCTTCAGACACTGCGCCAACTCCCAGTATTTGTCGGCGCCGTTCGGCGTCTTGATGACGACCTTCTCACCCTTTTCCGTCCTGGTGTGGCGGTAGTCGATGCCCTCCCGCTTGAACCAGGCGTGCAGCAGGTAGGTCCAGGCGATGACGGCCGTGACGATGAACAGTTCGGCCCGAAACGTCAGACCGGCGCTGTTGAATGTATGAACCGCCGAGATCATGGCCTCGCGCGCCTTGATCAGCAGTTCGTCGCCTTGCAGGCTTAGTCCGGTTTCCGCGTCCACCTCGGGCCACGCAGCCAGGAAGGTTTCCAGCTCGTCGGCGGTGGATGGCTTCACGCCCGCATGCTTGGACTTCTTGCGGATTTCGGCGATCGCCCGGTGGTTCACCGAGCGTGTCGGCCGCGTGAAATAGGCGAGGATGTCCTGATCGTTCGGCCAGCGGCCGTCGGCCATCATGGCCTTAATCAACGCGATCTCCCACCGCTCCAGCTTGTTGCCGCGCCGACGGACCAGGACCTTGGCCGGCGCCGGTTCGGGTGCGGGCACCGCCGGCGGTGCGGCTGCCGGGGCCTGCACGGGCACGGCGGGCGGAACCCGGCCTACGAAGGGCACCTTCATCCTGCGATCACCGCGTCCGGCTCGCCGGCCATCAGGGCGTTGATCCAGGCCAGCGCCAGGTCGCGGCTACGGTAGCTACCCCATCTGGCGATCTCCTCCCGCTCGACGATGGGGAAGGTCGAGTAGATGTAGCGGATGTCGTCGCGGCTCCGCGCCGGGTCGGTCAGGTCGAAGACGCCGTAGAGGATGAAGTAGAGCGCATCCAGTTTGGCCCGCAACACCAGACGGCGGTCTTCGTCCCAGACGAAGGGCGGCAACACCTCGCCGTCCGTATCGACATGGCCCAGATCGCGGGCGAAGGGGGCAAGGTCGTGGGCGGTGTAGCTGAGTTCCAGGACAGTCTCGCGGACGATGTCGCGGGCGTTCTTGGAGCCGAAGACGCGATCGTAGGCGGCCGGCGGGACGACGGGTAGTTGTTCGACGATATACCAGTTGACGCTGGTTCCTTGGACTTTGGATCGAGCGACGTAATCGAGAACGACTGCATTGAGGTTGGCAACAATCAGGGCCGCATCCAACGTCGATAGGAGACCGTCTCGCGACAGTATAAGCGGAGCCTTGTTTCCAAAGCCGGCTTTCGGCGCCAGAGAGGCGATCATCGTGCGGGCATCGGTGGATCGCGCGATGTCGCGGAACGCGATGACTGTCGTCTGACGGGTCGCATCGTTTACCGATTGCTCGGGCACCCAGTATTGGGGTTCAGGCAGGAACGAAGGATCGGCCTTCATGTCCGCCGTCACCTCGCCGCTCAGCGCGGCGTTGTGGACGTTAGCGGCGTTGACCACCACTGAGGCTGCCCGGTGGTCGAACTGATGGATCATCCGCCCGGCATAGAGCGGCGCCCATGCGCCAGACGCTGATTGGAACCGGTTGGCGCCGACGCTCCACGCCCCCTCCCGCTCTTCCAATTCCGCCCTCGTCCGGAACACCCGGCTGTCGTTCGTCATGTGGAACATGGTGGCGTAGCGAACGGGCCAGGCCGGCACGGGTTCGCCGCCTGATCGATCGACCAGCACCGGCAGGCGCGAATAGATCGCCGTCGTCAGGGCCATGTCCCGGCGCGAACGGAAGATCGGTGCAGTCCCGGTGTTGGGGTTCACATTGGCGAAGTCAGCGGCGGTGATCGAGAAGGCCCGCTCTGGGTCCCGCAGCGCCTCCAGGTCATGAAGGAAGAAGGCGCAGTTGGCTGCCTCAAACCTGCGAGCCGGGCTGAACGACAGCACGCAGAATTTGAAGCTAGCGTGGACGTCCGGAAAGAAGATTTTGCGGTTCTCGAAATCGTAGAGGGCTTTCAATCGCCCCTCCGTCGCCACGCTGCGGAAGAAGGCGCTGGCGGACAGGTCCGAGGCGATCCCGCTGGGCGTCAGCAGGCCGACCATGCCCCCGGGCTTCACCAAGGCGTGCGCCCGCTCGACGAACAGGCTGTAGAGGTTGATGTCGCCCCGGCTGAGCAGCGGATAGTGGCCGGAGGCCCGCGCCATGCGAGCGGTGTCCGCCGCACGCGCGTCTGCTTTTTCATAGTCGTTGAACAACGGGTCGCCATCCGCCTTCAGCCTGGCGATCATGCGAGCCCGATCCGACGCCCGCTGCGCCAGGGCGACCTCGGGACGGCGGGCGGCGAACCACTCGACCTGTTGCAGCTTGATGCGGTCCCAAGGCGGATTGCCGACGACGGCGTCGAAACCGCCGCTGCGGTCTTTGCCGGCCCATCCGTCCCAGACGCCGGGGAAGCTGATCTGCCAGTTCAAGAACCGTTCCTCGACGATCAGGTCGCGTGCGCGGCGCCAGATGTCGGAGAAGGCTTCAACCTCGTCCGCCTTGGCCATGCCGCCCTGCGGCGCCTTGCGCCCGCGCGCGATCGGAATCGGGTCGCCGAACCGCCCGTCGAGCCACAGCCGAATCAACCCCTTCTCGGACCGATTCAGGTTCAACCAGTCGAGGGCGTGGATGAAGCTGACGAAGCCGTCCAGTTCGCCGGTCATCAGTTCGACGTCGGCATACATGGCGGCGGAGCGGTGGGCCTCGGCGATCTCGACGTCGGTCAGCGCCTCGATGGTCTTCATCGCCTCGGCCGACCGCTGGGCGTTGCGCAGGGCCTCGTTGTAGAAAAGTTCGCCGCCGAGTGCGCCAGCCTTGTCGATGGCGTCGCGCACCCACAGGCCGAACAGGCTGTCGCCCGCGTGCAGGTGGTGGTCGATGAACGACAGCGGCGCGCCGACGGTGAAGGTGTGCAGCCACAGCGCCACCTTGGCCAATTCGACCGCCATCGGGTTCTTGTCGACGCCGTAGACGCAGCGCTTCAGCACCATGCGGCGGACGATGTGCCGGTCGTCCAGTTGTTCCTCGTCGATCGTCCAGTTCGCTGCCCTGGCGTTCTTCAGGATCGTGGCGCGGATGTCTTCGATCTTGTCGGCCAGCGGCGAGGTGTAGCCGATCTCCACGCCCAGGGCGGCGGCCTCGGCCATGGCGTCGAGGACGTGGTCTGCCAGGGTGTCGACCAGACTGACAAGGAAGTGACCCGAACCCATGGCCGGGTCGCAGACCCGCAGCGACAGGATGGCCTCGGCCGGATCGGCGTCACGCAGGGTCCGGCGCTGGAGGTCTTCGCCATCCTTTGGGTTGAGCGCGGCGAGGGCCGATCGGAAGGCCTCACGACGCTCGGCGATCAACGGCTCCAGCGTCTCGTCGAGGATCAGGCCCACGAGTTCGTCGGGGGTATAGTAGCTGCCCGAATTCTTGCGGGCGAACAGGTTTGGCCGCACCGTCAGATAGCCGGTGTCGCCGACCTCGCCCGGCTCGCGAACGATCTCGAACTCCAGCAGCCGCTCGTAGATCGAACCCAACTGCTGGACCGACAGATCGCGGTAGTTGATGTAGCGCCGCTCGCCCGTCGAGCGCTCGTAGGACAGGGCGTCGAGCGCCGGGGCCATGACGCTGTCGGGGATGCGCGCGGCGGCCAGCAACGGCGTGCCGGCGCCGGCGAACAGGCCGCCGTTATAGGGCGGGATGCCGACCGAGGCGTCGCCCTTGTCGATGATCCGCGAAAGGTCGGAGACGTGCGACCACACCCTTGCCGCCGAGGTGGAGAAGGCGTCGCCGTTGGTCACCCGTTCGCCGACATCCAGGCGGAGCGGGCGCAGGGCGTAGTCGTCGTAGCGTCCGTCACTGACCGGCAGCAGGTCGCGGTCTTCGGCGTAGAGCAGGAACAGCAGCCGATAGAGCAGGACCAGGGCGGCATCGCGGACCTCGTGCAAGGGGGCCTGGGGCGCCGAGTCGGCTAGGGCTCGGGCGAGGTCGGGGAAGACCTGATCGAACACCAGGCGCGACAGGCTGGCGGCGACCCGCTCCTCGTAGAAGGCGGCCTCGGCTCGGGCACGGTCGTGGAAGGAGCGTTGATCGACGCCGTCGCGCAGGAAGGCCTCGCGGCCGAACATGACGGCGAACACCCGCAGCCAGTGGTCGCGCGTCTCATCATCTGCGAACAGATCGCCGTGACCATCCAGCGCCATGACACGGCCGAGGTCGATCTCCAGGAACTCCTCCGAGATGGAACGCGCTCCGGCCCAGTAGAGCCGCCAGCGCACGCCGTTGGTGAGGATGCCCCAGCGCAGCTTGCCGCCGGTGGTGTCGTCGATACGGCGCAGGTAGCGCAGCATCTGGGTCGAAGGCGCTGTGGTCTCATCGCGACCCGACGCCCGATCCAGCGGGCGGGCCCAGCGCTTGCTCTCGACCACTGCGAGGCCGTGGCCGTATCGGCGCCACTGGTCGTCCTGGGCGTTGGCGGCGGCCTTGGCCTCGGCGTCGGCGAACAGCAGGCCGTCGGGCACGTCGTCACGGCCGGTGACGGTCAGATTCTGCTGCCGCAGCCACTCCGCCCAGCCCAGCGCGCCCAGGACCGGCCAGATGAAGTCGTCCTCGGTCTGACTTTCGTTAGTCCGGGCGTTTTGAGGGAAGGCTGTGGCGATCTCGTTGAGCCGGGCGCGCAGATCAGCCAGGTTCACGGCGCGATAGGCGGCCGTGTCCTTGATCGCCTCGCCGAGGTAGTCGGTGCTGAAGAGCGCACCGGTGCTGAAGAATGCGGAATCAGACAAGCGGGCCCCCTACTTGCTACCAATAGGCGGACCGCTGCTGTCTGGCAAAGAGCGGGGGAGCGGACGGGATGATGTGGAACAACATCCCGCCCCGGCTCAATGGGACCTACCCGACGCCATCCTCCAGAAAATCGAGCACGGACGAAAGTCCGCCGTTGGTCATCGCATCGATCTCGACGCACCATTTATCGTGCGCGGCGATCATCTCGGGCAGCAGTTCGTCCACGTCGTAGAGTAGGGACATGCTGTTTTGGTCGCCTACGTGGTTGATGACAGCTTCGGCGACCTCGTTCGAGAAACCCAATTTCTTCCGAATTTGCGTCCGCCCGAACCGCCGCGCGTCGTAGAGTTCCACGTCTTCGTCATCCAGCGCTCCGCTTTTCAACAGCCGATCACGTGCGCCAATCCAGCCGGCCGTCAGTGCGTGCTCGTCCAGGTGCGGTCCGTTCTTCCTGTTGCTCGGGAACAGGAACTCGCCGTCGCTGATCCGCATAGCGATGCGGAACAGGCGGGCGACGGGTTCTGAGAGAGGGATGTAATAGGTGTAGCCCGTCTTGGTGTAATCCTCCGGAACCACCCACATCCGCTTGTCGAGATCGATATGCTCACGCTTCGCCCGAGCCACGTCGATGGGGCGCTGCAAGGTCGTCATGTAGAGCAGGATGGCGAGTGCGCCGGCCTTGGAGCGTCCGATGTAGTCAAAGCGCTTCGTGGTCGCGGTCCAGAAGAGATTGAACCGGTGGGCATCAAGACGACCGCGCCGTTTTGCCCGTTTGATCGGGAACATGCATTTGAAGTCGCCGGGGTTCCTGGTCGCCAGTTCCTTGTTGCAGGCCCACTTATAAACTCGCTTGATTGCACGATGGCAGGCGTTGGAAGTGCACTTCCCATCAGCGCCCTTGCGACGCTTGCGCTCGCCAACCTCGGTCTTGATCGCGGTGACGAGGTCCATCACGCATTGAACGGTGATCTTGTCGAACTTCCGAGACCCGATTTCCGGCAGGACGTAACGACGGAGGAAGAACACCTCATCAAGCTGCGCATTACCCGGTCGCAGGGCGGCCCTGCTTTCTATAAAAGCCTCGGCCAGGTCGGCGAAGGTCGTCAGCTTCGGGGTCCGGGCTTCGGCACGGGCCTGCCGCCGCGCCTCGACGGGGTCGATGCCGTGGGCCTCCAGATCGTTGAGCGCGGCCTTGGCGACGGCCCGAGCGCTGTCGAGCGCGACTCGACTAACGGGCCCGATGGAGAAGTCACCGTCTGTCCCGTCCAGTTTGGTGTAGCGAAGGACGAAGCTGGGGGTTCCTGTCGCGCTGAACTGAACGAGCATGGCCGGAACAACGGTGTCCCAGTAGCGGCGCGCGCGCTTGCCCGGCGGCAGGGCGCTGATTTCATCGATTGCCCGGTTGGTCAACCGCAGACGGGTGGGGAAAGGTTTGGTCAATTGTTTACCTCCGTGTTGAACGACGGAGGGGTTCCCGCAACGACTGGGCCGGTTGGGCTTGATCCTGAACCACCGCAGGAACCACCGGGAGTGATCCTGATTGGTCGCCATCGGTCCTAATTGGTCCCGATGTGCGTTCATTATCTAACCGACTGTATTGGCTCCCAAAATGACGCACATCATTGATGTGCTTAACCATTTTGGGACAGGCATGCCTCTGCATTTGCTACAGATGATTTTGCCCTTGCGGGAGAAGGTGCCCCCGGAGGGGGCGGATGAGGGGTGAGACACCCATGCATCCGGTGGACCGCGTCTGCTCCCGCCCATCTGCGCGCGGAACCAGCCCCCTCATCCGGCCCTCCGGGCCACCTTCTCCCTCGAGGGGAGAAGGATCAGACGGCGGCGGCCTCGATCCCCGCCATCTCCAGATCCGCCAGCAGCGCCACGACCGCCGCCTCGACGGCCTGCTCGTCACGCCCCCGGACCACCAGATGGGTCCCGACCTCCCCCACCGATCCATGCCCGAACGGATAGCTGCCGAAGCTGAGATCCCGGCTCGCCCGCGCCGCCGCGCTCAGGATGTCCGCCACATCGCCCTCACCCACGCGTGTCACCCGCACCGTCCGCGCATGCACCACCGCTCCGGTCCTCAACCGGGGCGCCACATCCTCCAGCATCGCCGTCATGATCTTCGGCACCCCCGCCATGACGAAGACATTGCCGATCTGGAAGCCCGGCGCGTCGGTCACCGGATTGGCGATCAGCGTCCCTCCCTCGGGAATCCGCGCCATCCGCCGCCGCGGCGCGTTGAACTCGGCGCCATAGCGCCGCTCCAGAATCGCCAGCGCCTCCGGATGCTCCGGCAGGGCCACGCCGAACGCCGTCGCCACCGCGTCCGCGGTGATGTCATCATGCGTCGGCCCGATGCCGCCGGTGGTGAAGACATAGTCGTGTCCGGCCCTCAGCGCGTTCAGCGTCTCGACGATCTGCGCCTTGCGATCCCCGACCGTCCGCGCCTCCAGCAGGTCGATCCCCAGCGCCGCCAGGAACCGCGCGATGGTGTTCAGATTGGTGTCCTGCGTTCGCCCGGACAGCACTTCGTCGCCGATGATCAGGACGGCGGCGGTGGGAGAGGATTCGCTCATGCTCCCAGGCTAGACTGTCACTGACCCGGGGTCATCGTGGCGCCTTGAGCTTGTGTGCTATGATGGCCATCTGAGATCCGAGCCGACCCCGACTGAAAGCCCCCGATGTACGAGACCCCCGAACTGGACAGCGACGCCTTCGTCCGCACCCACGAAATCCGCGTCCACGACGCCGAGGCCTTCGAGGGCATGCGCAAGGCCGGCCGTCTGGTCGCCAAGGCGCTCGACATGATCACCGAATACGTCAGGCCGGGGGTCACCACCGGCGAGATCGACGACCGCATCCGCGAGTTCACCCTCGATCACGGCGCCCTGCCCGCCTGCCTCGGCTACAAGGGCTATGAGAAGACGACCTGCACCTCGATCAACCACGTCGTCTGCCACGGCATCCCGGGCGACAAGGTTCTCAAGGACGGCGACATCGTCAACATCGACCACACCGTCATCGTCGAAGGCTGGCACGGCGACTCCAGCCGCATGTACCCGGTCGGAAACATCAACGCCCGGGCGAAGAAGCTGATCGACGTTACCTATGACTCGCTCGAGGCGGGCCTGGCGGTGATCAAGCCCGGCGCCACCTTCGGCGACATCGGCTACGCCATCCAGCAGGTGGTCGAGGCCAACCGCATGTCGGTCGTCCGCGACTTCTGCGGTCACGGCATCGGCCGCATCTTCCACGACAGCCCCAACGTCCTGCACTACGGCCGCCGCGGCGAGGGCGCGACGCTGAAGGAAGGCATGTTCTTCACCGTCGAGCCGATGGTGAACCTGGGCAAGCCGCACGTGAAGGTGCTGTCCGACGGCTGGACCGCCGTCACCCGCGACAAGTCGCTGTCGTCCCAGTGCGAGCACAGCGTCGGCGTCACCGCCGACGGCGTCGAACTGTTCAGCGCCAGCCCGGCGGGTCTGTTCCGACCGAAGTTCTGACGGCAAGACAGGCCCGTCCATCTGACTGGACGTTCTTCTTCTGTTCTGGCAACGTGAAGCGGCTCTATCGGAGGCCGCCATGTCCGCCGTGCTGCCCTTCCCTGTTCCGGCCTCCGCGCCGCGTCCGGACCCTTCGTCCGCCGACGTCGTGTCCCTGAGAAGTGCTGGCCTCTCCGGCCACCGCGAACGCCTCCGGGACCGCGCCCGCCGCGCCGGCCTCCACCATCTGCCCGACTACGAACTGCTCGAACTCTTCCTGTTCCGCAGCCAGCCGCAGGGCGACGTCAAGCCGATCGCCAAGGCGCTGCTCGCCCGCTTCAGCTCGCTGGCGGCGGTGCTCGCCGCCTCGGTCGAGGACCTGATGACGGTCAAGGCCGAGGATTCCCGCGGCAAACCGAAAGGCGTCGGCGCCGAGACCGCCCTCGACCTCGCCGCCCTGCACGAGGTCGCCCGCCGCGTCACGAAGGAAGAGGCCGGCAAGCGCACCGTCATCTCCTCGTGGACCGCCCTGCTCGCCTATGTCCGTCTGTCGCTGCAGCACGAGCCGCGCGAACAGTTCCGCGTCCTCTACCTCGACAACCGCAACCAGCTGATCCTCGACGAAATCCAGAATCGCGGCACCGTCGACCATGCTCCGGTCTATCCGCGCGAGGTGGTGCGCCGGGCGCTGGAGCTGTCGGCCAAGTCGATGATCATCGTCCACAACCACCCCTCGGGCGACCCGACGCCGTCCCGCCCCGACATCGAGATGACCCGCCAGGTCATCGAGGCCGCCCGCGCCCTCGAAATCTCCGTCCACGACCACCTGATCGTCGGCCGCGACGGCGTGGCCAGCTTCAAACAGCTGGGGCTGATGTGAACTGCACTTTTTCCGCTCATCCCGGCGAAAGCCGGGACCCAGTCCTTTGGGTGATGCGTCGTTCGGAATGAGCCGCTAACGATTGTCCTGAGGTACAGCGCCTGGCTGGACAGAACTGGGTCCCGGCTTTCGCCGGGATGAGCGGGGTAGATATGAAAACCACCCGACGCGCGATCCTCGCCACACCGGCCATAGCCCTGGCCACCGCCGCCAGGGCCCGGCCCGCCGCCCCCGCCGTCATGGTCTCCACCTGGGACTTCGGCGCCGCCGCCAACGCCGCCGGCATTCAGGCCCGCGCGAACGGCGGCTCGGCGCTGGACATGGTCGAGGCCGGGGGCCGCGTGGCCGAGGCGGATGAGAGCAATTCCTCCGTCGGCCTGGGCGGCCTGCCCGACCGCGACGGCCGCGTGACGCTGGACGCCTGCGTCATGACCTGGGCCGGCGACATCGGCGCGGTCTGCGCCCTCGAGGACGTGGTCCACGCCGTCTCCGTCGCCCGCCGGGTCATGGAGCGCACCCCACACACCATGCTGGTCGGCGAGGGCGCCCGGACCTTCGCCGTCGAACAGGGCTTCGAGACCCGCAACCTGCTCACCCCCCGCGCCGAGGCGGCGTGGCGTGACTGGCTGAAGACCGCCGACTACGCCCCGCGCATCAACAGCGAGAACAGCGACTGGAACGGCGGCGCGGCCAACCACGACACCATCGGCCTGCTGGCCATCGACGCCGCCGACCGCATGGCCGGCGCCTGCACCACCTCCGGCATGGCCTTCAAGATGCGCGGCCGGGTCGGCGACAGCCCGCTGATCGGCGCCGGCCTCTATGTCGATGACGAGGTCGGCGGCGCCACCGCCACCGGCGTCGGCGAGGACGTGGTCCGCGTCGCCGGCGCCCACGCCGTGGTCGAGGCCATGCGCGCCGGGCTCGATCCCGCCGCCGCCTGCCGCCGCGTGATCGAACGCCTCGCCCGCCTGCGCGGTTCGAAGGTCGCCAAGTCCCAGGTCGCCCTGCTGGCCCTCGACAAACAGGGCCGCGCCGGCGCCTTCGCCCTCCAGCCCGGCTTCACCTTCGCCGTCACGGACGCTAACGGTCAGACCCGCATCGAGCGCGCCGCCGCCCTGTTCGAGCCGTCATGACCAGCACCCTGATCACCGAACGCCTGACCCTGACCCCCGTCGCCGTATCCGACTACGACGACCTGCAGGCCATGTGGGGCGACCCCGAGGTCATCCGCCACATCTTCCCCGAACCGCTGAACCGCGAGGACGTCTGGTTCCGTCTGCTGCGCGATATCGGCCACTGGGAGGCTCTCGGCCACGGCAACTGGACCCTGCGGCTGAAGGACACCGGCCAGCACGTCGGCAGCGTCGGGGTGCTCGACTACCACCGCGTGCTCGACCCGCCGTTCGACGCGCCCGAACTCGGCTGGGGCCTGCGCCCCGCCTTCCAGGGCCAGGGCCTGGCCTTTGAAGCCCTCTCCGCCGCCCTGGCCTGGTGCGACGATGCGCTCAACGCCCGGCGCACCGTCTGCATGATCGACCCGACCAACGCGCCGTCGCTCGCCCTGGCCACGCGCGCCGGCTACCGCGAATACGCCCGCGCCGACTACAAGGGCGCTCCGGTCATCCTGTTCGAGCGAACGGCGGCCTGAGGCCACTACACCTGAGCGTAGCCGGACATTAAGGTTTACGGGTCATTCTCCCCGGCGAAATCCGGAGACCGCCCGCCCCATGCCCATGCCTGTCGAAGAGCTTCGCGGCCACCTGACCGAAGCCTTTCCCGACGCCGAGATCGTCATCGACGATCTGGCCGGCGACGGCGACCACTATCGCGCCCGCATCGTTTCGACGGCCTTCGTCGGCCTGCCGCGCGTGCGCCAGCACCAGCTCGTCTATGCGGCGCTGAAGGGCAAGATGGGCGGCGAACTGCACGCCTTGGCCCTCGAAACCTCGGCCCCGCCGAACGCCTCCCCGGCAGGAGACTGAACCATGCGCTACCGTCCCTTCGGACAGGCGGGCCAGGCGGTCTCGGCGCTGACGCTGAGCCTCGGCCCCCGCGATATCGCCCACGGCCCCGAGGCCGGCCGCGAACTGGTCTATTCGGCGCTCGAAGCCGGCATCAACAGTTACCGGCTCGAAACCGCCGATCCCGTGCTCGCCGAGGTGCTCGGCCAGGCCCTCAAGCACGTCGATCGCAAGCTGGTCCAGGTCTCCCTGATGCTCGGCGCCGGTGACGGCCGGCGCGGCTCGGACCGCGATTTCTCGGCCGAGGGCATCACCTCCGCCATCGATCGCGCCCTGGCCATCTCCGGCCTCGGCTGGTTCGACCTGGCCATCCTCGACGAGCCGGCCGAACACGAACTGCCGCAAACGACCCTGAACGCGCTCAAGGCCCTGCGCGCCACCGAGCGGGTCCGCCTGCTGGGCATCTCCGGCGAGGGCGAGGTCATGGACACCTACGTCTCGACCGGCGCCTTCGACGTCCTGGCCACGCCTTTCCACGTCAACTCGCCGTGGCAGATCCGCTCGCGCCTTCGGGTCGCGCGCGAGGCCGACATGGCCATCTTCGTCTACGACTATTTCCCCGAGAGCCTCGACACGGCAAAGAAAGCCTCCGCCGTTCACCAGCCGAAGAAGGGCTTCTTCGGCTTCGGCGGTTCGAAGACCAGGGCCGATCCGCTCGCCCACGCCGGCACCTTCGCCTTCCTTCACCAGACCAACAACTGGCCGGCCGAGGCCATCTGCCTGGCCTACGCCCTGACCGATCCGTCGGTCTCCAGCGTGCTGATCCGCGCCAGCGACACCGAGCGGCTCAACATGCTCTCCCTGGTGCCCGACCGCGACATGCCGCCGGGGCTTGCCGCCCAGATCGAGATGGCCCGCGTGGCCGGCGCCAAAGCGGCCTGACCGGTCCGCCTGAGGCGCTTCGGCGCCTTGACCCCGCCCCTTTGGGCGCCTAGCTGACGGCCTTCACCGAAAGGCCAGTGCCAGTGACCGATCAAGCCGTCGCCAATCCCGTCCACGCCTTCATCGCCGATACGGTGAAGGGCCACGACGTCGTCCTGTTCATGAAGGGCACGCCGGACGCGCCGCGTTGCGGCTTCTCCTCGCTGGCGGTGCAGATTCTCGACCACGTCGGCGCCCCCTTCGTCGGCGTCGACGTCCTGCAGGACGAGGCCCTGCGCGACGGGATCAAGACCTTCAGCGACTGGCCGACCATCCCCCAGCTCTATGTGAAGGGCGAGTTCGTCGGCGGCTCCGACATCGTCCGCGAGATGTTCCAGGCCGGCGAGCTCCAGGCCCTGATGGCCGAGAAGGGCGTCGTCCTCGGCGACGCCTGATGGCCCGCGCCGTGCTGGCCCCGCGCGAGGATCGCGAGATCTTCGTCCTGCCCCTGGCCATCCGCCCCGAACACATCGACGCCAACGGCCACGTCAACAACGTGGTCTATGTCGGCTGGCTGCAGGAAGCCGGCACGGCCCACTGGAACGCTCGCTTTTCGGAGGCCGACCGGGCCCGCTGGTCATGGGTCGCCCTGCGTCACGAGATCGACTATCTGCGCGGCCTGCAGCCGGACTCGACGGCCGTGGCCCGCACCTGGGTCGGCGACCCGAAGGGTCCCCGCTTCAACCGCTACGTCCGGATCGAGGACGGCGAGGGCCGGGTCTGCGCCCAGGGCGTCTCGGAGTGGTGCCTGGTCGATGCGGCCACGCTGCAGC
>Ga0114898_1001610_pt1 | contig 12844 bp, 13 predicted proteins | sample Malvired_Geostar_FD_83496 | JGI IMG/M metagenome (GOLD analysis project Ga0114898, IMG submission 83496) | Marine viral communities from the Global Malaspina Expedition - Malaspina viral metaG DeepMed_Geostar | ecosystem: Environmental > Aquatic > Marine > Oceanic | place: Mediterranean Sea... | reverse complement strand
ATTATCCCCCCTTAGAAAGGTGGTTGCCGAAGCTGTGCCTGTTGCAGCTAGTTTAGCAATAGTAACAGCATCATTTATAATCTCTGTTGTTGTTACAGCATTCGCTGCAATCTTGGCAGCTGTTACTGCATCATCAACAATCTTAGCTGTCGTTATTGCATCATCAGCAACACCACCTAGTAATGCCCTTTGACCCATATAAACAACTTCTATATTATTCGTACCACTAGGTGGAGCATTACCTCCCCCAAAGTCTAGTGCCGTATCAGTTACAGAATAAGCTGATGTCTGTTGTTTTACACCACTGATAGTAACCAACAATGAAGTATTGGTTGCTGGTACTTGTGATAATGTAAAAGATGTTGTCGAACCATCACCAGAAAATCTCTGTACTGGAAATTGTCCAAACTTTGGTTCTTTACCCATGTATGACATAAATTATTTCTCTCTTATCTTTACTATTTATACGTCATAGTATTGTATTCGTGGTTTGTTCCATTCTTCTGATGTGCTCAATGTCGATGCTCCATATCCACCAAAAGTTATTCCACCGCTTCCACTACTTCCAGCAGAAGCACTTGAATTTCTTATTGCTAGCATATCACTTCCAGATGTCCAAGTCGTTCCATCAAATTCTTCAGTGGTTTTTAAATTACTACCACTGGAACCGCCACTTATAACTGCTGCAGCTTGTTGTCCAAAACAAGGACCATAAGCTCTAACTGCTAAGCAATTACTAGCAGCTGACCAAGATGTTCCATCATATAATTCTGTATCATCTGCAAAAGTTGCAGTACCACCAACATCATCCTTACCACACGTTGATATAGCGGCAGTTTGTGTTCCACAACCTCGATTTGCTTGATATCCTTTAACCATACTATTAGCAGCTGACCAAGATGTTCCATCATATAATTGAGATATGGATGACAAATACGGTGATGGTAATGTTCCAGCACGGCCGCCGAACATGATTCCCGCACTTAAAGTTCCAGCTGATCCGCCACTACGAATAGCTATTGAACCACTATTGCCCGCAGCCCAAGACGTTCCATCAAATTCCTGACAAGTTGCATAATCAGTACCACTATCATGTCCAAAGGCTTGAACAGCAGCACCCGATGTTCCAAATTGCGTTACATAAATTCTTTGTGCAATAGTATTGTTTACATTAACCCAAGTAGTTCCACTATATAATTCTGTCTTTTGACTAGTGGGATAACCCTCTGAACTACTAGCTAAAGCAGATGATTGTACTCCACACCCACCAGGATAATCTCTGGAATTATTTAAACTTCCACCAGATTGCCATACACCTGTTAATATATTAGGGTTAGCAGCAATTTTTACATTGCCTCCTTCAAACCATATCTCTCCTGCAACTGGCGTAGCTGGATCAGAGGCTGCAAAGTTAGTCAGGCCGGAACGAGATGCAGCAGACCATGCAAATGTCCCCGGTAGAACATTAGAGGATGAGGCACTACCGGATGTATTTAATTGTGTGTTTGTTAAAACAGCACTCACGTTTGATCCTTTTATTTGTGTTAGTGGCATATCTTATACTCCAATAAATTCTATGACAGCCTTTTCAAAAATTTCAACTTCAGTAGAACTAGTAACATTATATCCAGCTGCACGAAAACCAGAACTTTGTGAACCACCGTAAGCAAATTGTTGTCCGCCCTCTATGCAAGTACCACTGGTTGACCATGAAGTTCCATCATACGCATAACATTGTGTAATATAACTACCTATATAACCTGAAGCTTGTAGGCCTGCTGATTGTGTTCCGTATCCGGCACTTCCATTAGTAGTGACAAGATTGTCAGAGGCCGTGGCCCATGAAGTTCCATCATATTCAAATGTATCATCTACACGGGCATTGGTATATCCACCAGAACCCAATGCAGCAGTTTGTGTTCCAAAAGAAGTTGGATGTTGTACACCCGTACCAGATCCTATTGGATAATTAGCTGCAGCAATAAAAGAAGTTCCATCCCATTCCCGTGTATCTTGACCACAGTTATAACCAGCAAATATTAAACCAGCACTGAGTATACCACAGTTTCCAGGACCATATCGACTACCACCGGGATCGCTCGCAGCATTAGTCCAGCTTGATCCATCATAGGTTTCTGATGAAGTATATTGTGGACTTCCTGTATGAGTGTGGCCCCCATCAACTAAGGCTGCTGTTTGTATTCCTAAACCACCAGGACTTGTTCGACCGTAATTTAAATTGCCTCCATTAGCCCAACTCACACCATTAAATTCTTCTGTGGTGAGTGGGACTGCATTTCCTGGTACGTGCTCTCCAGCATATTTTAATCCTGCTGTTACTACTCCACATCCTATTGTTTTTGTAGCTATCGTACCACAACTAGTAGCTGATGACCATACAGGTAAAAGAGTTTGGTTAGTAGTAAATTTAAATTGACCTCCAGTATACCAAATATCTCCAGCAGTATTTGAACCTGGGTCTGAACCAGCAACATTCATTTTACCACCTATAGTTACAGCAGCCCAGGACAAATCTCCATGAAGAAATGTTGAAGCCGATGCACTACCTGATGTAGCAATATTAGTTATACCTATTGAACTATCCGCAATAGAGGATGTCGGTATCTTTGTTAATGTTGATCCTAAACCTTTAGCCATATCATGCCACCGGGAATGTTGTTTGTACTACTTCATAAAGTTGTGTCTGTGTAATGTATGGAGTGTAGTTACCACCCTGACTACCACCCGCTATTATTCCAGTATTAGTTCCTCCTCCACCGGCAGCATTAGACCTTGCGGCTATTTGATTATTACCAGTTGACCAAGTAGTACTATCATAAACTTGAGTATTGGCTGTATATCCGCCACTACCATAAAACGTATCACCACCAGAAATAATAAATGAAGTAGAACTACCTATACCCGGATTACAAGCTGAATACCTAGCAGTAGTAAAACTATTCCCAGCTGACCAAGCAGTTCCACTCCAAAGTTCAATACTTGACAGTAAGGTGCCAGAAGAATTTGCTCCTCCTCCTACAATTCCTAATGCAGATGTACCTCCACCACACGGCAGCATTCTACCTGTAGTTAAAGTTGATTCTACTGACCAACAAGTACCATCATATGTGTCTACCTTATTTGTTGTGGAACCCACTCCACTAGTAGTTCCCCCACATAACATAGCAGCAGATTGTGTTCCAAATCCAACTGCCGAACTTCTACCTGTAGTAAAAGTATTACCAGCAGTCCAAGTTGAACCATCCCATTCAGCAGTTTGATCAACGGTATATTCTGTTGATGATCCATTCCAGTGTGCGCCACTGAACATTAAACCAGCATCAAAGGTTCCAGCACAAGCACCATACCAAATATAAGCTAATTTACCAGTAGCATCTGGCAGGACTGTCCAGGCCGTACTATTAAAGGCCTGATTATATCCACCCGTTCGTCCTACCACAGCTCCTGAATTACTTGTTCCAAAATAAGTTCCAGTATCCTCATTTCCACCTAACATGGTAGCAGCTGAAACCCATACGCCATTTCGTACTGCTGCAGTATTAGTAAGGGCTAAATAAAATCTACCATCATCTACCCATACATCACCTGCTGTTTTAGTACTTTGAACTGAAGTATTGGCAGTGCCTCCCATAGAAGCATGAGCTGTACAATAATAAAAAAGTCCAGGAGCTCCTATAGGTACTGTAAAAAATACTTTCGCACCAGCACTACCTGGTGTTCCTAAAGCCTTTACACCATAGGTATACTCCGTACTACCGGCAGCATCTGCTGCTGTAGCAAATCGCAATATATGAGTTGCCACACTACTATCAGACACATCAAACATATATGTATAACCTTCAGTCAAAGTTAATGTAGCTTGAGATACTCCATCAATAACAAACTTACTACTAGCTACTGTTACTGTATAATCTGTTTGAGTAGAGGCATTATACAATCCAGACAAACCTGACAACGCTTGCCAGCTATTATCCCCCCGCAAATACGTGGAAGAACTGGCTGTTCCTGTTGCAGACAGTTTACCTACGGTAACTGAATCGTCTACAAAATTTGATACTTTAAGTGTAGTGAGTGGCATATGTATTATTTATTTTCTAATAGTTCTGTAGTTCCAGGTCCGTTCAATAACTCAACTTCTATTCCTCTATCTTCCATAACTCGTTGAGTAGTAACTAATTGACTGATGAGATTCTTACCACCATCATCATTAGGTACTCCTAGTTGAGCCTGATGCTGAAATCGTTGATGATAACTTTCCAATTGATGTGTATCCACATTATCTATATCGAAAGTTCCATCATTCAGTTCTTTCTTTAAACGTGACCAGTGTTCTACTTCTCTAGTACGATCCTTTGCAACCTGTTCCATGTTAGACTTCTTATAGATACATTCGTCTATGTCTACTTGAAGCTCTGCACGGTCTAGCTCGTCTGTTAATTCGTCTAGTTCTAGATATTTTCTTTCTAATTCTATATCATTTCTACGAAACTCAAACGACAAGGTTACCAAGTTCTCAAACATGACTCCTTGTTCTCTTACTGCTTGCCAATATTTTGCAGCATTAGTCGGAAACTTTACATCATTTAAAACTGAAATTCTCATCTCTGTTTCTGTTCTAAATATCTGACGTTTAGTCCAAGTATCGCTTAATTCTTCTTTTACTGTTTCCAGAAACTGTACATCTTCTGGCACCAACATTAAATTAAAATCTGGTGTGGTTGGTTTAGTCAACTCTTTCATATTCTATATCTCCAGGTTGGAAGTCATAATTCTTTTTATGTATCTTCCAGTCATTTTCATTATCTAACATTATCATTGGGACCTCATCAATCCCTAGTTCCCTTGCAGCAATCAAACGATTATTACCGAGTTTTACTCGCACGAACTCACCCTCTTGAATTCCCATCAAGGGGTTTACTATTCCTTTCTCTAGAATAGAATCTCTGACCTTCTTATAAAAATCCGACTGACTAGCTATTTTTATCAGTTTAGGATCTTCATACTTCGGCCACCAATACTTACACTTCTCTGTCGCTACAGTTTGTATCACGGCAAAATATATACTACTTGTTGCCCACGTTCAGCTACAACAGGATGTTGATCGTCATAAACCTGTCCAGAAATTGCAGCATCTAATGCTGTCTGTGCCGAAGCCTTATCTGCAAACTGGTCGGCCTTCGAGTCATCAATCCATCTCTGACCAGATGCATTATCTTCAACTACCCAAGTATCATTCGGGTGGCCAGAGATATCAAATGCAAATCGGTCTTGAGCTGTGATAAAGCCTTTACCGTGATTCTTTACTTTACAATATAAACTCATTTTATTTTTCCTCTATTTTAAACATTTATAAATTGTGCTACTGCTACATCATATTCTTCTACATGAGGACAACCTGTACTACCTGAAGCAGTAGTTTCTCCCCCAAACATCATACCCGAAGCTTGAGACCCTGAATTACCCATAAACATTCTAGGAAGTATTACATTACCACTTGTTGACCAAGCAGTACCATTATATTCCTGTGTTTCATAAAGTCTCGCTGATGGAGAAGTTCTTTGTCCTGAAGCCGAAACAGCTGCAGTTTGTATTCCAAATACAGCCGATGCCCATAAGGCAGTATGTACATTAGCTCCTGCTGACCAAGAACTACCGTCATATTCTTCGGTAGTAGCTGAATAACTAGAATGACCACCTACAATTAAACCTGCTGTTAAAAGTCCACACCCATGACTATATTGACGACCTGTACTTAAAGTACCTCCAGCAGACCAATTGGTTCCATTATATTCTTGACTGTTCGTTGTATTATTATTAGGATGTTGATATCCACCACACACCCAAGCTGCTGTTTGTGTTCCATCTCCTTGTACAGATTCAGTACCTGTTGACAAGTTATTAACATTAGTCCAAGCAGTACCATTATATTCTTCTGTAGTGTTCAAGCTATAGCTGCCAGAACTTCCTCCATAAGTAGCTCCCCCAGCCATCATAGCAGCTGTTTGAGTACCGGCTCTAGTAGATGCAGATCGGCCGGTGTTTAAATTTCCACCAGCAGCCCAAGCAGTACCATCATATTCTTCAGTTTTATTTGATTGAGTTCCTTCATCCCAACCTGTCATACCACCCATTTTCAATCCAGCATTTCTAGTACCAGCACCGGCCACTTTTACTAAAGTCTCATTAATTGGATCAACAGTAGTCCAAACTCCTAATCCACTATTAGCAGGAGTAACAACATTTATAGCACCTGTAAGATACCAAGTATTACCCGCTGTCTGTCCTGTACCCGGATCAGCTGCGGCAATATTTATAACACCAGAAGTAGCTACCGTAGCCCATGCATTACTTCCATGTAATGTATTACTTGAATTAGCAGTACCTGTTGCAGACATATCAGCAGCTGCTATAGTACTGTCTTTAATTACTGCTCCGGTTATTTTAGTAAGCGCCATTATGTATACCCTACTTCTTTTGTATACCATATACCGATATTAGAAGAAAATTCTTCACAGGTTTCTTTTGACTTACCGTAGCTATATCCTTGAGTAATCATACCACTCGATGTTGATCCTATACCTGAACCATTCAACCCCGCTTTAATTGTAATCATAGTTTGTGCTGTAGACCAAGTTGTTCCATCATAAATTCCAGTCCAATCAGTGTTGCCTACGTCATTATTTCTTGTTCCGGCCGACCCACCACAAGCTACAGCGGCTGTTAATGTTCCCCAACTACCCATTTCTGAATGATACGAATATGGTAAATCACCACCGGCAGACCATGATGTTCCATCATATTCTTCTGTATTGTTAGTAAAGGTGGGTGAATGATATCCTCCTCCAACTAGTCCAGCTGATCCAGTAGCTCCAGCACCAGCACATTGTTTTGTTGCGGTAGCCCTAGTTCCACCTGTACTCCAAGAACTACCATTATACTCATAACAGTTTGTACTATAAGGTTCTCCTGCTGCAGCTGTAGTATTACTTTGTGTACCGAACCCAGACGAATATTCTGCTGAGGCTGAAAAATTACCACTAGTAGCCCAAGACGTTCCATCATATTCGTGAGTTGCATTAGAAGTGCTTGGAGTAAGTCCAGCCCAACTTAATCCAGCGGTTTGAGTTCCAGAAGAACCATGAGCATTTCTTATTGTTAGCATATTATTTACTTGTGTCCAAGCAGTACCATTATATTCTTCTGTTTTGTTGTGTGCGCCCCCAGGCCAGATATGGCCACCGAATGTTAGTCCAGCACTTGCAGTTCCTGCATTACCCATATGTTGAGCTGCATTATTACAATTGGGTCCAGTATTCCAACCACTATAATCTGTACCGACTGCAATATATATTTTACCACCAGTATACCATATATCACCAGCAGTAGGTGACCCAGGTGCACTAGCCACACAACTCCATTTACCTGATGTTGATGCCGCAGCTCCCCAAGAAAAATCTCCTTTAAGAGCTACAGAAGAAGAAGCAGTTCCTGTAGTGTTTAACTTACCTATAGCAATTGTACTATCTGTTATCATTCCATTTTCTATTTGAGTTAGTGCCATTATGATCCAGAGCTCCATTGCATTTCAGGTTTAGTATATTCTTCTGTATCATCAATATATCCACCAGCAGTATGACCACCTATTTTTAATCCTGCACTTTGAGATCCAGCAGAAGCTGTCCAAGAAACTCCAGCAAGAACATTAGCCGTACCTGACCAAGCTGTTCCATTATATGTTTCAGAAATATTTAATGTGCCCCCATAAGTTCCACCCTGCACAAGTGCTGCAGTCATAGCTCCACAAGTTCCGTGTGAGTTTCTACCTGTACTTAAATTTCCACCAGCGGACCAACAAGATCCATCATATTCATTAGTAACTACTGAAGAAGAAGTTCCTCCTGTAGACAATCCGGCAGTCAATTTACCACACCCCGAAAGATCGCCTCTACCCGTGAGTAAATCTCCACCGGCCGACCAAGCCGTACCATTATATTCTTCTGTACCTGTATTTGGAGATGCTCCATCTCCACCAGCTGCAAAAGCAGCAGTTTGGGTGCCACCTGTCGCAGCCGATGCCCGGCTATCACTTAAAGCTCCACCAGCTGACCATGTTAATCCATCATATTCTTCAGTAGTGGTTTGATAAGAACTACCATCCGTACCACCAATAGTTAATGCTGCTGTTTGAGTACCAGCACCATCATTTTGTCTGCGAGCTGCCCCAGCAAAAGAACCACCGTTAGACCAGGCTGTTCCATTATAATGCTGAGTTTGTGTTAAATAAGAACTACCATTAAATCCCCCAAACCATAAAGCAGCATTTTGAGTACCTGCGGCTCCTATATGGTTTGTTGCTTGAGACATACTCCCAGCAGTTATCCATACACCAGAAGCTGAATTAGGATCTATAGCAAACTTAAGCTCACCAGACTCAAACCATATATCACCAGCGGTTGGTGTTGCATTAGTATCAGTGAAATCTCTTTTGCCCGATGGAGACCCACTGGCCCACGCCATGTTACCGTACAAGACAGTAGTAGCTGATGCAGTACCAGTAGTTGCGAATTTAGAAAGAGTAAGAGTACCGTCTTTAATTACACCGGTATCTACTTTTGTTATTGTTCTTCCGCCAGTTCCAAGAGCCATAATAGTATAAAACCTTGTTTGTTGTTTATACTATTTATATGTTTTATCTTGCGTTACTTGTCTTGAAGGGAGATTTGGCTACAGCGTAGAATAAATAATTTTGGCTAGAGTTATTTACACCACTACCACTTGTCCTTATTTTAAATCCGTTTGAAACAAAATCAACCCAAGAATATGTTTCCTCAACTACATTACGGTCTATATACAAAGTTTTATTTCTCTCATTATATGGTGCTCTCATATTATCTGTTTGATACCAATTGAAACCTGCTGTATCGTAACATTTAACCCAGAGGTAAGCAGGCGCAAATCCAGTGTAGATAAATGTGCCATTTGCATTCCCAGTCCCTTTGTAGCTACCTATCTTTGAGTAGCCTTCGATACTGTTATAACAATAGGCTACATATTCACCAGAAGCCGCATTTACAGCAGTAGATGCTCTAATCTGAAATACTGAGGAAGTTGGTTGACCACCATATATCTGGTCATTTTGTTGGGCAGACGTATCATTCCAATACATATCATTTGGATAAGTATTTACCTGCAAAAGCGGACTACTTACTATCCAATAACCAGCTGCGTCAAGTCTTTTTATCGCCACCAAATCTGGAGCAACACCCAAACCATGCGCTACTGTGGAAGTATTAGAATTTGCACCCACATACGTTACAGTACTCAAACCATTTGTAGTATTTGCAGATATTTTTGTTGCTGGTATTGTTCCAGCCAATGCAGAAGATGAGTTAGCCCCATTTATCTTTACACTACCAGCAGTGGGAACATTACCAGCACCGGCAGAGTTAGTTGCGGTTGGAGCTCCACCGGCTTTCCAGTTCCAAGCTACATAGTTATTTGAACTATTATTACACCCATCCTCTGCGCCAAGTGTAAATCCATTAGTATCAAAAGACATAAGCGAATCATTATCAGTAAACTGTTCAGCGTTCGTATCAGAGTAAATCGCTAGATTTACACCCCTATTAGAATCATATAGTTGGTTGGAATGATCGCTGGTTCTACTTTTTATCCATACAAAATCAGGCTGATGTCCTACTCCAGTTATTACGTTAGTAGACGAGTTACCAGTATAAAGAACCGTACTAAAATTTTCAGACGATAAAGGAATAGCTGGGTCTGCTAAATTAGCCGTACAGAGCGAAAGGAATCCTGTAGGTACAGTTCCCCAAAAATCTCCAAAACCATTTATATCCGCATTTCCTTGTGCAGTTTCTTCTCCACCAAAACTAGAATCCTGACCAAAATTAACTGTATGACTTAATCCACAAGCAGCCGCCCAGTAATCTGCATCAGGCTTTACTACTGAATTTACATATCCTGTGCCAGCTACCGGATCTCCAGAATTAAACCATGTTGGTGCAGCACTAGCAGATGCTACCTGTCCAACATAAAGTCTTCCTGCCTTATATGCAAATGCTACTATGGTTCCTTCAGCAGAAGTTGCATAGGTTGCTTCGGTAGAACCATTAGTATCAACTACTCCTGTGCTTCCTTTATATCCAGTTTCTAAAGCAGAACCTGCTCCAACTTGAGATGATGTTGTTAAATTGTTTTGAGTAAGTTGAGAAATTCCACAGTTGGCATCTGTTGACGCCCCCCACCTTACTTCCCAGTAACTTCCATTAGTAGTGTCTAGTGCGAAAGAAGCCCTTGATTTTACGACACCAGCAGTTCCAGCAAGTTTTAGATTGCCGTCTTCCAGATCGCCATTCCAACTACCATTATCACCGGTATCTAAAGGATTCAAAGTACACCAATTACCACCAGCACTAGTAGAACCTAAAACAGCATCCGACGTTTTTGGCCCATCTCCTACTTGATTATTAGCTGTCAGGTTAGCCACTGTAAAATCATTTCCTTCGCCTGACGAATCATCTCCCAGATTCGATGAATCTTGAAACTTTAAATAAAATCCATTATCACCATAAGTGCCAGTATATTGTTTAGCTTCCCACTGGTTACTATCTGAATTTGTTTCTCCAAAGGATGATGGTGTAAGTTGCTGACCATCTATGAAATGAGTTTCTGCCATGTATGCACCACCGGGATATGAACCAGCCTCCTGGCCAACTCTTAAACTTACTCCACTGGTATTAAAATTCTGTAATACATAATCTTCAGCGCAATTAGTTTCAGTACTAAAGGAGGTAATCTCCGTACCGTTCTTATACATTCTCATCCTATCTGAAGCAGTAGTTTCCTCAGTATTCACAGCAATTACCATGTGATACCAAGCGCCCGGGTCCCGGAGTTCTTCTGAAGTTACTAAATATCCACCATCACCAGTACCACCCCTCAAAGCAAAACTAAATTTACCATTTAACCTACCCATAGAAATAAAGTCATTGTCAGTACTTGATGCATCAAGAAACGTAAAATCCTTGTTGTCATTAAGACCAGCCATATCCGTCTTACCCTTAAACCAGAAAGAGTAAGTAAATGCTTTACTACCTGTTGGAGTACCTTGAGTTCGAGTTAATTTGCCACCAGAAGCTCCATCATCAAACCGACAAGAATACGGAACATTATATTTGTATACCATGCCGGCTGCACCCGCACGGACACGATAATCCATTACGCCCATTTTATTTTACATCCAATGAAGCGACTGCTTGTATCTCCGTAGATGACTTGACTATGTAATCTACTCTATCTATTGCGGCCGCAGTTGTAGTTAGTGTTGGAGCTGTACCACCGATCCATTTCCAGTAACCGTTCCATGATGCTGTTCGACTTCCTGTACCATCTTGGACGATAAAAATACAACCCCCCATACCTGCAACAGCAGTTGACGGATTAGCAAAAGTAACATTGCCCGTGAGAGTAATAATAAAGTTCTGATTAGTCTTTAAATTTAGAGTAGTTGTTGCATTATAAGAAACAGTGCCCACCTCTGCTAGTGAAGATTTAGTGATGTGCAACTGGGCATCTGGTGTGAAAGATGATGCAGCAATACCAAAGTAGTTTGTAGTAGTATCTACAAAAATAGGAGAACCATACTTGGCACCCGTCACAGCATAATCTCCTAACTTTGCTTCTTGTACCGAACCATCTGCTGGTGTAATTTCTGTGCTCGAACTTTGAATTCCTCTCCATTCAATAGCATCTGCTGAAGCAGGAGCTGCAGCAAAAGTCAAAGTAGATGCTGATACAGTATAAGCAGCATCCTGTTGAGTTACACCATTGATGGTAATGAACATAGATTGCTCAGAGGGAGGAGTCCATCCGATAGCATATGCTACAGTAGAACCATCTCCAGTTCCCGAGCCTCGCTTGATCTCGGTTTCCTTCATGTCTTGGATGCCCATATACGGCATATTAAGTTACCTCAAGTACTGAACAAAAAACTTCTAAATCGCCACCGGCCGAAGCAGTAACAGCCAATATATCTCCTGTTTCCAAGTTCACTGGTTTATCTAATACCAATGTACTTTGAGCAGGTATTGGAAGAAGATTTGCAATCTTTATATATGTTGATCCGCCATCTATTGTGGCTTCTACTGTCGCATTTACACTGTTTGATCCATCTACATTTGAAAGATAGATTGCGTGTAAAATAGATGCTGTAGATCCTGGAGCAGTATATATTGTAGTCCTATTTGTATTTGCTAATGCTGCGCCGGCATTTTTAAATGCATTTGCCATGTTTTTTCTCCTATCCTAATGCCAGTGCCATTGCAGCTGCATCTGATACAACAGCTTGAAATGTTGGTTCAGCACCTGCACCATTACTTGTTAGTACTTGAGTTGCTGTACCAGTAGGTACTGTTGCTATAACAGCAGATGCATCCCAAGTAAAAAGTTGTCCGTCAGTGCCGTCAGCCATTTTAGCCGTAGTAACAGCTTTTGCGTTTAGTTTAGCTGAAGTTACTGCCAAATCTTCTATTGCAGTTGTTTGTATTTTTGTAAGTGCCATTTGTTTATTCTCTTTTTACTATTTATTATGTGTTCGCAACACTGACAAAACTAGGATCAGCTTCATGATCTGGTGCAGTTGGCCAAGAATCTGCGTGACTACCTAACTCTGTCCAATTTACTTTGTTTACTGTTGTATCTGTTGTGATGTTAGGTGAACCATATACTGGGTTACCATCACCATCATAAGTTACTGTCTTGCGTGTGTATGTAACAGGATGAGCTTCATATGCCTTAACAGCAT
>Ga0114898_1001609_pt1 | contig 12848 bp, 13 predicted proteins | sample Malvired_Geostar_FD_83496 | JGI IMG/M metagenome (GOLD analysis project Ga0114898, IMG submission 83496) | Marine viral communities from the Global Malaspina Expedition - Malaspina viral metaG DeepMed_Geostar | ecosystem: Environmental > Aquatic > Marine > Oceanic | place: Mediterranean Sea... | reverse complement strand
TGGCCGGACTACGCCCTGCTGGACAGCGGCGACGGCAAGAAGCTCGAGCGCTACGGGCCCTATACAGTGGTGCGGCCGGAGCCGCAGTGCTTCTGGTCGCCGCGCGACCCGGCCGCCTTCGACGCCGCCGACGCGGTGTTCGATCCGACCGACGAGGACGAGAGCGGGCGGTGGCGCTTCGCCGGCAAGCCGGTCGAGAGCTTCCCGTTGGCGTGGCGGGACGTGCGCTTCACCAGCCGGTTCACGCCGTTTCGGCACCTCGCCTTCTTCCCCGAGCAGGCGGCGAACTGGGACTGGCTGGACGGCCGGGTTCGGCGGCTGCGCAAGCCGAAGATCCTGAACCTGTTCGGATACACCGGAGTGGCCAGCCTCGCCTGCGCGGCGGCGGGGGCCGAGGTCACCCACGTCGACGCCTCGAAGAAGTCGGTGGCCTGGGCGCGGGAGAATGCGGAGCTGTCGGGGCTGTCTGACCGGCCGGTGCGCTGGATCGTCGAGGATGCGCGGAAATACGCGGCGCGCGAGGTGCGGCGGGGGTCGAAATACGACGGCATCATCCTCGATCCGCCGAAGTATGGGCGCGGCCCGACCGGCGAGGTGTGGCGGCTGTTCGAGGACCTGCCGGGCCTGCTGAAGGACTGCGCCGCCCTGCTGTCGGACGACGCCTCCTTCCTGCTGCTGAATGCGTATGCGGCGCGGATCTCGGGGCTGTCCCTGGCGCATCTGATGGCCGAGGCGACGCAGGACCGCGGCGGCGTCATCGACTGGGGCGAGCTGGCCTTGGCCGAGGACGGGTCAGACGGCCGGGCCATCGGTCTGAGCTTCTTCGCGCGGTGGTCGGCGTGAGCGACCGCCTGATCACCTCGCTGACCAACGACACCGTCAAGGCGGTGCGGGCCCTGCACATGCGCAAGGAGCGCGACGCGACGGGGCGGTTCCTGGCCGAGGGGCTGAAATTCATTGGCGAGGCGCTGGATCAGGACCGGGCGCCGAAGCTGCTGCTGGTCGGCGAGGAGGCGCGGCCGCACCCGATCCTCGATCGGGCGCGGGAAGCGACGCGGGCGGCGGGGGGCGAGGTGGTCGTGGTCACCCACGCCATCCTCGAGAAGATCAGCCGGCGGGACAATCCGCAGACGGTGCTGGGGGTGTTCGAGCAGGTCTACACGCCGCTGGGCTCCATCCGGCCGGAGAGCGCGCCGTGCTGGGTGGCGCTGGAGCAGGTCAGGGATCCGGGTAATCTGGGGACCATCATCCGGACGGCCGATGCGGCCGGCTGCGGCGGGGTGGTGCTGATCGGGGACTGCGTGGATCCCTATTCGGTCGAGGCGGTGCGGGCGACCATGGGATCGGTGTTCGCGGTGGCCATCGCCAAGGCCTCGGCGGCGGAATTTCTGGCCTGGCGGGAGAGCTGGCCGGGAAGCGTCATCGGGACCCGGCTGGACGCCTCGACGGACTACCGTGAAGCGGAAATTCAGCGGCCGGCGCTCGTTCTGATGGGTAACGAGCAGGCGGGGCTGACGGATGCGCTGGCGGCGGCCTGCGACGTCAACGTGAAGATCCCGATGCGGGGCCGGGCCGACAGTCTGAACCTGGCGATAGCGACCGGGATCATGGTCTATGCGGTGACGGATCAGCCTTAGGCATCCTCCAGCAGGACCACCCCGGGGGCGGATTTGAGCGCGCCGCGCAGGGCGCCGTCGAGGCGGTAGCGGCCGGGGAGCTTGAGCTCGACCTCGCGGCGGCCGTCGAGGGAGGCGACCAGCGACACCTCCCCGCCCTTGCCGTCAGCCTTGGCGCGATCCAGGCGGGCCTTCAGGGCGGCGGGGTCGGCGGCCTTCGACGAGACGTGGATGCGCAGGCCCATCTGACCGTCGTCGATCAGGGCGTCGAGGCGGCTGGCGTCGTCGCCGAAGAAGCGCACCTCGCCGTCCGAGGACTTGGCGCGGACGCGGACCATGATCGAGGCGCCGACCTCGAGCACCTCGCGGCATTTGCGCAGCTGTTCAGGCGGGAACAGGCATTCGAACTCGCCGGTCGGGTCGGAGAAGGTGACGAAGGCGAATTTCTCGCCGGTCTTGGCGCTGGCCCGTTCCTGACGGCGGCGGACGACGCCGGCCATCAGGAAGGCCTCGTGCCCGCTCTCGGCAAGCGCCGTGGCCTCGGCGACGAAGGTGACGCGCTTGCGCTTCAAGGCCGGGGCCATATCCTCCAGAGGGTGGCCGGACAGGTAGAAGCCGACGGCGGCCAGCTCCTGATCCAGCTTCTCCGGCCCGACCCAGGGCTCCACCGGGCGGAGGCGCGGCCGGGCGGCGCCGGCCTGGTCGCCGCCGAACAGGCTGACCTGGGACGAGGCACGCTCGGCGGCGACACTCTGGCAATAGGCCATCAGGGTGTCGGCCTGCTCGACCAGCTGGCGGCGGTTGGTGTGGAAGCCGTCGAAAGCGCCGGCGCGGGCGAGGTTCTCGAGCGCGCGTTTGTTGACGTATTTCGGATCGACCCGTTCGAGGAAGTCGAAGATGTCGGTGAAGCGGCCGCCGGTCTCGCGCACCTCGACGAGGTGTTTCATGGCCTCGAGGCCGACGTTGCGGATGGCCCCGAGGGCGTAGAGCACCGAGCCGACACCGTCGTCGTAGGCCACGTCGAAATCGGCCGAGGAGCGGTTCACGTCGGGAGCCATCACCGGCACCTCGAAGCGGCGGCAATCCTGATAGAAAACCGCGAGTTTATCGGTGTTGCTGAGATCGAGGCTCATGGACGCGGCCATGAATTCGACGGGGTGGTTGGCCTTCAGCCAGCCGGTCTGGAAGGAGATCAGGGCGTAGGCGGCGGCGTGCGACTTGTTGAAGCCGTAGCCGGCGAATTTGGCGACCAGATCGAAGATGCCGCCGGACTGCTCTTCCGGCACGCCCTTTTCGGAGGCTCCCTTGATGAAACGCGCCCGCTGGAAATCCATCTCCTCCTTCTTCTTCTTGCCCATGGCGCGGCGGAGAAGGTCGGCCTCGCCGAGGGAGTAACCGGCCAGGATCTGGGCGATCTTCATCACCTGCTCCTGGTAGATGATGACGCCGTAGGTCTCGGTCAGGACCTCTTTCAGCGAGGGATGGAGGTAGTCGACCTCCTGACGGCCGAATTTGCGATCGATGTAGGTGTCGATCATCTCCATCGGCCCGGGCCGGTAGAGGGAGATGAGGGCGGTGATCTCCTCGATCGAGCCGCAGCGCATCTTGCGCAGGGTGTCGCGCATGCCCTGGGTTTCCAGCTGGAACACGCCGACGGTCTGGCCCGAGGCCATCAGCTCATAGGTGCGCGGGTCGTCGAGCGGCAGGCCGTTCCAGTCGGGGGCGGCGCCGCGCCGTTCCAGATACTGGCGGGCGCGGTCGAGCACGGTCAGGGTCTTAAGGCCGAGGAAGTCGAACTTCACCAGTCCGGCGGCCTCGACCCATTTCATGTTGAACTGGCTGGCCGGGATGGACGATCGCGGGTCCTGGTACAGGGGCGCCAGCTCGACCAGCGGACGGTCGCCGATGACGATGCCGGCGGCGTGGGTCGAGGCGTTGCGATAGAGGCCCTCCAGCTCCAGCGCCGTCTCCAGCAGGGCGGCGACGTTGGCGTCTGAGTCGCGCGCCTCCTTGAGCCGGGGCTCCAGCTCGACGGCCTGGGCGAGGGTGACGGGATTGGCGGGGTTGGCCGGCACCATCTTGGCGAGGCGGTCGACCTGACCGAGCGGCATCTGCAGCACCCGGCCGACGTCGCGGAGCACGGCGCGGGCCTGCAGGGTGCCGAAGGTGATGATCTGGGCCACCCGGTCCTTGCCGTAGCGGTCCTGGACGTAGTCGATCACCTCTTCCCGCCGCTCCTGGCAGAAGTCGATGTCGAAGTCGGGCATGGAGACCCGCTCGGGATTGAGGAAGCGCTCGAACAGCAGGCCGAAGCGCAGCGGATCGAGGTCGGTGATGGTCAGCGACCAGGCGACCAGCGAACCGGCCCCGGAACCGCGCCCCGGGCCCACGGGGATGCCGTGGCTCTTGGCCCATTTGATGAAGTCCGACACGATCAGGAAATAGCCGGGGAAGCCCATCTGCTGGATGATGCCGACCTCCCATTCGAGGCGGCTCCAGTAGTCCTCTTCCGGCGCGGCGGGCGTGACCTGTTTGAGGCGGACCTTCAGTCCCTCGCGGGCCTGGTGCATCAGCTCGTCGGGCTCGGAGCGGCCGTCGCCGGCGTCGAAGCGCGGCAGGATGGGCGCGCGGGTCGGGGCGACGAAGGCGCAACGGCGGGCGATGTCGAGGGTGGCGTCGCAGGCCTCGGGCAGGTCGGCGAACAGCTCGCGCATGGCGGCGGCCGGCTTGAACCAGTGCTGGCCGGTGATGCGGCGGCGGTCCTCCTGACCGGTGAAGGCGCCGTCGGCGATGCACAGCAGGGCGTCGTGGGACTTGGCCTGGGCGGCTTTGGCGTAATGGACGTCATTGGTGGCGACGAGGGGCGTGTCGTGGGCATAGGCCCATTCGACGAGGCCGCGCTCGGCCTGCTGTTCGGAGGCCAGGCCATGGCGCTGGAGCTCGACGTAGAAGCGGTCGCCGAAGGCGGCCTGCATGGCCGCGAGGGCGGCGGCGGCCTCGGCCGGCTTGCCCTGGACGAACAGGGGATCGACGGGGCCGTCGGGGCCGCCGGAGAGCAGGATCAGGCCGTCCGCGTGGGCCGCGACCTTGTCCCAGGGCACGCCGGGCTCATCCATCGGACCGGCGTCAAGGAAGGCGGCGGACGACAGGGCCGAGAGGTTGAGCCAGCCGGCCTCGTTCTGGACCAGCAGGACCACGGTGGGCGCCCGGGCCCAGCGCTCGTTGATCTTGCCGCCGATGCCGGTGACCGGCAGGGCGCAGGCGATGATGGGCTGGACCCCTGCCCCCTTGGCCGCCTCGCTGAATTCCAGGGCCCCGAACAGGTTGGCGCGGTCGGCCACGCCCACGGCCGGCATGCCCGCGTCGGCGGCCAGCACCGGGACCTTGCCCGCCTTGATCGCGCCCTCCAGCAGGGAATAGGCCGAGCGGACGCGGAGGTGGATGAAGCCCTGGCTGTTCAGCGTGTCGGTCAAACCGGGTCCTTCGTCGGGTGAGCGCCTGTTCTGGACCGAGTCTCACATCGCGGGCGACCGCGACACCGGAAAGCGGCGCGGACGGCGGCGGGACGGGGGACCGGCTGTGGATTAGCCGGTCGGATCAGTTCGATCCGGCGCCGGGTAGACTCCCGAAACCGGAGTCTACCGAGTCTATCCCGTCTACCTGCCCCGTCTAAACCTCTGAATTCGCGTGATCGGCACGGTGGACGAGGTAGACGGCGTAGACTCCTCAGGCCGCCGTGGTCAGCAGCGCCGCCTGCCACATCACCCAGACGAAGCCGCCGCACGACGCCAGCGACAATGCATCCCGAACCCAACGCGCCATGACGGCCTCCTCCGAGCGTGTTCCGGATATGTTCTATGTTGCGGCTTTGTTCCCGTCAAGAACAAGTTCAGATCGTGGGGCTGGGTCAGGTCACCGCCGCGGGTCCCGGGCGGAACAGAGGCGACCCTGACAGGTTGGACCAGGGCGGCGGCTGGCCACACAACGGGGCCGCGACGCCTGAAACCGATGCCCCGTCGTCTCGCCCGCCGGTGCGCCGCCCGCCCCATGCGATGGAGGAATCATGCGGACCCCTGAGAAACGAAAGACCTTCAACGTCACGATCATCGTCCTGATCGCGATCCTCGCGGTCGTCCTGATCTACACCGCCTGGGGCTCGCTGAAGGCGCTGGTCACCAACACCGACGAGCTGCCGCCGCCGCCGGAGCGCGTCACGGGCGATGTGGACCGGACCGCGCCCCCGGCGGACGGGCAGCTCGACACCACGACGCTCGACCAGGCCGCGCGGAAGCCCACGGCGGCCGCCCCGCCGCAAACGCTCGTGCTGACCCTCCCGAACGGGGCGCGGGTCAGGGGGACCGAGGCCGAAGCCGACCTGCAACGGTATCTGGCGTCCGACGCGGCCGCAGGGCGGCGGATTCCGCTGTCGTCCCTTCATTTCGTCGAATGGGACGAGGTGCGCCAGGACCCGGACGGCGCGATCACGACGCTGGCCGCGATCCTCAACGCCTTCCCCGAGGCGAGGGTGCGGGTCGAGGTGGTCGAACGGAACCCGCAGATGTACGAACCGAGGGATCGCGCCGCCGCCCGGGCCCAGGCCGTGGCGAGGGCGATCGTATCGGCCGGCGTCGATGCCGGCCGCGTCACCCATGTCGGCGTCAAGTCGCAGGACGTGGACATCCCGGTCGTGTCGCTGGTGGTCGTCGACAAGTGAAGCCATCGCCGCCGGCGTGGCGCGCGGAGATCCGCAACGTCGATCCGCGCGTTCGACGCGCCGGCCGACGATTGGATGCGGCCTTTCGCGAGAGGAAGCCTACAAGAGCCGCAGGCGACGCCGTCAGTCACCCGCCCTTCCGGCGGCAGGCGTCGCGGGATGACGGTCATGGCCAAGGGTCAAGCGCGCAGCAACAAGGAAATCCGCAAGCCGAAGGCGGAGAAGCCCAAACCGGCGGTGGCGGTGGGGACCTCGCCCTTCACCCAGGCGCCGGGGAAGAAGTAGGACAGGCCCTCCCCTGCCCGGCGAGCGGCCTTGCGCCTCCGCGCCGGAACCGCTTAGCTTCGGGCGTTAACCATCGGGAGACGAGCCATGGATGAGGTCGCTGAGGCCGCCGTCGTCGGGCGGCACGACAAGGGGTCTCGTGAACGAGGCCTGATCCGGTTCCTGCCCGGCTTCGTCCTGATCCTGATCCTGTTCATCGCCGGGCAGCTGATCTTCAGGGATCCGCGGGCGATCCTGTTCGACATCAACGGCTACAAGCTGGCGTGGGTGGAGGTGCTGATGGTGGCGGCGGCCATCGTGGCCATGGCCGAACAGCTGAAGGTGTCCAAGCCGGGCGTGAACCAGATCAACGAGGCGCTGCTGATCGGGCTGGTCGCCGTGGTGCAGATCGTGCTGTTCACCCTCGGGGCGTCCGGCGTGGGCGGCTTCGCCATGTTCGCCAACACGGAATTCGTGCTGCTGACCCTGATCAACGTCGCCCAGACCGTGGTGGCGTTCCAGATCAACGCCGCGACCCTGATGCGGACGATCAGCTCGGGGTGATCGGGGGGGCGGTTGCGACCATGCCTGCTCCCCGCTCATCCCGGCGAAAGCCGGGACCCAGTCCTGTCCAGCTTGACGCCTGTGTTTCGGGATTGGCGGCTCGCCGCTGAACCGCCGCCCCATCGCCCAAAGCACTGGGTCCCGGCTTTCGCCGGGATGAGCGGATTTGTGAAACCGCTAGTACGCGTGGCTTTCGGCCGGGCGTTCCTCGAGATGGCCGTCCTTGAGGGCGAAGACGCGGTCCATGTGACCGGCCAGCTCCATGTTGTGGGTGGCGATCAGGGCGGCGACGCCGGTGTCCTTCACGAGGCGGTGCAGGGCCTCGAACACGGTCTGGCTGGTGGCCGGGTCGAGGTTGCCGGTGGGCTCGTCGGCGAGCAGAAGGCGCGGGCGGTTGGCGAGGGCGCGGGCGACGGCGACGCGCTGCTGTTCCCCGCCCGACATCTGGGCCGGCTGGTGGGTCAGGCGCTCGCCGAGGCCGAGGGCGGTGAGGACCTCGGACGCGCGGTTGCGGGCGTCGGTCTGGTTCACCCCGGCGATGCGCAGCGGCAGGGCGACGTTGTCGCGGGCGTCGAACTCGGCCAGCAGGTGGTGGAACTGGTAGACGAAGCCGATGCTGGCGAGGCGGATGTGGGTGCGGGCGCGCTCGGGCAGGCCGCCGACGTCGCGGCCGTCGATCAGGATGTCGCCCGAGGTGGGGCGCTCCAGCAGGCCGGCGGCGTGCAGCAGGGACGACTTGCCGGAGCCCGACGGGCCGATCAGGCCGACGACCTCGCCGGGCATGACGTCAAGATCGACGCCCTTGAGGACGGTCAGGGGGCCGGCGGCGGAGTCATAGGTGCGGGTCACGCCGCGGACGGAGAGGACGGGGGTCCCCTGCCCTTTCGCGACGGTCTTGCGGGGGGCCTTACTCATAGCGGAGGGCCTCCACGGGATCCATTTTGGCGGCGCGCCACGAGGGCAGCAGGCTGGCCACGCAGGACATGAACACCGACCACAGGGTGACCCAGAGGACGTCCCAAGGGTCGACCTCGGCCGGGATAGACTCGAGCATGTAGACGTCGGCGTCGAACAGCCGGACCTGGAACAGCCATTCGAGGAAATGCTGGATGCTGCCGATGTTGAGGCAGAACAGCAGGCCGAGGACGAGGCCGGTGATCGTGCCGGCCACGCCGATGGCGGCGCCCGAGATGAAGAAGATGCGCAGCATGGACATCTGGCTGGCCCCGACGGTGCGCAGGATGGCGATGTCGCGGGTCTTGTTCTTCACCAGCATGACGATGCCGGAGATGATGTTGAGGGCGGCGATGGCGACGACGAGGCCGAGGATGATGCTCATGGCCACGCGCTCGACCTTGAGCGCGCCCCAGAAGGCGGCGAGGCGGTCGCGCCAGTCACTGACGATGGCGCTGCCGCCGACGGCCTCGCGGACGGGCGTCAGCATCTCGCCGACGCGGTCGGGCTCGGCGACCTTGAGCTCGATGACGTCCCAGACGCCCTCCTTGGCGAAGAACAGCTGGGCCTGCTCCAGCGGCATGAAGATGAAGGCGCGGTCGAAGTCGGCGGTGCCGGAGCTGAAGGTGCCGCCGACGCGGTAGGTCTTCTCCAGACCGCCGAGATTGCCGAGGGCGCTGTCGGCGCCGGTGGGGGAATAGAGGGTGATCGGGTCGCCGACCTGGAGGCCCATGCCGTCGGCGAGGGCCTTGCCGATCAGGATGTCATCCCCGCCGTAGGGGCCCTGACCGAAGGAACGGCGGGCCTCTTCCGAGAGGCTGTCGTTGACGTACTGCATCGAGCCGAGGTCCTGCGGGCGCAGGCCGCGGACCATGGCGCCGGTGGTGATGCCGGCGGCGCGGACGATGCTCTGGTTCTCGATCAGGGGGGTGACGCTGACCACGCCCGGGACGTCGGCGATGCGCTCGAGGGCGGCGTCGCGGGACGGGTCGTTGAGGATCTGGCCCTGGACGTACATGTGGCCGTTGAAGGAGAGCATGCGGTCGAGCAGCTCGTTCCGGAAGCCGGCCATGATGCTCATGACCACGATCAGGGCCATGACCGCCAGGGCGATGGCGACGTAGGAGATGATGGCGATCAGGGCGATGCCGCCCTCGCGCCGCCGGGCCCGCAGATAGCGCAGGGCCAGGCCGAACTCCCAGGCGGAGAAGGGACCGGCGGGTTTGATCGGTTTCACAGGCGCTGTCGCGTCCGTCATGCGGTCAGTCTCGCCATGGCGTCATCGAGGGGGATGGAGACCTTTTCGCCGGTGGCGCGGCGCTTGAGCTCGACGACGCCGTCGGCGAGGCCCTTGGGCCCGATGGTCAGCTGCCACGGAATGCCGATCAGGTCGGCGGTGGCGAACTTGCCGCCGGGGCGCTCGTCGGTGTCGTCGTAGAGGACGTCCTTGCCGGCGGCCTCGAGTTTCGCGACCGCGTCCTCGCAGGCCTCGCAGACGGCGCCGTCGTTGGCGCGCAGGTTGATGACCACCACGTCGAACGGCGCCACGGCGTCGGGCCAGATGATGCCGCTGGAGTCGTGACCGGCCTCGATGATGGCGCCGAGCAGGCGGGAGACGCCGACGCCGTAGCTGCCCATGTGGACGTCCGTGTCCTTGCCGTCGGGGCCCGCGACCTTCGCCTTCATCGGGGCGGAGTATTTGGTCCCGAAATAGAAGATGTGGCCGACCTCGATGCCGCGGGCCGAGAGGCGATCGCCCTCGGCGGTCTCGCGCTCGAAGCGGCCGGCGTCGTGCATTTCCTCGGTCGCCGCGTAAAGCGCGGTTCGCTGATCAACGATTGATTGCAGGTCGTCCCAGTCGACGCCGCCGCCGGGGGCCGGCATCTCCACCAGTTTGCGGTCGCAGAACACCTCGCTCTCGCCGGTGTCGGCGAGGACGATGAACTCGTGGCTGAGATCGCCGCCGATCGGGCCGGTGTCGGCGCGCATCGGCACGGCCTTCAGCCCCATGCGGGCGAAGGTGTTGAGATAGGCCACGAACATGCGGTTGTAGGATTTGCGGGCCGCGGCCTCGTCGATGTCGAAGCTGTAGGCGTCCTTCATCAGGAATTCGCGGCCGCGCATGACGCCGAAGCGGGGCCGGCGCTCGTCGCGGAATTTCCACTGGATGTGGAAGAGGTTGAGCGGCAGCGCCTTGTAGCTCTTCACATAGCCGCGGAAGATGTCGGTGATCATCTCCTCGTTGGTCGGGCCGTAGAGCAGTTCGCGCTCGTGCCGGTCGGTGATGCGCAGCATCTCGGGGCCGTAGGCGTCGTAGCGGCCGGACTCGCGCCACAGGTCGGCGAGCTGGAGGGTGGGCATCAGCAGTTCGACGGCCCCGGCCCTGACCTGCTCCTCGCGCACGATCTGCTCGATCTTCTTCAGCACGCGCAGGCCGAGCGGCAGCCAGGCGTAGATGCCGGCCGCCTCCTGTTTGATCAGGCCGGCTCGCAGCATCAGCTGGTGCGAGACGATCTGGGCGTCGGAGGGCGCTTCCTTGAGCGTGGGCAGAAAGTAGCGCGACAGGCGCATGGGCGGAATCCGGGGACAGGGGTGGAGAACCGCTTTAGCCGGGAGAGCGGGGCGAAAGCTAGGCCAGTCGAGGGCGTAGGGCTTAGGGCTTAGGAATTAGGGTGGCTGCACACGCCGCCGCCTGCCGCGCCCAAGCCCTAAGCCCTAAGCCCTAAGCCCTAAGCCCTAAGCCCTCCCTACGGATGCGGCCGGCCGATGTCGTAGCGGGCGGCCAGATAGGGCGCGATGGCGTGGTCCTGGAGGAAGCGGCGGCCGGTGCTTTCGCTGGTCTGGGCGTCCGGCCAGTCGAATTCGCCGTCGAGGACCAGAATCGGGCAGGACTGGTGGTCCTCGCCGACCAGGGCGATGACCGGCAGACGCGGCCGCGGGTGGTCGAGGCGGGTGATGTCGAGGTGGGATCTGAGGGCCGGATAGAAGGTCAGCACGCCCTCGATATAGGCCCCGGCCGGACAGAACCACGGACCGCCCTCGTCGTCGGTCCAGTGCGGATTGAGCAGGAACAGGCGGTCGGTCATGGCGTCGTCCTCAGGCGGGTGGGGCGAGGTCGGGCAGCGGCATCCAGCCGATGAAGATCAGGAACATGACCAACGCCCAGACGAGCAGCGAGACCCAGCTGGTGGTGATGAATTTCCGCTTCAGGCGGGGATCGGCCGGGGCGCCCCACTGCCCCCCGTCGGTGGGGCGTTCCTGCGCGCCCTGGGTCATGCCCAGCGGCAGGACGGCGAACAGCACCACCCACCAGCAGACGATGTAGATGGCCAGCATGGTGACCGGGCCGATGGGCATGCTCATCCGTGGGCTCCCTCTTTGGGCGTTTCCATCAGTTCGACCAGCACGCCGCCCATGTCCTTCGGATGGACGAAGATGATCGGCGTGCCGTGGGCGCCGATGCGCGGCTCGCCCGTGCCGAGGATGGTCGCCCCCTTCGCCCTGAGGGCGTCGCGGGCGGCGAGGATGTCCTCGACCTCGAAACAGACGTGGTGCTGACCGCCCTTGGGGTTCTTGGCGAGGAAGCCGTGGATCGGCGACTCGTCGCCGAGCGGCTCGATCAGCTCGATCTGGCTGTTGGGCAGGTCGACGAAGCAGACGCGGACGCCCTGGGCCGGAAGGTCGAAGGGTTCATGGGCCTTCGTGGCTCCGAGCATGTCGCGGTACAGGGCGACGCTGGCCTCGATGGAGGGGGTGGCGACGCCGACGTGGTTCAGTCTTCCGATCATGGGGACGACTTAACCGGTCCGGAGCCGCGGGAGAAGGCCGGCGGCCTGCGACGCTCAGTCCGGGAGGGCGCCGAAGGCCAGCGGCGCGGAGGGACCGAGCGCCACCAGCCGTCCGCCGCCGGTCCAGCGCAGGGCGTGCAGGCTCAGGCCGGCGGCCCCGGCCGGCAGGCGCGCCTGCAGGTGCAGCACGGCGCCGGGCTCCAGCCGGGCGGCGCGGGCGCTGAGCGGCGTGCCCACGGTCCGGCCGTCCCGGTCATGGAAGCGGATGCGGACCGACACGTCCGCGAGGGCGTCGTCGCCCACATTGGCGAGGCCCCCGAACCAGGTGCGCCCGCCCAGCGCCTCCCGCGTCACCTCGTTGCGGCTGAGCACCACGTCGTGCCGGCGGTCAGCGGCGTGAAAGGCCCAGATCGGGCCGCCGACGGCGGCCAGGGCGGCGACCGTCCCGACCGGGACGACCCACCAGCGGCGGGCGCCCCCGATCCCCGCCATCTCCGCCGTATTGGCCATTGCCTTGCCTCCGTGCATGGGTGAGGCTTCCACCCTGCCCGGCGCCCTCGGTGAGCGGCATGAGCAACTCCTGAGGTCCTGCTGAAAAATGGCGCCCGGCCGCTTTCGCTTCGAACGTTTCCAGCTCGATGTCAGCGACCGCCAGCTCCGGCGGGACGGAACGACGGTCGAGCTCAACGGCCGCTATTTCGACGCCCTGGCGCTGCTGGTGCGCGAGCAGGGCCGGCTGGTCTCGAAGGACCGCTTCCACGACGAGATCTGGCGCGGGATTCCCGTGACCGACGAGGCGCTGACCCAGTGCGTCCGGACGCTGCGCCGGCAGCTGGGGGACGACGCGGGCCGCCCGCGCTTCATCGAGACCGTGCCCAAGCATGGATACCGCTTCATCGCCGCGGTCGAGGCGGACGACGGCGAGGCGCCCGCCCCTGCCCCCGTCCC
>Ga0114898_1001608_pt1 | contig 12852 bp, 12 predicted proteins | sample Malvired_Geostar_FD_83496 | JGI IMG/M metagenome (GOLD analysis project Ga0114898, IMG submission 83496) | Marine viral communities from the Global Malaspina Expedition - Malaspina viral metaG DeepMed_Geostar | ecosystem: Environmental > Aquatic > Marine > Oceanic | place: Mediterranean Sea... | reverse complement strand
GCCATGGGCCGGCCCCCCGCCCGCCTTCTTGGCGGCCAGCGCCTTCTTCATGGCTTCAGCGGTCGGATTGGCGGGCTTGTCGGTCATCCGCTCACCCTCGCACGGTTCGCTCAGCCGCGCATCAGGCGGCGGCACAGGTCGTCGAGTTGCTCGAGCGTGGCGTAGCGCAGGGTCAGCTCGCCCTTTCCGCCCCGGTCCGCCAGCGACACCGGCAGGCCCAGCGCATCGGTCAGATCCTGCTCCAGCGCCGCGATATCCGCGCCGCCGTCGCCCGAAGGCGCGCCGGAACGAGCCTTGGCCTTGCCCGGCTTCGGTCCCTCGGCCGCGCGCCGCGCCAGCGCCTCGGCCTGACGCACGTTCAGACCCTCGTTGACGATCTGTTCGGCCAGGGCGGCCGGGTTCGGGGCGGTGATGAGCGCGCGCGCGTGGCCCGCGCTCAACTTGCCGTGCCGCACGTACCACAGCACCTCCTCCGGCAGCTGCAGCAGGCGCAGGGTGTTGGCCACATGGCTGCGGCTCTTGCCGACGACGCCGGCGACGGCGTCCTGGGTGCGCCCGAACCGCTCCATCAGCAGGCGGTAGGCGTCGGCCTCCTCCAGCGGATTGAGATCGGCCCGCTGGACGTTCTCGATGATCGCCACCTCGAACACGGCGATGTCGTCCATCTCGCGGACGATGACCGGAACCTGGCTGAGGCGCGCCAGCTGCGAGGCGCGCCAGCGGCGTTCGCCGGCGATGATCTGCCAGACGCCGTCCTGGTTCGGCTGGGGGCGGACGAGGATCGGCTGCAGCACCCCCTTGTCGCGGATCGACTCGGCCAGTTCGCTCAGTTCCGTCTGGTCGAAGGTCTTGCGCGGCTGATCGGGATTCGGCTTGAGCGCCTCGATCGGAACCATCTGGACACCCGTCGGCGCCGCCGAGCCGTCGACCGGCACGGCCTCGCTGGCCTGCTCCCCGAGAAGGGCCGACAATCCCCGGCCAAGGCCGCGCTGACGTTCGCTCAACTGACTGATTCCATTCTGCTAAGGGGCATCATGCGGCCTGCAGCCGCCGGGTCTTCTCGCGCGCCACCACCTCGCGGGCGAGGCGCAGATAGGCCTGGCTGCCGGCGCATTTGAGGTCGTAGATCAGGGCCGGCTTGCCGAACGACGGCGCCTCCGACACCCGCACATTGCGGGGGATCACCGCGTCATAGACCTTGTCGCCGAAATGCGAGCGCACGTCGGCGGCCACCTGCCCCGACAGGGCGTTGCGGCGGTCGTACATGGTCAGCACCAGCCCTTGGATCTCCAGCGTCGGGTTGAGGCTCTGCCGCACCATGTCGATGGTCTTCATCAGCTGGGTCAGGCCCTCGAGGGCGAAGAATTCGCACTGCAGCGGGACCAGTACGGCGTCGGCCGCGGCCATGGCGTTCAGCGTCAGCAGGTTCAGCGACGGCGGGCAGTCGATCAGCACATAGTCGTACCGGGTCTGACCTTCGGCCCCCTGCCCGGCGAGGGCGTCGCGCAGGCGGTAGGAGCGGCGATCCGCCTGGCTCAGTTCGATCTCGACCCCCGACATGTCGGCGTCAGCCGGAATGATGTGCAGGCCCGGCACCGCCGTCTGCACCGCCGAGTCGTCCACGGAGCGGCCGTCGACGATGACATCGTAGATCGTGACCCGCCGTGTTTCACGTGGAACACCCAGACCGGTGGAGGCATTGCCCTGCGGATCCATGTCGACGATCAGGACCTTTTCGCCGATCGCGGCCAAGGCCGTGCCGAGGTTGATCGCCGTGGTGGTCTTGCCCACGCCGCCCTTCTGGTTGGAAACGGCGAGGACGCGAGTCTTACCGGCTATGGACACGGCGGAGGCTCCGGACGGAAACGATACGGCCGCGCGGATCGCTGCGCGAGACGGAGAGGTCGCTGTCGAAATGCCAGACCTTGCGGGCTTCGATCAACTCAGCCTCGGCCTTTTCCCCCTTGAGAAAAAGCCCCTGGGCGCCGCGCTGTAGATAAGGCTGTGCATAGCCGAGCAGCTTCTCCATCGGCGCGACGGCGCGGGCGGTGACGACATCGACCTTCAGCGCCTGTTCCTCGGCCCGGCCGTTGATCACCGTGGCCGGCAGGGCCAGTTCGTCGACGACGGTCTGCAGGAAGCGACAGCGCTTGCCGAGACTGTCGATCAGCCAGACGTGCGCGCCGGGCCGGCCCTTGAGCAGGATCGCCAGCACCACGCCAGGAAACCCCGCGCCGGCGCCGAGATCAGCCCAGGTTCGCGCAGCCGGGGCGAGCTCGAGGAGCTGGGCCGAGTCCCAGATGTGGCGGTTCCAGACCTCGGGCAGGGTGTCGGGGCCGACGAGGTTCATCACCGCATTGGCCCCGGTCAGCCGTTCGATGAAGGTCTCGAGATCGGCGATCTGCGCCGGCGTCGCGCCGGTCAGGGTCTGGAAGTCATCCGGCGTCACGACCCTGTCTCCTCCCCATTCCATGGGGAGGTGGCGCGCCGCGCTTGCGGCGTGACGGAGGGGCGGACCGGGCGACCCCTCCACCGCTTCGCGGTCCCCCTCCCCATTGCATGGGGAGGAGACGGAACCTCGGCCCTGCTCACGCCGCCACCCGCGTCCGCTTCACATGCGACAGAAGGGCCGTCAGGGCGCCCGGCGTCATGCCCTCGATCCGCCCCGCCTGGCCCAGGGTGCGCGGCTGGATCAGGATCAGCTTTTCACGCACCTCGTTCGAGAGGCTGCCGATGGCGGCGTAGTCGAGGTCGACCGGAATGGCCAAAGCCTCCTCGCGGCGCAGGGCTTCGGCGTCCGAAGCCTGGCGATCGAGGTAGCCGGCGTAGCCCGCGTCGATCTCGATCTGCTCGCGCACCTGCCGCGGCCATGTGGCGATCCGCGGGTGGGCCGCCTCGAAGATCTTCAGGCCGACGCCCGGGAAGGCGAGCAGGTCGCGGATCGAGCGTCGCTGGCCGTCGGCGTTCACCGCGATGCCCAGGGCGCCGGCCTCCTTCGGCGTATAGGTCACGCCGCGCACCAGCGCCGCCGCCTCGGCCAGCATCGCGGCCTTGGTCTCGAACGCCTTGCGCCGGGCCTGCGAAACGATGCCAGCCGCGACCGCGACCGGGGTCAACCGTTGATCGGCGTTGTCGGCCCGCAGCGTCAATCTGTATTCGGCCCGGCTGGTGAACATCCGGTAGGGCTCGGTCACCCCGCGTGTGACCAGATCGTCGATCATGACGCCGATATAGGCCTGGTCGCGACCGAGGACGATCGGGTCCGAGCCGGCGGCGGCGCGGGCGGCGTTGAGGCCGGCGATCAGGCCCTGGGCGCCCGCCTCCTCATAGCCCGTGGTGCCGTTGATCTGGCCGGCCAGATACAGGCCCGGCCGCTTCTTGACCTCCAGCGCCGGGGTCAGCTCGCGCGGGTCGACGTAGTCGTACTCGATCGCATAGCCGAAGCGGAACACCTCCACCGCCTCCAGCCCCGGGATGGTGCGCAGGAAGGCGGCCTGGGTCGCGTCCGACACGGAGGTCGAGATGCCGTTGGGGTAGACCGTCGGGTCGTCGAGGCCTTCGGGCTCGAGGAAGATCTGGTGCGAGGTCTTGTCGGCGAAGCGCACCACCTTGTCCTCGATCGAGGGGCAGTAGCGCGGGCCGCGACCCGACAGGTGGCCGCCATAGACGGCGCTGTCGCCGAGGTTGTCGGCGATGATCCGGTGCGTCTCGGCCGTCGTGTGGGTCACGCCGCAGGCGATCTGCGGGACGTCAATCCGCTCGGTCAGGAAGCTGAACGGCACGGGCTCGTCATCCGCCGCCTGCATCTCCAGCCGGTCCCAGGCGATAGTGCGTCCGTCGAGCCGGGCCGGCGTGCCGGTCTTCAACCGCCCCATCTGGAGACCGGCGCCGTAGAGGTCGGCGGCCAGGCCGGTCGACGGGGCCTCGCCGTGGCGCCCGGCCGGGATGCGCTGGTCGCCCTTGTGGATGACGCCGTTGAGGAAGGTGCCGGTCGTCAGCACGACCGCGCCGGCGCGGATCTCGGTCCCGTCGCCCGTGACCACGCCGACGACGCGGCCGCTGTCGAGGATCAGGCTCTCGGCCGTGCCGGCCATCAGGGTCAGGTTCGGCGTAGCGGCCAGTTCGGCCTGCATGGCCTCGCGGTAGAGGCGGCGGTCGATCTGGCTGCGGGGGCCCTGCACCGCCGCCCCCTTGGAGCGGTTGAGCAGACGGAACTGGATGCCGGAGACGTCCCCCAGCCGGCCCATGACCCCGTCCATGGCGTCGATCTCACGCACCAGATGGCCCTTGCCGAGGCCCCCAATGGCCGGGTTGCAGGACATCTCGCCGATGGTCTCAAGCTTCTGGGTCAGCAGGACCGTGGCCGCGCCCGCGCGCTCGGAGGCCGCCGCGGCCTCGCAGCCGGCGTGCCCGCCGCCGATGACGATGACGTCAAAACGCTTCATGGGCGGGGACATAGGGGAAAACAGCGGCCTTCGCCACCGGCGCCGTGAGTGTGTTTCACGTGAAACGGATCACTTGCCGATGCAGAAGGTCGAGAAGACTTCGCCGAGGATGTCCTCGACGCCGATGGCGCCGGTGACACGAGCCAGGCTTTCGGCGGCGCGACGCAGATCGTCGCCGGCCATCTCGGGCGAGACGTCCAGCGCGCGACGCCCCGCCTCCACCGAGGCCAGCGCCTCGGCGAGCCGGCGGCGATGTCTCTCCCGTGTGACCGCCGGAAAATCGGCCCCGGAGAGGTCTCGCGCCAGCCGGGCGGAGAGCCAGTCGTGCAGCGCGCCGAGCCCTTCCCCCGTTTCGGTGCTGACAACCAGCGCTTCGCGATCCGGGGGCGGCGCCGCGCGGTCCATGTCGGCCTTGGTCAGGACGAGAAGGTCGTCGGGGCGGACGAAGGCCACGGCCGGACCGTCCGGGTCCCCGGGGGCGCGGACCCAGAGCCGCAGGTCGGCCTGTTCAGCGCGGGCGCGGGCGCGGCGGACGCCCTCGGCCTCGATCGGGTCGTCGCTGTCGCGCAGGCCGGCGGTGTCGGACAGGGTCACCGCATAGCCGCCGATGATCAGGTCGGCGTCGAGCACGTCGCGGGTGGTGCCGGCGATGGGGGTGACGATGGCCGCCTCGCGGGCGACCAGGGCGTTGAACAGCGACGACTTGCCGGCGTTGGTCTCGCCGATCAGGACGATGCGATAACCCTCGCGCACCCTTTCGCCGCGTCGGGCGTCGGCCAGGGCCGTCTTGAGGTCGGCGATCAGACCGTCGAGAACCGGGCCGGCCGTGCGGGCCAGATTGTCCGGCACCTCCTCGTCGGGGAAGTCGATCTCGGCTTCGACAAGGGACAGCGCCTTGAGCAGGTCGCGGCGGAAGCCGGCGTAGGTCTGCGATAGGGCCCCGTCCAGCTGGCCGAGCGCCTGGGCCGCCTGGGCCGTGGTTTCGGCGTCGATCAGATCGGCGACGGCCTCGGCCTGGGCCAGATCCATCCGGCCGTTCTCGAAGGCGCGGCGGGTGAACTCGCCGGGCTCCGCCGGGCGCAGGCCCAGGGCGACCAGCGCCTCGCCCACCGCCTCCACCACTGCCCGACCGCCGTGCAGGTGCAGTTCGGCGCAGTCCTCGCCGGTGTAGGAATTCGGGGCGGGGAAACGGAGGACCAAGGCCTGGTCGAGGGGGCGGCCGTCCAGCGCCAGCGCACGGAGCGAGGCAAGACGCGGCTTCAGGCCCACGGCGCCAAGATGGGTCAGGGCCTCGTCCGTCCCCGGACCGGAGAGGCGGATAATGGCGATGGCGCCCCGGCCTGGGGGCGTGGCGAGGGCGAAGATGGTGTCGGATGCCATCAGTCTCCTCCCCATGAAATGGGGAGGTGGCGCGCCGCGTCAGCGGCGTGACGGAGAGGGCGGCGCGGCGGCAGGACCCCTCCACCGCTTCGCGGTCCCCCTCCCCACTGCGTGGGGAGGAGACGCGGCTTCACGGCTTGGTCGCTGCTTCCATCAGCTTGCGGAACTGGTCCTGGGCCTGGAGGCCGAAGCTGGTCCAGGTCTTCATCAGCTCGTCGGGCTGCATGGCGGCGACGTTGTCGGTCATGCGCTTCTGCATCTCGGCGACCATGGCCTCGTTCAGCGGCGCGACGTCGGGCAGGCCCAGAAAGGCCCGTGCTTCCGCCGGGGTGCAGTCGATCTCGACATTGACCTTCATCGATCACTCTCCTTGGCCTACCGCCGGGCGCGCGGCGCCCGTCTGCTTGAGGCCGTGTTTCACGTGAAACAGCGGCCCTACCGCCGTCAGGTGTTCATCGACTGGAAGAAGTCGGCATTGTTCTTGGACTGACGCAGCTTGTCGATCAGGAACTCGATGGCGTCCTGCGGGCCCATCGGGTTGAGGATGCGGCGCAGCACATAGGTCTTGGCCAGCTGGTCCTTCGGCGTGGTCAGCTCTTCCTTGCGGGTGCCGGACTTGAGTACGTCGATGGCCGGGAAGATGCGCTTGTCGGCGACCTTGCGGTCCAGCACGATCTCCGAGTTGCCGGTGCCCTTGAACTCTTCGAAGATCACCTCGTCCATGCGCGAGCCGGTGTCGATCAGGGCGGTGGCGATGATGGTCAGCGAACCGCCCTGCTCCACATTGCGCGCCGCGCCGAAGAAGCGCTTGGGCCGCTGCAGGGCGTTGGCGTCGACGCCGCCGGTTAGCACCTTGCCCGACGAGGGGACGGTCGCGTTATAGGCGCGGCCGAGGCGGGTGATCGAGTCGAGCAGGATGACGACGTCCTTCTTGTGCTCGACCAGGCGTTTGGCCTTCTCGATGACCATCTCGGCGACGGCGACGTGGCGGGTGGCCGGCTCGTCGAAGGTCGAGGCGATGACCTCGCCCTTCACCGTCCGCTGCATGTCGGTGACCTCTTCAGGCCGCTCGTCGATCAGCAGGACGATGAGGATAACCTCGGGGTGGTTCTTCTCGATCGACTTGGCGATGTTCTGCAGCATCACCGTCTTGCCGACCCGCGGCGGGGCGACGATCAAGCAGCGCTGGCCCTTGCCGAGCGGGGCGACGATGTCGATGACCCGACCCGAGCGGTCCTTCAGGGTCGGGTCCTGGATCTCCATGTGCAGCCGCTCTTCGGGATAGAGCGGGGTCAGGTTGTCGAACAGGACCTTGGTCTTGACCGTTTCCGGGTCTTCCAGATTGATCGTGTCGACCTTGAGCAGGGCGAAGTAGCGCTCGCCCTCGCGCGGGCCGCGCACGGCGCCGTGGATGGTGTCGCCCGAACGCAGGCCGAAGCGGCGGATCTGGGACGGCGAGACGTAGACATCGTCCGGACCCGGAAGATAGTTGGCGTCCGGGCTGCGCAGGAAGCCGAAGCCGTCCGGCAGGATCTCGAGCACCCCGTCGGCGATGATCTCGACCTCCTCGTCGGCCAGGGCCTTGAGGATGGCGAACAGCAGGTCCTGCTTGCGCAGGTTGGAGGCGTTCTCGACCTCCAGACCTTCGGCGAAGGCGACCAGATCGGCCGGCGTCTTCTCGTTCAGCTCGGCCAGGGTGATGCGGCCATTGGGGACGATCGGCTCGCCGTCGTCATCCTCGTCCTCGTCGGCCTCCTGGTCGACCATCGGCAGGTCGGCGGCGGAAACCTCGCTGGACGGCTGCTCGCCGTCGAGGTTTTCCTGCTCGGGAGCGGTGGGGTCGGTGTCGCGGACGTCGGTCATGGAAATCTTCTTCAGGCGTGCGCGCCCGAACGCCCGCGAACGGCGGGGTCGAAGCGGCTGTCGATGTCTGGCCTCGCGGCCGAAAGGGGAAACGATGGACTCCGCCCGTGTCGTCGGCCGGCATCGTTGGGAGAGAGGGACCGTCCGGCGAAGGCCAGGAGCGGTTCACCGCCAGCGAAACCACGCTGGCGCGATCAGGTCAAGCGGGACCGGCGCCCCCGGGGCGCCGGCCTCAGCCCAGGACGCCCTCGGTCGTCACGGCCAGGACGGCGACGATGGCGATCAGGAACGGAACCTCATTGGTCATGCGCCAGAATTTTCCGGTGCGCACCGAGGTTCCGGCGTGGATGCGTTTCAGCTCGCCGGCGAGGAAGCCATGCCAGCCGCTGAGGGCGATGACCGCCACCAGCTTGATCGCCATCCACGGCAGCAGCAGGAAGCCCCAGCCTTGGCCGAAGCCGTAGACGTGGATGAGGATCATCCACACGCCGAAGATCCAGGCCGCGGTCATCGACGGATTGATGATGATCTTGAGCAGGCGGCGCTGCCACAGACGCAGCAGCCCCTGCATCTCCGAGCGCAGCGGCTCGGCCTTGCCGGCCTGTTCGACGTCGTAGGCGTAGAGCCGGGGCAGAAACAGCATCCCGGCCATCCAGGCGATCACCGCCAGGATGTGCAGGCCCCGCACGATGTTGAAGACCTCGAAGCTCATGCCGCCCGGTTCTCCGCCTGGCAGGGGCAGGCCTTCCAGTCGCCCCGGCAGCCGGGACCATAGGGGGCGACGCCGGTGCGCGACAGGCCGTGCAGGGCCGCCTCGGCCAAGGCGGTGATGAAGAGATCCGCCGTCCCGACCGCCGAAACCCGGAGATAGGGGGCGACGCCGAGCTGGTGGGCGAGTTCGCCGTATTCGATGTCCAGTTCGACCAGGGTCTCGACGTGTTCGGAGACGAAGGCGATCGGCACGACAACGGCGCCCACCCCATCCGTCGCCGCCCGTTCCAGCGCCTCCGGCGTCGAGGGTCCGAGCCATTTCATCGGTCCGACCCGGCTCTGGTAGCAGAGGGCGTGATCGACCTTTCGGCCCATCTCTCCGAGCTTCGCGACCACAGCGGCCACGGTGGACTCCACCTGTTCCTGATAGGGATCGCCCTTGCGGACGACCAGCGACTCCGGAATGCCGTGGGCCGAGAACAGCACCCGCACGGGCCGATCCCCGGCCTCGTCCAGCTTGCGGCCGATCGCCTCCGCCTGGGCGTCGATCCAACCATGAGCCTCGGGCCAGCAGCACACCGTGCGGCTTTCGCCCGATCCGGCGTAGACGGCGTTCCACCGCTTGAAGGACGACTGGCTCGTCGTGGTCGAGAACTGCGGATACAGCGGCATCAGGACGATCTCATCCGGACAGAAGGCGGCGACCTCGAGGGCGGTCTCCTCGGTCAGCGGGGCCCAGTAGCGCATGGCGACGAAGGCCCGCACCTCGTCGTCGGGCAGTCGCGCCGCCAGCAACGCCTCCAGGGCCTCCGCCTGCTTCCGCGTCTCCGGCAGCAGGGGCGAGCCGCCGCCCATCAGGGCGTAGTTGGCCTGGGCCGAGGTCTCGCGCCGGCTCGAGATCAGCCGGGCCAGCGGCGTCCGCACGATGCCTGGCAGGCCGATGATGGCCGGGTCGTTGAACAGATTGAACAGGAAGGGCTTCACCGAGGCCTGGTCGTCCGGCCCGCCGAGGTTGAACAGGACCACAGCGATGCGGCGCCCCGTGATCGTCCTCATTGGGCGCCGATCCGCTTCAGCACCTGTTCGACATGGGCGATCGGCACGTCCGGCAGGATGCCGTGGCCGAGGTTGAAGATCCACGGCCCCTGCCCCCAGGCTTCGAGCAGCTGGTCGACCCGCCGGTCCAGCAGCGGCCCGCCGGCGCGCAGCAGCAGCGGGTCGAGCGCGCCCTGGATCGGCTTGATGGCCTGTACCCGGCGCCCGATCTCGAGCGGACAGGCGGTGTCCAGGGCCACGGCCTGAACCTCGCACGCCGATGCGTAGCGTTCGGCCAGCGCCGCCGAGCCGCGCGGGAAGCCGATCAGGGGCACGGTGACGCCGAGCTCCCGGACCCGTTTCACCAGCGCCAGATGCGGCTGGAGGACGAGACTTTCGAACAGGTCGTCCGGCAGCCCCTCGGCCCAGCTCTCGAAGATCTTCAGCACCTGCGCCCCGGCGTCGGCCTGCATCTTCAGATAGTGGGCGGTGGCCTCGACCAGCACCTCGAGCAGGGCCGCGACCTTGTCCGGCTCGGCGTAGGCGTAGGTCCGCGCCTGGGCCCGCTCGCCCTTGCCGATGGTCCGCGCCTCGCCGTCCAGCATATAGGTGGCCACCGTCCACGGCGCGCCGGCGAAGCCGATTAGGGCGCGGTGCGGCTCCAGCTCGCCGCGCACGATCGACAGGGTCTGGCCGACCTGTTTCAGAGCCTCTCCGGCCCCGGCGGCCATATCCCGCATCGCCTCCACCGGCGGCAGGGCGCCCAGCCGCGGCCCCTCCCCGGCCTCGAACCAGACCTCCTGGCCCAGCGCCCGGGGGATCAGCAGGATGTCGGCGAAGACGATGGCGGCGTCGAAGCCGAAGCGCCGCATGGGCTGCAGCGTCGCCTCGGCGGCCTTCTCCGGGTCGAGGCAGAAGGAGATGAAGTCCGGCGTCGTCGCCCGCAGCGCCCGGTACTCCGGCAGATAGCGCCCCGCCTGGCGCATGAACCAGACCGGCGGCCGCGCCGTCGCCTCGCCGGCGAGAACCTTGAGCATCAGGGGGGTGTCGGAGACGGTCATCGGATGTCGGGCTTACCGGGGGGCGGGGTCCCGCTCAAGCCCGGGCCGGTGTCGCACCCTCCAATCCTTCAATGAAAGAGATTCGAGAAGAATGGAGGAAGGAAGCAGGGCCGGGGATGACGGGGATAAAAGGGCCCGTCCGGGGCGGGACCCGGGAGTTTTCCGCAGCCTCCCGGGCGGACATCCACGGGCCTCCACCGGGCTGGTGAAAGCGGGGACAACTGCTAACGAGGCCTTAACCGCCGGGCCTTCCGGACTTGTCGGCCGCCGAAACCGGCGGGCGCCGTTAAGGTCTTGTTAAGACTGTCCACATGCGGGCTGGGCGCCGCCGGGGAGCATGGGACGACTCGCCGGATGGTGGAGATCGTCGTCCACCTTGATCCCCGCTCGCCGCTTTCGGCGCGTCCGGCTATAGAGATCGGCGCCCCGGTCAGGGTGATCGGCGCCCGGCCCCGTCCACAGGAGTCTCGCCGCCATGGACAGATCCGACCGAAGCTTCCCCAAGAGGCCCGCGGCATGAGTCCGGCCCGACCCGCCGGCGTTTCCCGTCTGGCGACCTATTTCCACGTCCATCTGGTTTCGGACTCGACCGGCGAGACCCTGAACGCGATGGCCAAGGCCGTGGTGGCCCGCTTCGACGGGGTGATCCCGATCGAGCACATCTACGCCCTGGTCCGTTCGGCCAAGCAGATGGACCGGGTGCTGGAGGAGATCGCGGCCTCCCCGGGCGTCGTCCTGCACACCCTGGTCGACCGCGAGCTGCGTGAACAGCTCGAGGAAGGCTGCCGGCGGCTCGACATGCCGCAGATCGCTGCGCTGGACCCCTTGGTCGGCGCCCTGTCGCGCTATCTCGGGGCGGCCCTGTCGACGCGGGTCGGGGCCCAGCACGCGCTGGACACCGACTATTTCAACCGCATCGCGGCGCTCGACTACGCCATGGCGCATGACGACGGCCAGGGTACGACCGAGCAGCTGGAGAGCGCCGACGTGGTGCTGTGCGGGGTCAGTCGAACCTCGAAGACGCCGACCTGCATCTATCTGGCCCACCGCGGCATCCGAGCCGCCAATGTGCCGCTGGTGCCGGGCCAGGAGGACGGCGAACGGCTGGTCGGGCTGAAGAACCCGCTGATCATCGGTCTGACCGTCTCGCCCGACCGGCTTGTGCAGATCCGCCGCAACCGGATGGACGGGCTGAACGCCGGCCGCGCCTCGACCTATACCGACCATGAGGCCGTGCGCGAGGAGACGGTCAAGGCGCGCCGGGCCTTCGAGCGCCGCGGCTGGCCGGTCATCGACGTGACCCGCCGTTCGGTCGAGGAGACGGCGGCGGCGATCATCAATGTGCTGAACGAGAAGCGCACGCACCGGGTGGGGACCAGCTGGTGAGCAGAGAAAGACTGATCCTGGCCTCCAAGAGCTCGGCGCGGCGGGCGATGCTGGACGGCGCCGGCGTGCCGTTCTCGGTGCAGGTGGCCGACGTCGACGAGGATGCGGTCAAGGCCGGGCACGATCCGGCCGACGCCGCCGGGCTGGCGGTGGAGCTGGCGCGGATCAAGGCGCTGGCGGTGTCGCGCCACGATCCAGAGGCCTGGGTGCTGGGCGCGGACCAGACCCTGGCCTTCGCCGGCGGCCTGGTGTCGAAGGCCGGCTCGCTGGACGAGGCGAGGGAGCGGCTGACGGCGATGCGAGGCCAGACCCACCAGCTGCATTCCGGCGCGGCCCTGGCCTGCAACGGCCGAGTGGTCTGGTCCGGCGTCGACACGGCGACGATGCGGATGCGGGATTTCTCCGACGCCTTTCTGGACGCCTATCTGGCGGCGGAAGGCGAAGGCCTGCTGGCGTCCGTCGGATCCTACCGGTTGGAGGGGATGGGGTCGCAGCTGTTCGAGGCTGTCGAAGGTGACTATTTCACCGTCCTCGGCCTGCCCCTGTGGCCGGTGCTGACGGAGCTGCGGCGGGCCGGAGTGCTGGCGACATGACGATCGACGCCGGGGTGGCCGGTCAGCCGATCCTCCAGTCGCTCAGTCCGCTGATTCACGGCGCCTGGATCGAGGCGGCAGGACTGGACGCCGTCTACGGCATGTATGGTCCCCGGGACGCCACCCAATTCGAGGCCTTGATCGACTGGGGGCGGCGCGGCGGCCTGCGCGGCCTCAACGTCACCGCGCCGTTCAAGGAGCAGGCCCTAGCGGCGGCCGATGATGTCAACGGTACCGCCCGCCTGTGCGGCTCGGCCAATCTGCTGGTGTTCGAGGGCGGGCGGGTCTTGGCCGACAGCACCGACGGCGAGGGCCTGATGGCGGCGCTGGCGGAGCAGGCGCCCGACCTGGATGTGGCGGGCCGGTCGGTGCTGATTC
>Ga0114898_1001605_pt1 | contig 12868 bp, 7 predicted proteins | sample Malvired_Geostar_FD_83496 | JGI IMG/M metagenome (GOLD analysis project Ga0114898, IMG submission 83496) | Marine viral communities from the Global Malaspina Expedition - Malaspina viral metaG DeepMed_Geostar | ecosystem: Environmental > Aquatic > Marine > Oceanic | place: Mediterranean Sea... | reverse complement strand
TCTGAGAAACCCGGGGAGGACCTTGCGCCGAATATAAGTGATACACTTACGGAAATACTTTCGAGACGGGGAAATGCCCCGAAAGAAACGGAAGAGCCGGAAGACAAGGAATAAGAGATAGTATGATTTTCACTAGGATTTGGAAAAGGTTATTTGGAAATACCCAGAGTAAACGGGGTGAATTCCAGGTCTCCGAATGCGTCTATTCTATCGAAGCACAGACTTGGAAGTGCAAATGTGACCATTTGGCTCTGGAGATTGAAAATCTTCTTCTTGCCGACGAGGTAGAGGAAAATCTGGCCCTGATCGATTCCCCGGATGAAATGTCCCATTCGCTATTCCAAATCAGACCTATCCCACCTAGGTATCGGAAGGAACCCAAACCGGCCCCTCCCGTTAAATCAGAATACGAAAAGGAACAGGAAAGAAAATGGGATGCGTATAAGGTATGGTACGAAAAGAATCATTCCCCGATGCCGGAGTGGCGTTTTCAAGAAAGTCGATCTGTTAACAAAAGGAACACTCTTAGTTGGGACACACGACGCGAGCAATGGATCTCCAAAAGAAAAAGGGGCAAGAATATCACGAATAAGATGATGAATGAACTGGCAAAGGAAGGTTTCATACGAAATCATCGGGATATACCGAGTGTGATGGGAGTTCCGCTACGAACCCCCACGACACCACCCGAACCAGAGCCAGTGAACTTGCCCGGGGTATGGGGATAAGGAAGAGCCGGAAGGCGACAAATGACGATCCGAGACGCATACAACGCTGCTAGCAGTGAAGAACCTGAAAACCTAACTTCCCACCATAAGGAACCTATATGGGAAGTAAGGTCATTAGATCCCGTGTATTTAATGCAAGAGATCAATGACTGGGCGGGTGACGACCACGAGAAGTGGGAGTCCTTGCTTGATATAGCAAACGGGAATTACAGTGCTGCTATCCAGTTAACTCCCGGGGCGATCCTCCAGGCATGGGTTGGAAACAAGTACCGGCACTATCGGGGTTTGAAGGATAATAATGAGGCGGACATTTCTTTTTTCGGACGGGTTGTTCGTAAAGTGGAGCCTGATGTGCCGGAGGCCATCGCGGGGGACAGGAAGATGACAGACGCGTTCATGCGTAAGGTGAGGCAAAAGGTTCGTGTTCCTGATGGGCAGTCAGACCAAGCGAGGTTGTTGTGACTCACTCCGGGGGTCTAGGATGGAGCCGGTAAGTGGCGAAGAATAAGGGTATTTCTAAACGCAAGAAGATTCGGAAGAAGTCAAGAAGGGCAGACAGGGTAGGCAAGAAGCGATGACAACAGTAGCGAGAGGGCCTAGTCTCAAGGACTACCTGTTCGATAAGGTTGGGTTTTACCCGACGGAAGAACAGAAGGCGATCCTTGAAAACCCTTACCGCTTCAGTCTTGTTGCCGGTGGAGAACAGGCAGGGAAAAGCCTGATTGCCTCCAAGTACCTTTTGTCGAGGTTTGCGGAAACCGAGCAGCGCGGACTCTACTGGCTTGTTGCCGCTGATTACGAACGCACACGGGCAGAGTTTGAATACCTGCTCCAGGACTTTACCACTCTCGGGATTCTCAAGGAGGCATCGAAGAGGGTTGACCCAGGTCACCTGCTTCTCGCCGACGGGACGAGGATCGAGACGAAAAGCGCGAAAGATCCGAGAACCCTCGCGATGAGGGCTCCTAACGGGATACTCGGATGTGAAGCGAGTCAACTTGATATGGAGACGTTCTATCGCCTTCGGGGAAGATGTGCCCCGAAACGTGGATGGATGTTCTTATCGGGGACTTTCGAGGGAAGCCTCGGATGGTATCCCCAGATGTTCACTGCCTGGGCATCAGGTGCTGACAAAGAGGCTCGAGCTTTCTCCCTCCCAAGCTACACTAATGTCCACCTGTACCCAGGCGGTGCTCGAGATCCAGAGATACTCAGGCTGAAAGAAGTATCGAGTGATGATTTCTTCATGGAACGCATCGAAGGAAAACCATCACCGCCGAAAGGACTTGTGTTCCCCGAGTTCCGCCCCGATCTCCATATTGAGGAAGTCGAATACGAAAAGGGAGAACCCGTGTACCTGTGGATGGACCCCGGTTATGCAGGTGCATATGCCGTGGAAGTTATCCAGATGCGCGGCGAACAGGTCTGTGTTATAGATGAGATATATGAACAGGGCCTCGTGACCGATGATATAATCGACATCGCACAGTCGAAGCCGTGGTGGCAGGATGTCCGGTTCGGGGTTATTGATATCGCGGGGACGCAGCACCAGGCAATGGCAGCTCCCGCGGAAGCATGGCTCGATAAGACAGGGCTTTACCTGTCCTCCCAGAAGATACGGATCAACGAGGGGACGGAAAGACTGAAGGGCTGGCTCAAGGTTAACCCTTCCACACACGCTCCGCGAATCGTGTTCCACCCGAAATGCTCAGGGATACTCAGTGAGTTCGGCTCTGCTCCCAATCCTTTTGACGGGCAGACAAAAGCGTACCGCTGGAAGACTGACCGGGAAGGGAATATCGTTGGAGATATCCCCGATGACAGGTATAACCACGGGGTGAAAGCTATTATATACGGGCTTATAGACAGATTCGGGTACGGATACGTCGAAGGACGCGACCGCATCCGGGTAAAGAGGTGGTCTTAATGGCACGCCGGAAGCCGGAAGATATTATAGAACTCGTAGAGTCGCACTATGATTCTACGGAACCTATGCGCCAGAGGATGCAGGACGACCACGCCCTCTACAGGCTTGAACCATATGACGCGGGCGAAGGATACCAGGCATACACGAGCAATGACCCGCAGACCTATGCAGAGAAAGTAATCGGATGGATCACCGGCGCTGATATGACCGTGAGAATTCCGTATGACGGCGGGGATGATGAGGACAGGGAGCGGAACGATATGAAGGAACGCTTCCTTATCGGGATGCTCAAAGCAGCAGACGAACGCCTGTGCAGGATGATGCTCCCTACCCTCCGAGACCAGATAGCATGGTATGTCGCAATACGTGGCTGGTACGCAGGGAGAGCACTCCTCGCAAAACGGGAAGACGGATCGACATACGTGGACATCACTCCGTGGGACCCGCTCCATACATACTGGGGAGTGGGAGCAGACGGTCTTGACTGGGTATGCTATAAGGTTCCGAAGACAAAAGAACAGATATTTTCCCAGTATAACGTGAAGGTAGACTGGGAAGCTTCGTATACAGCAGACGGGATAAACGTCTATGACTTTTATGATAAGGATATGAATACGATCCTTATCCATAACGGCTCGACATCACAGCCACTGACACGGGTGGTGAAGAAACAGACGCGTCACGGCGCAAACCAGGTGCCGGCGTTTATTGGCCCAATCGGGGCAAACCCATATATTGTTTCCCTTTCACAGTCGAACATGGAAGATACTATCGCCGATGTCGGAGAGTCCGTGTTCCGCTCGACAAGGGATCTCTATCCGAAACACAACCTCATGATGAGTACCATGCTTGAACTGACAGCACGTTCACGACGGCAGGGACTTATCGTGCGTTCCCGCGACGGAACGAAATCACTGGATGAAGACCCGTACCTCGAAGGGTCTGAAATCTCACTCGCTCAGAATGAGAACGTGGAACCACTCGGGCTCCTTGAGATGTCGAGAGAGACAGGAGCGTTCATGACGCTCGTATCTGGAGAGATGCAGCGCGGCTCTATCCCCTATTCGGTGTACGGCGAAGTGCCGTTCCAGCTCTCTGGATTCGCGATCAATACCCTGAGACAGGGCGTTGAAACAATCGTGAATAAATACCTGAGAGGCACGGAGCGGGCATACCAGATGATCTTCAACCTGATCTCCGATCAGTACTCGGAAGGTTCCTTTAAGTCTATGGATGTTTCAGGGATGGACAGGAACCGGGTGTACTTCACGGAGAATATAAACCCAAATGACCTGAAGAAAACGGGACAGCCAGTGGTCAACCTCGTCGGGCAACTCCCGCAGGACGACATGGTGAAGTTCTCGATGGCGCAGATCGCACGGGAAGGACCAACCCCGCTGCTCTCCGACCAGGCAATCAGGGACAGGATTCTTGCGATACAGGATGCTGACCAGATGAACGATTCCATCAATGAGCAGCTTGCAGAACGGATGCTTCCTGAAGCTGCACTATGGACACTGCTCCGATCAGCGGAGAGACAGGGACGTGATGACCTTGTTCAGTTCTACTCAAATGAACTGATGATGATTCTTATGCAGAAACGGAAAGCGGCAGAGGCAATTATCTCTGGGCCGCCTTCTCCTGGTGGCGCACCGGGCGGGCCGATGGGAGGACCACCTCCTCCGTCACCCGATGGCGGACCCCCTGGTATTAACCCAGCAGTAATGCCGGGTGCAATGATGGGAGTCCCGCCGCCAATCCCAACACCACAGGCAGGACCACTCGTACCGCCCGGGACTCCAAGACCCGGCGCACAAGGAGGGATAATATAAATGCCTACTCACTACAGCAACATACCGAATATGTTTGGGAATTTACTTGCGGACTTAGATGAGCCAGATTTCCTAGCTGGGTATGAGGTCGATGAGGAGGAAGATCTTGTCTACGGGTTTGAGTACGACGACCTTGATCTGGCAGATTTTGAGGAAGATGCGTATTTCACGGCATTAGATATTTTAGATGCTGATTCTGCTTTCATGAATAATCTTAGGGCTGAAGCAGAAGCAAGGAACGCCAGCATGGGGGCGGCGAGTGCCGCAATGGAAGAATATAATGCAGCTCAAGAGGCCCAAAAATGGAGTGATGCTATAGATGCGGCGGGCATGAGTACAATGGATCAGGCGAGGGCTGAGGCACTCGCCGCTCAGGGCCTCGACTCCGAAGGGAATACAATAATTCCAATAGCAGACGTAGGAGGTTGGTACGTTGGAGACTACTTCTACTCGTCAGACGAATACTATATGGACAATGGTAGAATTATCAGAAAGCCGTTGTTTGATCCGCTCACTCCTGTTATAGGTGCTCAGACCGCGGCGGGGGACCAAGAAGTAACTGGAGGCGGAGAGACAAGTGGTTCTCGACTACTGGGACTAATGGAAAGTCTTGAAAGTGAGTTATATGAGTCTCTTAGCGCAGAGTACTTGGACCCTACACGTGTTCACTTTATGACTGCTGGGTCTATCGCTAAAGGTCTTAATCGAGAAGAGTACTCAGATGAAGAGGTGCGTGGGTGGTTAGACTCTGCATCTTTTGCAAGGGTCGCCTTTGAGCGTGGCCTGTCGGCATTTGAGGTGGAAAGGCTTAGAGATTCAATCTGGTCAGAGGGGGGCTGGAGCGACCTACCACCTTCAATGGAAGATGTGCTAGAAGAACCAGAATTAGGGGGGCCGTTAGGTGATCCGTTAGAATACATTGAGGCCCTGGATTCGGATCCGGTAAGCACGATAGACCCACGTAATCTCGATGGTTCTGTGGATGATCCGACTAGTGATCTGTATTCGCCTGATCTGACAGCAGCTGGACTCAAAATGGATCAGGGTTTCTTTAACCTTGCAGACCTCCCCGAGTACGAAGGATGGATCCCAGCGTATCAGCGCACCCCAGAGGAGATGTGGGCTGGGGTTGAAGCGCAGATGGATCCCTTCTGGCAAGTTCGCACCCCTGCGAGGGAACTAGGAAGAAGGCTCCAGGCAAGGTATATGCTTGCGGCTCCTGAAATGGCTATGGATATGAGGGAGGGTGTTGATCCGACAATGGCGCAGTATTTCCGGGACTGGGCTCCCTATGCGGAAGGGGGATTTACTGGAACAGCTCCTAATTATTTTGCGTATTCAGATCCTAACGAGTTGATAACTCGTGCAATGGAAGCGGGAAGAGCTGGGATTACAGACCCGGGTAAATTTGTAGCTCCGCACGAAAGAGGGACCCCGGAGTTTGCAAGAGCTGCCTGGTTAAGTTCTATGTTCGGCCCTCAAGGAGGGGCGCAATCTCTCCAAAACCAGCGAGAGATTGCTGGTCTTCTTGCACTGCAAAAACCAACCGGTGGAGCTTATGGCGGGCAGTTTGCAAATGCCATACGTAGTGCTGTCGCTAATCTACAAAACAGAAGGGCTGCGCTGGGGGCTAATCCAGAATCATTCCTTAATTGGTTCGTATCTCCACGCCCGGGACAGGCTCCAAAGGTGCTTCCCAGATATGGTTTAACAACTCAGATCGCACAAGAGGGTGAGAGGGGTTAACAGAAATTATGTCACATATACCAGGTCACATAGAACCAACTACATTCCAAGGGTTTAACCCAGGTTGGTGGCAAGAGGTTCTTGAACAGTCTGAGCCGGCACAGTATTACAGCTCCCCAAGAGGGCTTGGGTTTGCTGGGCGTAGCCCAAGGAGAAGAAGATTTTTCGGGGATGAATACCAGAGCATACTACAGGACTACTACGGCACTGCCGGAGCAGCCATGCGGGGCGGAAGCGCTCCTATGTCGTTTATGGATTTCCTTGAGACAGATCCGTGGACCGCACGGTATTCTTCATTACCACAATCAACACGAGGAGTGACAGGGATGGCCTCTAACCCAAGGACGAGGTTCCTGTTTAATTACTAATGTCGACAGAGAGAGACGAAATACGGGAGAAGCTACGTAGGCTCAGGGGTGAATCCACCGCGAAGCGTCGGGATTCTGGTGGCGGGTTCGGTTCAGCTTTGGCTATAGAACTCCCAGATATAAATCTTGGGGAAGCAGCGCAAGGTTTCCTGCGTTTTCTTGGACAGAGTGCTGACGCTTTAATCAATCCGCGCATTGTGCCTCCAGCAGATTCGGTTATGAAAGTAGCTGGCGAACCGCTATTACCTAAAGTGGTAGAGCCCATTTCGACTCCCTTACGGTATGTTGCGAGAGGGGGAGAGCTGGGCGGTATGGGACTTGGAGGAGAGGTCCTTAGCCAGTTATTGAACCCTTACGAACTTTTCCCTTACGACTCTGCAAAACTAAGGGAGCAGATTGGGGAAGAGTCTGCGATTACCTCATTCGCAGACTTCTTACCAGACAGAGAAAAGTTAACTGAAGCGAGAAGAGCATTCAACGAACTGCGAAAGCAGGGAGACTGGGATGCTGGGATGACAGCCTATAAGGATATACTTGATGCTGGGCCTGGGTATTGGGGAGCGTCTGAAGTATTAGCGGCTGCTCTTCCCACAGGGATTCCGTGGGCTGCCGGCACAGGACTTCTAGCCAAATCAGCTCCAATTGCAAGGGGGCTGTCTCAAGTAGCGCCCTCTGCTATCAGACCCACAGTTGCGAGAGGGGCCGAGAGAGGGGTGCGGGGAATAGGGCATACCTTACGCGCTCCGTGGGAGGCTGAGGAGGCATTCGGGAGAGGATTAGTAAGGGGAGTCAAAGGGGTTGGGAGAGGACTTGGCCTTCTAAGAAGACCAGTGTATACTAGTGCAAGTAAGTTAGGGAGGACACGTTATGAGCAAGGAATCGACGAAAGCGGCGTTCCAGAAGGCGTTCTCGACACATATGTTGCTGAACCTCAGTCCAGAGGAAGAGGCTTCTATCAGGGAATACTACGGGTTAGAGAAACCCATCCCTACGGAGCAGCAGTTGAGGTCAAAGACCCAGCCTTCTACTCTGACCCTACCACAAGACTCTATCTAACCCCTGATGATACCGCTGGTGTTGCTGTCACTCCTGATGGCGACCTTGTTTCTGTTTATAAAGATATAGCATCGACACAGCGGATAGGCCCTCTTCTCAACGAAGCATCGAAGGTGTCTAGAACCCTTGACGCTTACGACATCGGCGCAATGCTCCCCAACCTGTACGCGGGACACGGCTGGCGGCCCGCCGCTCGTGTGCGATTCAATCCCGACTATGCACCAGAGGGTTGGAATTACGAACTTTTGGGTGAACCAGACATCGTGCTCATGGTGCGTGATGTTGATGGCGTATCGGGATTATTAGAGGTTCCAAGGGCTGGGGGATACGGAAAGATTAGAGATTCCATTCCCATCTTTGACGACTTTGATGAGGCTCTAAAAGTTAGAGATGCGGCAGTAGCTAGGCTCCCATCTCCCTCCCCCACTCCCACCGTCGCACCTGTTGCGGGGGCGGTCACGCCAGATATTCCAACATCCCCGGTCACGCCTGATATACCCACTCCCACCGCCGCACCTGTTGCGGGAGCAGTTGGAGAGGTAGCAGAAGAGGCGGTAGAGCAAGCTGGTATGCGACAAGCGCCACGATTTGTTCCGCGTCAATTAGCTTTATTTGATCTTGATGTGCTCGTCCCTAACGAACGAGCTGGTGATTATATTAAGGCTACTGATCCATTTCCAGAATCATTTCCACCACCCGCGGGAGCGACGGGTGAGGCAGCAGAAATCTTAGTAGATCCAAGTTTGCCAAAGAAGCTTAGGGGGGCAAAGCCTCGTTATAATCTGGGGAGGTTAACTTATCTACCCCGATTTGAAAGTGATATCGACAAGGCGTTCTTTATTATTTCTCAGAAAACTAAATCTAAAAATGATGGACTGTATGTTGCATTCTTGAAAGGTCTTTTCCCAAGGAAGTCTATCAAAGAGTTGCGACAATTTGGGTCGGAAGTTCGAGGGCATATCAAGCAAACTATTACGGGCCAACCTACAGGAGAAGTTAGGATTCCCAGATCACTTGTTTTGCAGCGCGAACTTGATCCGAGTATGCGCGTCAGATCTGTGCCTGAAGAATCTGCTGCCACAGGACGTGTGGCTGCGGCAGAGAAGACTTACGACGATATTCTTGAAGAACTCCGCCGCGAAGCAACTCCTGGGGAAGAAGAGTTTCTAGCTGGGAGAGGACTCAGACTAAAGGCTCCAACCCTAAAGGTGTTTGGGAAGACCCCAAAGGTGTTTGGAAAGAAAATTGGTGGGTGGAAAGGGACCGTTTGGGAAGGTGAAGGGGGACAAACGAATATCCCGTATCTTTTGACAATGCTGCGTCGTCACGAAGGGGCTATAAATGCCGCGCAGTCGGCATCACTGGATATGGTTAGGAGAGCGGAACAAATCTTTATTCGCCTTGGGTATGCGGTTAATATAGAAGGCAGAGCGGTTATCAAGGCAGAATATACTAAGCGGAAAGGGGTGATGGATCAGCTATTCAATGCGCTACACAGTGAGAATAAGGATCTGGCCCCTCTTGCACTTAGAGGTGCATATGACGAACTTCGCAAGTTAACAAACTGGGAGGAAATGCTTAGGAGGGAAGTCTCCCCAGACATGGAGGTTGTGGAGCATTATTTCTATCGAGGGTGGAAACCTCCAGAGAGTGTGGTTAAGGAATTTAAAAACTGGAAAAGTACTGGCAGGGTTGGGGAGAGGCCCGTATTTGACCGGGCGCGTGTTAAAAAAACATGGGACGAGATGAGGGATTTAGAGTTTGAGCCACTTAATTGGAACCCGTTTGAACAGTGGCGCATCTCACATATGCAGGGGATGCGGTATCGCCAGCAGATGATGCTTATAGATAGAATGAAAAAGACGGGTATAGCGAAACCAGTTGCAGACCCTAGCATTACTAAGTTCAATAATTATAGAATTCCCGAAATTGGACCGGCATTTGAAGGGAAATATGTGGGGTTCACTGATGAGGCGGGTAACCCTAATGTTCTTCTAACTGGGCGGTATGCTGTCCATGAAGAGGTTGCCAAACGACTGGAAAACATCTATGGGAAAACCCCTGGCGCAGGGACAAAGAAAATGAAGATCATAGACACCATTACGTTTGTCCCCAAACGCGCTAAGTTATTTGCGTCTTTCTTCCAGCAACAGGACTTCTTGCAGCGAAGTTTATTTGGGACATGGACACAGATGGTAGACCAATTCAGAGCAAGAAGTCCGATAGGAATAGCGAAGGCTTTTGCAGCATGGCCTAAGACGGCAAAAGAGATTATAGAAGCCAACCTAAGTCCTGACTTTAGGCAGAAATTAAAGACAGAACTGACAAGTACCAAGGAACTTGTCGCCGGACGCCCAGGGATACACTTCAAGGGGATGATGGAAGCAGGGCTCTCTATACGGGACGTGAGCATATTCCCAGATGCGGTAGACGATATGGCCAGATCAGTGGCCTCAGAATTGGGCTTGCTAGGGAAGGGGAGGTCTGTGATGAGGCTTATCAAACAATTGGAAAGCGCATCACGCCGAGGTTTGTTTGAAGGGGTCTATCCGGCAGCTCAAATGACTGACATTAAGAATAATATAGTTCACGTAATGGTTCGCAATTTCCCAGATGCCACGGATGAAGCGATCAACGGAATGGTTGCTCAGTATATAAACCTTAGATATTCTACGGTTCCTGCATCTCAAAGCGTGTTTCAAAACCGATATATGAGAGCTGCCTTGCAAAGACTGTTCTTCTCTATTGGTGAATCTGAAGGGTTGCTTCGTCAGGGTACGTCGGCCATTACCGGGCCTTACGCCAAGGTGTGGCAACAGCACTGGCTGGCATCATACCTAGCACTCATGTCGACCGCTGTTGTGATTCACGGGGCGAGTACCGGGGAAATGCTTCCAGCAGACAGATTTAAGCCGCTATCGGAAGATAACTGGGGGCCTCTTCCGTTTGGGTATAGCCGACAGCTTGCCGCCCCCACTGTTCCTATCGAGGGTAGAGGCGGTACGGAAATTACTCTAGATATTGTGGGGCAAATGGATACTGTGTTCCGTGTGCTAGACCCGATGGGATTCCTTAGTTCTCGGGAGTCTGTACCTGTACGAACCCTACAAAACCAATTGCTCGGGACAGATTTCTTCGGAGCCCCTATTGATACGGTTGGACCAGCAGGTTTAGTTTCTAGAATCTCAGCGCTCACTGTTGATATGTTTGCTCCTATTGGTTTAGGAGAACCTCTTATTGAATATGCAAGAGAAAAAGTGCCAGGGGTTGGTGAAATACTACCGCCAGGCGAAGAAAGATTAGGAGGAGCTGGCCTATGGCAAGCTCCAGGTATTAACTTGAGGCCCGAAACAACTTCTGACTTACTGGATCGTATAACATCGGAGGGGGAGTATAGAATTCTGGGAAGAGAGAACCCAAGGTACGGCCAGATAGCGGAGAGGTGGGAGGATCTTACTCCTGGTCAACAGAGGATTGCAAAGCAGACTTCTGGTGTTGAAGAGGAGCTGAGGTATAGAACAGAAACTGGAGCACTGAGGGGATCAGAACCTGCCCAAGCTCGGTTAGAAGTCGAAAGTGAAGAATCAGAAACCATCGAAGAACTAAGTATCCTATCCCAAGAGAATCTTGAGGATGTTGAATGGGGTAGAGCAAGGTACGTGAGAGAGCAAGCAAGTGAAATTCTTCGACAGCATTACTCAAGGATCGGAGAGTTCTATGATGATGATGAAGAGGATGTTGAACCAGAGCCAGGCACTGTACGACATCACCTATGGGAATACCGACAGATTTTCAAGGCTCTAGAAGGCAGGGGTAGGTTAAGCGCAGAGGAATGGCAGGAAGTCGAGGACTCGGAGTCGGCGTTCTGGGGGAATCTTCCTCCGCAAGATGTCCAACCAGTGTTGGATAGCATGAGGGCATTTGAAAGGAAATTACCTGAACCTATCAGGAGATTACTTAATGCCAAACGGTACGTTGGGTCTTTCAAGATGGCTTTAAGACCTAGCACATCTTATGGGTCGGAGCAATATTCATACTGGGACCTGAAGACTCACCCGGCTGTCGTAGCAGATATTGCGCGAAGGACAGGACAACCTGCATCGGTTGTACTGGAGTATCTCAGGCTTACCTCCGCTGAGCGTTTCTCTGCAAAGATAACGAATATCGGATCGGTAATTGAAAAAGCTATTCTTCAATCTCAGCAAGAAAGCGGGATGCTAGGGCGCTTACGCACTGCGTTTAAGAACCAAGCTCCTTCTGAATGGCTGTATGGAATGATGGATGCTGGATATCACTATATCGGCAGAGAAGATTTGGAGCGGGATATCTATAACGCAATTGCTAGGGGTGGAACCAGGGGGTTCCCCGATTACGAGCAACTGTATTTTAATAACATACTGTCAAAAAGAGCTGGTGTAGTTTAACAAACCACTATATGTTGTGGGTTTTACAGATAGGTGCTATATATACAGGAAAAGGAGTGATAACATATGGTTACTTCAATGGAACAACCACAGGAAATAGATGAATCTGTAGATATAATAGAACCAGTCGTCTCAGATGGAGACGGGTTTACCGGGGAAGAAGAGTTCACTGGGACACTGGAGGCGGAAGATACCACGTCATTCGGGGATATGGCAGCTAGTGCCGAAGAGACTGCTGCACCAACGGTTGCTTCTGAACCACCGCCACCAGAACCAGAGGCTGTTACCCCGACAGACCAGAGGACAATTCAGGAACTTCAGGAATTACAGAGACGCCGCGCTGATGAAAAGCAGCGTGAGTGGCGTGAACAAGTTGGGAGAAGAGCTCGGGCATATGAACAGCAGTTAGAGGAACAGGGATATATGCCTGAACAGGCTAAGGAGCAAGCCAGGCAATATGTCCGGCAGGAGCAGAGGTTTCAGAAGCAACAGGAAGAGGCCTCTAACATGGTTGGGTTTTTGCAGGGGCGTCAGGCTGCGGCTGTCCATTACATGAAGAAGCATGGACTGGCAGACCAGCAGATGCTTGACGATTTTATAGCTATTCAACAGGCCAATACTCCGGCAGAAATGGAGAAGGAGGTCAGGCGAATACGAAGTGAACGGGATCTTCGAGCAGAAAATGCTCGGCTAAAGCAAGGTCGTGTTCCTCCGCAGACTTTCGACAATAGTCAGGGAGCTGCGGAGGTGTCGTCGAACGACAATAGGTTACTGGATGCGTACAATA
>Ga0114898_1001604_pt1 | contig 12876 bp, 7 predicted proteins | sample Malvired_Geostar_FD_83496 | JGI IMG/M metagenome (GOLD analysis project Ga0114898, IMG submission 83496) | Marine viral communities from the Global Malaspina Expedition - Malaspina viral metaG DeepMed_Geostar | ecosystem: Environmental > Aquatic > Marine > Oceanic | place: Mediterranean Sea... | reverse complement strand
GCGGCGGATTCTCCGGGCGACTGGCGCAGAGCGGACCAGGTCGAAGACCGGCTGCGCCGCCAGGGTCACGACCAGTTCCCGCCGGGCTCGGGTCATCAGGCTGAAGGTCAGGCTCTCATAGGGCGCGGCGTAGGATCGGCGCTCGCCGATACGGGCGGTCGGGTCCTGCACGCCACCGTCCGACGCCTCGTCGGCCGGCGAGCGCCCGGATGGGACCAGATATCCTGGGTCGTCCCTCATGACCGCGTTCTCCAGCCGGTCGAAAGAAGATCCCCCCTGACTTCAGCAAGCGCCGCAAGGTGAAAACATATCCCTGACGAACGTGGTCAAACGCCGTTGACGATGCCTGTTCCCGCGGCGGGACTCCGCTCCTTTTCCGGCGTTGACCGGACCGCCGCCGCGCGTCAGGAGAGCCCATGACCATCACCACGGTCGGCCTCGATGCCGACGACACTCTCTGGCACAACGAGACCGTCTTCCGGCTGACGCAAGCGCGTTTTCTCGACCTGCTGACGGACCACGACAACGCGGCGATCGAGGCGCGACTGGCCGAGATCGAGCGCCGCAACCTCCGGCTCTATGGTTACGGCGTGAAGGGGTTCACCCTGTCGATGATCGAGACGGCCATGGAGATGTGCGGCGGCGATCCCCCGCCCGGTGCGATCCGCGAAATCCTCGCGGCCGGACGCGAGATGCTGGCCCATCCCGTCGAGACCCTGCCCGGCGTCGACGAGGCGCTGGCCCGGCTGTCGGAACGCTACCGGCTGGTGCTTGTCACCAAGGGCGACCTGCTGGACCAGGAGCGCAAGTTGGCGGCGTCGGGGTTGGGCGACCTGTTCGCCGCCGTCGAGATCGTCTCCGAGAAGGACCGGACGACCTACGAACGGGTCTTCGCGCGCCACGGCTCCGGTCCGGATCAGGCCGTCATGGCAGGCAACTCGATGAAGTCGGATGTGCTGCCGGCGCTCGAGGCCGGCGCCTTCGCGGTGCACATTCCCTACGTCGTGACCTGGGCGCACGAGCTGGCGGACGCCCCCGAGGATCACGCCCGGTATGGCGCTCTCGATCGGATCGATGACCTGCCCGACTGGATCGATAGCCGCGCCAGTCAGGCGTAGCCGAACAGGGCCCGCAGGCCCGGTGCATGGAAGTCCACCAGTCGCCGCTGGACCTCCGGCAGCTCCGCCGGAAACTCCAGGCCCTCCGGAAGCTTGAGATTTTCGCGGGCGGTGCGGCTTTGCCGTCGGTCCGCCCCCACCGCCACCCGTTCGCGCCAGTCGTCCGGGAGGTCGATCCCGGCGGCGTCCAGCAGGTCCGCGAAAAAGGCGCGGCTCGCGGGAGCGTCGAGATCCCGCACGGCCCTCACCGCATCCTCGTAGCGCACCAGATGCACGCCCGTGCCCAGCCAGGCGGCGGCGTTGTGGGTGTAAATGTCGGCCAGCGAGGGCGACTTCTGGTGAATGCCGAAGATCATCATGTTCAGCAGCGCGTCAGCCGTGAACAAGCCCGACTTCAGGTGTCGAAGGTTGGGCTGGTCGAATTCCTCGGAGACGAAGAACCGCGCGCGCGCCAGCACCCAGTCATAGGGATCGCGGACCAGCAGGATGTGGCGCGCGAAACGGATATTGGCGACGGCCTGATCGTCGAAAAGCAGATGCGCCGCCGCCAGCTTCGGCGCGTGCGGATTAAAGGCGTCCAGATGCTCGTGCATGTTCGGCGCCTGCACGAAGTCGCGGTCGTGATGCTGCTCCACCGGCACGAACATCCGCAGGATGTTGCGGAGCAAGTGGGTGCCGCCCTTGGGGATGCTGTTGAGGAGCACCGGCTGGCGCAGCGGCGCAGGCTCGAAGCGCCTCACCTGTTCGTCCAGCGTGTCCTTGATGCCCTTGATGACGGCCATGCTGACTCCTTCCGCGGCCGGATTACCCCGACTTGTCCTGGCTGAAAACGACGAAGGGGCGGCGGATCGCTCCGCCGCCCCCGTCAGTTGGCCCCGTTCAGGATCAGAACGACTTGCTGAGGCGCAGGAACGCCCGCCGGCCGTAGTAGGCTTCCGTGTACTGCGACGAGAACACCGAGTTGCCCAGGGTGCTGACCGCAATCGCCGAGGCCGCGGGCGGCTTCTCGTCGAACAGGTTGGCCACGCCGCCCGAAACGGTCCAGCCGTCGGACCAGCCGGCGCCGTCCGATTCATACGTCAGCGACACGCTGTGGAAGCCGGTGAACTCGGCTTCCGCCTTGATCTGCGTCTGGCGGCCGTCGATCGTCTGGAACTGCGTGCCGTTGGCGCGGACGAAGTCCGGCGTGTCGTCCTGGTTGCCGATCCAGTCGAAGCCCCAGAACGCCGTCCACGGACCACGCGAGATCGTCGCGTTGATGTTGCCGACCAGTTCCGGATTGCCGATGTCGCCCAGGAAGTCGCTCGGCGTATCGACGAACAGGGACTGGTTGGTCTCCAGCGTCCACGTCGTCTGGCTGTCGAGCGTCAGGGTGCCCCAGTCGAAGTCGTGGAACCACCGGGCCGTGAAGTCGAGGCCGCGGTTGTTCTGCTCCGCGATGTTGACGAAGCTGTCGCGCACCGTGGTGATGCCCAAGGTCGGATCGCGGTCGAACTGGTTGCAGATCGGGTCGTTCGGGAAGTTGTCCGACGTGTAGCAGGCGGCGAGGATGCCGCCGGCGCCCAGGTTCGCGACCTCGTCGTCGATCTTGATCTCGAAATAGTCGATCGCGAGGCTGAGGTTGCTCTCCGGCGGAGTCAGGACGACGCCGATGACCGTGGCCTTCGAGGTTTCCGGCTCCAGCACGCCGAGGCCGCCGCCCGTGACCACTTCAGCCGACGAGTTGCCGCCGGTGAAGTTGCCGGGCACGCCGCCACCCGGACCGGCCGGATTGGTGCAGTTGTTGTACAACTCTTGGCTGATCTCGCCGGCGGCGAGCCGGTTGTCGAGGTTCAGGCAGGGATCGATGTTCCGCTGACCCACGAAGCTGGTCTGGTCGGCCAGGTACAGTTCGAACAGCGCCGGGGCGCGGAACGAGGTGCCGTGGGTGGCGCGGACGCGGATCGCGTCGCTCAGGGCCCAGTTCAGGCCGACCTTGTAGGTCGAGGCGTCGCCCGAGGTCTTGGTGTCGGTGTAGCGGCCCGACAGCGACAGATCGAGACTCTGGACATAGGGCATGTCGACCAGCAGCGGCACGGCCAGTTCGGCGTACAGCTCCTTGGTTTCCTCGTCGCCCTCGGTGATGCCGGCGCCCGTCAGGCCCCAGCTGTTATCGGCCAGGGTGACCTCTCCGGGGGTGTCGACGATCTCGTCCTTGCGGACGTGGAAGCCGAGCGCGACGCCCAGCGGACCGGCCGGCAGGTCGAACAGATTGCCGGCGATCGAGCCTTCCAGATAGGTCTGCTCGTAGATCGTGTTGCCGGTTTCCGTATCGAACAGGAACGCCCGCTCCTCCGGCGTCAGATCGCCCCGCAGCACCCGCGGATCGGTGAAGTCGACGTCGATGCAGGGACGGCCGCTGACCGGCAGGGTCTGGCCGACGCACGAACTGGTCTTGAAGCTGGTCGAGTCGACCGCGTCCTGGAGGATGACGTCGGAGGTGTATTCACCGTCCGACCGGCTGTACTGGGCGAAGACATCCCAGTTCCAGCCGGACAGGAACCCGCCGCCGATGTCGCCGCGCAGCCCGGCCACCAGACGCGTGTAGTCGACGCGCTGCGACTGGTCGAAGTGGTCCGTGACCGGCGTGGCGCTGAGCAGGTACGGTCCGCTGAAGCCGGTCAGCGGATCGCCCGGTCCGGGGCCGCCGAAGAAGTCGGAATCGTTGGTGTAGGTGTAGTTCCAGAACTGCCGGTAGCTGTCCGTCCGGCTCTCGCGGCGGTTCAGCAGCAGTTCGGCATAGGCCTCCACGCCGCCGCCGAGCTCATAGGCGCCCTCGACGAACGCCGTGTAGCGCTCGGTTTCCGGGATGACCGATTCTTCTTGGGCGAACGGGTGGCTGGCGTTGACCACCGCCCGCGAGGCCGCATCGTAGTTGACGAGGTAGAAGCCGGCCGGAGCGTCGGGATACATGCCGCTGACGGCCGGATCGGCCGGACGGGGCGGGATGTAGTTGCCCAGGTCGCCGTCATAGTCGAACTGGAAGCGGCCGACCCGGCCGGAGGAGAAGGCCGGGCCGTAAACATAGACCTGGCCCCACAGCACGTCGTTGCAGGTCGGCTCGCCCGTCCGCGGGTCGATGCGGTCGGCGCGGTTCCGGGTGCCCGGCTCGAAGACGTACTGGTTCTTGCAGACCAGATAGTCACGGTCGCCGGCGCGGAGCATTTCCTGGCGGTAGTAGTCGCCGGAGACGTTGATGTAGCCGCGGTCGAAGGTTTTCCCGAAGGCGCCGGACAGGTTGTACTGCTCGCCGCCTTCCTCGAACGGCAGGCTGGCGAAGGCGGCCATTTCGCCGCCGTCGCGGGCGCGTTCGGTGATCAGGTTGACCACTCCGGCCACAGCGTCGGAGCCGTAGATGGACGAGGCGCCGTCCTTCAGGACGTCGATGCGGCTGATGGCCGACTGCGGGATGACGTTGAGGTCGAAGGCGGAGACGCCGCCGCGGGTGCCGGCCGGGCCGGCGCGACGGCCGTTGAGCAGCACCAGCGTGCGGTTGGCGCCGAGGCCGCGCAGCGAGATGGTTGAGGCGCCCGGACCGCCGTCGGTCACGAAGGCGCTGGAGATGGCCGAGTTCACCTGCGGCGAGCCGGCGGCGACCGTCGAGCTCTGCAGCAGCTGGGCGGTGTCGCTGAGGCCGCGCTGTTCGGCGCGCTCGGCGGTCAGCACCTGGATCGGCGACGGGCTGGTGAACTCGTTCTGCGGAATACGCGAGCCGGTGACGATGATGTCGCCGACCTGGGAGGCCTCGTCCTGCGTCTCGCCCTCATCCTGCGAAGCCGGCTGCGCGTCTTGCGGCGGGGCGTCCTGAGCGAAGGCAGGGGCGGTGAACAGAAGTGCGGCGATAACACCGGTTGCCAAGGCAGAGGAGTCGCGCAGGCGCTTGCTTGAAGACATGAATGCTTTTCTCACTGGTCTGTGTGCCGGGGAAGCATTGCGCGACCACTGGTACGTGAAGCACCAGCTTGGACGCAATTCCGCCCTTCCATTAACAATGAGGCATCGGAAAATGGCCACAGTTTGTTCCAGCGTTGCTTTAAGCGTCTTGATATCGGCGTTATTTAACTGATGGCGACGGCTGAACGGCAAAGCTTTACTTGGCCGTCTGATCCGGACGCGGCCTTCCGCCTCCGTCACGGATTTCGCCTTGCTCCGCCGCGCCCCCCTCTCTAAACGGGCCGCTTAACCGACAACCCGACCGGCCCGCGCAGCGTTCACTGCTGGCGGGCTTGCGCGCGCAAGGACGTGGCCGCCCGTGCTTGAAGATGAGATTCCTCACGAAGAGCGTGACGCCATGATCCGGGCGACCCTCGCGGAGCATGGCGACAGCGGCGTCACGCCGCGGCACACGCTGTTCTACTTCTACGGCGACGGCGCCCACGACGACCTGAACGAGGTGGCCCGGCGGGCCGGCTTCCTGACCCGGGGGCAGGATGACTGCACGATCCTCGAAACGACGATGGCGGTGGACGAAGCCTCGTTCACGCCAGTCTCATCCATGATGCAATCCTGGGCCGCGGCCTTTCAGCTGGACTACGACGGCTGGGAGTGCGCGGTGCTGACGAACTGAGGGCCTGAAAGAGATGCCGAAGCGCACCGACATCCAGTCGATCCTGATCATCGGGGCGGGCCCGATCGTGATCGGGCAAGCCTGTGAGTTCGATTACTCGGGGGTGCAGGCGTGCAAGGCGCTGAAGGCCGAGGGCTACCGGGTCATCCTGGTGAACTCGAACCCGGCCACGATCATGACCGATCCGGAGGTGGCGGACGCCACCTATATCGAGCCCATCACGCCGGAGATGGTCGAGAAGATCATCGCCAAGGAGCGGCCCGACGCCCTGCTGCCGACCATGGGCGGGCAGACGGCGCTGAACACGGCCCTGGCGCTGGATGCGAGCGGCGCCCTGAAAAAATGGGGAGTCGAGATGATCGGGGCCCGCGCCGACGTCATCGACAAGGCCGAGGACCGCCAGAAATTCCGCGACGCCATGGACAAGCTGGGCCTCGAGAGCCCGCGGTCGAAGGCCATCCACCACATCGACGAGGCCGACGACGCGCTGGAGTTCGTCGGCCTTCCGGCCATCGTCCGACCGTCGTTCACCCTCGCCGGCACCGGCGGCGGCATCGCCTACAATGTCGAGGAATACCGCGAGATCGTCGAGCGCGGCCTGGACCTGTCGCCGACCACCGAGGTTCTGGTCGAGGAGAGTGTCCTCGGCTGGAAGGAGTACGAGATGGAGGTCGTCCGCGACAAGGCGGACAACTGCATCATCATCTGCTCGATCGAGAACATCGACCCGATGGGGGTGCACACCGGCGACTCCATCACCGTCGCCCCCGCCCTGACGCTGACCGACAAGGAATATCAGCGGATGCGGACCGGCTCGATCAACGTCCTGCGCGAGATCGGCGTCGAGACCGGCGGATCCAACGTCCAGTGGGCCATCAACCCCGCCGACGGCCGCATGGTCGTCATCGAGATGAACCCGCGCGTGTCGCGCTCGTCCGCCCTCGCCTCCAAGGCCACCGGCTTCCCGATCGCCAAGGTCGCGGCGCGTCTGGCGGTCGGCTACACCCTCGACGAACTGACCAATGACATCACCCAGGTGACGCCGGCCTCGTTCGAGCCGAGCATCGACTATGTGGTCACCAAGATCCCGCGCTTCGCCTTCGAGAAATACCCCGGCGCAGAAGCGTCGCTGTCGACCTCGATGAAGTCGGTCGGCGAGGTCATGGCCATCGGCCGGACCTTCCAGGAGTCGATGCAGAAGGCCCTGCGCGGCCTCGAGACCGGCCTGACCGGCTTCAACGAGATCGACATCGACGGCGTCGTCGACGTCGAGGACGAGGCCTCGGCCCGCGCCGCCGTGGTCCGGGCCCTCGGCCAGCCGACGCCGGACCGCATCCGCGTCATCGCCCAGGCCTTCCGCCACGGCCTTTCGGTCGAGGAGGTCAACGCCGCCTGTTCCTACGAGCCCTGGTTCCTGCGTCAGATCGCCGACATCGTGCGGACCGAAGGCCACATCCGCGTCACCGGCCTGCCGACCGAGGCGACCGAGTTCCGCAAGCTGAAGAGCAAGGGCTTCTCGGACGCCCGTCTGGCGGAACTCACCGGCACGACCGAAGCGGCCGTGCGCAAGGCTCGCCGCGGTCTCGGCGTCCGGCCCGTGTTCAAGCGCATCGACACCTGCGCCGCCGAGTTCGCCTCGGCCACGGCCTATATGTATTCGACGTATGAGACCGGCGCCCTCGGTCAGGTCCCGGCCTGCGAATCCAACCCAAGTGACAGAAAGAAAGCGATAATTCTGGGCGGCGGGCCGAACCGGATCGGGCAAGGAATCGAGTTCGATTACTGCTGCTGCCACGCGGCCTTCGCCTTCGACGACATCGGCGTCGAAAGCATCATGGTCAACTGCAATCCGGAGACCGTCTCGACCGACTACGACACCTCCGACCGGCTGTATTTCGAGCCGCTGACGGCCGAAGACGTGCTGGAGCTGATCGAGGTCGAGCGTTCGAAGGGCGACCTGATCGGCGTCGTCGTCCAGTTCGGCGGCCAGACGCCGCTGAAGCTGGCTCACGCCCTGCACGAGGACGGGGTGCCGATCCTCGGCACCAGCCTGGACTCCATCGACCTGGCCGAGGACCGCGAACGCTTCCAGGTCATGCTGAACGACATCGGCCTGATGCAGCCGCCCAACGGCCTGGCGCGGTCGGCGCAAGAGGCCGCGGACAAGGCCGACGAGGTCGGATACCCCGTCGTCCTGCGCCCCTCCTACGTGCTGGGCGGGCGCGGCATGGTCATTGTCCACGACCGCGAACAGCTGGACCGCTACGTCGGCGAGGCCATGCGGGTGTCCGGCGACGATCCGGTGCTGATCGACCACTATCTGAACCGCGCCACCGAGGTCGACGTCGACGCCCTGTGCGACGACGAGACGGTGTTCGTGGCCGGCGTTCTTGAACACATCGAGGAGGCCGGCGTGCACTCGGGCGACAGCGCCTGCTCCATGCCGCCCCACTCCCTGTCGGCGGAGACGGTGGCCGAGCTGAAGCGCCAGACCGAGGCCATGGCCCGGGCCCTGAAGGTGCGCGGCCTGATGAACGTCCAGTTCGCCATCGAGGAGCCGCACAGCGCCCAACCGCGCATCTTCGTGCTGGAGGTCAATCCGCGCGCCAGCCGCACCGCGCCCTTCGTGGCCAAGACCATCGGCCAGCCGATCGCCTCGATCGCGGCCAAGGTCATGGCCGGCGTGCCGCTCAAGTCCTTCGGCCTGGCGGACAAGCCGTACGACCATATCGCGGTCAAGGAAGCGGTCTTCCCCTTCGCCCGCTTCGCCGGCGTCGACACCGTGCTGGGCCCCGAGATGCGCTCGACCGGCGAGGTCATGGGTCTGGACTGGAAGCGCGACGGCGAGGCCGACATGGCCCCCGCCTTCGCCCGCGCCTTCGCCAAGAGCCAGATCGGCGGCGGAACCACCCTGCCCGTCTCCGGCTGCGCCTTCGTCTCGGTGAAGGAGGACGACAAGCCCTTCATCGTCGGCGCGGTCGAGACCCTGATCGCCGAGGGCTTTTCCATCATCGCCACGGCGGGGACGCACAGCTATCTGACCGGCCGGGGCTTCGAGGTCGGGCTGGTGAAGAAGGTGCTGGAAGGCCGTCCGCACATCGTCGACGCGATGAAGAACGGCGAAGTCCAGCTGGTCTTCAACACCACCGAAGGCAAGCAGTCGCTGCAGGACAGCTTCAGCCTGCGGCGGACGGCCCTGATGATGAAGATCCCCTACTACACCACCACCGCCGGGGCGCTGGCGGCGGCCCAGGCCATCGGCGCGATCAAGGCCGGCGACCTCGATGTGCGGCCGATCCAGGACTATGCCCACGGCTGACCAGTTGGTGACGATTTCGACCAGTCCGCCGCGCCTGACGACGGGGGCGGGGCGGACAGGATGGTCAGTGAATTCCGGGACGCGGGCGCTACATTGGCTGGACATGGGCTCGACAGAGGGGCGACACGGGATCGACATCGCCGCGACACCGGCGGCTACATCCGTGACACACGAGACAGCGGCTTCCCCTCTCCCGTCATCCTCGGGCTCGACCCGAGGATCAGAGGCGGGAGGCGGTCTGTGCGATGAAGACGGCCTTGCAAGGGTGACCGTGCGCCGCCTGACGCAGCACCGGACGGTCTGATCCTCGGGTCAAGCCCGAGGATGACGGTACGGGGAGGAATCGATGCGTCCGTTTCTGACGTAACGGCGGGCGATTATGCCTGCATGGAACACCACCGCCTGCGCAAATATCGCGGACCGGAGACATGGGCCCGGGTGAAGGCGGCCTACATCGCCGGCGAGTCCGCCCCGTCGGTCGCCCGCCGGTTCGACGTCGGACTGTCGAACCTGAGGCGGCGGGCGATGGCCGAGGGCTGGACGCGGAACCGGATCGCGGAACGGCTGGATCGGGGGCTGACGCGGGGTGGAGTTGACGATCCGCCGCCAGCGCTGGCGCCCCTGGCGATCCTGGAGGCGGGAGAACCGCCCCCGTGGATCGAGCCGGAGGTGGCCGTCGCCCGCGCCTTCCGCCGGGCGGCCTGGCTGGTCAGCGAAGGCCGGGCGGCCGAGGCGCGGGCGCTGGCCCAGGCGGTCGAGGCGATGGAGCGGATGTGGGCCGGAGAGCCGATGCGGCGTGGGCCGGATCGATGAGGCGGTGCGATCAGATCCCGGAAAAGCAGGGGCACACGCCACTTTTCCGATCCCTGCCACCAACGACTGGGCGAAAAGTGGTGTGTGCCCCTACTTGGCCGATGTCCGCTTTCCGGAGGGGCTGAATGGCCGCTCCCGACCCTTTGCTGACATGCGTGTCCACGCCTAAGCTCACCCTATGGCTAAACCAGATGCCATTATCTTGGGGTGCCGCTGGGCGACCATTGCGCTCGCTTTGAGTTCGATAGGCTGTGCGAACTTATCCGGTCAGTCAGTGCCGGATGAAAGGTTCGCTGGCGTTTTGATGATGACGTTCCCCGGCCACTCTGTGTTTCAAGCTGTGAATGGTGAATTTTATTCAGTCCAGATTGTAGGTGATGAGGCCCGCAGTCTGATGGCCCATCGGATAAGGGAAGCCGACAAGACAGAGCCTCTCTGTTTAGAGCTCGTCTTTGCAGGCGAGTTGCTGGATGATGAGGATTTTGTGGGCCGGAAGATTGTTGCGATACAGACGCTACACCACCTAGGTAGCGTCGCCTGCCCGTGATGGACCTACAGTCGAACTGCCCGAGAACGGCCACGAACTGCTCGACTCTGATGTCTGAGGCAAATGTCGGCTCCCCACCCATAGCCGGCGTTCGGAAAGTCTGCTTCCCGCCCTAGATCCCCGCCATCGGGTCCGGATCGCTCACGGCGTCTCCACCCTCGACGATCCGCGCCGCCGCGAGGTCGGCGGTGACGTTGCCGATGGTGCGGAAGATGTCGGGGATGACCTCGACCGCCAGCAGCAGGGGCAGGACCTGGATCGGCACGCCCATGGCCAGGCAGATCGGGGCGATGGAGACGAAGAAGCTGACCTGGCCCGGCAGGCCCACCGAGCCGATGGAGATGGCGATGGCGGTCAGGCCGCCGGCGATCCAGGCCGCCGGGCCGAGGTCCACGCCGTGCAGATGGGCGACGTAGATCACCACCCCCAGGTTGGCGACCGGGCTGGTGATGCGGAACACGGCCACCGCCAGCGGCAGGACGAGGCCCGCCGTCGGGGTCGAGACGCCGAGGGCGAGGCGGGCCTGCTCGACCATGGCCGGCAGGCTGGCCAGCGACGACTGGGTCGAGAAGGCGACCACCTGGGCCGGGATGATGCCCTGGGCGAAGCGGGCCAGGCCGATGCGGCCCCAGGGCGCGACCACGGCGTAGATCAGCAGGATCAGCCCGACCTGGGCCAGGACGATCATCGAGACATAGTGGCCGAGGGTGCCCAGGGCGCCGAGGCCGGCGTTCAGCCCGACGCCCATCGACAGGGCGAAGACCCCGACGGGCGCCGCCAGCAGCACCCAGTGGACGATGGTGATCATCGTCGCGGACACGGACTCGAAGAACTCCACCAGCGGCACGCGGCGGCTGGGGCCGAGACGGGTGACGGCGAAGCCGAAGGCGATGGCGAAGATCACGATGCCGAGGATGTTGTCCTCGACGGCGGCGCGGACCGGATTGGCCGGGGCCAGATTGGCGAGGAAGGCCGAAACGCCGCCCCCCGCCGCGCTCTCGCGCACCACGGACGCGTCCGGCGCCCCGGCCAGCAGGGCGGCGGCCCCGGCCGGATCGATCGGCCACAGCAGGTGCAGGCCCTCGTTGGCGAAGATGGCGTAGACGGTGGCGCCGAGCAGCAGGATGGCGAACACCATCAGCGCCTTCAGCGCCCGCCGGCCAGTCGCCGCCGCGTCGGCGATGGAGGCGATGCCCGTCACCAGCAGGCTGAAGACCAGCGGGATGATGGTCATCTTCAGGGCGTTGAGCCACAGGGTCCCGACGGCGCCGATCAGGTCGGCCGTCCCGGCCCCGCCGGGCAGGCCCCAGGCCTCGGCCGCGGCCCCCGCGAACAGGCCGGCCAGCAGGGCGACGAGCACCCACAGGCTGAGGGACATCAGGGCGGAACGGAGTCGGGAAGCGGCCATCCGGCGAAGCTAGGCGCCGCCGGGGCGTTTTACCATCCGTCGCGTGCGGGGGCGGTGAAGTTCAGCCCTCGCGGTCGATCGTTTCGGCGATCCGGGCGGCGGCCGCCTCGAGAGCCGCATCGTCGAGCGAGCCGATCCCGACGCGGGCCAGCTCCGCGCGACCGTGAGCCACGCCCTGCCGCCGATAGGCCGGGTCGTAGTGGTGGACGATCAGTTCGGTGGCCAGGGCCTCGACCTCCCCGCCGGCGGCGAGGGCGCGCCAGGCGGCGACCGTCTCCTTGCTGATGTGCCGCGGCAGGCGGGTCAGGGCCCGGTCCAGGGCGGCCGGATCGGCGGCGATGGCGGCGTAGTCGCGCACGGTGCGGGCGGCGCGGACCTCGACCGGGGACTCCAGACGGATCGCCGGGGCGCTGGTCATGGCGGCCCATAACGAGGGCGGCACGACGCGGGCGCCGATCTTGGAGCTCTCGGCCTCGACCAGCACCGGGCGGGCGGGGTCGAGGCGGGACAGGGCGTCGTGCAGCCGGCTCTCGAACGCCTTCTGCGACGGCTGGCCGCCGGGCATGGCGCCGAACAGCGAGCCGCGATGGGCGGCGAGGGCCTCGAGGTCCAGCGTCTGCACCCCGCGCGCCGCCACCGCGCCGAGCACGGCCGTCTTGCCGGCGCCGGTGGGACCGTCGAGCAGGACGATCCGGTGCGGCGAGGGCGTGTCGTAGAGCGCCGCCTTCACCTGCCGCCGCCAGGTCTGGTAGCCGCCGTCGAGCACGGTGACCGGCCAGCCGACCTGGTCCATCACCGTGACCATGGCCCCCGAACGCTGGCCGCCGCGCCAGCAATAGACCAGCGGTTTGAACGAACCGTCGCGATCGCCCAGCGCGCCCTCCAGATGGGCGGCGATGTTGCGGGCCACGAGGGCCGCGCCGCTGCGGCGGGCGAGGAATTTGGAGCCTTGAACGTATTCGGTCCCGACGGCGGCGCGCTGGGCGTCGTCGAGGACCGGCAGGTTGAGGGCGCCGGGCAGGTGGTCGACGGCGAACTCGGCCGGACTACGCACGTCAATGATGG
>Ga0114898_1001596_pt1 | contig 12933 bp, 11 predicted proteins | sample Malvired_Geostar_FD_83496 | JGI IMG/M metagenome (GOLD analysis project Ga0114898, IMG submission 83496) | Marine viral communities from the Global Malaspina Expedition - Malaspina viral metaG DeepMed_Geostar | ecosystem: Environmental > Aquatic > Marine > Oceanic | place: Mediterranean Sea... | reverse complement strand
GGCATGGTCTCCGGCACGCGCTTCACGGTCACTTGCGTGTCAGGTGCTGAGGCCGCCCCTTCGGCGATCGTCTTCGCCAGCGTTTCGATATGGCCATAGGCGCTGTGGTAGACGACCAGAATTTTCGTCTGCTTGCTCATTTTTCTCTCCTTTGGGACGCCACCTGAAGGCGCTGTTGAATTCGATAAACCCTATGTAATTGATCTTTTTTGGGATATAATTATCGTGTTCTGGAACAGATTGTTTCATATAAGTAAACAATGATGGTCGATCTCAACGGCTATGCGATTTTCGCGAAAGTGGCGGAACTCGGCGGCTTTACGGCGGCCGCGGACGCTCTCGGCCAGTCCAAATCCATGATCAGCCGTCAGGTTTCCGCCCTTGAAGACCAGTTGGGTGTTCGTCTGCTCAACCGCACGACGCGGCGGATCAGCTTGACGGAGGCGGGAACGGTCGTGTTCGAGCGCGCGCAGCGGATCGTCGCGGAGGCCGAGGAGGCGGCGGCGGAGGCCAATTGCGTCGAGGGGGCGGTGCGCGGGCTATTGCGGATCAATGCGCCGATGAGTTTCGGTATCCATCAGCTCGGGCCGGTGATGCCGGCGTTTCTGGCGCGCTATCCAGAACTCAATGTGGACCTCGTGCTGAACGACCGCCGGGTCGACCTGATTGAGGAAGGCTTCGACGTTTCCTTGCGGATTTCCGCGCTACAGGATTCAAGCCTGATCGCGCGGCAGCTCGCGCCGGTGGAGCGCACCATTGTGGGCGCGCCTGCTTATTTCGACAAGCACGGGGTGCCGAAGCGGCCTGTCGACCTCGAAGCCCATGATTTCATTCTTTATACGCTGCTGGCGCGGCCGAACCTGCTCGAAATGGAAAACGCGCAGGGCGAGAAGGAGCAGGCGGAACTGAAGGGCCGCTTCCTCTGCAACAATGCCGACGCGATGCTCGAGATGATGCTGGCGGGAACGGGGCTCGCCTTTTCGCCCGATTTCATCGTGCATGAGCATTTGAAAAGCGGTGCGCTCGTACCCGTGCTTCAAGACTGGACGGTGCCTGCGCTCACGCTGCACGCGATCTATCCGCATTCGCGGCATCTGGCGGCGAAGGTGCGGGCCTTTGTCGATTTCACGGTGGAGAAGTTCGGGCCGGGAAAAGCGCCGTGGGTAGGGTGATGAATGGAAAACGCTTCCACGTCATTGCGAGAGACCGAAGGGAACGAAGCAATCCAGGGGCGACGAGCATGGAACAAGTGGTTCTGGATTGCTTCGTCGCGTTATCGCGCTCCTCGCAATGATGGAAGAGAAATGATTGCCGGAAACCAAGAAAGGCGGACCGTGAGGCCCGCCTTTTTCGTGTTGGTATCGTGTGAGGTTTACACCGGCTCCCAGGTGAAGACGGAGGATGTCGCGCCCAAGTCCGTGTAGCCGCCTTCCATGGCGGGAATGCCGTGGCTGAGGATCGTTTCGGGTGTCCAGCCGTCGATCCGCGCGACCGACTTCACGGGGCGGGGCTGCGAGAAGAGGACGATCTCGTTGCCGCGCACGGAGAAGATCTGGCCGCTCGTCTTGCACTCGGGCGAAGCCAGCGCGACGGAGAAGTTCGCGACCTGCTCGGCGCGCATCGCATTCTTCATGCGTTCAACGCGCTGGGCGGAGGCTTCGTCCTTCACGGGAATGGTCGCGATCATGCGCGTCCAGGCGAAAGGCGCGATGATGTTGGAGCGCACGTTCTTCTTTTCGCCTTCCATCGCGATGATGCGCGACAAGCCGGCAATGCCCATCTTGGCGGCGGCGTAGTTCGCCTGGCCGATATTGCCGATGAGGCCGGAGGTCGAGGTGAAGAGGACGAAGCTGCCTTCTTCCTGCTCGCGGAAATGATTGATGGCCGCGCGCGTGATGTTGTAGCTGCCCTTCAGATGCACGTCGAGAACGGCGTCCCAGTCTTCGTCCGGCATCTTGTGGAACATGCCGTCGCGCAGGATGCCTGCCGGGCTGATGATCGAATGCAGGCCGCCGAAAGTGTCGAGCGCCTGTGTGATCATGTTTTCCGCGCCGGACTTCAGCGAGACACTGTCGGAGTTGGCGACGGCTTCACCGCCCGCCTTCTTGATTTCGTCGACGGTCTTCTGCGCGGCGCTTGCATCGCCCGCATCGCCACCCTTCACGCTGCCGCCGAGATCGTTCACGACGACCTTCGCGCCCTGCGCCGCCGCGATCATCGCGCATTCCTTGCCGATGCCGCCTGCGGCGCCGGTGACGAGTACGACCTTGCCTTCCAGAATTCCCATGACACTCTCCCTGTGGCTTGCGTGATTTTCTAGAGCAGATCCCGATCGGACGAAATCGCTTTGCGTTTTTATCCGATCAGGAAAATCTGCTCGTCGTTTTTAATCTGGACCGTTTTCCTGGAAAACGGTCTGGTTGGCGGGCAAGCTAGCCGATGGGGAGCCGCCCATTCCAGCCTTTATTAGCCCCGAGGGGGATATTGGGCCCTGCCAATGCCGCTTTACGGAGGGGAATTACCGTGCTATCCGCCTTTTCTTCCGGGGCGGGCTCCGGCAACAGGATATGTGAAATGGCGCGGTTCATGTCGCAGCGACGACGAGAGACGGCTCGGGGCCTTCGAGGCCTCGCGCAAATGCGCGCCTGCACGGTCCTCCCTTTCGCCTGAGCGCGGAGACGGCGATAGCGGGTGAGCGTTTCTCATCTCTCTCCATCCGCTGCCAGTCGAGATAAACCCCATGTTTGAAATCGAAGCCGAGCGGCCTGAGCACGGGCCTGCCATTGAAGCGCTGCTGGACCTTTCCTTCGGCCCCGGCCGCTATGCCAAGACGGCGCAGCGGCTGCGCGAGGGCAACAGGCCCGTGCCGGAGCTTTGCTATGTCGCCTTTTCGGGCGAGGGTGGGAAGCGGCGGATGGTGGGGGCCTTGAGCTTCTGGCCGGTTGTCATTGGCGGGGTGCCCGGTCTGATGCTCGGGCCGCTTGCGGTCGACCCCGAATTGCGCGGCAAGGGCGGCGGCATCGCGCTGATGGAAAAGGGGCTCGCCGACGCGAAGAAGCTCGGCTACCGGCTGGTGATCCTTGTTGGCGACGCGCCCTATTATGCGCGGGTCGGCTTCGGCCCGGTGCCTCACGGGCGGCTGACCATGCCGGGGCCGGTGGACCCGTCGCGGCTCCTCTACCGCGAACTCGATATCGGTGCTTTCGGGAGCGCGAAAGGCGCGATCACGAAGCCGCCCTCTCAATAACGTCATTGCGAGTGACCTTCAGGGAGCGAAGCAATCCAGGGGCCGCAGGCACGGAGCAAGCTGTTCTGGATTGCTTCGTCGCCGCTTCGCTCCTCGCAATGACGGTCTAAAGAACACCGTCAATTTTTCTGCATCGCGGCGATGAGGACAGGCACATTGTGCCTGAACATCGCGACATAGGTGGGCGCGGGTCCGTCCGGCTTCGAGAGTGCGTCGGAATAAAGCGTGCCGCCATCTTCCGCGCCGGTTTCGCGCGCGATTGTTTCCATCATGCGGGGGTCCGACATGTTCTCGATGAAGAGGGCGCGGATATTCTCCCGGCGGATGCGGTCGACGAGGCGGGCAAGCGCTTCGGCGCTTGGCTCGGTCATGCTGGCGACGCCGAGAGCGGAAATGAATTCGATGCGGTAGGCATCGCCGAAATAGCCGAAGGCATCATGCGTGGTGATGACCCTGCGCTTTTCCTGCGGGACTTTCGCAATCTCGCTGCGGACCCAGCCGTCGAGCTTTTTCAGTTCGGTGATGTAGCTCTCCGCATTGGCCCGATAGACGAGGGCGTTGTCCGGGTCTTTTTCGGCGAGCGCATCGGCGATGTTCCGCACATAGACGATGCCGTTGCGCAGGTTCTGCCAGGCATGGGGGTCGAAGTCATGCGCGGCTTCCGGGTAGCCGTCTTCGTCGTGACCCTTGTGGTCATGATCGTGGTCTTCTTCGCCATGCTCGTGATCTTCCTCGTCGTGATCGTGAGCATGTTTTTCTTCTTCCGACAGGTGGCGCGGATTGATGCCGAAACTCGCCGTCACATATTTTGCCTTGGTGCCGGAGGCGGCGGCGAGGCGGACCATCCAGGGCTCGAAGCCGAGGCCGTTCATCACCAGCACATCGGCGTCGGCAAGCGCGCTCGCATCGGCCGGGCCGGGCTCGAAGCTATGTGCATCGCCATCGGGCCCGACAAGCACGGTCACATCGGCATTGCTGCCCGCGACGTTCCTCACCATGTCGCCGAGGATCGAGAAGCTTGCGACGACTTTCAGCTGTTCCGCGCTGGCGGGGAGGGCGAGAGCGAGCGAAAGAGCAAGTGTGAGGCAGGACAGGGTAAGGCGAGACAGGGCGAGCTTCTTCATGGGGTAACTCCCTCAGTCGTGAAAATGGGCGCGCGGGAAATAGCGCGTGCGTACGCTGTCGCGTGTGCCGAGAAGAATCGACGCCACATAAACCAGTCCGGCTGTGAGGATGATCGAAGGACCGGAGGGCAGATTGAAATTGTAGGAGAGAAGAAGCCCGGCGAAGCCCGAAAGGAAGGCCAGCGCGGTCGAGAGGGCGGCGAGCGACCAGACCGCGCCTGCCCAGAATCGGGCGGCGGCGGCGGGCAGCATCATCAGGCCAAGCGCCATCAAGGTCCCGAGCGCCTGGAAGCCGGCGACGAGGTTCACCACCACCAGCACAAGAAAGATGAAATGCCAGACCGTGCCGCCGCCCGTCGTCGCGCGGAGGAAGGCGGGGTCGAAACATTCGATCACCAGCGGGCGGTAGATGAGCGCGAGCGTGACGATGCTGAGGGTCGCGATGGAGGCGACAAGGATCAGCGCATCGTCGGTTACCGAAAGGATGGTGCCGAAAAGGACATGCAGCAGATCTATGTTCGAGCCTTGCGTCGAGACGATGAGGACGCCGAGCGCGAGGCTGATGAGATAGAAGCCGGCGAGGCTCGCATCTTCGCGCAGCGCCGTGACGCGGGAGATGAGGCCCGCGAGAAAGGCGACGGCAAGGCCCGCGATGAGGCCGCCGATGCTCATGGTCCAGAGTGAAAGCCCGGCAATCAGGAAGCCGATGGCGGCACCGGGCAGGATCGCGTGGCTCATGGCATCGCCCATGAGGCTCATGCGGCGCAGCACGAGGAATGTGCCGATGGGGCCGCCGCCCAGCGCCAGCGCGAAGCAGGCGACGAGCGCGCGGCGCATGAAGCCGTAATCGACGAAGGGGGCTATCAGCGCGTCATAGATCATGCGGCGTCGCCCCATGCATCGGAGACGTAGCGTGCGCGGCGGAGGTTTTCCGGCGTGAGGACATTTGCGGTTGCGTCCCAGGCGACGGGTTCGCGCGCCATCAGCAGCGTTTCGGTGAAGCTCTCGCGCACGCGCTCAAGATCGTGCAGTACGGCGATCACGGTGCGGCCTTCGCGGTGCCAGCCTTCAACGAGCTGCATGAGATCGGCGCTCGTGCGTTCGTCCACGGCGGCGAAGGGCTCGTCGAGCAGGATGAGCCCCGCATCCTGAAGCATGAGGCGGGCGAAGAGGGCGCGCTGCAACTGACCCGCCGAGAGTGCGCCGACCTGGCGTCCTTCGAAGCCTCCGAGGCCGACGGCGGTGAGCGCGGCGCGGGCACGCTTCACATGTTCCCCGGTGATGGCGCGGAAGAGGCCGACCTCGCGCCAAAGGCCGAGCGAGACGGCATCGATGACGGTAATGGGGAAGCTGCGGTCGATCTCCGCGAGCTGCGGCAGGTAGGCGATGTTGCCGTTCGCGCCGTCGATGCGGCCTTCGCTGAGGGGGACGAGGCCAGCGATGGCCTTCAGCAGCGTCGACTTGCCCGCGCCGTTCGGGCCGATAATGGCGGTGAGGCTGCCCGGCGCGAAGCTTCCCGTCAGGTGATGGACGGCGGGAACGCGGTCATAGGCGACGGTGAGGTCGGCGACGGAGAGAGGCGGGACGGGGGAGAGAGGCGGGACGGGCTTCATCGTGCGAGCGCCCAGGCGACGCCGAGCCAGAGCGCGGCCGTCGCGGTAAGCGCGACGCCAAGCCGCGGACCGATACCGGCTGCGAAGGCCGAAGCGCGCGGTGCGTCGTCCTTGTTGGCGATGACCGGCTTTTCGGGGGAGGCCAATCTCCGGCTCCTGTTACATTATAACACGGGCGGAAGCTAGGACGGTTCTGCCGGGAAGGCAAGCGTTTGGACTGGTGACATTTGGCCCGGCCACGTTTGGACTGGCGACGTTTGGACTGGCGAGATGTCAGCGTCCTTCGCGCCACCAGGCGAGCGCCAGCGCGCCGAGAATGAGGATGAGGGCGACAGGCCCCGTGAACAGCGGTGCCTGATGAACTGCATGAACGAGATATTGCTCGTTGCGCTTCAGGCCCATCCAGTTCGCGCCTGCGGCGTCCTGTCCGGCGCGGATGGAGCGAATGCCGGGTGTACCGCTCGCATTTTCGCCCGCCCACCAGACGCCGCCGCCTGCCGCATCGGCGATGGGCTGCATGAGGCCGGCGGTGGCGCGCACATCCGAAAACTCCTGCGGGTTGAGAGGGCCTGCCGCGGCAACGGCGGTGAGATCTCCCTGCGCGATGCGGTAGAGGCCGAGTTCCTGCGCTTCCATCGTGCCCTCGAAGCGGCCGGGCGCGATTTCGCTGAGCGGAACGTCGCGTGTCTCGCCGGAGGGTAGCGTCACGCGCGCGGGCGGGGTTTCATTTTCCATCGTGCGGCGCTTCACGGTCAGCATGCTGCCTTGTGCGATGGCGGAGAGGTTTTCCTCTTCGAGGTCCGGTTCCTTCATCAGCCAATGGGCGAGGCGGCGCAGGAGTTCCGCCTGCGGGCCGCCGCCCTCATAGCCCCGCGACCAGAGCCAGACCTGATCCGATAGCAATTGCGCCACGCGGCCCTTGCCTGCATGGGCCAGCACCATGAGCGGCTTGCCGTCCGGGGTGTCCATCAGCACATCGCCACCACCGGCATTCACTTCGATGGTGCGGAACCAGCGGCCCCAGTCGGGCGGCGATGCCGCCGCGCCGGGCAGTTCCGCCGTGACGGGGTGGCGGTGGCCCGTCTCCGTCACTTCGGGACGATAGCCGCCAATCGAAATCTCGCCGGTCGGCTGGCCGGGCAGGATCGCGGCGAGGGGTGTGCGGTAGATCGAAAAGGGGGAGGCAAAGGCCGGGCCTTCGGCGGCGAGGAAGGCGCCGCCGCGTTCCACATATTCGACGATGTTCAGATAATAGGCGAGCGGGAGCACGCCGCGCCGCTTGTAGCGGTCGAAGATGATGAGATCGAACTCGTCGAGCTTCTGGTCGAAAAGTTCATGCGTCGGGAAGGTGATGAGCGACAGCTCGCCGATGGGCGTGCCGTCCTGCTTTTCCGGCGGGCGCAGAATGGTGAAGTGGACGAGATCGACCGAGGGATCGGACTTCAGCAGGTTGCGCCATGTGCGCTCACCGGGATGCGGCTCGCCGGAGACGAGCAGGACGCGCAAACGGTCGCGCACGCCATTGGCGATGACGACTGCACGATTGTTGAGCGGGGTGAGTTCGTCGGGGCCCTGTTCGACATCGATTTCGATGACGTTCGGGCCGCCATGCGCGAGCGACAGCGTCACCTCACTCGTTTTGCCAATGGGCACTTCGGCGCTTGCGGTTTCGACGCCGTCGATATGCACGGTGACGCGCGCCGTTTCGCCGGTCGGCGCATCGCCAGCCGAGGTTTCATCGACGCGGAAGGCGAGCTTTACAGGCTCGCCGACAATGCCGAAGCGTGGTGCCTCGGTGATGCGGAGACGGCGGTCCTTCTCGCCCTTGCGGCCGATGATGACGGCATGAACCGGCGCATCGAAGCCGAGCGTGGCGGCATTTGCAGGCACGTCATGCACCTCGCCATCGGTGATGAAGACCGCACCGGCGATACGTTCGCGCGGCACATCGGCCAGGGCCTCTTCAAGTGCGGAGAAGAGCGTGGTGCCCTGTTCGCCGTCCGGGTCGCTCGTTGCTGTGACGATGCGCGTCTCGATGCCGTCTTCGCGGGCGAGACGTTCGGTGATTTTTTCCAGCGCGGCGGATGTTTCTTCCGGCCGCTGGCCGATCTCCTGGCTCTGGCTTCGGTCGACCACGATGGCAGCGATATCGGGCACGCTTTCGCGGTCTTCCTGCTGGATCGTCGGGTTGACGAGCGCAAGGAGCAGCACGGCGAAAGCGAATGTGCGCCACGGCGCGCCCCGCGAGCGCCGGAAGGCGGCATAAACGAGTGCGGCAATGCCTGGCAGCGCGACAATGGCGACGGCCCAGAGCGGCAGAAGCGGTTCGAAGACGATGTTCCAGGCCATCATGCGCTCCTACTGGCCCAGCCGCTCAAGAAGAGCGGGCACATGCACCTGATCGGCCTTGTAGTTGCCGGTGAGCGCGTACATGACGAGGTTCACGCCGAAGCGCTCCGCCATTTCGCGCTGGCGCTCGCCGCCGGGCGATACGGCATAAAGCGCGCGGCCTTGCGCATCACGCGCCCAGGCGGCGGCATAGTCGTTGGAGCCGACAATGATGGTCGAGACACCGTCATTCGAGAGGTTCTCACCATCCGGGGAGGGGGCTTCCACCCACAGCTCGCCGCCACTCCAGCGGCCGGGAAAATCGTGCAGCAGATAAAAGGATTTCGTGAGCACATGGCCGGCAGGCACGGGCGCCAGCGGTGGCAGGTCGAGCCGCCCGAGCAGGCGGCGCAGCGTTGCCGTGCCCGGCGTCACCATGCCGCCAACGGCCTGATCCTGGTCGCGCGTGTCGAAAAATATCGTGCCGCCATTCTTCATATAGGTGTTGAGCTTGCCGAGCGTTTCGGGTGCGAGGTCTTCCTGCTCCGCCGTCATCGGCCAATAGAGAAGGGGAAAGAAGGCAAGCTCGTCTGTCGCAAGGTTCACGCCCATCGGTTCGGCGGGCTCGAAGGCGGTGCGTGCCGCAAGAATGCGGCTGAGGCTCGAAAGTCCCGCCTCGCTCGTCATGTCGATCGCGGCATTGCCGGTGAGGACATAGGCAAGGCGTGTGTCGAGCGAGGCCTTGAGAGCGAAGCTGTCGCCGGATGCGTCTTGTGCTTGCGCGTCGGGTGAGGGAAGGGCGAGGAGCGCGGCGATGAGCACCGGTGTGAAGCGCGAGGCGAAGCGCACGCGCTTGATCCGCTCGGTTTCGAACAGGCCCGTCACCCAAAGGGCGGCCACTGTGTCGAGCACCAGCAGTACGAGTGCGAGGAGGAAGGCGGGGGGCGCCAGCCGCTCTTCGGCGCGGCCCTGGAAGGTGCGTCGCTCCGCAAGGCCGGAAAGCGCACCGACGGGCGTGAGTTCGAGGCCGGGCGTCGCGAGGTTCAGCGCGCGGGGATTTCCCGCCGTGCCATAAAGGCCGGGGGGATGGCGCGGGTTGCGCTCGGCGCTTTCGAACTGCTCGACGGAGATCGCCGTCGCGGTTGCGGGTGGCGTACCGAGACGCCCGAAACCATCCAGCGTCGCGAGAGGGCTCAATAGATCGCCTTTCCGGGACGACTCATTGCCATCTTCTCCGTCCATCCCGGTGACGGCCTGCGAAAGCTCGATGGTGCGGCGGAGCATTTCGACGAAGAGACCGGAGATCGGCAGGTTCGACCAGTCGCGGTTCGCGGGGACGTGGAAGAGGACGACGAGGCCGTCGCCGCGCTTTCCCGCCGTGACGAGCGGCGTGCCGTCGGAAAGACGCGCCCATGTGCGATTCGACAGATCGGGCACGGGTTCGGCCAGCACCTGCCGCGACACGGTGACGTCGCCGGGTATGGTGAGGCCGAAAAAGGGGCTGCCCTCCTCGAAGGGGGCGAGGTGCTGCGGGGTGCTCCATGAGAGAGAGCCGCCCAGCGCGCGGCCGCCGCTGCGCAGGGGCACGGGCACGAGGCTGTCGCTTTTTTCGGCGAGGCGCGGGCCGGCAAAGCGCACAAGAAGCCCGCCCTGTCTCACCCATTGGTCCAGGAGATCGTGCTCGGCATCGGGGAGATTGCCGATATCGGACAGGATGAGAACGGAGAGGGGCGAGGAAAGCAGCGCGCGGATTTCTTCCTGTGCATCGCGCGATGCGGGCGTGTCGCGCAGTTCCGCGTAAGGGCCGATGGCGCGGCGCAGATAATAGGCATCGGAGAGAAGGGGCTGCGCTTCTTCGGCGGATGCACCCGAGACGATGCCGACGCTGCGGCGGCGCCAGCGTTCGTCCGCCAGCACGACGGCGCCGGCCGATTGTTCGCCGGTGATTTCGAGACGCGCCACCTTGTTGCGGAGTTCCAGCGGAAGTTCGAAAACGGCTTTGGCGCGTTTTGCGCCATCCTCGAAGTTGAAGGGGGTTTCGCTCAGGACCGCGCCATCGGCTTGCGTCGCGCGGATGCTGCCTGCGCGCTGGCCGCCTGCTTCCGCGCGGATGACGGTGGCAGCGAATTCATTGCTTCCCTGTTCCGGTGGCAGCAGCGCGAGTGCGCGGCTTCCGGTTGCGGGTTCGATCAGGGTGAGGCCCGCGCTGCCCGCGAGGGCGGAAAGACGGTTTGCGAACTGGGCGGCGGCGCCATAGTCGAGGCCGTCGCTGATCCAGACCGTTTGCACATTGCCGCGCGCGAGCGTTTCAGCGCCTTCGAGCTTTTCGGCAAGGGCGGTACGGTCCGGCTCTATCGGCTGAGGCTCAAGCGCGCGTGCGCGTGCATTGGCGCTGTCCGCCGTCTCGAAGTTGAGTTCGGGGACGTTTGCGCTGGGCGCCGTGCCGACGACAAGAACGGGGCGGTCGGCGCGACCAGCCTCGGCGATAAGCCCGTCCATGGTGGTGCGGCGCTCATTCCAGTGTGTGGCAGAGGCCCAGCCGTTATCCGTGACGATGAGAAGGGGCCCTGAGCCTGCAATGCGCGGTGCGGGATTCCAGATCGGTTCGGCGAGCGCGAAGATCGCGAGAGCTGCAATTGCGAGCCGCAGCAGAAGCAGCCAGAAGGGTGTATGCGCGGGCGTTTCTTCCTCGTGCACGAGGCCGACCAGCAGACGGATCGCGGGAAAGCGCACCCGCTTGGGCATGGGCGGGCTGATGCGCAGCAGCCACCAGATCGCGGGCAGCGCCGCGAGACCGGCGAGCATCCAGGGATTGGCAAAGGCGAGGGGGCCGAGCGTCAGCATTGCCGGGCCTACATGCCCGGTCGGGGGGGCTTGCGCGCAGCGATGGCGCCCGAAAGCGCGCCGTAAAGCGCGAGAAGGGCGGTTTGCGGGCTTCTGTCCGTGCGATGCGTTGCGAAAGTGAAGTTGATGCGGCGCGCCGTCTCGACAATGCGGTTGCGGTGAATTTCGAGGCGCTGGTGATAGGCCTCACGCAGGTTCTGCGCGCGGCCGACCATGAGCCGCAAATCGTCTTCCACGCCCTCGAATTCGGTGCGGCCCGAGAAGGGCAGGTCTTCCTCCGCCGGATCGAGCACCTGGATCATGTGGCCGCGAATGCCATCGGCGGCGTAGCGCTTGATGCGTTCGGCAATCTCTTCGGCGGGCGAAAGGAAATCGCTGATGAGGACGACCTGCGAATAGCGCGGCAGATGTTCGGGCGGCGGCAGGCTTTCTGCTTTCGGTGCATCGCTGTCCGGCGTGTCGATGAGCGCATGGGCCATGCGGCGCAGCGCGGAACGGCCCGGCATTGCCGCGAAGCCCTGCCCGAGCGGGGCAACGCTTTCGCCGCCTTGCACGAGGAGCGAAGACAGCGCCAGCGCGATCACGGTTGCGCGGTCGCGCTTGGTGCAGGGCGCGAAGTCGGAGGCGTAATCCATCGATGCCGAGCTGTCGCGCCAGATCCAGATGCTTTCGGCGGCCTCGCGCTCCGTCTCGCGCACGAAAAGATGCGTGGAGCGCGCCGAATGCCGCCAGTCGACGGAGGCGGCACTATCGCCCTCGCGGTAGCGGCGGAACTGCCAGAAGGTTTCACCCATGCCGGTGCGGCGCCGTCCATGCACGCCCTGCGCGATGGTGGAGGCCACATGTTCCGCCTCGATGACGAGCGGCGGCATGACTTCGGCGAGCGCTTCCGCCTGCTCGCGCAGGCCGATGGCGCCGGAGGATGCCGAATGTGATCCGGTGAGACTCATTCCCGTCTTTCGTTAGCCGAGGTTGCGGCAGAGCCTGTCGATAACCCCGCTCACCGTCACGCCTTCCGCGCGCGCCGAGAAGTTGAGCGCCATGCGGTGACGCAGCACGGGTGCGGCGAGCGAGGTCACGTCCTCGATGGAAGGCGAGAAACGCCCGTCGATAAGCGCGCGGGCGCGCACGGCAAGCATCAGCGCCTGACTGGCGCGCGGACCGGGCCCCCAGGCGACATGGCGCTCGACCTCTTCGGATGCGCCTTCCTCGGGGCGCGCGGCGCGCACGAGTTCGAGGATTGCGTTCACGACCTTTTCGCCCACCGGCACGCGGCGGACGAGGCGCTGCGCTTCCATCAGGTCTTGCACGGTCATGGCGGCGCGCGCCTCGGCAACGGTTTCTCCCGTCGTCGAGAGCAGCATGCGGCGTTCGGATTCGAGATCGGGATAGTTCACGTCGATCTGCATGAGGAAGCGGTCGAGCTGGGCTTCCGGCAGCGGATAGGTGCCTTCCTGTTCCAGCGGGTTCTGCGTCGCAAGCACATGGAAGGGGGCGGGCAGCTCGTAGCGCGCACCCGCGACCGTTACCTGCTTTTCCTGCATGGCCTGAAGCAGCGCGGACTGGGTGCGGGGGGAGGCGCGGTTGATTTCGTCGGCCATGAGCAACTGGCAGAAGACCGGGCCCTTGATGAAGCGGAAGCTGCGATGGCCCTGATCGCCTTCCTCCAGCACTTCCGAGCCCAGAATGTCGGCGGGCATGAGGTCCGGCGTGAACTGCACACGCTTGTCGTTGAGCCCGAGTACCTGGCCCATGGTGTGGACGAGCAGCGTCTTGG
>Ga0114898_1001595_pt1 | contig 12937 bp, 10 predicted proteins | sample Malvired_Geostar_FD_83496 | JGI IMG/M metagenome (GOLD analysis project Ga0114898, IMG submission 83496) | Marine viral communities from the Global Malaspina Expedition - Malaspina viral metaG DeepMed_Geostar | ecosystem: Environmental > Aquatic > Marine > Oceanic | place: Mediterranean Sea... | reverse complement strand
TAGTCCCATGTCCCAATACGACGTCGTCATCATCGGGGGCGGCCCCGGCGGATACAATGCGGCCATCCGGGCCGGTCAGCTGGGGCTGAAGGTCGCCTGCGTCGAGAAGCGCGAGACCCTGGGGGGCACCTGCCTGAACGTCGGCTGCATGCCGTCCAAGGCCCTGCTGCACGCCTCGGAAATGTATGACGCGGCCATGGGCAAGGAGTTCGCCACCCTCGGCATCGAGGTGAAGCCCAAGCTCAACCTGTCGCAGATGATGGCCCAGAAGGCCGAGTCGGTGACCCAGCTGACCAAGGGCATCGAGTTCCTGTTCAAGAAGAACAAGGCCGACTGGATCAAGGGCGCCGGCAGGATCGCCGGCCCCGGCAAGGTCGAGGTCACCGCCGCCGACGGTTCGGTCCAGACGCTGGACGCCAAGAACATCATCATCGCCACCGGCTCGGAGCCGACCCCGCTGCCGGGCGTCGAGATCGACCAGAAGCGCATCGTCGATTCCACCGGCGCCCTGTCCCTGCCCGAAGTGCCCAAGACGCTGATCGTGGTCGGCGCCGGCATCATCGGCCTGGAGTTGGGCTCGGTCTGGCGCCGTCTGGGCGCCGAGGTGACCGTGGTGGAGTTCCTCGACCGCATCACGCCGGGCATGGACACCGAGACCGCCAAGACCTTCCAGCGGTCCCTGACCAAGCAGGGCATGGTCTTCAAGCTGGGCGCCAAGGTGACCGGCGCGACGACCTCGAAGTCCGGCGTCAAGCTGAGCGTCGAGCCGGTGGCCGGCGGCGAGGCCGAGACGCTGGAGGCCGACTACGTCCTGGTGGCCATCGGGCGGCGTCCCTACACGCAGGGCCTGGGGCTTGAGAGCGTGGGCGTGACGCCCGACAAGCGGGGCTTTATCGAGACCGACCATTTCAAGACCTCGGCGCCGGGCGTCTGGGCCATCGGCGACGCCATCCACGGCCCGATGCTGGCCCACAAGGCCGAGGAAGACGCCGTGGCCTGTATCGAGCTGATCGCCGGCAAGGCCGGCCATGTGGACTACAATCTGGTCCCCAGCGTGGTCTATACGGCCCCGGAAGTGGCCTGGGTCGGCAAGACCGAGGAGCAGCTGAAGGAGGCCGGCGTCGCCTATAAGGTCGGCAAGTTCCCCTTCACCGCCAACAGCCGCGCCAAGATCAACCACGAGACCGACGGCTTCGCCAAGGTGCTGGCTGACGCCAAGACCGACGAGATTCTCGGCGTCCACATCGTCGGGCCGCAGGCCGGCGAGATGATCGGCGAATATTGCGTGGCCATGGCCTTCAAGGCCGCCAGCGAGGACGTCGCCCGCACCTGCCACCCCCACCCGACCCGCTCCGAAGCCGGCCGCCAGGCCGCCATGGGCGTCGAGGGCTGGACCATGCAGGCCTGAGGGCGGGGCTCTGCGACCATCCCCGAGCGGGGGTCCGCCTCGGGGGCCTGGCCCCCGAGGTCAAGCCCGGCGGCGAGGGTTGAGATCTGAGGCTCAGTCGGCGTAGACCGCCGCCCGCTTCTCCATGTTCGACATCACCGCCTCCTTCTGGTTGGGCGTGCCGATCACCGCCCCCTGCTCGGCGCTCTCGGCCAGCAGGATGTCGTGCTGGCTGGCCGGGGTCTCGGACAGTTCGATCAGCCGCTTGGCGCCGCGGATCGCCGTCGGGCTCTTGGCCGCGATCTCGCGCGCCAGGGCCAGGGCCTCGGCCCGGGGATCGGCGCAGACCCGGGTGGCGAAGCCCAGGCGCTGGGCCTCCTCGCCGTCGAAGATGCGGCCGGTATAGGTGAGCTCGCGGATCACGTCGCCCCGGGCCAGATGACGCATCAGCACCAGGCCGCCCATGTCGGGCACCAGGCCCCACTTGATCTCCATCACCGCCATGCGCGCATCAGGCGTCACGAAGCGCAGATCCGGCGCCAGCGCCAGCTGGAAGCCGCCGCCAAAGGCCACCCCATGGATGGCCGCAATCACCGGCACGGGCTGTTCGCGCCAGACCATGACCGCGTGCTGGGCGCGGTTGGAGCCGCCGGCCGAGCGCTTGGGCGTCAGCAGGGTTTCGCCGTCGGCCGCCCCGCGATTGCGCTCGCCCGAGGCCATGGCTGCGAAGGAGCCCATGTCGAGGCCGGCGCAGAAGGCGCGGCCCTCCCCCGACAGCACCACGGCGCGGACGCCCTTTGTGGTCTTCAGCGCCTCGCCGGTCTCGATCAGGGCCGAGAACATGGCGTCGTCCAGGGCGTTCATCTTGTCGGTGCGGACCATGCGCACGTCGGCGACGCCGTCCGTGATCTCCACCTTCACCCGATCGTTCATGAGCATCCTCCCGTCCTTGTCTGCGGCGCCTTCGCGCCCGTCGTTCTGCGCGTCTGTCGTTCAGAGTGTCATGGAACCTGCGTCCCGCCCAAGGGCGCCGGGGGCGCGGCGCCCTGCGGGGTCACGGCGATGGCCGGCTCGCCCGACAGCCCCTCCAGCACCGGCGCCCCATCGAAGAGGGCGTCGCGCGCGTCCAGCCGGCGGCGGATATCGGCGTGGCGGGTGGCGTCCAGCCGCCAGCCGATCACGCAGGCGCCGCCCAGCATGACGAAGATGATCGGCCCGACGATGTAGGCGAGCTCCAGGCTGCGGATGGCCTCGGGCGTGTTCGCGCCTTGCGCGGCGGCGTGGTAGCCGAAGCGGGCCAGCAGCGGAAAGGTGACGCCGATGGCGAAGGCCGAGGCCAGCTTCACCGCCAGGCCGTTCAAGGCGTAGATGAGGCTCATCCGCTCCTTGCCCTGTTCCAGTCGCACCTCGTCGCCGACATCGGCCAGCATGGCGCGGACCATCAGGTCGAAGCCGGCGGCCATGAAGCCGCACCAGAACATCGGCAGGAGGGCGGCCGGCACATTTCCCTTGGGGATGATGAAGATCGCACAGAGGCCAAGGGAATAGGCCGTCGTCGATATCATCAGGGTGCGATGCTTGCCGAAGCGCACCGCCAGCCGCGCGGCCGCCGGCGCGCCCGCCACGCCCGCCAGCACATAGACCAGCAGCAGGAGCGAGGCCTGTTCGGTGGAATAGCCGCGCGCATCGGTGAAGAAGAAGACGTAGAGGGCGCTCATCCAGCCCGGCCCCATGGTCAGGGCGATCTGGGCCAGGAAGAGGCGCAAGAGGTCCGGCTTGGCGATCAGGGCCCAGTACTCCCGCGGCGCGAAGCGTTCGGGCGAGACGTCGCGGGTGATCGTCTCGGGCGTGCGCCACGCCACCAGGGCGACGGCGACCGGCGTGGCCCAGATCATCAGCCAGCCCATGCCGCGCACGCCATCGGCGTCGGCCCGGCCGAGGGCGGCGGCGACGATCGGTATGATCAGGACGACGACGGCGCCGCCCACGCCGACGGCGGCCAGCACGCCGAACAGGCGGCTGCGGTCGTCATAGCTGCGCGCCAGATTGGCCCCCCAGGCGGTGTGGCCAAGGCCCAGGATCGAGGTGCCGAGATACATGACCAGCAGCCAGCCGATCAGATAGGCCGACCCCACCCCGTGCGGCGCCTCGAACAACATGTAGAGCGAGACCATCAGCACCGGCGAGCCGACGACCATCCAGACGCGGTAACGGCCAAAGCGCGTGCGCGTGCGGTCCATGACCACGCCCAGGACCGGATCGACCAGGATGTCGAGGAGCCGCACCACCGCCCAGGCGCCGCCGATGGCCGTCAGGCTGAGGCCCAGATGGCTGGCGAAATAGGGGGGAAGATAGACCGCGACCGCCACGGCCAGAGCGCCCAGGGGGAAGCTCGCGGCGGAGAAGACCAGGGTCTGCGACAGCGGCAGGCGAGCCGGCGCCGCGGCGGGCGAGAGGGCGGTCAAGGGCGTGGCTCCCGGCGCGGCCCTCTTTAGGACAGGGGCCGTCTGCCGAGCAGATGACGCCCCTTCCGGAAGGTCAGCGCAAGGGCCAATGCGCCCGGGGGCGCCTCAGCCGGCCGGGCGATGGCGGATCAGGGCCTCCTGGGTCGCCGAGGCCACCAGGCGGCCCTGGCGGTCGAAGATCGAGCCCCGGTTGAAGCCGCGGCCGCCCGAGGCCGAGGGGCTGTCCTGCACATAGAGGTGCCAGTCGGAGAAGTCGCTGGGGCGGTGGAACCACAGGGCGTGGTCGAGGCTGGCCACCTGCAACTCGCCGTCCGGGACGGGGTGGGGCCGCAGGCTCGCATCCAGCAGGCTCATGTCCGAGCCATAGGCCAGGGCGCACTGGTTGACCGCCACATCGGTCCCCACCGATTGCCGGGCCTTGAACCAGACATCGTAGGACGGCTCCAGCGGCTCGGTTCGGCCGCGGCGCTGGGGATTGACGGGACGGACCTCCACCGGCCAGTCCCGGTCCCGCGGCGGAATCCCGTCGGCCTCGCGCAGCTGCTCCTCGTTCAGCAGGTCTTCCGGCGGCGTCACGACGGGCGCCTGGTCCTGGTGCTCGAAGCCATCCTCGGGGACCTGGAAGGAGGCGGCCAGGTTGAAGATCTGCTTGCCGTTCTGGATGGCGGTCACCCGGCGCACCGAAAACGAGCCGCCGTCCCGGGCCCGGTCCACCTGGAACAGGATCGGGATGAGCGGGTCGCCCGGGCGGATGAAATAGGCGTGCATGGAGTGGCAGAGGCGGCCCTCGATGGTGCGATAGGCCGCCGTCAGAGCCTGGGCCACCACCTGGCCCCCATAGATGCGGCGGCCTTCGCGGGCCGGCGTCAGGCCGCGATAGAGGTTGAGCTCGATCTGTTCGAGATCGAGGATCTCCACCAGTTCGTTCTGCGGGTCGCTCATTCGAATAGGGCCTCCGGCATGTCCTTCAGGCGGGGCAGGACCTTGTCCTTGCCCGAGGTGATGGCGTCGGCGGCGTCCACCGGCCAGTCGATGGCCAGGTCCGGATCGTTCCAGAGAATCCCGCCCTCGCAGTCGGGCGCATAGAGGCCATCGACCTTGTAGAAGAGCTCGGTGTCGTCGGTCAGGGTGCAATAGCCGTGGGCGAAGCCGCGGGGGACCAGCAGCTGTTCGCCTCCCTCGGCGGTCAGTTCGGCCCCGACCCACTGGCCGAAGGTGGCCGAGCCCGGCCGCACGTCGACGGCCACATCATAGATCGCCCCGCGCAGGGCCCGGATCAGCTTGGCCTGGGCGTGCGGCGCCGTCTGGAAATGCAGGCCCCGCACCGTGCCCTTTCTGGCGCTATAGGCCTGGTTGTCCTGCACGAAATCACAGGTCAGACCGGCCTCGCCAAGGGTCCTGCGGCTCCAGGTTTCGGCGAACCAACCGCGCGCATCGCCATGCCGCCTGGGCGTGATAAGCAGAACCTCGGAGAGGGCGAGCGGGGTGATGGTCGTCATGGATCTCTACGTGTCGGTGTTGGAGCGATCCCTCGCATGAACGAGCCTTCCGGCGAAGACAAGGCGCCCCCTGCGGTGAGCGTGGTCATCGTGGCCTATAACAGCGGCGCGACCCTGGGTCGCTGCGTGGCCGCCCTGGCCGCCCAGACCTTCGCCGACTTCGAACTTCTGATCGTCAACAACGACTCGCCGCAGCGGGAGGCAGATCCGGCGGCGGCGAACCTGCCCGGCGCCCGCGTCATTGAGGCCGGCGGCAATCTCGGCTTCGCCGCAGGCGTCAATCTGGGGGCGCGCGAAGCCCGGGGCCGCTGGCTCGTGCTGCTCAATCCCGACGCCTACCCCGATCCCGACTGGCTGGAAGAGCTGATGGCGGCCAGCCGGCGGCGCCCGCAGGTGCTGTCCTTCACCTCCCGCCAGCTGATGGCCCAGGATCGCCACGTGCTGGACGGCCTGGGGGATGTGATGTCGGCGCCGGCCATTCCCTATCGCGGGGGTTATCTGACCCCTGATCCCGGCGATACGCCGGAAGGCGAGGTCTTCTCCCCCTGCGGGGCGGCGATGATGGTCGACCGGACCCTGTTCCTCCGCCTTGGCGGCCTGGACGAGAGCTTCTTCTGCTACTGCGAGGACGTCGATTTCGGCTATCGGCTGCAGCTCGCGGGCGAACCCACCCTGCTGGTCCCGGACGCCGTGATCGCCCATGAGGGCTCGGCCTCGTCCGGCGGACCCAAGTCCGACTTCGCTGTCTTCCATGGCGTGCGCAACCGCTTCTGGGTGCTGATCAAGAACACGCCCGCCCTGCTGCTGCCGGTGGTCCTGCCCCTGCACCTGCTGGCCTTTGCGGTGGTCAGCCTGCGGCCTCAGAACCGCCCGCTGCTTTCGGTCACCTGGCGGGGCTTCACAGCCGCCCTGGCCGGGCTAGGCCCGGTCTGGACCAGCCGTCGCCGCACCCAGGCGCAGCGGCGGGCCTCAGCCCTGCAGATCGCCCGGGCCATGACCTGGAACCCGAAGGACCTGTCGGGCCGCCGGGCGGTCATTCGCCCGCTGCGGCCCAGTCGACGAGGCGCGCCATGAAGGCCCCGCCGCGCTCCATCTGAGAGACCTCCACAAATTCATCCGGCTGATGGGCCTGGTCGATGGAGCCCGGGCCGCAGATGACGGTGGAGAAGCCCGCCTCCTGGAACTGGCCGGCCTCGGCGGCGAAGGCCACAACCCGGGCTGGGCCATTGTCGCCGGCCAGCCGGCGGGCGAAGGCCTCGGCCGCCCCGTCGGTCTCCGGCGCCAGGGGCGGAGTGTGCGAGCGCTGGACCACCTCGACCCCGGCGTCGGGGAAGCGGGCCTTGAGCGCGGCGTCGGCGGCTTCGCAGGCGGCGAAGAAGGGGGCCAGCACCGCCTTGGGGTCGAGGCCCGGCGGGCTGCGCAGGTCGAACAGGAAGACGCATTCGCGGGCCAGGATGTTGACCGCCGTGCCGCCGTTCATCTGGCCGACGGTGAGGGTCGCGTGCTTGGGCGTGAAGGGCGAGGCGGGGTCCGCATCACGCTCCAGCTGTTCGGCCAGGTCAGCCAGCATCCCCATCAGGCGGATGGCGACCATATTGGCCGAGGCGCCCAGCTGGGTCTGGCTGGAATGGGCCTCGTGGCCGCGCACGGTCACCCGGAAGGTGTTGATCCCCTTATGGCCGCTGACCGCCTCCATATTGGTGGGCTCGCCGACCACCACCAGGGCGGGCCTGGGCAGTTCACTGGCGATGATGCGGATCATGTCCGGGGCCCCGATACAGCCCACCTCCTCGTCATAGGAGAAGGCCAGGTGGACCGGCTTCTTCGGCTGGGCGGCGAGGATGTCGGGGACCGCCGCCAGGGACAGGGCCAGGAACCCCTTCATGTCGCAGGTCCCGCGGCCATAGAGCCGGCCGTCCCGCGGCGTCACCTGGAAGGGGTCCGAGGTCCAGGGCTGACCGTCCACCGGCACCACGTCGGTGTGGCCCGACAGCACCACCCCGCCGGGAATGTCCGGGCCGACGGTGGCGATCAGGTTGGACTTGGTTCCCTCGGCGTTGGGAACCCGGCGGTGGCCCACCCCATGGCCGTCGAGATAGGCCTCAACCCATTCGATCAGGGCCAGGTTGGACAGCCGCGAGGTGGTGTCGAAGGCCACCAGGCGGTCGAGGATCTCGAGCGCCCGGGGGGTGAGGGTCTGGGGCGTAAGGGTCTGGGAGGTTGACATGGGCCAAGCCTAGACCTCTGCGTCGCCCCGCTCCAGCCATCGCTGCGCCACGACGCCACAGGACCGCCCGCGGGCCAAAAGCGCCCAGCATTCGCCCAGGGACCGCGTCGCGGCTCCCGGTGGGCGCCCACATCCTGGCCGGGTTCTTTCATCCGGCGTTAAGTGGCGAACGGCATGATTAATTCTCGTCTTGAGGGAGGCCGCGCCCAAGGGGCGCCGGTTCAGTATCCATGAGTGGCCAGTCGGGCCGATCAGCGCGTTGGGTCGATGTGGCGCGCTTCCGCAAGCGGGACGTGCGCATCATCCTGCCGCTCACCGTGGTGGCCGCGGCCGGCAGTCTCGTCTGGGTGGGCCCGGTCTTCCTCGGCGCCTGGCTGGGCGTAAACATCGCCCTGCAGCTCATCAACCAGGCGCTCTGCCGACGTATCCTGGCCCATGACGCCCCCGGTCCGGCGGACGAGTGGGGGCTGGCCGGCTTCACCTTCGTCGAGACCCTGGGCTATGGCGCCCTGCCCTTCGCCCTGCTGATGACCGGCCAGCAGAACGCCACCGTCGCGGCCATGGCCATGATCGGCGCCGTGGCCCTGAGCGGCGCCTCCGAGCTGCCGGCCTCGCGCAAGATCGCCGCCGCCGCCCTGGCGGGCATCGCCGCGATGACCGCCGCGGGGCTCCTGGTCAGTCCGCACCACGGGGCGCAGATGTCGCTGACGGTGGCCTTCATCGCGGTCGCGGCCATGTTCGGCTATGTGCTTGAGGCGGCCCTGCATCGGGAGGCGATCGAGGGTCGCCTGGCGGACGCCCTGGCCCAGGCCAAGGCCCAGGAGCAGGCCGCCGCGGCGGCCAACGCCGCCAAGAGCACCTTCCTGGCCACCATGAGCCACGAGATTCGCACGCCCCTGAACGGCGTCCTCGGCATGGCCCAGGTGATGGCCCGCGACGAGCTGAGCCTGGTCCAGCGCGAACGTCTGGACGTGATCCGCCAGTCCGGCGAGGCCCTGACCGCCCTGCTGAACAACGTCCTGGACCTCTCCAAGATCGAGGCGGGCCAGATGGAGGTCGAGGCCATCGCCTTCGACCTGGCCGCCCTGGTGGGCTCGGCCCGGTCGGCCTTTGCGACCCTGGCGGCCGACAAGGGGCTGGAGCTCAAGCTCGACATCGCCCCGTCCGCCTGCGGCGTCTTCGAGGGCGATCCCACCCGGCTGCGGCAGGTGATCTACAATCTCGTCGCCAACGCCGTGAAGTTCACCGACCAGGGCGGGGTCACCCTGGGCGCCGAGGCCGGCCCGGAGGGCGTGCGGATCTGGGTGGCCGACACCGGGCCGGGCCTGGACGAGGCCCAGCAGAGCCGCCTGTTCGCCCGCTTCGCCCAGCTGGACGCCTCCACCACCCGTCGGCACGGGGGCACGGGCCTGGGCCTGGCCATCTCGCAGGAGCTCTGCGCCCTGATGGGCGGAACCCTGGGCGTGGTCAGCACCCCCGGCGCGGGCTCGGTCTTCACCCTGGTCCTGCCGCTGCCGCGGCTGGCGGAGGCCGAACCACAAGCCTGCCTTCAGCCGGCCGAGCCCGACAGCGGCGCCCTGGGCCAGCTTCGCGTCCTGGCGGCCGAGGACAACAGCGTCAACCAGGTGGTGCTGCGCGCCCTGCTGGCGCCCTTAGGGATCGAGCCGGTCATGGTGGGCGACGGCGCCGCGGCCCTGGCGGCCTGGGAGACCGGCGACTGGGACCTGGTGCTGATGGATGTGCGGATGCCGGTGATGGACGGCCTGACCGCCACCCGCGAGATCCGCGCCCGGGAACAGGCCCAGAGCCGGCGACGCACGCCGATCATCGGCCTCTCGGCCGACGCCATGGCCCATCAGGTGGACGAACTTCTGGCCGCCGGCATGGACCACCATGTCAGCAAGCCCATCGACGTCAGCCGCCTCTACGGGGTCCTCGAAGCCGCCCTCTGAGCGGCCTCAGCCCCGCTGGACGCGGCCCGGACCCGGCAGGACGTCGATCAGTTCGATGCGGAAGATCAGCACGCTGTTGGGCGGGATCGGACCCTGGCCGGATTCGCCATAGCCCATCTCCGGCGGCACGGTGATGATCCATTCGTCGCCGGGCCGCATCAGGGGCAGCACTTCGAGCCAGGCCGGGATCAGCCCCGACAGGGGCATGGCCGCCGGCACGCCGCGCTCATAGGAGGAGTCGAACACCTCGCCGTCGGCCAGCTTGCCCTCGTAATGGACCTTGACCTCGTCGGCCTCGGTCGGCTTCAGGCCCTCCGGCGGGCCGGAGCGGACGATCTCGTACTGGACGCCGGAGGGCAGGGTCTTAACCCCCTCACGCTCGGCGTTCTCCTCCATATAGGCCGCAGCCTCCGAGGCGGCTTCGCCCCCCTGGGGGGAGCAGGCGACCAGGGCGAGCGCCGCGGCCAGGGCGAACAGAGGGGCGAGCATCAATTCTATCCTTGGCTGATGAAGGGTCAGACGGCGCGGGGCGGATAGCCCCGCTCACGCAGGGCGTCCATGATTTCCTGGGTGTGCTGGGCGTCGCGGGTCTCGATCATGATGTCGAACTCCGCCCCCTTGGCCGGCACGTCCAGGGCCAGGCGATTGTGCGCCACCTCGACAATATTGGCGCCCATCTGGCCGATGACCGCCGAGACATTGCCCAGCAGGCCCGGCCGGTCGTCGCCGATGATCCGCAGGGACACCAGGCGCTGTTCGCGCACCAGCTCGCGGGTCAGGACCGAGGCCAGCAGTCGGGTGTCGATATTGCCGCCGGTGATGATCAGGCCGGCCTTCTTGCCCCGGAACCGCTCGGGATAGGCCAGCAGGCCGGCCAGGGCCGCAGCGCCGGCGCCCTCGGCGACGGTCTTTTCCACATTGCAGTAGAGGGCCACGGCGCGCTCGAAGAAGGGCTCCTCCACCAGCAGGACCTCGTCGATCAGCGGCCGGGCCACCCCGTAGCTGACGTCGCCCACCTGCTTGACGGCGATGCCCTCGGCGATGGTCGCCCCGCCCGTGCCGCTGGCCCCGTTCACGCCGCGCATGCGGGCGGTGAAGGACGGGTACATGGCCGGCTCCAGCCCCACCACCTTGATCTCCGGCCGCAGATGCTTGGCCGCCGTGGCGCAGCCGGCGATCAGGCCGCCGCCGCCGATGGGGATGGGCAGGACGTCCAGGTCCGGCACGTCCTCGAGCATCTCCAGCGCCACCGTGCCCTGGCCGGCCATGACGTCCAGGTCGTTGAACGGGTGGACGAAGACCAGGTCGCGGTCTTCGCAGATCTGCTTGGCCCGGCCCGAGGCCTCGTCATAGCCCTCGCCGTCCAGCACCACCTCGGCCCCGAAGGCGCGGGTCTGCTGCACCTTCACGAAGGGGGTGGACCTCGGCATGACGATGGTCACCGGAATGCCCAGGCGCGCGGCGTGATAGGCCAGGCCCTGGCTGTGATTGCCGGCGGAAGCCGCGATGACGCCGCGCTTCTTCTCGGCGTCAGTCAGTTGCAAGAGCTTGTTGAGCGCCCCGCGCTCCTTGTAGGCGGCGGTGAACTGCAGGTTCTCGAACTTCACCCAGACCTCGGCGCCGGTAATTTCCGACAGGGTCCGCGACAGGCGGCACGGCGTGCGCTCGATGTGCCCGTTCAGCCGTTCGGCTGCGGCGCGGATGTCGTCGATGGAAAGCGTCATGAAGGTCGGTGGTCCGGGGAGGCCGCCCAGCTGTGCGGGCGGAAGGCCGGCAACCTATCGGGCGCGGGCGCCCTTCGCAATGTCGGGCCGGCCTCAGGCCGAGCGCAGGCCCCGCAGGCGGTCGACCCGGCGCATGGCCTTGCCCGGCAGCTCCGAGGCCGCGCCCAGCGGCAGGGCTTCGGCCGCCCGCCTCAGGCTGTAGGCGGCCTGGCGCAGCAGGGTGGCCGGCGACAGCACGCCGACGAAGCCGTGGCCGACCCGGACCTCGGCATTGGCCAGCTCGCGCTTGAAGCGGTAGTCGCCGGCGCCCAGGTCCAGGCGGCTATAGGGGGTCGTGTCCATCCAGCGCAGGATGTCCTGGAACAGCAGCAGGCCCGGCGAGGCGCGCTCGAACGCCGGATTGTGGGCGATCAGCCAGCCATGGATGGTGCGGCCGCTGCGCAGGTGCAGATGGGCGGCCGCCAGGGCGCCGCCGATGTGCAGGGTGAACAGCGTGGCGCCGAAATCGGGATCGCGGCTTTCGAACAGGTCGGCGAGCAGCCGCCGCGTCCAGCCCGGCTGGAAGATGTCGAACTGGCCGGTGGCGCGCAGCTGCGCCCGCTTCCAGGCGATCAGCTGGTCATAGTCGGCGGACGACCGGTTGAAGGCGGTGAAGACCACCTCCCCCTGCTCGCGCTGGGCCTTGCGGCGCTTCTTGTCGCAATCCTTGAGCAGGCCCACGCCCGCGGCCCGGCGCTCGGCGGCGTAGGTCTCGTAGCCTTCGCCGATCTCGATCACATGGGAGACCGACTCGCCGTGGGAGAAGCCCTGGAAGGGGCCGCTCCCGTCCAGCATGTGGCAGAAGTCCAGCCGCTGGACCCGCAGGGCCGAGACGATGGCCCGGGCGTCGATCTCCACGCCCGGCGCGGCCACCAGGCCCTGATAGTCGCAGAAGGGGGCGCCCGCCGGCAGGGCCGTGGCGCCGCCCACATGGGCGGCCATGAAGCCGAGATCCTGGGCGCCGTCGGTGACCACCGCCACCCACACGCCGCGGGCCCCGCCGCCGGTGCGCGCCTGGGCCCGCTCCACCGCCCGCGCCCAGTGGGGCGAGAGGAAGGGGCTGTCATAGGCGCTGTCGGCCTGCTGACCCTGCAGCTCGCTCCAGCGCTGCACGCGGCCAGGCGTCAGGTCCTGGGGTCGGACGACCTCGATGTGCAGGGCGGACATGGACGGCGGTACTCGACAGGGTTGCAGTCAAGCCACCCTAGGCCGCCAAGGGTTTCCGCCGGGTTGCCGAAAGTCCCCGCTTCAGGCTGCGCCGCGGTTTTCCCAGTCGACGTCGAATTCCGACACCAGATGCCCGGGCGCCACCTCGGTCAGGCGCGGCGTATAGATGGGCGCGAGCGGATCAAGGCTGACCCGCGAGGGCAGGAAGCGCAGGGCCGCGGCCGGGTCCATCGGGCTCGGCGGCTCGCCGGTCAGCTTCAGCCGCTGACGATTGCGCTCCCGCTCGGGGTCCGGGATCGGCGCGGCCGACAGCAGGGCGCGGGTATAGGGGTGCTGCGGGTCGGCATAGAGCCGGTCGCGGTCGGCCATCTCCATCACCCGGCCGAGGAACAGCACCATCACCCGGTGGCTGATCTCGCGGACCACCGCCAGGTCGTGGCTGATGAAGATCATGGCCAGGCCCATCTCCTTCTGCAG
>Ga0114898_1001591_pt1 | contig 12945 bp, 10 predicted proteins | sample Malvired_Geostar_FD_83496 | JGI IMG/M metagenome (GOLD analysis project Ga0114898, IMG submission 83496) | Marine viral communities from the Global Malaspina Expedition - Malaspina viral metaG DeepMed_Geostar | ecosystem: Environmental > Aquatic > Marine > Oceanic | place: Mediterranean Sea... | reverse complement strand
CCTTCGCCCCGGCCCGCCGCCCTCGGGCTCTGCGCCCAGCTGACTGCGCGCCAGCATGGCGCCGAAGCTGCCCGGCACGGTCTGGAGCGCGACCTTGCCGATGATCTCCCGCGGCGCCATGTCCGGGGTCAGGATTCCGAACATCCACAGGATGACGCCCGCCGCGATCGCGGCCACCAGCATGACGACCAGGGCGTCGGCCATGTCGTCGCGCAGATGCGCCGTCGGCCGCATGCCGCCGAAGCGCGACAGGCCCACCAGGACCGGGAAGGTCAGGACCAGCAGAAGGGCGAGGCGGAGCGGGTCCATGTAGAAGCCCAGCCACCACATCTCCATGGTCATCATCATGGGCAGCGAGAAGATCAGCGCGCCGGCGAAGGCCCGCCCCAGTCCCTTCAAGAAGGCCGCATCCGCCCGAAAGGCGCTCAGCACCCGAATTCTCCCTCCGTTGCGCCTGTGGCCTTCAGGAGTGTTTGGCGGGCCCGCCGGGTTCCCGCGGGCGACGCCCTTGCATCCGTAGTAGGCTGGTGGCGGACAGACGGACAAGATGCGGCCCGCCAGGCGGCGCCAAGCTTGACTCCCGCCTCCTCTGCATCCGCGATGCAGGGGAGCCAATCTGCGAGCATGGATATGTCCGGCGGCCTGGACGCGATCGACACCAAGATTCTGGAGATCCTGCAGAGGGACGCCTCCCTGTCGACGGCGGACCTGGCCGAGCAGGTCGGCCTGTCCCAGTCTCCCTGCTGGCGGCGCATCCAGCGCCTGCGGGAAGAGGGCTATATCAAGGGGACGGTGGCCCTCGTGGATCGCCAGCGGCTCGGCTTCGCCATCCAGATCTTCGCCCAGCTCAAGATGATCCCCTTGAGCGATGAGGACCAGGCCAGCTTCCATCGCGCCGTCGAGGCCATCCCGGAGATCACCGAGTGCTACGCCGTGTTCGGCGAGATGAACGCCATGCTGAAGGTCCTGGCGCCGGACCTGAACTGGTATCAGGACTTCGTCGTCTCAACGATCCTGAAGCTGCCCGGCGTCGCGGACATCCGCTCCATCGTCACCCTGGCGGCGTCCAAGCACACGACCGCCGTGCCCCTGCAGGTCCGTCCTCTGCGCTGAACCTCGCCCCCGCCCCTCGGATTTTCAGATCGCGCCCGCCGCCGCCAGCAGGTCGGCCCTTTCCTGAGGCGTGTTGGCGCCCCGAAGGCGCATCAGAGCCCCGGGCGGCGTAGGCAGGACCGCCAGGCCCGCCCGCTCGACGAACCGGCGCAGGGGCCAGCCGTCGGCCGCCTCGGGCGGGGCCGCGTCAAGGGCCAGGACCATGGGCGCCGGCAGCCCCTCGAAGGTCGCCCCCGGGGCCGGGGCGGCCAGCAGAGGCGCGAGATCCTCAGCCCGCAGGGTGGGCGCATCCACCGCCAGCACAAGGGCGCGGGCGGCGCCGCGCAGACGGGCCTCCGCCAGTCCCGCCCGCAGCCCGCCGACGGGTCCCGCCTCAGGCGTCGGATCGCCGACAAACCCAAAGCCATAGTCGCGCCCCACGCTCAGCACCGCGCCTGCGCCCACAGCCCAGCCGAGGTCGGCCACCCGTTCGATCGCGCGGCGACCGCCCCAGTCAACCAGGGCCTTGTCGCGCCCCATGCGCACAGACTGGCCGCCGGTGAGAATGAGGGCGATGAGCGTCATGGGGCCATCTTGCGCTGAACCCTTGGCCACACAAGGGCGCAGCCTTCCCCATAACACCGGTTTGAGATTGACTCTCACAATTAGAAAGGGCAGTTGCGAGCCATTCTTATTAGGGTGGGCGATATGTCTCGCATGGCTTGGACGATTGGCGCTTTGGCTCTTGGCCTCGGAGGCGGCGTCGCCTGGGCCGATGAAGCGACCGAGATTCGCGAGGTGGTGGTCACCGGCGAAAAGATCGAACGCAGCCTGCAGGACACCGTCACCAGCGTGGCCGTGGTCGATGCGCGCAAGATCGAAGAGGAGGCCATCCAGAGCTTCTTCGATATCGTCGACCGAACGGCCAATGTCTCCTCCACCTATGGGGGTTCGGGCTTCACCATTCGCGGCGTCAACAACATCAACGTCTCGGGCGGCGGCAGCGGCGGCCTGGCCACCGTCTATGTGGACGGCGCCGCCATTCCCGAACGCGCGCTCAACAACGGCCCGCTGGACATGTGGGATGTCGCCCAGGTGGAAATCCTACGCGGTCCGCAGTCGACCCTGCAGGGCCGCAACGCCCTGGCCGGCGCGGTGGTGATCCGCACGGTCGAGCCCACCTGGACCTGGGGCGGCCGCGCGCGGGCCATGGTCTCCGACGCCGGCGAGCGCAGCCTGGCCTTCGCCGGCGGCGGGCCGATCATCCAAGACCAACTGGCCTTCCGCCTGGCTGTCGAGGATCGCAAGGCCGACGGCTTTGTCTACAACACCACCCGCGAGCAGAATGAGGACCCGACGGACGCCACGACGATCCGCGGCAAGCTGCTGCTGACGCCCCGCGCCCTGCCCGACCTCACCGCGCGGCTGGTCTGGAGCCATGACGAGCGTCAGGGCGGCTATGTCTACAGCTATGCCCGCACCGACGTCGCCGACCCCTTCGAGAACCGGATCACCGGCGGCGACTTCCCCAATGACAGCGACAGCACCGCCGACATCCTCACCCTCGAGGCGGACTACCGGCTGTCGGATCGCTTTGATCTGACCAGCGTCACCGCCTGGAGCCGGGTCGACAATCTCAGCCGCTATGATGGCGACTACGGCCCCGTCGCCGACGCCTTCGGGATCATCGACGAGGAGGACGAGGTGTTTTCGCAGGAGGTGCGCCTGGCCTATTCCGGCGAGCGCCTCAGCGGTCTGGTCGGCGCCTATTATGCGCGGCGCATCCGGGACTATGTGAGCGAGGCCCGCAGCAATGTGCCCACGCCGGCCTCCACCCTGCAAGGGGTGCTGATGGGGGCGCCCTTCGGCCTGGACGCCGCCACGGCGGGCATGGTCGCCAACCTCTACGTGTCCCGGCTGCCGGCGATCCCGGTGGACTATTTCGGCGCCTCGCCCGAGGACATCCGCACGGCGGCCGTGTTCGGCGACGGCCGTTTCCAGATCACCCCGCAGCTCTCGATCCTGGCCGGCTTCCGCTATGACCGCGAGGAGAACATCCAGTCCTCGAACCAGGTCGCCACCTTCGCCGGGACCTATCCCGATCCTGCGGCCTTCGGGTCGCTGGCGCCGGTGATCGGCGGGCTGAACCAGGTGGTCGGCATGTTCGTGGCCCAGGCTGGCGGCTCGGCCCCCGCCACCAGCCGAGACTTCGAGGCCTTCCTACCCAAGCTCGGCGCCCGCTACGACCTGACCGAGGACGCCTCGGTCTCGTTCGTCGCGCAAAGGGGCTACCGGTCCGGCGGCTCGACCGTGAACGTGGCCCGCTCCAGCGTGGTCCCCTACGACCCCGAATTCACCTGGAACTACGAACTGGCCCTGCGCACGAGCTGGCTGAACGAGGCCCTGACCCTCAACGCCAACGCCTACTATGTCGACTGGACGGACCAGCAGGTGATGGTCAGCCTGGGCGCGAATATCTACGACACCCAGACCGAGAACGCCGGCGCCTCGCATCTCTACGGCTTCGAGATCGAGGGCGCCTGGCGCCCCGCCGCCGCCTACGACCTCTATGCCTCGGTGGGCCACACCAAGACCGAGTTTGAGGACTTTGAGGTCACCGTCGGCTCGACCCATGTCGATCTCGCCGGATCGGAATTCGCCTTTGCGCCCCACTGGACCTGGGCGGTCGGCGGCAACTATCGCTGGGACAGCGGCCTCTTCCTGAACCTGAACGCCAGCTATCGCAGCGACGCCTTCAGCAATACCGGCGTCACCCAGAGCAACTTCGCCATCGACGCCCGCACCCTGGTCAATGGCCGCTTCGGCTATGACGCCGGCGACTGGCGGATCTCGGTCTATGGCCGGAACCTGCTGGACGAGCAGTATGTCCAGTACGAGCAGGCCGATCTGAACCGCGCCATCTTCGGCGACCCGCGGGTGATCGGGGCGGCCCTCGAGATCGAGTGGTGACCCCCGCCGCTGAAGTCTTCGCCGCCGCGGCGCTCACGGCGCTCGGCGCAGCCGCCGCCCTGATCCTGCGCCGGGCCTGGCGGCGCCGTGACGGCGCCCGACCGTGGCTGATGCTGGCCGGATGGGGCGCCCTGGCCGCCGCCGTGCTGGGCGCAGCGCCGGTTCTCGGCCCGGCGAGGGGTCCCTTCATGGCCTCGGCCCTGGTGTCCTTCGGCGCCCTGGCCGTCGTGGCCGCCAGCCTCCAGAAGCGCACCAGCCGCAGTCGTCCGCCGCGAGAGGTCGCGCTGGAGCCCTCCGAACGACCGTCCAAGGCCTGGCGCGGCTGGCTGAGGGTGCTGCTGGCCGGTCCCCTGGGCGGCGTCGCCGCCATGGGGGTGGGCCTGGCCTGGGCCGTGTGGGTCCCCGGCCCGCCCCAGACCCGCATCGTTCTGGGCGGCCTGCTGGTGCCCGTCCTCTGGGCCGCCGGCATGGCCTGGACCCTGTCGGACGACAAGATCCTGCGGGCCACCGCAGTGCTGTCGGGCGTCACCCTGGCGACCTTCACCGCCGCCGTTCTGAAGGGCTTCGCATGAGCAAGGCCGGCAAGCCGATCTGGCCGAAGATTCCGCCCGGCTTCGTCCGCGCGGTGCTGGCGGGCCATTCGGCCCTGGGCCTGGCCTTCGCCGCCCTGATCTATCTGGTCTGCTTTTCCGGCACGGTGGCGGTCTTCGCCGAAGAATTCCACCGCTGGGAGCAACCGGCCGCCCCGCGGATGGACGCCATTTCGCCCGCCGCCCTGCAGACGGCGGTGGAGGGCGCCCTCGCCCGATACGGCAAGGCCGAGCACATCTTCATCGACCTGCCCACCGAGGGGGCGCCCCGGGTTTCGCTCTATCTGGACCGGGAGGCCGGCGACCTTGAGCTGTTCGCCGATGCGCAAGGGCGTCTGACCGATCCGGCGCCGACGCCCTGGACCGACTTCATGACCACCCTGCACATCTATCTGCACCTGCCGCGGAGCTGGGGAATCTTCGTGGTCGGCCTGACCGGCGTGGCCCTTCTGTCCTCGCTGATCTCGGGGATATTCTCCCATCCGCGGGTGTTCCGCGACGCCTTCCATCTGCGCTGGGGCGGCTCCAAGCGCCTGCAGGAGGCCGATCTGCACAACCGGATCAGCATCTGGGCCCTGCCCTTTCATGTGACCATCGCCCTCACAGGCGCCCTGCTCGGCCTGACCACCATCATCGCCGGCGTCCTGGCCCTCGCCCTGTTCCAGGGGGATGTCGGGCGGGCCTATGACCTCTTCCTTCCTCCGGCGCCGCAGGATGATCCGCGCCCAGCCCCCCTCCCCCGGGTGGACGCCGCCCTGGCCCAGGTGGTCCGCATGAGCCCCGAGGCCGTCCCCACCTATGTCGGCCTGGAGCACCCCGGCGAGCGCGGCCAGAGCGTGCAGGTGCTGGCCGGAGCGCCGGGCCGTCTCTCCGCGGGCGAGAACTATGTGTTCGACGGAACAGGCCGGCCGCTGACCGAGGGCCCGATGGGGGGCGAAACCCTGGGCGCCCAGATCATCCAGGCCATCGGCCAGCTGCATTTCGGCTGGTTCGGCGGATGGCCGATCAAGCTCGTCTATGCCGTGCTGGGCGCCGGCCTGACCGTGGTCACCACCAGCGGCGTGGCCATCTGGCTCGCCCGTCGGCGCGACAAGGGCCGGCCTGCGCCCATGTGGGAAAGGGTCTGGATCGCCACGGTCTGGAGCCAGCCCCTGGCCTTCGGGGCCTCCGCCGCCCTCGCCTTCGTCCCCGCAGTTCCGCCCCTGGCGAGCTGGGCCGTCGTCACGCTGCTGGCCCTGGGCTCAGCCTTTGTCTGGACTGCGCCCTCCGCCATATCGCGCCGCTTGCGGCTGGCCTCGGCCCTGGGCCTGGGCCTCGCCGTGATCGCGCACATGGCCGTCTGGCGCGGCGCGGCGACGGACCCCGTGGCCTGGATCACCAACGCCGTGGCCATGCTGCTGGCCGCAGGCCTCATCCTTTCGGTCTGGCCGCGCGCGGCCCGCCCGCTCGGCGCGCCGGCCCCCGCGCCGGCCGAGTAGCCCGCGACCGGCTGACCAGTCCGTGCTGGGCTTGGCCCACGGCGCCTTGGCGACGGCCCGGTTTCCGGCGGAGAACGCGCCGCGATCTTCGACGCGACCGACCCGATGCTTGATGCCCCCACGCTCTGGGCCTATTGGCGGGCCATCCAGCAGAACGGGCAAGCCCGCCAAGGTCCTCGTCGAACGACACCGCGGACTTTGAGGAACGGCGCGAACTCATGCGAAAGGCCGCGAACTGACCCCATGAGCCAGCCCCTCTTCTTCAACCTGCAGGCCACCCACAATCCCAACCGCTGGTACCTGCCGCTCAGCCCGGCGGTGTGCGTCGGTCCGCCCGGCAACCTGTTCATGTTCGGCGGCGTCGGCATGGGCGCGGCCATCGCGGCCCTGGAGCGCACCTGTGAGCGCCCCGCGGTCTGGGCGACGGCCCAGTACCTCTCCTATGCCCGGCCCCCCAGCATCGTCGACCTGGACGTGCGGGTGCCGGCCTCGGGCAAGTACAACAGCCAGGCCCGGATCATCGGCCATGTGGGGGACAAGGAGATCTTCACGGTCAACGCCGCCCTCGGCGCCCGGGAGAGCGAGCATTCGGCCCAGTGGCTGGAGGCGCCCAAGGCGCCGCCGCCGGCGGACTGCATCCCCGCCGACCACTGGCGCGGCGGCGGCGATGATCTGCACAGCCGCATCGAGGTCCGCGTGGCCCAGGGGCGTTATGGCGGCGCCACCGCCGGCGCCCCGGGCAAGGACGGCCGGCTGCTGCTGTGGATCCGGTCGCGGGAGGGGCTGGCGATCGATTCCAGCTTCCTGGCCATCATCGCCGACTTCATCCCCGGGGCCCTCGGCAACGCCCTGGACCTCAACGCCGGCGGCAACAGCCTGGACAACACCATCCGCTATCGCCGGATCGTGCCCACCGACTGGGTGCTGGCCGACATCCGTGTCCATGGTGTCCACGGCGGCTTCGCCCACGGCGCCATGTACCTGTTCGCCCAGGACGGCGAGTTGATGGCCACGGCCAGCCAGTCGATGATCCTGCGGGTCTTCGAGGGCGCCCGCGACTAGGGCTTGGGGGCGGCGCTTGCCAGGGGCTCTGTCAGGTCGAAGGCGACCCGGAACAGGCGGTTCGGGCGGGCGAGTTCATAGGTGAAGGTCGTCTCCGTCAGGCCCAAAGCCCAGACATTGGCGTTGGAGACGCTGCGGCCGGTGCGGGTGAACAGGGCGACGGAATAGGCGTCCGCCGGAAAGGCCTGCCGTTCGGCCGAGCCGTCAGTGAGACTATCGCCGCCATACTGCGACAGCTCGTCCTCGGTCCCGTCAGCGTGGCGGTGGTCGTGCTTGAGCCGCAGCCGGTCCTCAGCCAACCGGGTGATCACCCAGGTGCGCGAGCGATCCTCGCCCACCCCGAAGGGGATGCGGATCTCGTCGGCCGAACAGCCCGCCACATGCATCACGAGTTCGGCCTCGCGGAAGGCCGCATCAGTCTCATCGCCCTCGACCACCTGGCCCGCAAAAGTCTGGCCACAGAGGGCGCCCAGGCGCTGGAAGAAGGCCGCCGCGGCGGTGTCGGCCGCCGCCACGGGGGCGCCGATCAGGGCCAGCGCGAGGCCGGCGATCCAGGCGCGATGTTTCATGGCTGACCTTCCATAGGGCCGCCGGCCCGGGACTCCGCGTCGCCGCGCCTCGGCGTGACACGGGTTTAGACCGGATCGCGGCGCCACGGAACCTTCACGGAGAGCCATTATGGAGGCCGGCGACATCGCCGCCGGAGTTCTCGCGCGTGGCCTATGATACGCATGAGAGCCGCGCGCAGTGGGAGGCGGTCCGTGAGGTCGTGCGGCGGTTCGCCCGGCGGCGGCTTGGGCGCGCCGACCTGGCCGACGACATCGCCCAGGAAACCCTGCTGCGGATGGTCGACTATGGCCGCGCCAACACCATCGACAATGTCTACGCCCTGGCCCTGGCGATCGCCGGCAACCTGGTCAGCGAACATCTGCGCCGGGAGCGCCGACGGGGCGAGGACGAATTGACCGAGGATCTCGCCAGCGCCCAGCCCTGGCCCGATCAGGTGGTCGAGGGACGTCAGGCCGTTCGCGCCCTGGCGGCGGCCCTGGAGCGGATGCCGCCCCTGCGCCGCGAGATCATCATCCGTCGGCGGGTCCGCCAGCAGAGCTGCGCGGCCATCGCTCGGGAAATGGGGCTCAGCCCCAAGGCGGTGGAGAAACATGTCACCCGCGGCATGATCGACCTCAACAAGGCGTTCAAAGCGCGCCGCCGGGACGGGAGCCGGCTGTCTTGACCTCCACCACCCCCAGCATCCTCGAAGAGGCTGCCGCCTGGGTCGAATGGTCCAGCCGCGTCGGCGCCGTCGACCCCCGCGCCCTGGCCGATTTCGAAGCCTGGATGGCGCGCAGCCCCGCCCATCGCCAGGCCTATGCCGACCTCGCCGCCCTGTGGCGGTCCGACGCCCTGGTCGAGGCGGTCGCCGAGGTGGCGGCCCGTCCCCGTCGCCGCTGGCGGGGCCTGGCGCGGATGGGGGCGCCGGCCGGCCTGGCCCTGGCGTCTGCGCTCGTGGCGGCCGTCTTCGCGCCAATCCTTCAGTTCCAGACCTTCGAGACCGGACGGGGCGAGGTCCGGCAGGTCCATCTGGCCGACGGCTCGACCGCCCACCTCAGCGGCGCGGCCCGCATCCAGGTGCGCCAGGGCCTGCTGGGCCGCAGCGTCACCCTGGACCGGGGCGAAGCCTATTTCGACGTGCGCAAGGATGGCCGCCCGTTCCAGGTCGAGACTCCCGAAGCGCGGGTCCAGGTCCTGGGCACGGCCTTCAATGTCGATCGGCTGGCCTCCGGCCGGGTGGAGGTGGCGGTCTATCGGGGCGCGGTAAGCTTCCGCGCCCGGGGCGGTCCCTCCGAAGAGCTGGGCCGCGGCGAGCGCGCCAGCGTCGAACACGGGCTGCTGCTGGTCGATGCGCCCTTCGACCCCGTGGGCGGCCCGGACTGGATGGGGGGCTGGTTCGACGCCGCGGACTCGTCCCTGGCCGAACTGGTCGAGAAACTCGATCGATTCTCCGACCGGCCAATCACACTGGCCCATCCCGACCTGGGCGCGCGGCGGATCACCGGCCGCTTCCAGATCTCCGCGCCGGACAAGGTGATGAGCGTCATGGCCGAGGCCTATGGAGTCCAGATTTCCGAGGCGGACGGACGAATAGTCATCTCCGACGCGGAACCGCAATAAATCCGTCAAGGATACTTCACAATAAAAAGTGTCGGGTGTGGCGCTCGCCGGACATCTCTCTCATGGACGGCCCCACGCGGCCGCCTATTGGGGGATATCCGATCATGAAACTTGAACTCGCCCGCCACGCCTCGGCCTTCGTCCTGGCGGCGGCCGCCATCGTCGCCACGCCGGCCATCGCCAGCGCCGCCGAGAGCGCACAGGTGACCTTCGCGATCCCGGCCAAGACCATGGTCGAGGCGCTCAACGACTTTTCCCGCGCCACCGGCCTGCAGGTCGCCGCCCGGCCCGAGGACCTGCGCGGACGCCGCAGCCAGCCGGTGAACGGCCGCTTCACCCCTGAACAGGCCCTGAGCCGCATGACCGCCGGCGCCGGCGTCAACGCCCGCATCTCCGGCGGCGCGGTGCTCGTCCAGCCGGGCGAGGCGCCCGCCGCCGCCCCGGCCCGCCCGGCGGCCGCCCTCACGCCCATCGCCACCGCCCCGACGGCGAGCCGGACGTCCGAGGCCACCACCGTCGCCGACCTGGTGGTGGTTGGGTTTCGCGGCAGTCTCATTGAGGCCCGGGACATCAAGCGCATGGCGGTCGGCGCCCAGGACTCCATCGTCGCCGACGACATCGCCGCCTTTCCGGACCTGAACCTGGCCGAGGCCCTGCAACGGGTGCCCGGCGTGGCCATCACCCGCGACGCCGGCGAGGGCCGCCAGATCGCCCTGCGCGGCCTGGGTCCCGACTTCACCCGCACGCAGCTGAACGGCATGGAGGTGCTCGGCAACACCTCTTCGGGGTTCGACAATCGCGGCTCGGTCAGCCGCACCCGGAGTTTCGACTACAGCCTGTTCGCCTCCGAACTGTTCAACCGGGTGACGGTCGAGAAGTCCTACGCCGCCGAGCAGGATGAAGGCGGCATCGGCGGAACGGTCGGCCTGACCACCGCCCGCCCCTTTGACTATGAAGGCTTCCGCGGCGTGCTGGGCGCCAAGGCCCAGAAGAACTCCAACACCGAGGACGTCACCCCGCGCCTCGTCGGCCTGATCTCCAATCGCTGGGATTCGCCGGCGGGCGAGTTCGGCGCCCTCTTCTCGGTCGCCTATTCCGAGAACGACGTGAACGAATACGGCTATCGCAGCTGGAACTGGACCAAGATCAACGTCAACGCCGCCAATATCGGCCCCGGGGTCTCGGCTGCGGACGCCGCGCGCCTGACGAGCGCCACCGGCATGAACCGCCTGTCCGCGCCCCAGGCGCCGAGCTACTCCACCTGGTTCGCCCACCGCGAGCGGCTGGGCCTGACCGGCGCCCTGCAATGGCGCCCGAGCGACCGGATCGAGATGAGCCTCGACCTGCTCTATGGCACGCTCAGCAATGAACGCGACGAGTTCGCCCTGGCCCCGGCCGGCGTCAACGCCCTGACCGGCAATGTCACGGGCACGCAGATCCTCAATGCGGTGGCCTTCGACGGCGACAGCATCGTCTATGCCGACTGGAGCGGCGTCGACATGCGCAACGAGGCCAAGCATTCCAACGACGAGACCACCTTCACCCAGGCGGTCTACAACGCCTCGTTCCAGGCGACGGACAATCTGAGCTTCACCGCCCTGCTCGGCCATGCCCGCTCGGAATTCGAAGGCCCGGTGTTCGACAAGGTGTTCATCCAGGCGGTCAACAAGGACTTCTCCTACGACTTCCGCAAAGGCAGCCCGGCCACCAACACCTATGGCTTCGACGTCACCGATACGAGCCAGTGGGGCCTGATGCGGGCCGACGCCCGCGAGGACTACATCCTCAGCGAATACACCACGGCCATGGTGGACGCCGCCTGGCGTTTCGCCCCCGGCTCGACCCTGAAGGCGGGCGTCCAGCACAAGGACTTCGCCAATGAGGGATGGCAGCGCTTTCAGCGGGTCGACTGGTACAATCGGCCCAACCCCCCGGCGCCGGTCCTGGAGGTGATGTCCTATGACTCCATCGCCCCCTATGTGGTGGCCGACGTCGATGCGACCTACGGCGTCACCGGCCAGCTGCGGGACCTGACCTCGGCCAACGACCAGCCGGGCACCAACTTCCAGCTCAGCGAGAAGACCACCTCGGCCTATGTGCAGTACGACCTGGATACGGTGATCGGCGACTTCCCGGTCCGGGCCAACGCCGGCGTCCGCTACTACTCGACCGACCTCACCTCCGCCGGTTCGGTCAGCACCAATGCCGGCCTCGTGCCGGCGGTGATCGAGAACACCTATGACGGCTTCCTGCCGGCGGCCAATATCGCGGTCGATCTGACGCCGGACCTCGTGGCCAGGCTGGGCGTGAACCGCAATATCAGCCGGCCGAGCCTCGGCGACCTGCGGGCCGCCGGCTCGGTCAGCTTCACGCCCTTCGGCGGCAGCGTGAACGCCGGCAATCCCAACCTGGAGCCGTTCCTCGCCGACTCCGTCGAGGCCTCGATCGAGTACTATATGGGCGACAGCGGCTATGTGGCCCTGGGCGTCTTCTACAAGTCCATGGACTCCTTCATCACTGCGGAGACCGCCTCGGTTCCCTATGGGACGATCGGCTATCCGCTCTCCCTGCAGGGGCCGGGACAGGACGCCAGCACCATCTACTCCTACAGCCGTCCCGTGAACGGCGACGGCGCCACCATCAAGGGGGCGGAGTTCGCCCTGCAGCGGGACTTCGACTTCCTGCCGGCGCCCTTCGACCGGCTGGGCTTCGTCGGCAACCTGACCTATGCCGAGGGCGAGACCGACGCCACGGTGGACGGGGTGGTCTATAAGATGTCCCTGGCCAACCTCTCGAAATGGTCGGCCAACGCCACCCTCTATTATGAGACCGAGACCTGGGGCGCGCGGGTGTCCAGCGCCTATCGGGATGACTACCGGGACGGCATCGGCGGCAACGGCAATGTGGGCTCAGGCTACCACGACACCCACAATGTGGACGTGGCGGCCCACTACAATGTGAGCCCGTCCCTCAAGCTCGTCTTCGAAGGCATCAACCTGACCGACGAGCCCATCGACCAGTATACCGACCTGGAGGCCCAGCGGCCGACCTCCTACACCACCAGCGGCCGGACCTTCACCCTGGGCGCCAGCTACGTCTTCTAGTCCGCCGCCCCAACGCCCCAAGACCGGACGGCCGGCGGATCCAGTCCGTCGGCCGTCGCCCTCCTGGCCCCTCGCCCCTGGCCCGCGCGCGCTAGTAAATGACCCCGGTCGGAAGGCCAGCGTCACAGGAGCGTCATAGCCTCCTTGCCTGTGACCGGATCTAGGTCCGGCGAGAGTTGGGACAACCAAAAAAGGGGGATTGTCATGACGCGTCTCAAGTCGTTCCGCGGCCTGCTGCTGGTCGGCGCCGCGAGCCTGATCGCCGGACCCGCCGCGGCCCAGGCCAGCGGCACGCTGCTCGAAGAAATCATCGTAACCGCCACCAAGCGCGAGGTCAGCGTCCGGGACGTTTCCGGCTCGGTCAGCGCCGTCAGCGGCGCCCAGCTCGAGGCCATCGGCGCCCAGAGCTATGCCGACTACATCGCCCGCACCCCGGGCGTGACCTTCAACCAGTTCCAGCCGGGCACCTCCCACGTG
>Ga0114898_1001590_pt1 | contig 12950 bp, 11 predicted proteins | sample Malvired_Geostar_FD_83496 | JGI IMG/M metagenome (GOLD analysis project Ga0114898, IMG submission 83496) | Marine viral communities from the Global Malaspina Expedition - Malaspina viral metaG DeepMed_Geostar | ecosystem: Environmental > Aquatic > Marine > Oceanic | place: Mediterranean Sea... | reverse complement strand
TGTTCGACTACAAGGCCGCATTCCAGACCGCCGTGGAGCAGGTCAAGGGCGAGGGGCGCTATCGCGTCTTCGCCGACCTGAAGCGCGTGCGCGGCCAGTTCCCGAAGGCGATCCGCCGCCGCGCCGACGGCTCGGAGCAGGACGTCGTGGTCTGGTGCTCGAACGACTATCTCGGCATGGGCCAGCACCCGGCGGTGCTTGAGGCCATGCAGGCCGAGATCGACCAGGCCGGCGCCGGCGCCGGCGGCACCCGCAACATCTCCGGCACCACCCGCTCGGCCGTCGATCTCGAGGCCGAACTGGCCAGCTGGCACGGCAAGGAAGCGGCCCTGCTGTTCACCTCCGGCTATGTCGCCAACGAGGCCACCCTGACCACCCTGCAGCGCATCCTGCCGGGCCTGATCGTCTTCTCCGATTCGCTGAACCACGCCTCGATGATCGCCGGCATCCGCAACGGCGGCTGCGAGCGGCACATCTTCGCCCACAACGACCTCGAACATCTCGAACGCCTGCTGCGCGACGCCCCGGCGGAGGCGCCCAAGCTGATCGCCTTCGAGAGCGTCTATTCGATGGACGGCGACATCGCCGACCTGGCCGGCACCATCGCCCTGGCCCGCAAATACAACGCCATGACCTACCTCGACGAGGTCCACGCCGTCGGCCTCTACGGCCCGACCGGCGCGGGCGTGGCCGAGCGCGACGGCCTGCTGGACGGCGTCGACATCGTCGAATGCACCCTCGGCAAGGCCATCGGCGTCATGGGCGGCTACATCGCCGCCGACGCGGTCATCGTCGACGCGGTGCGCAGCTGGGCCTCCGGCTTCATCTTCACCACCAGCCTGCCGCCGGCCCTGACCGCCGGCGCCCTGGCCTCCGTCCGCCACCTCAAGGCCCACCCGGAGCTGCGCGAGGCGCATCAGGAACGCGCCGCCGCCCTCAAGACCCGCTTCGCCGCCGCCGGCATCCCGGTGCTGCCCTCGGTCAGCCACATCGTGCCCGTGCACGTCGGCGATCCGGTCCACTGCAAGATGATCTCGGACATGCTGCTGGAAGATCACGGCGTCTACGTCCAGCCGATCAACTATCCGACCGTGCCAAAGGGCACGGAGCGCCTGCGCTTCACGCCCTCGCCCAACCACACCGACGCCATGATGGACGATCTGGTGCAGGCGATGGACAGGCTGTGGACCCACTGCAACGTGGCGAGACTGCCGGTGGCGGCCTAGTCCAACCCCAGCAGCCAGCGATCGAGCCGCACCGCCCGGATCGTGGCCCCCGGCAGGGTCCCGTTGAGCGCCGAACGGTTATGCATGATCCAGTTCAGGCAGCCGAGCCGGCTGTCGAACGGGTCGAACTCGTCGCGGCTGGCGCGCAGCGTCTCCCGGTTGACGACGTAGCGCGATCCCCTGCGACTGCCGGGCGCGCCGGCCCAGTCCCGCTCCGGCGCGACCACGGCGGGAATCCACCAGACCGTTCCGGCGTCGAGGCCATCGACCTCGCTGAGATGCATCGGCCCACCTCCCTCGGCCATCGCCCGGCCCCGACGCCAAACGCCGGGGCCGGTCAGATCAGGCCGCCGCGCCCATCCGGACGGCGCGCGGCTGGTCGAAGCGGTCAGCATTCATCACCCGGGTCCAGGCCGAGACGAAATCGCGGACGAATTTCCCGCCCGCGTCCTCGGCGGCATAGACCTCCGACAGGGCCCGCAGCTCCGAGTTCGAGCCGAACACCAGATCGGTGCGGGTGGCGGTCCACTTCTGCTCATCGGTCTTGCGGCAGGTTCCGGTGAAGACCTCGTCACCGCTGTCGTCCACCTGTTTCCACGCCGTGCCCATGTCGAGCAGATTGCGGAAGAAGTCGTTGGTCAGCTGGCCCGGACGGTCGGTGAACACGCCATGGCGCTCGCCGCCGTGGTTGGCGCCCAGCACTCGCAGGCCGCCCACCAGCACGGTCATCTGCGGCGCCGTCAGGCCCAGCAGTTGCGCCCGGTCGATCAGCAGTTCCTCGGTCGGCACGCTGAAGCGAACCTGCAGATAGTTGCGGAAACCGTCGGCCTTGGGCTCCAGCACCTCGAAGCTCTCGGCGTCGGTCTGCGCCTGCGAGGCGTCGGTGCGGCCCGGGGTGAAGGGGACCTCCACCGCGTGGCCGGCGTCGCGAGCGGCCTTCTCGATCCCGACCGAGCCGCCCAGCACGATCAGGTCGGCGATGGAGACTTTCTTCCCGCCGGACGCCGAGCCGTCGAAGCCGGCCTTGATGTCCTCATAGACCTTGAGCACCCGGGCCAGCTGCTCCGGCTGATTGACCTCCCAGTTGCGCTGCGGCTCCAGCCGGATGCGGGCGCCGTTGGCGCCGCCCCGATGGTCGGACTGGCGATAGGTCGCGGCTGAGGCCCAGGCGGTGGCGACCAGCTCGGCGACGCTGAGGCCGGAGTCCAGAATTCTGCCCTTCAGCGCCTTGATGTCGGCGGCGTCGACCACGGGATGATCGATCGGCGGGATCGGATCCTGCCAGATCAGGTCATCCTTCGGGACCTCGGGGCCGAGGTAGCGGGCCTTGGGGCCCATGTCGCGGTGACACAGCTTGAACCACGCCTTGGCGAAGGCCTCGGCGAACTGGTCCGGATTGGCGCGGAAGCGCTCGGAGATCTTGCGGTACTCCGGGTCCATCTTCATCGCCATGTCGGCGGTGGTCATCATGGTCGGGACGCGCTTGCCGGGCGTGTGCGCGGCCGGGGCCAAGGTGTCCTCCGGATTGCCGACCGGCTGCCACTGCTGCGCGCCCGCCGGGCTCTTGACCAGCTCGTACTCGTGGTCGAGCAGCATGTCGAAATAGCCCATGTCCCACTTGATCGGCGTGGGCGTCCAGGCCCCCTCGAGGCCGCTGGTGATGGTGTGGTCGCCGACGCCCGTCTCGTGGGTCGAATGCCAGCCGAGGCCCTGCTGGGCGATATCCGAGCCCTCCGGGTCGGCGCCGATCTTGGCGGCGTCTCCGGCGCCGTGACATTTGCCGAAGGTGTGGCCGCCGGCGGTGAGGGCGACGGTCTCCTCGTCGTTCATGCCCATGCGGGCGAAGGTCTCGCGGATGTCGCGCCCCGAGCCGATCGGGTCCGGCTTGCCGGCCGGTCCCTCCGGATTGACGTAGATGAGGCCCATCTGCACCGCGGCCAGCGGGTTCTCCAGCACCTCCTCGGCATCGTAGCGGCCGCGGCCCAGCCACTCCTCTTCCGAGCCCCAGTAGATGTCCTTCTCGGGCTCCCAGGTGTCGGCGCGGCCGCCGCCAAAGCCGTAGACCGGCCCGCCCATCGACTCGATGGCGACATTGCCGGCCATGATCATCAGGTCGGCCCAGGACAGCTTCTCGCCGTACTTCTGCTTGACCGGCCACAGCAGGCGGCGGGCCTTGTCGAGGTTGGCGTTGTCCGGCCAGCTGTTCAGCGGCGCGAAGCGCTGCGAGCCGGACGAGGCGCCGCCGCGCCCATCGCCGGTGCGGTAGGTGCCGGCCGAGTGCCAGGCCATGCGAATGAAAAAGGGCCCATAGTGGCCGTAGTCCGCCGGCCACCACGGCTGGCTGTCGGTCATCAGCGCGTGCAGGTCGCGCTTGACCGCCTCATAGTCCAGCGACTGGAAGGCCTTGGCGTAGTCGAAGTCCGGCCCCATCGGATCGCCCGTCGCGCCGTGCTGACGCAGGATGTCCAGCGACAGCTGGTTGGGCCACCAGTCGCGATTGGTCCGTCCGAGCAGGGATCGAAGCGCCCTGCCCTCCTTCGCCGGGCAGTGAAGTGGGGTGCCGCCTTGATCGCCGTCCATGACCGTCCTCCGTCTATCGCTTTGGAGGGGAGCCTATGCTCGGCTTGAGCTTAAGAACAATCGATAAAGTTTGTCGTCGGGAACAGGAAAATCTATAGATGTGATCCATCCGCTGGACTCCTGCTGAAAATCATTTCAAACTTAAAATATGTCAGCGCGATCGCCCGTCCGAAGCGTCGCCATCGTCGGGGCCGGCCCCGGCGGGCTCTACCTCGCCATCTCGCTGAAACTGCGCGATCCGTCGCTGAAGGTGGTGGTGCACGAGCGCAACCGGCCGGACGACACCTTCGGCTGGGGCGTGGTCTTCTCCGACCAGACCCTCGCCAATCTCAAGGCCAACGACCCGGAGACGGCGGCGATCATCGAGGCCGCCTTCGTCCACTGGGACGACATCGACGTCCATATCCATGGCCGGACCATCCGCTCGGGCGGCCACGGCTTCGCGGGCATCGGACGCCAGCGGCTGCTGACCATCCTGCACGAGCGCGCCCGCTCGCTGGGTGTCGACCTTCGCTTCCAGAGCGAGGTCGCGGACATCCGCGCGCTCGACGCCGACATCATCGTCGCCGCTGACGGACTGAACAGCCGGGTGCGCAACGACAATCCCGAAGTGTTCGGCGTCGATATCGACGTGCGGACCAACAAATACATCTGGCTGGGCACCAACCAGTCGTTCGACGCCTTCACCTTCGCCTTCGTCGAGACTCCGCACGGCTGGATCTGGGCCCACGCCTACCAGTTCGAGCCCGGCGCCTCGACCTTCATCGTCGAATGCACGGAGGCGACCTGGCGCGGCCTCGGCTTCGACGAAATGGATCAGGAGCAGACCTGCCGCGCGGCCGAGGCGCTGTTCGCCGACTGGCTGGGCGGTCACGCCCTGATGAGCAACGCCAAACACCTGCGGGGATCGGCCTGGCTCAACTTTCCGCGCGTCGCCTGCGCCCACTGGCGGGACGGCAAGGTGGTGCTGCTGGGCGACGCCGCCCACACGGCGCATTTCTCCATCGGCTCCGGCACCAAACTGGCCTTCGAGGACGCCATCAGCCTCGCCGGCGCCCTGACCGACGGCGGCGATCTCGACGCCGCCCTGGACGCCTATGAGGCCGAGCGCCGCGTTGAGGTCCTGAAGCTGCAGAGCGCCGCCCGCAATTCCACCGAATGGTTCGAGACGGTCGACCGCTATGTCGGCCTTGAGCCGCTGCAGTTCGCCTACAGCCTGCTCACTCGCAGCCAGCGCGTCAGCCACGAGAACCTGCGACTGCGCGATGGCGCCTTCCTGACCGGTGTCGAGCGCTGGTTCGCCGAGCGGGCCGGGGCGCCGCCTTCGCCCGAGCCCCCGCCGCCGATGTTCGCTCCGCTGCGCCTGCGCAGCCTGACGGTGCCGAACCGCGTCGTCGTCTCGCCGATGTGTATGTATTCGGCCGAGGACGGGACGGTGAACGACTTCCACCTCGTCCACCTCGGCGGGCGGGCCCTCGGCGGCGCCGGGCTGGTCTTCACCGAGATGACCGACGTCTCGGCCGACGCCCGCATCACGCCGGGCTGCGCGGGGATGTACAGGCCGGAGCACCGCGACGCGTGGAAGCGCGTCGTCGACTTCGTTCACGTCCAGGGTTCCCGCATCGCCATCCAGCTGGCTCACGCCGGGCGCAAGGGCTCGGTCGAGCGGCCGTGGGGGCCGCGCGCCGATCAACCATTGATTCAGGGCGGCTGGGATTTGATCGCCCCTTCCCCCATCCCGTGGTCCGACGGCGACCAGACCCCGCGCGAGATGACCCGCGCTGACATGGACCGCGTCCGCGACGACTTCGTCCGCGCTGTCGGCTGGGCGAACGAAGCCGGCTTCGACATGGTCGAGCTGCACTGCGCCCACGGCTATCTACTGTCATCCTTCCTGACGCCGATCTCCAACCGCAGGACCGACGACTACGGCGGCTCGCTGGAGAACCGGCTGCGCTTCCCGCTCGAGGTCTTCGCCGCCATGCGCGCCGTCTGGCCGGACGACAAGCCCATGTCCGTACGCCTGTCGGCCACCGACTGGGTCGACGATGGCCTGACGCCCGAACACTCCGTCGCCATCGCCCGGGCCTTCGCCGAGGCCGGCTGCGACCTGATCGACGTCTCGGCCGGCCAGACCACGCCGGCCGGCAAGCCGGTCTACGGCCGCATGTTCCAGACCCCCTTCAGCGACCGCATCCGCAACGAGGCGGGGGTGGCGACCATGGCCGTCGGCAACATCTACGAGACCGACCACGTCAACAGCATCCTCGCCGCCGGACGGGCCGATCTGTGCGCCCTGGCCCGGCCGCATCTGGCCGATCCGAACTGGAGCCTGCGCGCCGCCGCCGAACTGGGCTGGCGCGGGCAGTCGCCCCCCGTCCAGTACCGCGCCGGCTTCGCCCAGCTGGCCCGCAACCTCGAGAAACAGCAGCAGGCGGGGCCGGTATGAGCCTGACCGGACACCACGCCGTGGTCACCGGCGCCGGCTCCGGCATCGGCCGGGCCACGGCCGAGCGGCTGGCCGAGGCGGGCTGTCAGGTCACCCTGATCGGCCGCCATATCGGCCGGCTGACCGAAACCGCTGACCGCGTCGGCGACCTCGCCTTCGCCGCCCCGGCGGACGTGACTGATCCGGACATGCTGGCCGCCGCCATCGAGGCCGGACGCGACCGCTTCGGCCCCATCGACATTCTGATCAACAACGCCGGCGCCGCCACCTCCGCGCCGTTCCTCAAGACTGAGGCCGACGCTTTCCGCGCCATGCTGGCCCTCAACCTCGAAGCGCCCGCCGAGGCCGCGCGGCTGGTCCTGCCGGGCATGCTGACGCGCCGCTGGGGCCGGATCGTCAACGTCGCCTCGACCGCGGGGCTGAAGGGCTACGCCTATGTCTCCGCCTATGTCGCCGCCAAGCACGGCCTCGTCGGCCTGACCCGGGCGATGGCGCTGGAGGTCGCGGCCAAGGGCGTCACCGTCAACGCCGTCTGCCCCGGCTTCACCGAGACCGAACTGGTCGCGAAATCCATCGACTCCATCATCGCCAAGACCGGCCGGACGGAAGAGGAAGCCCGCGCCGCCCTCGCCGCCTCCAATCCGCAGGGCCGGCTGATCACCCCCGACGAGGTCGCCCAGACCATCGTCTGGCTGTGCGGCGACGGCGCCTCGGGGATCAACGGCGCGGCCGTTCCCGTGGCCGGAGGCGAGCTGTGAGCGCCGCCGTCGCACTCCCGGACCGGCTCGGCGGCGCGCCCGATGGCAAACGCTCCCTGCGCCTGTGGCTGCGGCTGCTGACCTGCGCCACCACCATCGAACAGACCATCGCCCAGCGGCTCCGCGACGAGTTCGGCTCGACCCTGCCCCGTTTCGACATGCTGTCGGCGCTCGACCGCGCGGGCAAGGCCGGCCTGACCATGGGCGAGGTTTCGCGCATGCTGATGGTCTCCAACGGCAACGTCACCGGCCTGGCCCGGCGGCTCAAGGCCGACGGCCTGATTGAACACCTGCCGGGCGCCGACCGCCGGGTGCAGCGCGTTCGCCTGACCGCCAAGGGCCGCGACCGCTTCGCCGCCATGGCGACCGCCCACGAACACTGGATCGAAGACCTGCTGGCCGGGCTGACCACGGCCGAGGCCGACGACCTGACGCGCCTGCTGGAGCAGACCAAGCGGTCGCTCCGGTCCGCCATTCACGAGGAGCCGAACCGATGAAGGCGCGCGACTACAAGGCCGAACATTTCCTCTGGTCGGTCGATGACGACGGCGTGGCCGTGCTGACGCTGAACCGTCCCGAGCGGAAGAATCCGCTGACGTTCGAGTCCTATGCCGAAATGCGCGACCTGTTCCGCGCCCTGGTCCATGCCGACGACTGCAAGGTCGTCATCGTCACCGGCGCAGGCGGCAATTTCTCCTCGGGCGGCGACGTGCACGAGATCATCGGCCCTCTGACCGAAATGGCCATGCCGGAACTGCTGGAATTCACCCGCATGACCGGCGATCTGGTCAAGGCCATGCGCGGCTGTCCGCAGCCGGTCATCGCCGCCCTGGACGGGGTCTGCGTCGGGGCCGGCGCCATCATGGCCATGGCCTCGGACCTGCGCCTCGCCACGCCGCGGACGAAGACCGCCTTCCTGTTCACCCGCGTCGGCCTCGCCGGCTGCGACATGGGCGCCTGCGCCATCCTGCCCCGCCAGATCGGTCAGGGCCGGGCGTCCGAGCTGCTGTTCACCGGCCGGGTCATGACCGCCGACGAGGGCGAGCGCTGGGGCTTCCACAACCGGCTGGTCGAGCCCGACGCCCTGCTGGACGCCGCCCGCGAGCTGGCGCTGTCGCTGGCCCGTGGCCCGAGCTTCGCCCACGGAATCACCAAGAACCAGCTCAACGTCGAATGGGACATGAGCCTCGACGCCGCCATCGAGTCCGAGGCCCAGGCCCAGGCCATCTGCATGCAGACCAAGGACTTCCGCCGCGCCTACGAGGCCTTCGCGGCCAAGCGCGAGCCGGTGTTCGAGGGGAACTGACCATGGGCGACCGCACCTTCCTCGACTGGCCCTTCTTCGACGACCGCCACCGCGCCTTCGCCGCCGATCTGGAGGCCTGGGCGGACAAGACCGCCGCCGTCGGCCTGCACGGCGACCACGACCTCGACGGCGACTGCCGCGCCATCCTCAAGGCGCTGGCCGACGGCGGCTGGCTCAACAACGCCGTCCCGGACGCCGACGGCAAGCTCGACGTCCGCACCCTGTGCCTGACCCGCGAGACCCTCGCCCGCCGCTCCGGCCTCGCCGACTTCGTCTTCGCCATGCAGGGCCTCGGCTCCGGCCCGATCAGCCTGTTCGGCACGGATGAGCAGAAGGCCCGGTGGCTGCCCGGCGTCGCGGCGGGCCAGACCATCGCCGCCTTCGCCCTGTCCGAGCCGGACGCCGGCTCCGACGTCGCCGCCCTTTCGGCCACAGCCCGCCGCGACGGCGACCAGTGGGTGCTGGACGGGACCAAGACCTTCATCTCCAACGGCGGCCTCGCCGACCGCTACACCGTCTTCGCCCGCACCAGCGAGGGCGGCGCCAAGGGTCTCGGCGCCTTCGTGGTCGACGCCGACACGCCCGGCTTCGAGATCGTCGAGCGCATTCCCCTGATGGCCCCGCACCCGTTGGCCACCATCCGCTTCAACGCCTGCCGCATCGACGCCGACCGCATCCTCGGCGCGCCCGGCGAAGGTTTCCGGATCGCCATGGCCACGCTGGACGTGTTCCGCTCGACCGTCGCCGCCGCCGCCCTCGGCTTCTCGCGCCGCGCCTTCGACGAAGCGGCGAGCCGCGCGACCGCCCGCAACCTGTTCGGCGCCCCGATGAGCGACCTGCAGCTGGTCCAGGCCTCGCTCGCCGAGATGGCGCTGAAGATCGACGCCTCGGCCCTGCTGATCTACCGCGCCGCCTGGCTCAAGGATCAGGGCGCGCCCCGCGTCACCCGCGAGGCCGCCATGGCCAAGCTCTACGCCACCGACGAGGCGCAGGCGGTGATCGACGCGGCGGTGCAGATCTTCGGCGGCCTCGGCGTCGTCTCGGGCAATCCGGTCGAGCGGCTCTACCGCGAGATCCGCGCCCTGCGCATCTACGAGGGGGCCTCGGAGGTCCAGAAGATCGTCATCGCCCGGCAGGCGCTGGGCGTCATGCAGGGAGGCCGCTGATGGGAGCCAGCGCCCACGTCGACCGCTTCGTCCTCGACCACCTGCCGCCGCCGGAGCAGCAGCCGGACTTCATCTTCGACCGGCCCGAACTCGCCTATCCGGAGCGCCTCAACGCCGCCGCCGAACTGCTGCGCCGCGCCCTCGCCGCCGCCGGCCCCGACGGCCGCGCCCTGATCGATTTCGATCACGAATTCTCGTGGAGCCGCGTCGACCTCATCTCCAGCCGGATGGCGAAGGTGCTGGTCGAACAGTTGGGGCTGGTCCCCGGGAACCGGGTCCTGCTGCACGGCCCGAACAGCTCATGGACCGTGCTGGCGTGGTTCGCCATCCTCAAGGCCGGCGGGGTCGTCTGCGCCACCATGCCGATGCTGCGCGCCGCCGAGCTGGCCACGGTCATCGACAAGGCGCAGATCAGCCATGCCCTCGTCTACGATGCCTTCGCCGAGGCCGTGTCCGAGGCCCGCGCTGACGCGCCATCCCTGACCCACGTCATGACCTCGGCCGGGCTGCAGAAGGCCGCCCAGGCCCTGCCCCCGGGTACCGACTTCAACGCCGTCGATACGGCCGCCGACGACCCGGCCCTGATCGCCTTCACCTCCGGCACCACCGGCCAGCCCAAGGGCTGCGTCCACTTCCATCGCGACATCCTCGCCATGGCCGACACCTTCGCGAAGCACACGCTGGACCTGAAGCCCGGCGACGTCGTCGTCGGGACGCCGCCGATCGCCTTCACCTTCGGCCTCGGCGGCCTGGTGGTCTTCCCGGCCAGCGCCGGCGCCGCCACCGCCTTCGCGCCCAAACCCGGATTCAACGCCCTCGCCGAGACCATCGCCCGCTGCAGGGCCACCGCCCTGTTCACCGCCCCGACCGGCTACCGCGCCCTGCTCAAGCTGGCGGACGAACACGACCTGTCGTCCCTGCGCACCTGCGTCTCCGCCGGCGAGGCCCTGCCGGCCGCCACCTCCGACGCCTGGCATGAGGCTGCGGGCGTCCGCATCATCGACGGCATCGGCTCGACCGAGATGATCCACATCTTCATCTCGGCTTCCGGCGACGACATCCGCCCCGGCTCCACCGGCAAGGCCGTCCCCGGCTATGAGGCCCGCATCGTCGACGCCGACGGCCGCCCCCTGCCCCCCGGCGAAACCGGCCGCCTGGCCGTGCGCGGTCCGACCGGCTGCCGCTACCTCGACGACCCGCGCCAGTCCGCCTACGTCCAGGACGGCTGGAACCTGACCGGCGATGTCTACCGGCTGGATGAGGACGGCTATTTCTGGTTCGTCGCCCGCGCCGACGACATGATCATCTCGTCCGGCTACAACATCGGCGCGCCCGAGGTGGAGAACGCCCTGCTGCGCCACCCCGCCGTGGCCGAGGCCGCCGTCATCGGCGTCCCCGACGAGGCGCGCGGCCAGATCGTCAAGGCCTTCGTCGTGCTCAACGCCGGCCACACGCCTTCCGACGCCCTCCGCTGCAAACTGCAGGATCATGTGAAGGGCGTCATCGCCCCCTACAAATATCCCCGCGCCCTGGAGTTCATGGACGCCCTGCCCAAGACCCAGACCGGCAAGCTGCAGCGCTTCCGCCTGAAGGCGGGCGCATGAGCGAGGTCTTCACCACCACCCGTCGTGTGCGCTTCGCCGACTGCGACGCCGCCGGCATCGTCTTCTACCCGCGCTATTTCGAGATGCTGAACGGCGTGGTCGAGGACTGGTTCGCGGGCCCCCTCGGTGCCTCGTTCCGGGACCTCCACATCGAGCGTCATGTCAGCGTCCCGACCGCCGCCGTCGAGGCCCGCTTCATCGCCCCTTCGCGGCTCGAGGACGAGCTGACCTTCTCCCTGAGCGTGACCAAACTCGGCGGCGCCTCCTGCGGTCTCCGCCATGTCATCGAGTGCGATGGCCGGCGCCGCTTCGAGGCGACCCAGACGATCGTCTACGTCGGCCGCTCGCTGAAACCCGAGCCCTGGCCCGAGGCCCTGCGCGCCCGCATCGCCCCCTTCGTGGAGACCCGACCATGAACCGCGTCCTGCTGCCCGAGGGCTGGCCCCGGCCGAAAGGCTATTCCAACGGGATTGAAGCCAGCGGCCGGTTGGTCTTCGTCGCCGGCCAGATCGGCTGGGCCCCCGACGGCGCCTTCCCCGACGGCTTCGCCGCCCAGTTCCGCCAGACCCTCGACAACACCCTCGCCGTCCTCGCCGAGGCCGGCGCCGGGCCGGAGCACATGGTCCGCATGACCTGGTACGTCGTCGACAAGGCCGAATACCTCGCCGCGCTGCGCGACATCGGCCCGATCTGGCGCGAGCGCATCGGTCCCCACTACCCGGCCATGGCGGTGGTCGAGGTCAAGGGCCTGATCGAGGACGCCGCCCGCCTCGAGATCGAGACCACCGCCGTCATCCCAGCCTGACCGCTTGATCCCGCGGCCCCGCTCGGTCAGGGTCGCGCGCTTCCACCCGGACCCATCCCTTGCCCCTGACTTCGCCCGACGACCGCTATCTCGACGAGCTCGAGGCGGAGTCCATCCAGATCATCCGCGAGACGGTCGCCCAGTGCGCCCGGCCGGTCATGCTGTTCTCGGCGGGCAAGGATTCCGCGGTGATGCTGCATCTGGCGCGCAAGGCCTTCTTCCCGGCCCCGCCGCCCTTCCCGCTGCTGCACGTCGATACGTCGTGGAAATTTCGCGAGATGTACGCCTTCCGCGATCGCGCCGCCGCGCAGGCCGGCATGGAGCTGCTGGTCTGGCGCAATCCGGAGGCGGAGACGCAGGGCATCAACCCGTTCGACCACGGCCCGACCGTCCACACCGACCTCTGGAAGACCCAAGGGCTCAAGCAGGCGCTCGATCATCACGGCTTCGACGCGGCCTTCGGCGGCGCCCGCCGCGACGAGGAGAAGAGCCGCGCCAAGGAGCGCATCTTCTCCTTCCGCAGCCGCACCCATGTCTGGGATCCCAAGGCCCAGCGGCCCGAGCTGTGGCGGCTCTATAACGCCCGCGTCCACAAGGGCGAGTCGGTCCGCGTCTTCCCCCTGTCCAACTGGACCGAGATGGACGTCTGGCGCTACGTCGCCCGCGAGAAGCTTGAGGTCGTCTCCCTCTATTTCGCGGCCGAACGGCCGGTGGTCGAGCGCGACGGTGCGCTGATCATGGTTGATGACCAGCGCATGGCGCTGCGCCCCGGCGAGACGCTCCAGGCCCGCCGCGTGCGCTTCCGCACTCTCGGCTGCTACCCCCTGACCGGCGCCATCGACAGCGACGCCGCCGACCTCGCCGCCGTCATCGACGAAATGGCCGCCTCCCGCGCGTCCGAACGCCAGGGCCGGGCCATCGACCAGGACCCGACGGCCTCGATGGAGATCAAGAAGCGCGAGGGCTATTTCTGATGGCCCGGCCCTGGCGTTCGGACGCGCGGGAGGCGGCCATTTCGTCGATGACGGCGGCGAGGTCGGCGGCGTCGCTGTCGAT
>Ga0114898_1001586_pt1 | contig 12957 bp, 13 predicted proteins | sample Malvired_Geostar_FD_83496 | JGI IMG/M metagenome (GOLD analysis project Ga0114898, IMG submission 83496) | Marine viral communities from the Global Malaspina Expedition - Malaspina viral metaG DeepMed_Geostar | ecosystem: Environmental > Aquatic > Marine > Oceanic | place: Mediterranean Sea... | reverse complement strand
GTCCAGGCGCTGGCCGTTGGCGGATTCGATCTGCTCCTCCGCCTCCTTCAGCTCCTTGTCTATGTCGAGGGCTCCCAGGAGAGCCCCGATAGCGGCGCCTCCTCGTTTCCCCTCGACTTCCTCCTCGCCTGACACCAAGGCGTTGTACTGGGAGGCGTTGAGCCCCAAGATCTTCTTGATGGCCGACTCGAACAGGGGGTTGGGCATGGGCTCCGCCAGAGTCATATGACTCCACTTGGTGCCCCCCACCCCTCCCGTGATCACTGGGTCGAACAAACCACCAGCCTCTTCCCTCAGATCCTTGCCTCTGAGCACCCTGGTCGGGCTCTTCAACTCCCCGTTGGACATCTCGAGGATCTGCTCCTCCGTGAATGGGATCAACGTCAGAGAGTTGCCCTCCTTCTCCACGTTCACGCCCAGGGCGTTCAGGTAGGACAAGAACTTATTGTAGGCAAAGCTAGGGGTGGGCGGAGGCAGAGGCTCGCCGGTCTGAAGGGCTGCCCAGACATCCGGGTTGTAGTTACTCTTGTACGTCATCATGTCACGGATATTGTGACGGGCTCCCATGGACAGCAGGGAGTACAGTCCTAGCTCACCAATCGACTGGGCCCCTTTGGTGCCTCCCCTCTTAGGAACCATGTTGATGTCGTACGCCCCCCTGGATCGGGCGGTCAGCTTCTTCGTCATCTGGTGGTGCAGCTTCAGGATGTACTGCTTCCCCACCAGCACCTGGCCTAGGGACCGCCCCGTTACTGGGTTGAACATCTCCTCTGTCTCACTAAGGCCGTACTTGGTGAGCTCCTCCTGCACCTTCTGGGTATAGTCGATGCTGCGGGCGTGTTCCCGGACCTTGACTTTCTTGGGGCCTTCCTTGGTCTGGATGGTCCGCCAGTGCTCCTTGACCGTTACAGTCCGAGCCTGAGAGGACTCGAAGTTCGAGACTACGTAAGGTTTGCCTGTCTTCTCCGCCACCTTGGACAGGGCCGTCTCCAATACCTGCCCGGGGTTGATACGGCCTGGCACACCCGTGGTGTTCAAGATGATCTCGAGGGACTCCCCCTCCTTGTCATGAGGCATCTCATGGTCCGGAAGGATGGAGACGACCACTCCCTTGTTGCCGTGCCTTCCAGACAGCTTGTCCCCAACCTGTAGGGGCTCTTCGGTACGTACGTAGGCCTTGATGTTCCTTCCGTGTCTGACAATATCCACCACCGTCCCGGAGAACGGGTACTCCCACATGATGGACCTGTCTTGGTAAGGCTTGACCAACGACTTGCTGAGTCGGGCGAGTTGCCGAGCCTCTCCGGTGACCTCCTCCTTTCGGAGGACGGACGCCAGGAAATCTCCGGGCTCCAGGGTCTGGCCTATTTTGATGACCCCATCGTCGTCTAGCTTGTCAGCCTGCTTGTCCGACATGCGTTCCGGATAGTAGGCACGGAACTTCTTCTTATCGACGACCACGTTCTTGTCTACGAAGACACCCTTTTTGTAGAGGTGCTCGCTGGTCATCCTCTCGGCCAGGCTCTCAGAGACTACAATCCCGTCTTCGTAGTTGAGTCCGTACCAGCTCAGGTAGCCCACACGGGCGTTTCTTCCTAGGGCCAGGACACCGTCCTTGGTGTAGCTACTATCTGCTAGCAGCTGACCCTTCTTGACTGTGTCCCCCTTCTTGACGGTCGGGGTGGACCAGATGCCTGTCCTGGAGTCGTTGAGGGGGAAGTTGTCGTAGAGCTGGTGATCCAAGGTCTTCCCACCCTTGGTACGGACCTTTATGGAATCCTTCCCCACGGAGAGGACTTCCCCGCCCGTCTTGGCTCTCACGGAGACATAAGCCCCGTAGATGTCCTCGAAGGTCTTCCCAGCCTCGGTGCCTGTCTGTACCAGGGGCTGTTCCCTGGCCTTCAGCGAGATGGCCTGCTCAATGTGCCTGGTGGCCATGCCAGCACGGTTGCCCTGGTCGGAGGCGAGGAAGGGGATGAGATTGGCGGTCACCCCAAACAGCATCTTGGAGGAGGGGAGGATGTAATCCACATCCTTGAAGGGGCGCGTCTCGATTTCGTTGCCTTTGACACTCACCTTGATCTTGGCTGCTATGGGTACATAGCCCTTTCCAGACTTCCTTACCTGATCAGGAAGGGCCACCACTTTGTTGTGCAGCTCGGCCGGGCTCTTCTCTACCATCCGGTTGGTCTTGGCATCGATGACTGGGATGTAGGGGGTGGTCCCTTTCTTACGGACTCCGATACCCAGATGCAGGGAGATGCCGCTGCGATCACTCTCTGGGGTGTGGACAGGGTCTAGGAAGCCCAGGTGGGACGGGTCCACCATCTTGGCTTCCTGCGTAATGGCATGGGGAGAGGAGATCCCTCCCTCTTCTGCCAGCACCGTAGTCTTCAGCCTTCCGGAGATCATCTCCATGGGGTTCACCTGGGGGACCAGGTTCGATAGGGAGGTGGCAGTGAAGAAGGTCTTGATCGGACGGTTGAATATGTCAGAGGAGACGATCTCCCGGATGTCGGTCTTCCTATCGACGTTGTTTCCCAGCTTACGCCGGATAGCTCTGGAGGAATTCCTAATCCTTTCCTTCAAGTAGTCCTCTACGCCCCACAACTCCTTGAAGATCAGGGCGTCCCGTCTATCTGGTTCGGCCTTTCCCCTGGAGATGTCTAGGAGCTTGGTCGCTCCGCTGAGCAGGGCGTCGCCTGTCACCTTTGTGAAGGGCTTGCCAAGGGTGATCTTGTTGACCTCCGGAAGCATCTTGGTCTCTTCGAAGACCTCCCGGACCGTGTTGGTCGGGTCGTCGTCTTGAGCCGGACGCTCCCCAAAGGCCGCCTTGTGGAACTTCTGTAGCTCCCTCTCTTCGTTGACGGCCTTGTTTGTGGCAAGGATAGGCTTCCCCCACGCCTTCTCCAACGCTTCGTCCGAAGCCCCCATAGCCTTTAGGATCGGGTACAGAGCTATATTGGTGGTGCCGTACCGGAGATTGAACTTCCTCCGCTCAGGGTCGAAGCCGATATTGAACCCAAGCCCCCTGGCCAGGTTCCACTTCGACTCCAGCTCACCGTTCGCCTTGATCCTGGCGTAGACGCCGGCCTTGAGTCTCCACAGGTTGTCGACCTGGTAGTCGTTTCCCTCGACGATGTAGGAGTATCTCTGGGTGATCTTGGGGAGGTTCAGTATCCGGACAGTCTTCTTGTCCAAGACCTTGCCGGACTTGTTGTCGAGAAGCCTGAAGGAGGCCTTCACAGGCACCGTCCAAGACCTGCCCATGGTCTTGGCTTTCCGCTGAGAGCGGTAGTCGTCGGGGTCGAGCGTATCGTCGACTTCGACGCTGTCCAATGCCAGGGTGTGGGTTCTCCCTTTGTAAGGGAAAAAGCTTTTAATCTGCCCCACGACCCCGTCTTGGAAGGCTCTCATGGCCCTCTGAGGATCGAGAAAATGCATTTCTAGTCCTGAATCCTAGATCGGGGAGTATGCACAGGTCAACCTGTAACCGGGTATAAGAATAGTGCTGAGGATAACCCTTACGAAGAGGAGGTCAAGGTGAGTTCCCAGTCTGACTTGGCGAGGGACCTTGAAGAGTCCCTAGGTACCAGAGAGCGGGAGAAGGAAAGCAAGGAAGAGGAGGACAACGAAGATTCGAAAGACTGAGTAATCGTTGTCACCCAAGGAGGCAGGAAACTGCCTCCTTCTTATCTTTGAGGAGGGATAAGATTTTGTTCCAATTGTTTTTTCTTTCGTTCATCTGTGGTGTGTTGGCCGAGCTCATTTACGAGGGTAAAGGGCTTGAGCATAGGCTGAAACATGAAAGCGGCAGCGTGTCCACTACTAGAGGCAGCCACAGGTAGCAACCTACTCTGTAGCTATGTCAACTGCGAGGAGTGCGAGTTGTTAGACGAGCAACTAAAGGGTTGGGGAGACCCCGAGCTGGTCTGCGCTGGCTGTCTTCGCAAGGATGAGGTGCCCACGGGCTTCCATACAACAGGATACTGCGACCGCTGCGGTGAAAGAAGGATGATATTGATGCCATGCCTACCGCAACTACAAATGCGTTGAAAACCTTGGAGAGAGCTCCTACGTGCAACATCTGCGGAAATGACTTCGAGGCAGACGACCCCGATGAGGTGATCGTTTGTGTGAAGCCTATGTACCTGGAGACCAGTAAGAAATCCGGAAGACTTAGGATGATAGAGCTAGAGTTCAACTTCAAACAGCCAGACTTGGAGGGGTATGACTACCTCCTGTGGCACTACAAGTGTTTGGTGGAAGAGCTCGGAGATCCTGCCGTAATCGGATATGCGTACTGAGGAAGTAGAGTGGATCGACAGATCCACTCTTTTACCTAGATGAGGGCCGTCTCCGGTCCCCTCCTAGGAGGCTTCTGGGACGGGAGGGGCCTACCAGCCGAACCATTGTCCCCAGGGGTCTCCTGGTTGAGGAGAGCAAACACCAACCGGAAGATGTCCGGCTGCTCCGCTCGGAGCCTGCCCAGCTCTTGCTGCTGAGCTTGAGGATCCAGCTGCCTGAGGTATTTGGCTGCCTGCTCCGCCATCTGCCGGATGTCCATCCCGGCCATCCCGGGAGTTACGGTCTCAGTGCTGATGGGGGACTGAACAGCACCCATCTGCGGGGGAGGCTGCTGACCCATACCTTCTTCAGGAGGTGCCTGGCCTTCTGCAGGAGCCGCCCCTTCCGCCCCTTGTTGTTGCTGCTCCTGCCCAGGCATGGCCTGCTGTTGTGCCGCCATAGCGGCCTGCTGCTTCTCCGCAGCCTTGGCTTGGTATCTTGCTTGAACGAGCATGGCCTCTCCAGCGGAGGTGGCCTGGTCCGTCTGCTGCTTCTTCTGGACCCTGCTCTTGTAGCCGGCCTCTCCATCCATCAGCTTCTTCTCTTCCTCGTAGTCGTAGTCCCTAGAGCTGAGGAGGCTGCTATCGGAGATCTTTCCGGCCATATTCATCTGCATGTCGAAGGCGGCTCTCTGCAGGTCGTCCGCCATCTTGAAGGGAGCGAGGCGAACCCCCACAGGTACCCAGTCCATGAACATGGATACCTTGGAGATCAAGAACTCCACGAGCCCCAGCATGTCCTCTCTGTGCCCCATGAACTCGTTCTCGAGCATTCGCAGGGACACGGAGGAGCCTGAGTAACTCAGACCTCCCATGACAAACTCTTGAGGAACTCCCATGCCGGCGATGATCTGCTCTGACCAGACACGGATCTCGTCATGCAGCATGAGCGCCTTGGCATCCCCTCCAATCGTCTGGTTGCCGATCGGCAAGGGGAAGATGGGCATATAGTTCTGGTCCGTCTTCCACCGGTCGATCTGACTCTTCACCTGCTTCATCCAGTCGTTCAGCTGGATGCTTTGGTAGGGGTCGGAGGTGGCGGAGCCAGGCTGGGGGAACAGGACCCGCAGAGGAACGATGTGTTCCTGGGCCACCATCTCCTGGGACTTCTTCAGGATCTGGAGGAAGTAGGCGTCCTTCAGGACGGGAAGAAGTCGGGGGATGCCCCATCCCTGGTCGGTGTGCGATATGGACGACCTCTTGTAGTGGTAGAGGTTGTCCGGGGCCAGGAGCAGGGCCTTGTTGGCCTCCAGGGCCCGTACGAAGGAGTGGGGGATGGTCTCCACCACGTTCTTCTTCCCCATGGTCAGGGAGTTCTTAAGTCCTGCTGGAATTTTATAGTAATACTGGGTGACCTGAGTGACGGGGTTGTAGTCGACGTTGATGCTTTCGGGGTCCCAGCGGATAAGTCTGATGCCCCTAGCGGAGCGGATAGGCTTGTCGGTCACCTTCGCTGGTCCGTGGTGCAAGCACTTCCCACAACTCAACCAGTACTTGTAGGAACGGAACTTATAGGCGGACTTGCCGACCTCCTCCTGCTTCCCGCAGGAAGTACATTTCAAGTACTTCTGGAAGGGGAAGAACAGGGAGATGAAGGCATTTCCGTAGCACTCTCTGTCCAGGTTGGCGTTGATCAGGAAGGAGCGTATCCGGAAGTGCTTGGTGAGCAGGTCACGCCACTTGGCCCTTAGCCCATTGTCCGGGGTCTCGTAGATGACCTCCGTGACAGGGTAGAGAGCCATCTTGCTGATCACGGCACTGATCAGCGGATTTGTCAGCATGTAGTAGCGGCAGTACTTGAAGAGCTGCTTGATCGTCGAAGGGAGGTACGTCCCAGCCAGGTCGAAGAAGGGGCTGGGGTAGTTGACGGACCCCACCCCGGCAGAAGAAGAGCTTCCTCCGCTCTTCCTGCCAAACCTGAATCCGCCCCCTGGCCCCGCTAGGCTCAAACGTTGATCTCCGCAGCCTTGATGATCTCAAGCTGTCGCTTGAGCATGGAGTCTCTCATATCCACATAGTTTTTGGCAGCCACTAATCTAGCTACCTGGATGTCCACCAGATTCTCCCCCAACGGAGAGCCTGGCTTGTAGACTCGGAAGGCGCTGCGGACATCCTTCCTCTGTGGGACCAGGGCTCTGCAGAAATCCAGTGGCTGAGGACAGTAGCTGACGCCACTATCCATGAACACGGCAGCTACGTAGTGTGGGACATCCCCTTCGTACAGCTCTTTGCGCGCCATGTTCATGGTCTTCACGCCGTTCCATAGCTGTGAGATCGAGCACTTCTGCATCGTGTCGAAGCGAGGGATGTTGTTGTTCAAGGCCTGTATGATCTTTTCGAAGACTTCCCACCTCTTCCACGGGGAATCGGTCAGGTGGAGAGTCCTCATAGCCTCGATCTTGTTGCGATTGAGTTCGCTGATCGTAGTGGAGAACATCCGACGAAGCTCCATCCAGATCGTCTTGGCGTCCCAGGTGTAGTACTGCGGACCAAAGGTCTTCAGCAGCAACACGTCCAAGGCGAACGGATGAGCGTCGTGGTGTGCCAGGAAGCTCCTGGCGGATATGGACTTGGTACCTTCCTCCGGAGGAGGAGCGGGACCCGTGTCCCGAAGACCCTTAAGGTAGGCCTCCTCCGGAGAGAGGGTACTGGGCATTCAGATCAGTTGGAGTCAACGACGTACATGGGCAGGGAATTCAGGTACCCATCAATGGTGACTTCCACAATCCTCTGACGACCCTCTTGCCCGGCTGCCAAGATGGCATTCCACACACCGCCGGCCGTAGCGAGCACCCGAATCTCCGTCGCTGTCGGCAGCGCCGTAACATCAGCGTAGGCGGCAGCGCAGTGCCCCTCAAGCAGGGTGGCTGGGATCCCGGCGATGCTCACAATGGCATCCTTGCCAGTACGGCTTTGGTTAGCGCCTGACAGCGCCGTAGCAGTGAAGCCCTCAGTATGGGTGTGGACACCTGTCCCAGCCTCGCCATTAAAGTCGATGCAGATAAGGCGACCTGCCACAGCGTGCGCTTGCAGAGACGTCCGGAAATCCTGCGCTTCGCTAGTACCCGCCTCTTCACCATCATAGGTGAAGGTAATCACCGTAAAGGCTCCATCGGTGGTGATAGCGATAGCTGGGTTGACCGCTCCGTGGTCAGCGTCGTGGGTAAGCGCAACCTTGATATTGCTCTTGCCTGGAGTAAGAGCCGTGAATCGGAGCATGGAGTCGGCCGCCGCTCCGTCATCACTGAGAGTGTCGTACCCCAGACCGGCATCTAGATTGGTCCCGGTAAGGGTAAGGATCGTGTCCTGCTCGTCGCTGAGGCCCTGCAACAACGGCCCTGAAGTACCGATTCTATCGGAAGCGACATCATTGATAGTAGGGACACCTACCCCACTCTCCAACGTTACCAGAGCTTGGTCGACGTCATCTCTGACATCGGCAATCTCGGCACCTAACCCACCAGTGCCTCTAAGAAGGTGTGACTTCTTGGGACGCAGCTTGCCAAAAGAAACAGAATCACCCATCGCTATATCTCCTATTTAGCAGCATCCCCTTGGGGAGACTATACGCCAGGGTCTTACCCCTGGGCCATCCTCATGATCATCTTTTTCTGAGGGACTGGCAAGGATTTGAAAATCCCAACGGGGTCCTTTCCGAAACCGTCCACCAGGTCCTCGGGAAAATTCTCCAACAACAGTGACCTACCATTGTCGGCAAGTCTTTGTAAATCCGTAGCGGTGACCTTGTCAACACCGTCCGTGTGCTCGAACTCAGAATGTTCGGCGATCTTGTCGAAGGTCGTGAAGTATGGGTCTGGGACGTAACCATCCCAGTACTCAGACAGTCCGCTTCGTACATCTAGCTCAGCGAGGGCTTCTGCGAAGGCCTCGGGAGGGGTCACTGACGCCCTCTTATAGAGCTCGGAGTACCCGCCGTGGTGTCTGGCGCCTAGGGGAAGAAGGCTTTCACGGATCTCGATACCTACCCCGAGATCCCTGCTGTAGCCCGTTCCTGCGTATCTGGAGATCTCAGGAGAAGTGTCGATGCCCAGGGCACTGGCCCTTTTCTCGATGTCGAGTGCCATCAACCTACGGGCCCGGGGGTGCAAGGCCTTGTAACCCTCCAAGAACGCCGCGGAGGCCTGCTTGACCTCCTCGAAGGTGTCCAAAGGGAACCCGTTGCTGGTTGTGTGCACCGGCTCGGCGGCCAAGTCCTCCTCGAGGTACTCCTCGGGGAAGTAAACGATTCCGCCCTCATCACCAGCCTGCTTCTCCAGCACCGCTGGGGCGGCAATGCCATGCCGCATGCAGGCGTCGACGAGGTTCTTGGCTGCCACCTTCCTCATCTCCTCTGGGAGACGGTCCCTCTGCTCCATAAAGTAGAGAACGGAAAGCATGGTGTTGCCAGCGTCGATGCAGGCGTACTTGCGCTTCTTGGACCCGTCCTCCGATCGGAGGATGAGGGCGAAATCCTCGTCTAGATGACCCTGGTTGACTACCGCTGCGGTCTTGATCTCTTCAGGGAATGCATCCTTGCTCGGGACAAGCCGCCGCAATAGAGCGCCAGAATGGTCATCGTAGATATCTAATACTGGAGATCTCACCTAAAACAAGACCCGGTTTTGTGTCTTGGCGCATGGTACGCCCGTGTTTTTCCAGCTGTCAACTACCTTCAGTCGGTTTTACCACACTTTGCAGGGCCGGCGGAACCCCTCCTACATCTTGGTATAAGAGGCTTGTATAGGCCCCCCGTAACCCCCCGACAAAAGAGGAGAGCGATGTCCGGGTATACCCAGAAGTTTAGAAAACCGTCTTGCTTCGGCAAAGGCTACGACCCTGAGGATGAAGAATGCACACAGCAGTGCCCCTATAGGGAGGATTGTTACAACCAGATATTTATCAATGAAGCCAGAAGGACCCCCAATAGGTCCAAGTGGTCCGACAAAGGCAGAGGCACCTCAACTCAAATGAGTAAGGTGCAAGGCCAAAGGGACTCATTATACGTTTATGATGATAGCGAGGTTCTTCCCTACGAGGACGAGCCTTGGTACTCCCGGCTTTGGTGGAACTCGGTGTCCGGGGCGTTCAGCGCCATGGGCTTCGAGACCCACGTCTTCTTCCGCAAGTTCCGGTTCCCTCCAAAGCCCAAGAAAGAGGTGGTGGAGGTGCGTTGCTGCGCCCCTAAGGCGGGGGACGGAGAAGACAACTAGCCAGTTGTTGGAGGAGGTATGTTTTCAAGGATAGTCCTGATAGCAAGGAAAAAAGCAGGTCTGGAGAACAGGTCTGAGGCAGCCAGAAGACTAGGCATCAGCAGCGAAGCTCTAAGAAGGATTGAAAAGGGGGAGAACATCCCCCGAAATGAGCTTGTGGAGAAGATGGTCGACGTCTACGAGATGAATGAGACGCAGAAACAGCGCCTATGTAGGACTGTGTTCCTGGCTCGGAAGGCCCGATCCAAGTCATTGATCGAGCAGGAAGAGCTGAAGCAGCACATAACGGACTTGGGAACTACACAACTGGCCTCCAAGATAACTGGAGGAGTGATGGAGCTGCTGAGAAAGGAAGAAGAGCTAAGTGACAGGGCTCTGTTCGTCAGAGTGGAACAGGTCGTTACAGAAGCTCTACGTGATTGGAGAGGCAACTGATGAAACTAATAGAGAGGAGTCCGGAGGCCGCCTACTGGGGCACGATGTTATGGCTTCCGAAGAGACACGTTCCGGTGGAGACCTTGAGGAGTGGGCTGACGTATGAACTCGACACTGGGGAGGTCATGGAGGCTTGGAGAGATACGGAGCACCACCTCATCGTCCCCAGGGAGTTGATGGGAGCCGAGGAGTTGGAAGAGTTTGGATTCCCTGTCTACGACGCCAGGGATACCCAGTATGAAGCGGTAAGCTATGACAACGGCTTCAGCCCCAGAGACTCTGTACAAAGAAAGGCTTGGGAGAAGCTGTCTGAGTGTCAGGGCGGGGTGCTGAACCTGGCTTGCGGGAGAGGCAAGTCCGGGTTGGCCCTTTGTAAGGGTGCGCAGCTAGGCGGTCCTATCCTGATCATCGTGAACAACACAGGGACTCTCAACCAGTGGGTTGAAGAGGTGGGGAAGTTCCTGTCCATACCCGAAGAAGAGGTCGGGTTGGTGCAGGGGCCCACCTTTGATTGGCAGAAGAAGATCTGTGTAGCGACCATCCAAACGCTTTCCAGGCGGGCGGATACCTGGCCAAAGGAGTTCTTGAACAGGTGGAAGCTGGTCATCTTCGATGAGGCACACCACACAGCGGCCAGGGTGTTTTCCAGGGTTCTGCCCCTGTTCCCAGGGGTACGTTTGGGCCTGACAGCGACATTAGAGAGGGAGGACGGCCTGGAGACCGTGTTCCTGTCGCACCTGGGAGGGGTTGTGTTCTCAGATCTGACGCAGGATCTACCTGCCAAGATCTACTTCCAGCACACGCCCTTCACTTGCAGCATGGAAGATCCACGCCTCTTGGATATTCGAGGAGAGTTCAACATCGGAAAGTTCTATGGCTACCTGGGTAGCCTAGAGGAGAGAAATGCCTTCTTGGCCCGGCATGTAAGGAGAGCCTTGGCCTCTGGGCGCAAGGTGCTGGGATTGACCCACAGCAGGGAGAACACGGAGGCCATACATTCTTTGGTAAAAGACTCAGGAGTTATTCACGGAGGGATTAAGCAGAAAGAGAGGTTGGAGATCTTGAGGGGGCACCAGGCTGTATTTGCTACCCCTGGGTGTGCGGAGGAGGCTATGAACGACCCTTCTCTGGATACCATTATGTTCTTCACGCCATACCAGGTGTGGAGAACCTTTCAGCAGGGGGTCGGAAGGGCCCAACGGACACACGAAGGGAAGAAGGATCCAGTGGTGGTGCTCTTCGAGGACCCCCACATGCCCCCTTCCCGAGGGCTGTTCAACAAACTCCGGACTAACTTGAGAAAGCACAAGTACAAGTTCCAGACAATATCGACGTGAGGAAATGCCTACCAGAAACCTGAAAGACATCAGAAACGAATGGGTGAACTGCACACAGTGCAAGCTAAGTACGACAAGAAAGAGCGTAGTCGTTGGAGAAGGGAGCCCCAAGAGCAGGATCATGATCATCGGGGAGGCCCCCGGGGAATATGAGGATAGGACGGGGGTCCCGTTCATAGGGGACTCTGGAGACATCCTGACGCTGCTCCTGAACAACTCAGGACTGCTAAAGGAGCCTCTCAGCGACAAAGAAGCGGACGACTTGATCTCTGGGCACCTGCCCGCAGACATCATCAGGAAGTCCAGGTTCAACTTGTTCATCACGAATCTGGTGGCCTGTAGGCCGCCGGATAATAGAGATCCCACGAGGACAGAGATTGAGGCTTGCTGGCCTCGAGTAGCCGCACAGATCTATACGTTGGACCCTGCGCTGATCATAGCGGTGGGCAGGCCTGCGGCCTCCTTCCTCTTGGGGCGCAACGTTTCCATCACATCAGAAAGGGGCGCTCTTACCGACGTCAGCTTTCCTGGGATCGACGAGGACTACAAGATCCCAGTGCTCATCGTCCTTCACCCTGCCTATCTGTTGCGTAACGCAGACAAGAGTCCGGGAGGGGTATGGGATAAAACACACAACGACTTTGAGCTCGCCAGGGAGGTCCTGGACCTAGCTCAAGCTGCCTACAGGGGAGAAGATGTCCTTTAGCACAGTTGAAGAAGGTCAGAAGAAGCTACAGAAGATCGAGGAACGCCTCGCAGAGGTGGAAGAGGAAGCGGGCAGCCAGTTCAGGCAGTGGTACGACCTGCAGGACGAACGCAACTCGGTGGTTGAAGATATACGGTCATTGGTCCGCTCCACCCCCTTTGAGGGGAAGTCGTGTGACTACGGAACGTTCAATGTCCGCAAGCACACGGTAGAAGAGGCGGATGTGTCCGCCATTCGTAGAGGCGCAGCGAAGGTTTTCGCCCTCCCAGGGGTGGTGACGAAGGTCGACATAAAGGCCCTTCGCTCGGCTATCGAACTCAAAGAGTTGAGCCCAGAAGAGATCGAGGTGGTCAAGGAAGCCATCGAGAAGGTGGAGAGGACCCCCCGGGTGTTTGGCCCAAAGAAGGTGGAGTTTTGACCGGGCAGTCACGGATAAAAATCCGTAAAGGAAAGACCGGTGAGGTTCTCGTTGACAGGAAGGAGATCAGAGAGATGAGCGAACAAGAGCTGGATACCTACAAAGACATTGCGGGTGATGGGAAAGGGAAGGTCTCCAGAGGCTTCCTGTTTGGTGTGTCAGAGGAAATCCGACCGGGTCTCTGGATGAAGGCGGAGGTACACGCTGAGATCACACTCGAGTGCGACCAGAGCGAGGTGGGAATGGAAGATGGGAACGACCTGGCCGGTGAGGTGGCGAAGAACTGGGCCTTGAACGACCTTGAGGAAGCTCACATCTTCCTGAAGGAATTTGGGGGGAAGTAAAAATGAAGAAGGGCACATGCCTAGTGGATGGTTGCGTGTTCATGGAGTCCACCATGCGTGGGCCGGAGCACCCTCAAGGACCTGCCATGCAGGTGTCGTATGCGCTGGCCAGAGAAGTCGAAGGAAAGGTCGTGACCTGTGGGAAGGTCAGTTTGGGGTCG
>Ga0114898_1001580_pt1 | contig 12982 bp, 26 predicted proteins | sample Malvired_Geostar_FD_83496 | JGI IMG/M metagenome (GOLD analysis project Ga0114898, IMG submission 83496) | Marine viral communities from the Global Malaspina Expedition - Malaspina viral metaG DeepMed_Geostar | ecosystem: Environmental > Aquatic > Marine > Oceanic | place: Mediterranean Sea... | reverse complement strand
GTCCTGGGGGGCGTCCTGGTGGTCCAGGGGGGTGATCGTGATGACGGCACCCTCGGCCTCGTCGGGGCTGGCGAGGACCTTGCGGGCGGTCAGCTCGGCGACTCGGCAGTCGTCGCCGTAGACGCCGCCCTCGGTCAGCCCGTCGAGCACGCAGCGGGCCAGCTTGTCGACGTCCGGCTTGACGGTGTGCCAGCGGGTTCCCTTCGGAGCCGAGGCCGGGCGGGACATGACGAAGGTGATGTCGACCGCGACAGGGCCGGCGATCGGGGTGCGGCGGGTGCGCGACATCTCGCGCCACGCCTCGCCCATCACCGTGTTGCGCCACAGCTGGATGCCCGCCCTCTGGTTCGACGTCCGTCCCTCGAGCACGATCGCCTTGCCGGTGCGCCGGTTCCGGCCGATCGACTTCGAGCCGTACGGCCTGGGGGTACCGCGCACGGCGATGACCACCGGGTCTGATGCGGTCGGGCGGGTCACAGGTTCTCCTCGGTCGGTCGGCGTTCGACGGTCTCGTAGTCGGGGTGCGGCCAGCGGCAGAGAGCGAGCGCTTCGGTGGTGTGGGTCCACTCGATCGAGCCGTGGCGGCCGCGGCGGGCGGTCAGACGGGTGCGGCACTCGGTGCATGCGACGGTGAAGTCGTCGGCGACCGCTCGGAGCAGCTCGGCGACGCGGCGGTTCGCGACGTCGCGGGCCTGCTGGGCGCGGAGGGTGGCGGCGTCGGCGTGGGCGACGTGCTCTTCCATCCGGGCGACGTAGGCGGCGCCGGTGTCGGCGGTGCGGATGCGTGCCTCGGATCGGGACGCCCTGCGGAACGCCTCGACGAACGCTGTGTCGGGCATCGGGTCGGGTTCGTCGCGGCGCGGACCGCGCACCGTGACGGTGCAGCCGCGGTCGCTGACCTCGAGGAGTCCGCAGTCGTCGGGGAGCTCGCCGTCGCGGACCAGGCCGGCAGGGGTGGCGAACATGAACCGGTGGGCCACCTGGTGGAACGGGTCGCGCTTGTGCGGCTGGCGGAGCTCGGCCAGCAGGTCCGAGCGCGACACCTTCACCTCGATGGCGTGGCGCTCGTGGCCCTTCGGGCGGCCGGACCAGGCGCGCACCATGAACAGGTCGATCCGTGTGGGTGCCTGCGCGCCGGGGCGGAGGCAGAACTCGGTGAGCGCGGCCCACTCCGGGCCGACGTTGTCCTTCTCGCAGCCGTAGTGGCGGCGGACGGCTGTCACCACGTCGAGCGCCTTCATGAGCCGTTCGCGATCTCGAGCAGCACATCGGCGTGGCACGGGGCGTCGAGCGGGCACCAGCACGCCAGGTCACGGCCAGCGAGCTCGCCCACGTTCAGGACGGGGTGGCTGAGATCAGCGATGTCCCAGTTCCAGACCCACAGGCGATAGAGGTGCACAGCCATGGCCGGGGAGAGGTCACGCAGTACCTGACGCTCTCGGCCGTCGGACGTCACGATCGCCAGCCCGCCCACCCGGTACGGGTTGCCCCACTTCGTGCGGCGGTCGACGATCACGGCGTCGGGGTGCTCATGGCGCCACGGCCGGCTGCGGGTCATCTGGATGCGCTTCGGGGCCGGCATCAGAGCGCTCCTGCGCTCAGGCTCGGGGCAGCGTCGGGTCCACGCACCGATGAGCCCCACAGCGTCATCAGTGCGTCGACGGCCACCCACGACATCTCGCTGACCGTGATGTCGCCCGTCTTGCGGCCCAGCCATCCGACCGGGCCGTGGTCGCGCAGCCACCGTCTCCCGGCGTCCTCCCTCGATTCCAGGGGGACACGCTCGAGGCCGAGACGTCGTGCAGCGAGCACTCGATGGTGGCCGTCATGCAGATGGCCGTCGGCAAGGACGACTCCCTCTGTCAGGCCGTGCTCGGCGATCCACGTCTCCACCTGCTGCTGGTAGTGGCCGATCTGGCCGCAGCAGAGACAGAGGCGGGCACGGATCTCAGCGTCGGCCTCGTCCCACGTCGCGGCGCTTCCCGGTCGGTAGTTGGTCAGCAGGTCGCTCATGTCGATGAAGCTGGCTGTCCGGGTCGGCATCACAGCACCCCCGCCGAGACGTCCCTGAGCACGGACTCGATGGCGGCGACCCGCGGGTGTATCGATGCGGTGCGCTCGGTCGCGCGGGCGGCGATGACGTCCTGGCGTCGGTTGACCTCGGTGAGCAGCTCGGCGGCTCGTGGGCCGGCGACCGCGAGGAGTCGCATCGTGGCGTTCTCGATGTGGATCTGCTCGGTGAGGCCGGCACGGGCGGCTGGTGAGACGACGCCTGCGGCGGCGCGGGCGGCGATCGGGATCCGGAGCTTCGGGAACTTCACACCGGCCCCTTCGAGGTGTCGAGGGCGATCTCGTAGGGGATGGGCAGGTGCAGGTAGCGGGCGAGGACGATGCGGTGGTGGCCGTCCCAGACGCGGCCGTCGGTGCCGAGCAGCACCGGTTCACGGATGCCGGTGCGGCCGATGTCGGCGGCGAGCTGGACGGTGCGGGGCGCGGCGTGGTCCTCGGGTGAGAGCAGGCGTGCGCACTCCTCGTCCCAGGACCAGGCGCCCGACCCGACGCGCCACTTCGAGGTGAGCGCGTCGTAGGTCATCGTCGCGACGTCGGGGGCCGGCATGAGGACGTTGTCGCCGGGGCGGACCACGGGCGGGGCGTCGGGTGTGGAGGTGTCGAGTGGGGTCACGGTGACGTTGAGGGTCAGGGTCGATGTGTCGCCCTCGTCGGGGATGCCGAACACCTGGAGTCCTTCGAACCAGGCGGGGATGTCCCATGTCCACTCGAGGGCGCACACCCCGAGGGGGTCGATGCCGGCGACGTTGACGTCGACCTGCATGCCGTCGCCGACCTGCATGCCCATGTGCGTGTCGTCACCCATCGGCGGTGTCTCCTCGGTGGGTGGGCGTGCGGGACTGATGGCGGGCGTCGCGCCAGGCGGTGAGCTGCTCGTGGAACGTCTCGGGGGTGATCGGCCGTTCGGCGACCTCGAAGTGCCAGCCGACGTCGGGGGCGCCGTGGGTCTGGGCGTTCATCCACGACCGCTCGAGGTCGTCCGCGATCTCGACCAGGGCCCGGCAGACGGTCTCGCGGTCGTCGGCGCCGAGGTCGAGCACGAGACGCACCGGCCGCTTCGGTGGCTGGTCCGGGCCGGCAGACGCTTCGATGCGGGCGATGAGCGACCGGTCGTCCGCGTTGTAGTGGGCGGTCTCCACGATGCCCGGATGGTCAGGTTCGGTCATGGGGTGCTCCTTCGTTCGGCCCGTTGGTGCCACGCGGTGTGCGCCGCGGTGTCGGAGACCGCGGCTCCGCAGAAGCTGCAGGTGACGATGCCGGGCACGGTGTGCCAGCCGTGGTCGTTCAGGAAGTCGACGACGTCGTAGCTCGGGTCCAACGACTCCGGGTCACGCTCCACGGTCGAGTGGTCGGTCATGCGCGTCCTCTCGTCGTGAGGTGGATGACGGTCGTGTCGTGCGGGCAGCGGTACCAGGCGATCCCGTACGCGGCGGCGATCGCGAGCTCGGCCTCCTCGATCGAGAGGTAGACCCGTTTCCCGCACGGAGTGCACGGCGGCCGGCTCAGGTGCTGGAAGTTCGCCGCCTTCGTCCGCTCGCGGGCCATCTCGCCCTCGCGCCGCGGCTTCGGTGTCCGGTTCAGCCCGCGCTGCTGGGGTCTCGGGGTGTTGCGCTTGCGGCGCACCCTGTTGCTCACGGAGCGACCCCCCGGAGCCGGGCCTCGGTCAGCTGCCAGACGCCCTGTAGCCCGGACACCGGCACCGGGTCACACGCGCCGCTGCCCTCGCAGATCCAGCACTCGACCCAGCCAGCGTCGGCGCCTTCGTCGTCCACACCGCGCACCCCGCCGTCGCCACGGCACTGCGGGCAGCGGTCGCCGGTCGGGGTGGGGTCGGCCAGCTCGAGCGCCCACCGGCCGTGACGCCAGTCGCCGTACGGCAGCTCGTCGTCGATCACCAGCTCGCGGTCGTGCTCGAACAGCGTCAGGCGGTCGCGCAGGCCGTCGACGACCACTCCGGCCTGGGGTGTGTCGGACTCGCCGGTCCAACCGAGCTCGCCGTCGATCATCGGGTAGGCGTCGACCACGCGAACGGTCCCGAGCAAGTACCCGAGCGGCATGATCCAGCCCTCGTCCATCGTCTCGATGCCCGGGCCGGTCAGCATCGTCATGCCACGGCGGCCCTCGTCGCTCGATCGGAAGCACCAGCACGCCTGGTACTCCCCGTCCGCGCCCATGTAGGTGTACGCCCAGCCCCCCTCGGTGAGACCGTCAGCGGTGATCGCATCGGTGTTCTGCGTCGACGCGATGCCGATCGTCTCGCCGCGGTTCAGCCGGCACCCGCCGATCCCCGGACGCACCCCCTCGGGGCGCATGTCGCCGGCAGGTGGGCCCGGCCGGGTCTCGAACCGCTTGACGCCGAGCATCACGAGCGAAGCCCACGGCTGGTGTAGGGACAGGACCTTCATGCGGGTGCCTCGCTGAACATGTCGCCCTGGACGTGATGGGCGATCGGGCGGTTGGACCAGAGGACCTCCGTGGCGTGGCTCCGCGTGGCGGCCTTGGTGATGGCGGTGGAACGCACGACCTGGCGTTCGATGTGATGCCAGTCGGCGTAGAGGTCGGCGTAGAGGTCGGAGTGGTAGCCGGACAGGAACACCGTCGACGTCGACGCGTGAAGGACCGCCGCGAGCTGCTCGTGCTGAGCCGCCGTTGCGAACTCGTGGCGGTACTCGCCGTGGGGGCGGCGGCCGTCGGCATAGGCGGTACGGGTGGAGTCGAGGTAGGGCGGGTCCGCATAGATGATGCCGGCCGGATCGGAGTACTCGGCGATCACGTCGAGCGCGTCGCGGTGCTCGATCGTCACATTCGCCAAGCGTTCGCAGGCGTCGGCGAACCGGCTGATGCGGTTCATGACCGAGCGGGCGTTGTTGCTGCCTCGGCGGATCGACGTCGACCATCCGGTCGCGCCGGAGCCGTTCTTGCTGTAGCTCTGGTTCAGCCGGCAGTACCAGCGACGAGCGCGCTCCAGGTCGTCGATCGACGGGTCATCCGGGTCGCAGACCGCGTGCTCGGCTCTGGCGTAGGGAGTGAGCCGGCAGGCCAGCTCCAGGTCCGAGGGCCTCTCGCGGAGCATCCGGTAGAAGTGCACGACGTGGCCGTCGAGGTCGTTCAGCACCTCGTGCGTGCTGGGCTTCTTCGCGAACAGGACCGCAGCGGATCCGGCGAACGGCTCCACGTACACCCGGTGAGGTGGGAGCAGCGAGGCGATCAGCGGCGCTAGGCGCGTCTTGCCGCCGTAGTAGGCAAACGGTGGCTTCACGTGGCCTCCTGAGCGAGCTGCGCCCGCTGGTGGGACAGGACCATCCCGTTGCCGATCCACTCGCCGAGAGACCCCACGACCCCGTTGCCGCACAGCCGGTAGCGCTGCGAGTCGGCGACCTCGGTGCCGTCGTCACGCCAGCGAGTCCAGTCGTCGGGCCACCCCATGAGGCGCTCGCACTCGCGCGGGGTGAGCCGGCGCACGGCGAGCTCGGTGGCCACGGCGGGACGGCCCATCGTGTTGCCCGTGAGCGTGAACATCGGGTCGCCGTCCTCGCCCACTCCAGTTCCCTGGGTGCCGGCCCCGGTCGAGGTCTCACGCATGGCATTGCGCATGTCGATCGGGTACGCCACGCCCATGCCGCTGCTCTTCACCCCCAGCGCAGGCGACTCCGGGCCGCTGATCGGGTCCTGGATCATGTGGAACGCGATCGCTGGTGCATGTCCTCCACGGGCCAGCGACGGGGACGGGTCACCGGGCTGCGGGTTGCGGCGGTTCTCCTGGTGTGTGATCTGCGTGGTGTCGAACGGCATCGGCTCCGCCACCGCCACGACCTGGCCGTTGTCGACCTGCGTGTTGCCACACTGTCTGCCCCAGGACTCGGTCACCGTGCCGGTGTGCTCGGGGATCAGGTGCCCGGCTTGACCGGCGTTGTCATCCGGTCCGCCACCTGCTCCAACGCCGTTCGCAGTGAGGGCGGCAACGACCTGCCCCGGCGCTCGGCCCGGCTCAGGATTCCCGCGCAGGCCTTCGGGCTCAAGTAGTACCTGCGGTCCACATCGGCCTCGAGGACCTGCGACAACGAACACACGACGGCGTCGCTGGGCCACTCCGAACCAGCGAGCGTCAAGCAGCCGCCAGACCGCTGTCCGCTTGGGTCCGACCACCACGCCGCAGGTGCGCCAGCCTCCATCGGGCACCCCGGGGAGTGTCCCGGTGAGGCCCCACAGCACGGAAGCGAAGTCGGCTCCGTCGTTGCTGGACAGAGCGCCAGCGACGTTCTCCCAGAGAACCCACGGGGCAGCTGCTGAATCAGCGACGCGGCACTGGTGCCAGAACAGGCCGCTCCTCGCTCCATCCAGTCCTGCACGGCGTCCAGCCACGGAGAGGTCCTGGCAGGGGCTTCCTCCGGCCACAATGTCAACTCGTCCACGGAACTCCTCGGGGTCCAGGGTCATCACGTCGTCGTGCAGCGGCGTGTCGGGCCAGTGGCGGCGCAGCACCGAGCGGGCGGTGGCGTCCTTCTCGCACTGACCGACGATGGTCACGCCAGCTGCCTCAAGGCCCATGTCCAGCCCACCTGCGCCGGAGAACAGCGAGAGCGCCCTCACAGCACGACCTCGCCGGCATCGAGTACATCGACGCAGCCCGAGCAGATGTCGAGCAACTCGCCTTTCACCCAGCGGCGCACCCAGCCGTCCTCGCGCAGTCGCTCGCGCAGCGCCCGGAGGGTCTCCTCGTTCTCGGCCTGCTCCTTGTAGCGGCAGGCGCCCATGTCCTGGATGTCGCACTGCACCTCGGGAACCATGTAGCCGCTCACGCCACACCGTCCACATTGTTGACAGGGGAGCACGAGACGTCTACATTGTTGACATGACGCACGACCCGATGACCGACCGCTACCTGACCAACCTCCGCCAGCACGGCCTCACCGCAGAGGTCATCCCGACAGGAGGCAACTGCACGGCGATCGAGGTCGCCGACCCCAGCAGGCCGGGGTTCACGTTCCTGGTGACCGACGGCGAGGACGCATGCGTGCCCGACACCCAGGACTGCCTGATCGGCGGCTACGACGCCGACCACGAACCCCTCGACCTGTACGTCGTGTCCACCGTCGACAGCGTCGGCGCTGACATCAAGGCGGCCCATGTCTGAGGTTCGGAACGCCTCGGCCAAGGTCAGGCAGTGGACGGAACGTCGCAACGCAGCGCTCCGTCGCGCCCGCGACGAAGGGACCTCGCTGCGGCACCTTGCCGCGGAGAGCGGCTTGTCCGTCGAAGGCGTGAGGCGCATCGTGCAGCCGCGCTGAGCCACCAGGGCGTTCACTCGGCACCGTCCTCGGGGACGACCGCGCCCGTCTCGTCGTAGCTCACGACGGTGCGGGGCCGGGAACCCTGCGACGGGCCGACCACGCCGCGGCCCTCCAGCTGATCCATCAGCAGGCCGGCACGAACGAACCCGACGTGGAGCCGTCGTTGCAGCAACGACAGCGACGCCATCCCCGACTCGCGGACCAGGTCCTCGGCGGCGTCGAGCAGCTCGTCGGTGCCGCCGTCACCGGAGATCTCGCCCTCCTCATCGGGATCGTCGAGCGGCGGGGGTGTCCACGGGGCGTTGGTGTCGAAGTCCCACAGGGCCGGCATCACGCACCCGGAGACCCGCGGGTACGAGTCGAGGATCTGCACGGCGATCGGCTGGTCGTCGCCGGCGAACTGCCAGCCGACCGAACCCGTGTGCAGCGACGCAGCCTTCGCGAGGCGCTCGAGCGCGTCGGGGCTGATCGCGACGCCGGGGGTCGGCTGGCGGGCGAACGTCGCGAGGACGGTCCGCCACGCCGGGTAGTCGCCCTCGTAGATGCGCAGCTTGAGGCGCTCGTGCTCGGGGATCTCGATGACGGCGTGCTCCGCCTCGAGGCCGACGAAGGTGGGGCGGTCGTCGTCGTCGACGGGCATGCGGCCGAGGTCGAGCGTGAGGGTCGGTCGGGCGTTGCCATCTGAGTCGGCGCGGCGGCACAGCTGGAGGGCGTGGTGGAGCAGGCCCTTGGCTCGGCCGTCGGGGTCCATCGCGACGGCGGTGGTGTCGGGGAGCTCCTCGAGCAGCGGGGCCCGGTCGAAGCGGCCCATGAACGGCACCCACGCGCGGAGCACCATGGTGGCGTCGGTGGCGACGAGCTGGACGCCGCCGACGTGCTGTTCGATCGCGATCGTCTTGTGCATCGCCGGGCGGGCCTTGTCCTGGCCGGCGGCTGGGGCGACGGACAGCCAGGCGACGGCGAACTCCTCTGCGTCGAACTTCATGGGTGGTGGTCCTCTCGGGTGGCGATGGCCATGTGGGGGTCGGGGCCGCCGATCTCGGCGGCGTGGACGCGGAGCTGGGCGAGCTGGTCGTCGGACCAGCCGGCCTCGGCGAGGCGCCGGTAGCCCTCGTCGAGGGTGAAGAAGTGGATGACGACCTGGGTGCCGGGGATGTCGGGCAGGTCCTCGTGCGCCTGGTCCATCGCGAGTTGCTTCCACTCGTCGGTGAGCTCGGGGATGATCCCGGGTAGCACCGGCACCAGCGGGTCCTGCTCGTCGTCGGTCAGCACGACCGGGGCCAGCGCGAAGCGGATCCGGTCCTTGCGGTCGAACCCGACGAGGGTCATGCCGGTCGGGTTCGGTGCGAGCTTCCACGACCAGCCGTCCTGGTTCATGGTCGCGGTCGTGGTGATCGACAGGTTGTAGGACCAGAGGCCGCCGTCGCTGTCGAGCACCTGGAGGCGCTGGTCGTAGACGAGCGCGTCGGACAGGTCGTCGGAGGAGTCGGCGTACTCGGCCGGCATGTCGCGCACCACGCACGGCTGGGCTGCAACAGCGAGGCCGTCCATCGCCTCGACGAGTCCGCCGGGGTTGAGACCGGGCAGCTGCACCGGGCCGCCCTGGCGGAGCTTCCACACGCCGTTGTGCGTGAGCATCTGCGCCATCGGTTGGAACAGCGGCAGCGCCTCGTGAGCGACCCAGACGCCGTCGGAGATCCACGGACGCTGGCGGCGCAGCGGGCTGTTCACCGGCATCGCCAACGCCCCATGAGGCACATCTGCGGCGGTCACGACGACGGCCCCTGGTACACGAGGACGAACTCCCAGGCCGGGTGAAACACCGAGAACTCGGTGTCGTGATCGAACCGGACCCGCACCCACCCCGCGGTGCGCACCCACTCTCCCGAGTGCGGCTCCACGACGAACGGCACGGCCGCGGGGCTGCCGATCTCCGCGACACGTTGAGTCGGGGCCGGCATCCCAGCGGACAACTCCCTGATGTTGCGGAAGCTGCGCCGCACCACCATGCCCACCTTGAGGTCCCCGGCCGGCAAGAACGGCAACGGCACCGGCAGGGTCGAGTCCGGGGGGCCCGGCTGCGCGGTCACAGGTCGCTCCGTGGAGACGACGTCGAGCTGCCACGCGTCAGGTAGCCGCCGCTCAGCACCACGTCGAGGTTCTCGGCATCCCAGCGGCGCACGTACTCGCGGCAGTACGTGATCTCGTCGTTGCGCTTCTCGACTTGGAGGTTGCCCGTCAGGTGTTGGAGCGGCTGGGCGGCCATCCGGCGGGTGTCCTGCTCGGACCATCCCCAGGGACCCCTCCGAACGATCCTCCGAACTCTCCGATCGGTCATGACCGCCTCCACTGCTCGGACTGCGGGCACGTCGTGAAGTGCGAGACGTAGTGCGGGCCCTCGTCGGACAACAGCGCCGGCTGTGCAGCGACGCGCACCTCTGGGCGCTCGACACCGGCGCCGTTCACGGTGGACCGGCCCGTGTAGGTGACGTTGCCCTCAGCCGATGGATGAGGGTCGAGCGGCATCGTCTTGCCCGCTTGGGTGTGCACCCAGACGACGGGCTGTCGGCACGATCGGCACCTGCTCGCGGTTGCGCTCATGAGCGCACCGCCTGCAGCGGCCGCCGAGCGCTGTAGTCGTAGGCGTTCTGATCGATGAAGCCGAGCGGCAGGTAGAAGCCCCACTGCCGGGACTTGCGGCCACGCAGCACGAGGGTCACGGTGCCGGGCTCTGCCATGGTGATCCGGTGGGCGACCGTGAGCGGCATCCGGTGCACCGACCAGCGGCCGTGGTGGCGCTCGTGGCCACGGCCTGGGCCGTGGCTGATGTCGAGCTCGTCGAGCTTCGCTGCGATGGCAGCGTGACGCGATGCGTCCCGCGCGTCGCACCACTCCTCGGTGTAGCCACCGCGCAGCACCATCGACACGAACGGCCACGGGTGGTCGTGGAGGTCCAGGCCCGGGTCCGGGGAGTCGATCCGATGCACGTACACGCCGAAGAGACCGGTCTCGAACGCCCGTCGACGCAGGAACGTGGCGCCGTCGTGGATCAGGTCGAGACGCCGGAACCACCCGCGGCGACGGTCCGCCCGGGCCTCCATCTCTCGGTCCGCTGGTCGGGTGAAGGCGCTCACGTCGGGTTCTCCTCATCGTCAGGGCCGGGCTCGGGACCGTCGGCTGGGTCGCCGTCGAAGAACGGGTCGCCCTCGCGGTCGCCCTCGCTGTCGGGGCCGGCAGCCGGGCTGGTGCGCTCGGGCAGCGGTCGGGGCCGGCAGCGGTACTGGAACGTGACCCGCCAGCCGTCGCGCACCCGGCTGTCGCCCTCGCCCTTCACGTAGTTGGGGACCGCCTTCGACCATGTGAGCAGCGGCTCGAACGACGCTCCGAAGTAGTCCTCGGCCATGCCCTCGGCGATGAAGACGACGTCGTCGAGTCTGGCGCCGGTCAGCGAGAACTGCTGCAGGTGGTTCTCATGTGGGGGCGAGGGGCGGACCGTCACGAGCGGTTTCGCTCCTGGCCCTGGCGGATCTGGAGCGCGAGCAGCTGCTGGTAGATCCGTCGGAACGTCGCGATCACGTCGGCGGTCGGCGTGTCTGGATCGAGTCGACCCATCCACGCTTCGACCTCGGCGGACTGCGCTCGGGCGGCTGCGTCGACCGCCTGGGTCACGGCGACGAGCACCGGTTCGACCTCGAACGCCACCTCGGCTGAGTCGATCCTCCCGGTGGCCCGGTTGTAGAACCCTCCGCCGAGACGGAACCGGCCATCGCAGCCGCAGTCCTCGGTCGTGCACCGCAGCGTCAGGAGCGTGCCGACGCAGGCGTCGGTGAGGATCTCGATCAGCGCCTTGGACTGCTCGTCGTTCGACAGCACCAGGGCCAGCGCCGACGCAGCGGCGTAGCAGTCCTGCTCGTCGTTCGGTTCGACCTCGAGCGCGTGGATCCACGCGAACGCCCGGCCGGCAGGTGTCGGGTACTCGATCTCAGACGGTGGGGTGATCAGCGCCACGGGGCGGTGCTCCGATCGTTTCGAGGGTCGGGGAAGGCACGGCCCGCCAGCCGTTCGGCGTCGGCCGCACGAGCCGGCGGCGGTACAGGCGATGCAGCGCGCCGGCCACGGCCGGCACATCGAGGCGGAGCCCGTCGGCGAGGTCGTGCAGACGCACCGGACCGCCAGCGATGTCGAGGGCGGCGGCGACCAGGTCGTCGCGGGTGGTGGTGCACTCCGGGATCACCGTCGACCTCCCGTCGAGGTCGAGCCCTTCACGCCGAACGGAACCCCCGAGTCGACGTGGTAGCGGGCCGGCGACTTCGAGGCCACGGCGAGCCACTCCTGAGCGACGAGCTCGGCGACGAGTCGGGGCGACCGGGCGCCGTCGACGCGTGTCACCGACGGCGCTGGGATCCGAAACCCGTAGGCAGCCACCACGTGCTGCGCGGGGACACGGTCACCGAGGCGGTCCACGTTCGCGCGGTCCCTACGGAGCTGGCGGGCCCACTCGTTGAGGCAGCGGCGCAGGTACGCCTGATGCTCAGGTGCACGCACCAGAGCACGCTCGGCGTCGACATCGACGTCCACCAGGTGCTCGACGAGGGCGTGGGTCGGAGTGCCCGGCTCCAACGTCGACAGGTCGAAGCGATCCGTGGCGCTCATCGGACCACCACCACGGCACCCGCGATGATCCCGACCCAGATCACGACGGCGATCGCCACGATCGGGAGGCAGCCCCAGCGGACGTCCATCGACGGCGGCCCGGTCTCGGGGTCGTCGATGATCCGACGAGACGTCATGGCGCGACCTCGCTCTCGTAGCTGTCGAGACGGCGGACCTCTGGTCGGTCCGCTCTGCGATGAGACCGGGCGAGCTCGGCCTCGAACTTCGATGTGTCCGCCTCGATCCGCACCGTGGCCTCACCCATCCGGCGGCGGCCGCGCACCGCCAGACGATCCTCCGCACGGCGCAGCCGCTTGCGCAGCTGGCGAGCCTCACGCTCCGCCCGGTCGGCGCGGCGGCGGTCCATCAGCCCGAACGTGAAGTGGTTCACGAGCGCGCCCGCGAACATCACCAGTCCCAGCGCTGACATCTGCTGCAGGAACGTCATGTCACGCATCACCGGTCACCGCCCTCGGCACCGGGGATCGGCGGTGGGAACGCCGCACGGCGCGCCTCGTCGTGACGGCGAGCGTTCTCGACGCGCTCCGCCTCCGTCGACACCCGGGCCGCCGATCCCGACGACGGTGTCGTGGCGTCCGCTGCTGGGGCAGCAGCGCCGTACGCCTCGATCGAGTCGACCCACCGCGAGCAGTTCGTCAGCCACGTGCGCAGGTCAGCGATCACCGGACGGGCCGGCGACGACCCGGTCGCGAGGGCGAGCATCACGTGGCGGATGTGGCGCAGCAGGTTCTCCATCTGCCGCGACGTCTCCTCGAGCAGGGCCCGGTCGTCGACGTCGGGGGCGAGCTGCTCGTACACCTCGAGCTGCAGCTCTAGGCCGGCACGGATCAGCACGTCGATCTTCTCGATCCGGTACGCCGGATCTCGGGTCTCCACGATCCGGTGCAGCTGATCGAGCACCGATGCGGCCGAGGAGATCACCCGGTACTCGGGGCGGTGCTCAGGGC
>Ga0114898_1001577_pt1 | contig 13025 bp, 28 predicted proteins | sample Malvired_Geostar_FD_83496 | JGI IMG/M metagenome (GOLD analysis project Ga0114898, IMG submission 83496) | Marine viral communities from the Global Malaspina Expedition - Malaspina viral metaG DeepMed_Geostar | ecosystem: Environmental > Aquatic > Marine > Oceanic | place: Mediterranean Sea... | reverse complement strand
TGTTGGTGGTGCTTCATTCAGTGCCAACAATGTTCGGTTCAAGGTAGATGCCAATGTAATTGGTGATGATGGAGAGGTTTTCTCTCAGGAAGCGGAAGATTTCGGTAGCTTGGCTTCGATGTACGGGTTTGAACCCGAGGATTTGGGGAAGGAATTTTCCTACGGTGGGGAAACCTACAAGATTACTGGCTTGAAGCCACGTAGACGGAAGTATCCTGTCTCTGCCGAGGGAATTCGGAACGGAAAAGGCTACAAGTTTCCGGCGGACATGGTAAAAGCGGCTCTTGGTGTGTCTTCGACACCGACATAAGGGCTGTCTACAACAACACTTTGTTAAAGGAGAACTGAAATGAATTATCTTGAAGAACGTGAGGAACGGAAACGTAAGTCGAAGGAATCTTTGAAAGAGGCTTGTTCCACGCTTTTCAACGCTGGAATTACTCTCGCAGAAGTCCATTACGATGGCTACGGAGACAGTGGAACCATTGAGTATGTGCTGTTTTTCAAAGGTGATAAGCAACTGTCTGAGGATGAAGTAGCCAGCTTGGGGCTGCCTACCTCGACCACTGAGGAATACAATTACAGCCATAAAGAAGGAGAAAGTCGCTACAAGACGGTTGAGTGTACGCTTCTTCAGAAAGTGGAAGATTGTGCGTATGATTTTCTCCCCGGTGGGTGGGAAATCAACGAAGGTTCCTTTGGCGATCTGAAAATCGACACCGAGAAGGCCAAAGCAACTCTTGAGCATAACTATCGCATTGAAGAAACAGAATACTCGGAAGAAGAATACGACCTATAAGGAGAAAAACGTGGCACATCCATACCATCACGCAATTTCTTCCGTCAAAAAGTGGGGCGGAGAACCGGAAGATTATCTGGAAGTTCATTCGTGGTTTGATGAGAGCAAGAGTTTCATGGCAGATTTCCGCCATCGGGCAATGCGTCATCATGCCGAAGGTATCTTCATGGCGGAGAAAATCTTTGGAACCGTAATTTCCAACTCCGATGGACGCAAAGTTCCTGTAAGATTTATTGGGGAACAGCACGTTAAAGAGGACTTGGGATGGATTCCGTCTGTACAAGATTGGCTGCGTAACATTGAACCAGAGAAGTGGATGGGCAAAATCGGGGTCAAGCCAGAAGAAATGTTGAAGGATTCGGCATGACACCGACATGAGGGATGTCCACAACATCTTTAATATAAAGGAACGTAAAATGGAAGATAATTATGGCATAGAAGTTATAAAATTGCCTTGCTATGGGATTCTTCTCAATCTCAGATCGAAAGCCAAACGGGTCGGCGGCGGTATTTCTTCTAATTTATGTAGGTATTTTGAGCTTCCCAATGAAGTTGACCGGGCTGATTGTTGCAATACGGCTGCTTTAGAAACTGCCGTAGATGTGATTGAGAGCTTGGTTTTGGCTCATGCGTGTGCTGGAATTGACATTCAGACACCGGCATACATCAAGGGAATTGAAACCACAGTAGACGCATTGGCAAATAACTTGTAAGGAGAAAAACATGGCTAACAACTACCAACAACACTCTTTCATGATTGACAAATTGACTCCAATGGAGGCTTATTGGATTCGTAAAAGGTTTGATGAAATTGACAAAAAAAACGATGATGAAGATGAACAAGAGCCGATTTGGATTGGCGATGTGGCACTTGAAGATGGTCACTTTGTGTATGACCCTCCTCTCGAAGATGGCAAAGAACCAGTTGTCGAACAAATCAAAGAGCATCCTAAATCACTGTGGCTGTATGCCGAAGAAGGTTGTGATTTAGATAGTTTAGTTGACTTTCTTCAAGACTTTCTGAAAGAGAACCGCCCTGACAGTTACATTGGCTTTGAATGGGCAAACACCTGCTCTAAGATGAGGTTAGATGAATTTAGTGGCGGGGCAGTCTTTATTACGGCTGAAAAAACAGACTGGACTTGCACCTACGACTTCCTTGAAACAAAGCGTAAGGAGTTTGAGGCTGCTTAGACACCGACAAAGGTGGTGTTGAAATCACAATCTTTGATAAGGAGAAAATGAAGATGAGTAAAGTTATAGAAACTTTCAAACAACCTTTCTTGGATAAGATAGAGGACGTTCTGGATAAGGCTGTCAGTATTACGTGGGAGGGATGCCACAAAATCTATATCACACTGGATATGGAAAGCCACAATCAGCAAATCGAATATGGCTATGAAATGGTGTCTGTTAAAGACAAAGCTGAAGCCCTGAACCAACTGTGGGAGTGGTGGGATGTCTCTTGCGGGCTTAAGTTCATCAACGCCATTGAGGGTAAGGACACTTTTCACGATGTGATACCTCAGTTCGACTACGACGAACAGGAGATTGACCATGAGTAAGTTTTATAAAATTCCCTGTGTCTGGCAAATGTACGGATACCACGAAGTTGAGGCAAACAGTCTTTCCGAAGCAATTGATCTTGTCTTATCTGACGACGTGGGTCTGCCCGATGGCGAATACCTTGAAACCTCGTTCGAGGTAGATACTGCTATTGTTGAGGATATTAACAAGGAACAACTGTGAACAGCTTTTACGTTGACCATGACATTATTAGGGAGATAAACAATGAGAATTGAAATGCAGCTTGAAGGACAGAAGATCACTGAAATTCGTCAAATGACAGAACAAGAAATGGCGGACGAGTTTTGGGATCACGGCCACCCACCGACTGTTATAGTTCTTAGTGGTGGAACTAAGTTATATCCTTCCCAAGATGGTGAAGGGAACGGCCCCGGTGCGTTGTTTGGCAAAGACAAAGATGGAACAAGTTTTTACGTTTGCTAAACTCAGTCTAACGTAGTGACTCATCGAGTCACTACGTTAATTATAACAGACACCGACATGAAAGTCAAGGAGAAAACGATGCCAAAGTTTACTGTAGCTGTAATAAGAATTGGATATGCCTGTCAAGACATGGAAGTTGAGGCAGCTAACGAGGAAGAAGCAAAAGAAGTTGCCCTGGATCATGCGGGCGGTGAATCTTTTTCCGAACATCATTCTGAATACAAAGTAGATTATGTCACGTCTATGTCTGAGGAACAGCGACGGGACGAGAAACGTGGGCTATACCCAGATAAAGAAGATTCTGCGAATTAACTGAGAATTTTCCGGACGATTTACAACTGAGTCAGTTATTAGAAGGTAGAAGAACGATATGGATGCAAAAAATATCATAGAAAACATTGCGAGAGCCGAGACGTTCCTCATTGAGGAAGCAAGTGGCTTGACCCACTTCGACGAAAACAGGGTGATTCAAAGTATCGTGCGGATGTACGAACAACTAAAGGAAATGGAAGGTGAATAATGCGAAGAAATTTACTTGAAGAAGCACTACGTAAGTACCGATCAAACGCTCCACAGGTCGCAAACTATGCCAAAAAGGTGTGTTTAGGCGATCTTTATTTCTTTGTTGATCCGGCAACGACGGGGATTCCTGTTCAGTTTTGTGTTGTGCTTCAACATAAAGATGATTCGGATCTTTGGTTTGTTGTGCCGGGCGATCAGATGCATCTTATAGGAACTTGTGATGTTGAGATTCCCAAATTTGTGGAATTTGGGCCGATGAACTTCCGCTGCGGAAACGGTTTATGGGTTCACACCGATGATTTCAATTTTGAACATCGAACGGGTCGCATGGGCCTGACTGTTATCGAACAATGTCAGGATGTGTTATCACGCATGGTGACTGGCGATTTGACAGAGGTTGAATTTATAATCGAAAATGAAACACATCCTGATTATGTGGATTGGATGAAGGAACTTCAGCAGGCTGTTGGTCAATTAGAAGAAAATTTGCAGTTCAAACAGAGTTGCTGAGTTTACAAGACACCGATATAATGGTCATGTAAATCTTATAAAGGAGAAACAATGAACGCACTGCTAGATAAAAAAGTGGAAAAGCAAGAGTCAAACCCAATTGATATAGAAGCTGAGATTAAAAATCAGCTTTTTGAACGGTTGGGAAAACCTAAAGGCCTCACTCACATGGGGTTGCGTAATGTTTACGGCAATTCGTGGAGAATAACTGTCTACTGTGAAGTTCCCGGCGACAACTATCTGGGAGTTAAAACTGAAATTACTGACAGTTTTTTCCTAAAAGTCTCTCCAGAAGGCGGAATTATTTCGAGTAACCCCGTTATTAAGAAGAAGTACTAACTTACAGATTAGGAAACAACATGGTTATCAAGTTATTATTGGAAAAACAAAGAAAACATCGGGTCAGGAACGAACTCCGCTGGAAGGAAATTCAAGAACTGACCCGGCAGGCAGTAGCTCGTTATAAACGAGGTCTGGCTACGATTGCTACGATTGAAGCGACGAGGTCTACTAAGACGATTGTTGGCGATGCGTATTGGTCGCCGGTCGGGATTGAATTGAAAGCTGAATACTGTGAGCCGGGTGGTGCGTGTGAATATCCAATCGAACTGGTTGTCGTTAGTTCGGACAACGATTTGTTCTACTGTGTGCCAGCCGATGATCGCACTGATCTTGTCGGTTCAGCGGATGTGACAGTTCCCGAAGATGCTGATTTCGGTCCAATGACACTGCGATGCGGATTGGGAATTTGGTTAAACAAAACACAACTTTCTACTCAAAAACGATCAGGAACAATTCCCACAGAGACTGTCAAACGAGCAAACAAAATACTCTCGAAGATAGTCACCTCAAGTCTTGAAGGAACATCATTACAGAAGGAAACTGATTGCGATCCAGATTACGAGTTCTTGATGCGAGACATTTTTTCAGCAGTAGAAGGTGTGCGATCTTCTTTAACCGCATAAAAAAATTAACCTTTGACACCGATAATTTTACCTAGGAGCACGAGATTCACATGCAAATTCACATCAATTCATTCGTAAAGAGACAAACGTCGAACAGTTCTTACAGCCACTTTGAGGATGTTAATAAGGACGACGAAAACTGGGAACTATTAGGTAGTCTCATTGAGGCGAACTTTGATAAAGCTAAGGAAGGTTACCGCAAGGAAGTCCTATTGGTGCCAGTTCCGTCTAATTCATCCGGAGATTGTGGTCGTGGTGAAGCTGTCTTAGAACACTGTTTCTATTCTGGTGTAGCTCAATTGGAAGAGGGAGAAATGTTCGGCGGACGATTTGAATCCCGTAAAGAGGGTGAAACTCCTCGTCAACACATTACTGCCATTCGGGGCGATTCCAAGATCCCCGCCAAATCTGTACAGATTGTCTTATATTCAAGTACTGTACTTGCTGAAGATGGCGATAATGAACTTCCCCCGGAAGAAGGGAACTGGGAAGTTATTAGCATTAATGCTAGTCCTACAGAAGGCGAAATGCCGATTAATCCGAACACGTTGATGCATAATCACTTCGGAAGCGACGGCGGAACCGATACGAAGCTTTCTGATTCTGAGTTTGTGGCTATGCTTAAGACTTCCTTTGAATATTGGAAGGATAAGGTTATGGCAGCGGAACCGAACTAGTTTATCAAGATCTTTAAAACCGTAATATCGATTTGATATCAGAACGGTTTTACCCTGTGTGATGTTGTGGAATCCCCGGTAATGGTCTTTTCTCCGCCGTTACCGGGGATTTTTTTTGGACACCGACAATGGAACGGAACCGACAATGGAACGGAACGGAACTAATTTGGTAAATCTTAGCTAAAGTTAAGTGGTTTACTTGAAATAAGAAAAAAGTAAACGTAAGATAAGAATAATCGACACCGATATAAGGGACGTGGCAAGCAACATCGCTTGTCACACAACATCAACTTTTTTGAAGGAGAGACAAATGCCTGCGTATTTTGAGACTGGTTTTTCTGTGGCGGAGTTGCCGTGGCACGGACTTGGGGAGTTGATTCCTGAGGATAAGAAACTCTCTATTCAAGAGGGTTTGGTTGCTGCTGGGTTGGACTGGGATGTTCAACTTAGGCCGCTTTGTATTGCCGAGCAAGTTGCTAGTCCACAGGCAGTAGGACTGGGAATGGGTGCAGATCAGATTGACCCACTTCCTGAAGATCCGTTGGCTGGCATGGAAGTGCCTGCTAATGCGACCGTTAGGTCTACTGACAACAAGGTTCTGGGTGTTGTGGGTATGCGATATCACCCGCTTCAGAATGTTGATGCCTTTCAGTGGTTTCAGCCTTTCTTGGATGCGGATGTTGCTCATCTGCATACTGCTGGAAGTCTTCATGGTGGCAGCCGTGTTTGGGTGTTATCTAAGCTGAATAATGATCCGATGGAGATTACTCCGGGTGATGAAGTCAACAAGTTCATGCTGTTGTCAAACAGTCATGATGGTACGACTTCTATTCGGGTTGGTTTTACTCCGATTCGGGTTGTGTGTGCTAACACTCTGGCAATGGCTCACAGTAACACTGCTTCTGCCCTGTTGCGGGTAAAGCATTCCAAGAATGTGCGTCATAATCTGGAGTTGGTTCGTGAAACGATGGACGCTGCAAACAGTCGGTTTGAAGCAACTGCCGAGCAGTTTCGTCTGTTGGCTCGCACTAACGTCAACTCAGCCGATCTTGATAGATACATCAAGATTGTTCTGGATTGTGAGGAGAAGCCGTCTACTAGGACGAAGAATATCATCGAAGAGATTGTTGGTCGGTTTGAACAGCCGGTTGGCTCTCTGGCTGGTGGCACTCTTTGGACGGCATACAATTCTGTTACTGAGTATCTCAGTTACAGTCGAGGCCGTAATACTGAGTCCCGTATCGCATCACTGTGGTATGGTGATTCACAGAAGGTCAATCAGCGGGCATTGAAGTCTGCTGTGGAACTGGCTGCGTAAGTAACTTGGAACCTCCGCTCAGAACGGGCGGAGGTTCCTTTTTCTTATTTTACAATAAACTTGACACCGATAGAAGGAACCGTTCGTTGCCCTCGTAGCTCAGTTGGATAGAGCAACGGACTTCTAATCCGTAGGTCGTAGGTTCGAATCCTACCGAGGGTACTCGACACCGACATACGGAACAGAATGGAACGGAACTGACTTTACCTCTAGCATGAGATTAATTGGCATCACAATTTGTGATTTCAAACAAATCGACACCGACATAAGGGTTGTCGAAAACAACTTCACTTTACTTTTGTTTACGGAGAATTACTATGGAAAACATTACAAGAGACGAACTGGAAATCATGCTGGCGTCACACGGCAAGAAGGAAGAAGTAACCATTGTTGGTTCTACTGTGCCTCGCATGAATAAGACTGATAATCCGTATTTCAATCGGATTAAGAAGCACGCTGTTGTAGTTGGCGACATCTGTTTCCGTTATAAAGATGAAGTGGATGAGCAGCGTAATCGTGAGCAGTCTTTGGTAACGGTTGCCGGTCATCCGGTCAGCCAGACAGTCGAAGAATTTACTCCTCAGCCTCGTACTTGGGGAGAAAAAGAAGATACCAAAAAGCGATCTGGCGCACTGGTTTATCACAATGACAAAAAGTACCTTGAACTGCTGGTTAAGCAGTCCGTTAGTTACGAGTACCGAGACGAAAACGGTGATCTTGTTGATAAGGATTTGGTAAAGCCGTTTCTCGTAAAGAGAAGTAAGCCTAAGACTCAGCAAACCGATAAGGAAGTTATGGTTCGGGATTACTTGCTCTCTAATGTGGTTGCTATCAACCTTGGTGGCAAGCAGTTCAAGGTTAAAGGTTAGACACCGACAGAGAAGTCAGACGTTGAAGTGGGGGCTGGTAAGAAGGATATGCCGTGGCGGGTCAGGAACGAACTGACCCCTACTGGAAGTCGGGGCGATGCCTTAAACATCCACTTCAACGGCTGGCGTTTTTATTTCGACACCGACATAAGGAGCGTGATTTGAAGACTCTCAAAAAAGGAAAGAAGTTCAAGAGACTCAAGGACAGGAGTAAAGATGATATGAATAAAATCCGTGGTCTCTTGTCTGAGGGTTGGCAATTTTGTGATAAAACTACTTGGAGGAAATTAAAGGATGGTAAACCTGAAAAAAGTCCTGATGGAGATGGGGAACAAGCTGGTTCTTGAACACGGGTTTGATCCGGGGCGCATGACCGATCACTGGCTTTCTGCCGTGACTGTTACGAACACAAGTACGCAAGCTATTTATGAGTTTACCGTATGGTTGAATCGTGTTCCTGAGGCTAGAGAAGTTTTAGCTGAAATGGGGATTGAGTGGCCGGTTGTTGAGACACCGACAGATAAGGCGTAACAACATTAAATAAGGAGAAATTGATGTCTACTAGATGCTTCATTGCCAAGGAAAATTCTAATGGCTCTTTCCGTGCTGTCTATTCTCATTTTGACGGATATCCAAGTTGTAATGGGAAGATTCTTATAGATCATTATTCTGATCACCAAAAACTTGATGCTTTGTTGGACGAAGGTAGCATCAGTGTTTTGAGGGGAGAAATTGGGGAAAAGCATGATTTCGACGCCACTTACAGTGGTCAGTATGAGCATGGCAAAACCCCTCAACAGATAAATGAGTGGACGACCTTTTATGGACGTGACCGTGGAGAAGAAAACATTGATGCCAATTCATATAACACCGTTTTAAAATTGGCAGATTCAGCCAAAGAATCTTGGGCTAATTACTTATACGTTTTCACCAAGGAAGGGATTTGGCGTTATGATTATCTCTTGAGCGACGAACTCCCTGATTCTTTAGATAAAATGGAAGAACTGACGTTAGAGGCTTGCGAAGCATAAGTGGAAGACATGGGCCGGTAGCTCAGTTGGTTAGAGCAGCGGACTCATAATCCGTTGGTCGAAGGTTCGAGTCCTTCTCGGCCCACTATTTTTATAAAGGACACCGACATGAATGATACCAAACAGGAAGTTAAAGCAGCGTTTATTTGCATAGGAGCTTTTATTGTTGGACTGATTTGTATGTGGCAACTCACCGGTTAAGGGGATAATTATGGAAATCAAGATCCATGACGCTCCAGGAAGGGGCAAGAAGCAATGCCCTCAATGTAAGCTTTATATTGGGGTAAGGAACCGAGTTTGTGTCTGTGGGCATGAGTTTATCGCCGCACAGAAGAAATCTACATCAACGGCACAAGCCCCTGAAAAACAAGAACCAAAACCAGTTTTCAATCGCAAAGATTTTTTCTCAACGACGATTAGCACACCTGCTGGTAAATGCCCTGCTAATTTGGCGGACACTGACTACGAAACCGTGGAAGAATGGGCGGAAAAAATTATCCGTCATGGTGAGGCTAAAAATGTTGTTTATGCAGTAAGCGCCTTGAAATATTGGTCAAGGCAATTTTATGATGTCTTCAGTGAAGAATATAAACTCATTGCTCAACATCTAAACGAAATTATGACACCGACATTAGAAGTCGGTTATGAGGACGATGAGGACGTAACAACAGAAGGAGAAGATGATGCAGATTAGAGTAAAAGGCAGATCACGAAACGATATTATTGAAGCTGGACGTAAGCTCGGTATTTTTCTTGAACCGAAGCAAGGTCGTGGTGAAGATGTTTGGTTTGGATATGGATACCTTGATTTAGATAAATCGACACCGACAGAGATGGTGTAACACAAACTGGCATACGGAGGATGAGAGTCATGAATTACGATCTGGCTAACATGAGCAAAGACGAGTTTGAAGAATTGTATAGCTTGTTATGTGATGTCCTCTGGAAGCAGAGGGTGTCTAAAACGCCAGAAGAATTCCGTAATTCCGTCGCAGAAGATGACGATCATACTCGACTGCACTTGCATACGTCTGATGTGAGTCGAGCAGCAGCTACCCATATAGTTAGGAACATTTTAGGAATCGACACCGACATATGAGGTGTAACAACCACTCACACTAAGGAGAAACTTATGAAGCTTATGACAAAAGAAATTCTTAATCGCATTCCTGCTCTTTACGCTCAGGAAGAAGAAGCAGATCCGATTGTTCACGTCAAGTTTTTTGCTCCGTGGACAAACTGGACTTGGTATGCCATCGAGTATGACCCGGAAGCAAGGATCTTTTTCGGTCGTGTTGATGGTTTTGAGTCTGAATTAGGAAGCTTTTCTTTAGATGAACTGGAATCTGTCGATGGTCCTATGGGCTTGAAAATCGAACGAGATGCTCATTTTGGCCCGAAGGCTCTGTCTAAATGTGATAAAATGTGTGTGTGAGTTGTGCCCCCGCTGGTGGTTATTTCCCTTTCTACCAGCGGGGCACTTTTATTTCCCTGGCAGGCGGAGGGCGTAGCTCAGTTGGTAGAGCAACGGACTTTTAATCCGTAGGTCCAGGGTTCGAACCCCTGCGCCCTCATTTAGACACCGACATATAAGATAAAGAGAAGGTTATAATAAACAAAAGTTAGGAATATGATGAACGATATTGATAAAGAACTTCAATTGATTCGCAAAAAGCATAACGACTTAATGCGTGCTGAACTAACCGCAGCGGAAACTCGATATTACGCTGATAAATTTCCCCATGCGGATGTTAAGTCTATTGGTGTGGAAACCACAATCGAAGAAGTGGTGTATGTTGTAAATCACTTTAGGTTGACCTTTAATAGTGACAGATATAACAACTGTAATTATAAATTTAATAAACTCCCACCTGTAGAAGTTGTTGAGGTTTTTGCTGACCGCATCAATCGTATGGAGGAGCGTGCAGAGCGTCCTTATAAATATCGATCATTACAGGCTTTGTATATGCACATTGCTGAATACCACTACAAAGAACTATCTGCTGAGGAAATGTTTAAGTTGTACAAACAGGCCTGTAGTTTGCCTATCGAAGGAGATAACAGGGAGAGAAATGGTTTTCACTCTTGGTTATTGACTCGTAGTTACTGTTGCCAAGACGGCGGTCATTTAGGTGAACGTTTAAAAGATTGGGAACATCGCACGGCATTTATTGCCTTGTTGAATGAGGCCGCTTAGTATATTTTTTTACGTGACACCGACATGTAAGGTGTCACAGCAACCGTGAACCTTGAGGAGGATTGCTTATATGAAGTCCAAAGTTTACCACAGAAACCCGATGCAAAATACTTATGTGTTTCCAGCACAGTCACCTGATAAACCCACATACACACTCGTGGCAGAAGTTGATTCAGAAAATTTAGAAGAAATTTTTGAGCTAACAAATCACATAGATCACAGTTGGACCCAGAACAAAAAAGTAACTGTTGTTACAAGAAAACCGGTTAGATCCACTTCAGTTGGAGATTTGGTACTTGTTAATGGAAAGTATTTTGTATGTGAGGCTACAGGATGGAGTGTTGCAACCACACCCTACGCTGCTTAATAGGTAAAAATTATATGACTATTGATTTTAAAGTAAATTGCGCCAGATTAGAACGACCTGACACCGACAGTTGGCTTACTGTTGAATCCACTGTTTCATTCACATTCAGGGAATGGGAAACTATTATAAAAGATAACTTTCCTGGTTGGGAACTAGTTACTTGTGGAGACGATATTAATTAGTTGGCCCCTTCGTCTAGTGGTCAGGACTCCGGACTTTCGATCCGGCAACAGGGGTTCGAGTCCCCTAGGGGTCATTATTTCGACACCGACATAAGGGGTGTTGAAACAACTCACACACACATAAGGATTATGAAAATGCTTAAATTCTCCGAAGGTAGAAGTAACGCTAAGTTGGTAGCCCTTCAAGATCGTACTGGTAAGAAAGTTTATACGTTTAGCTTGCTTTCAGGTCACTCGTGTCCTTTTGCTAAGGACTGCTTGTCTAAAGTAGTTAGTACTGAAGATGGCCCACGAATTAAAGATGGCCCGCATACTAAATTCCGTTGTTTTTCTGCTAGTCAAGAAGTGTTTTTCCCAGCAGTTTACAACCAGAGAAAACACAATTTCGATACGTTGAAAGCGTGTGATTCTACTGATGAAATGGTCGAATTGATTGAATCTAGTATGCCAAAGTGTGGAATTGTAAGGCTCCACGTTGGTGGTGAATTTTTCAATCAAAAATACTTCGATGCGTGGGTTACCGTTGCTAATAACCATAGTGATAAGATTGTGTATGCTTATACAAAATCTCTGCCCTATTGGATTAAACGTGATATCCCCGAAAACTTTAGACTAACGGCATCTTTCGGTGGTACTCATGATCATTTGATTGATGATTATGATCTTAGATATTCTAAGGTTGTATTTTCAGAAGATGAAGCAAAACAACTCAATCTTGAAATTGATCATGATGATATGCACGCATATGAACATGGCCCTAGTTTTGCTTTACTGATTCATGGAACGCAACCGGCTCAATCAGAAGCGTCAAAAGCCGTTGTCCAATTGAACGGCAAAGGTTCGTACCGACGTAAGTCTGGTAGTTATACAAGTTGCTATAAAAAGAAGAAAGCAGCTTAGACACCGACATAAGGACATAAGGAGCGTTAATTTCAATCCACAAAGGAATAGAAAAATGAAGCATTACGCAGTATTAGTCGTAGGGAAAGACACCGCAGATAAACTTGAACAGTTTTGCCAAGAACCGCCCGGAGATTGTGGTCGTGGCGAAGTTGTCTTTGATGAAGAAGTCAAGTTTCAAAACGGCAACAGAATGGCAATTCAAGTGATTGCTAGTGAAGAGCCTAATGATGAGGAATGTTGGACCCAAGGTGTTGTTTATGATGAACTAGGGAACGAATTGGGTTGCACCGACGTAGGTGAAAGTTTCTTAGGTAAATATCATGTTTTTGTTCCAGGGCAGCAGGTGACAATTCCGACTGCGGATGAATACGTTACCAACGTTCAGACACCGACAAAAGAAGCGTCAGTTTAAAGAACTCTTATATAAAAAGAAAAGAAAGTAAAACAATGTATGATGAACGACGTGTAAAAAAGCAACTAGATTGGCTCAAGAAACGGAAGAAAGACGTTGACAAGAGAGAGCGTGTAAAGAACAAGGATAGAAATGACCGCAGAAAGGCTGCTTAGACACCGACATAAGAGGTGTTGAAACAACTCACATAAAGGAATAAAGCATGAATGAAATCAAGTTTGAAATCAAGAATATGGAATCCCTGATGTTGAATCTATCGGGTT
>Ga0114898_1001574_pt1 | contig 13051 bp, 11 predicted proteins | sample Malvired_Geostar_FD_83496 | JGI IMG/M metagenome (GOLD analysis project Ga0114898, IMG submission 83496) | Marine viral communities from the Global Malaspina Expedition - Malaspina viral metaG DeepMed_Geostar | ecosystem: Environmental > Aquatic > Marine > Oceanic | place: Mediterranean Sea... | reverse complement strand
CCATCAGGCCGACGATGGAGTTGTTCCCCTCCAGGATCTGGTTGGCCACGTTGTCCATCACCAGCGGTTGCAATGCCGGGTCCTTGTTGGAGTTCGCGTGGCTGCAATCGACCATGATGTTGGGGCTGATGCCGGCCTTGTTCAGTTCCTGCTCGCACACCGCCACGCTGACCGAGTCGTAGTTCGGCTTGCCATTGCCGCCGCGCAACACGACATGCCCGTAGGCATTGCCTTTGGTGGTGACGATGGAAACGCCGCCAGACTGGTTGATGCCGAGGAAGCGATGCGGGCTGGACACCGATTGCAATGCATTGATCGCGACGGTCAGGCTGCCATCGGTGCCGTTCTTGAAACCCACTGCCGAGGACAGGCCCGATGCCATTTCACGGTGAGTCTGGGATTCGGTGGTGCGCGCGCCGATGGCCGACCAGCTGATCAGATCCTGCAGGTACTGCGGGGAGATCGGGTCCAGTGCTTCGGTGGCCGTTGGCAGGCCCATCTCGGCGAGGTCGAGCAGCAATTGCCGGCCGATGTGCAGGCCGTCCTGGATCTTGAACGAGTCATCCATGTAGGGATCGTTGATCAGGCCTTTCCAGCCGACCGTGGTACGTGGCTTCTCGAAGTACACGCGCATGACCAGATAAAGGCTGTCCGACACCTTATCGGCCAGCACTTTGAGGCGCTCGGCATATTCATGGGCCGCTTTGAGGTCATGAATCGAGCAGGGGCCAATCACGACGAACAGGCGATGGTCCTTGCCGTCGAGAATGTCGCGTACCACCTGGCGCCCTTCGGAAACGGTCTTCAACGCCGAAGGGGTCAGCGGAATTTCCCGCTTCAATTGCTCTGGCGTGATGAGTGTCTCGTTGGAGGAAACGTTAAGGTCATCGATCGGTAAATCAGCCATCGTGTTCTCGTCAGGTCACGGATGCCGTCCGCCAGCCAATCCCGGTGCGGCGGAGGGCTCAGGGGCGCAGCGGGGAGCGGAACCTTATCGCGTATTGCGTCGACTCGACAATAATCTTGACGTCGCAGGGCTCCTTGGCGCGCCCGACAACCGTGCCCCGCCGACGAGCGCGAGCCGGTGCGGTGGCTGGGCGCCGCCTCGGGACGCTGATAAGGTGGCGATCGAAGCGCGCCGTCGAGCGCGCGTCCCATTGATCAGTAGCTGGAGCTTGTGCATGAGCGCACCCACCCCTCGAATCGGAATCATCGGCACCGGGGCCATAGGCGGTTTCTACGGCGTGATGCTGGCGCGAGCCGGCTACGGCGTGCATTTTCTGCTGAGAAGTGAATACGAGGCGGTCACCCGTAATGGGCTGCGGATAAACAGCGCGGTGCATGGTTCGCTGCATCTGGAGACGGTGCAGGCGTATCGCAACGCGGCCGACATGCCCCCCTGCGACTGGCTGTTGGTCGGCGCAAAAAGCACCAGCAACCCGGAACTCGCGCCGCTGATCATCGAGGCCGCCGGTGAGGATGCCAAGGTCGTGGTATTGCAGAATGGGCTGGGTATCGAGGATGACCTGCGCCAGCTGCTGCCCGGATACATCCATCTGCTGGGTGGCCTCTGTTTCATCTGTGCGCACCGCTCGGCATTGGGTGTGGTCGAGCATCAGGCGCTCGGTGGCGTCAATCTTGGCTATCACTCGGGGTCGGCAGAAACGCCGGCGCAGCAACAGGCCGTGGTGCAAGAGGGCGTAGCGATGTTCCGCGCGGCGGGCGTCGACTCCAGCGCGGCGGTCAATCTCGCCCAGGCACGATGGCAGAAACTGGTATGGAACATGCCATACAACGGTCTTTCGGTCCTGCTGAATGCCGGTACGGCGCCGATGATGGCTGATCCGCATAGCCGCGCGCTGGTCCGGTCGATCATGCTGGAGGCCTGTGGCGCAGCGGCGGCCTGTGGCCATCCGCTGCCCGAGGTGCTGGTCGATCGGATGATGACCTCGACCGACCACATGCCCGACTACCTTCCGAGCATGTTCCACGATCATGCGCACGGACGTGCGATGGAACTCGACGCGATCTATGCCGCGCCGCTGGCTGCGGCTGCGAAGGCCGGCTTCGCGATGCCCAGGACCGAGGCGCTTTACCAGGCCCTGCGCTTCATTGCCGCGCGCGCGGACCGTTAGGCCAGATTATCGTTGAAGGTGACCGATCAGCCGCCGGGCGGCCGTTCGGGACGGTAGAGGTTTCTTTTGTGGCTGCTAAGCTCAGACGAGGCCGCTGAACCCGAGCGCCGCCCTGGCGTCCAGAATGCGATCGGCCTGGCCGTTCGCCGGGCCGGTCGCGGATACGCGGGCTGTTCATCTCGCACTTCGCAGCGCGGCGATCCGGGGCGGAATCGCCAGGAGGCGATACATACGGAAATGACCTAGAATTCCGATGTTCAGGTGCATAAAGTTATAAAAAGTGGTGGCGTTCAGGCGTCATTGGCCTTTGAGGGATCTCTATGAAGCTTCAGCAACTGCGTTACATCTGGGAGGTGGCGCATCATGACCTCAATGTCTCGGCGACCGCACAGAGCCTGTTCACGTCCCAACCCGGCATCAGCAAACAGATTCGCTTGCTCGAGGACGAGTTGGGCGTGGAAGTGTTTGCCCGCAGCGGGAAACACCTGACCCGCGTCACGCCGGCCGGCGAGCGGATCATTACCACGGCAGGGGAAATCCTCCGCAAGTGCGAAAGCATCAAACAGATCGCGCAGGAGTTTTCAAACGAGAAGCGCGGCACCCTCAGCATTGCGACGACCCATACGCAGGCCCGCTATGCCTTGCCGCAGGTGATCAGCTCGTTCATCAAGCAATACCCGGATGTCTCGCTGCATATGCACCAGGGGACCCCGATGCAGATTGCCGAAATGGCGGCCGATGGCACTGTGGATTTCGCCATCGCGACCGAGGGGCTGGAGCTGTTCGGTGACCTGGTGATGATGCCGTGCTATCGCTGGAATCGCTGTGTGGTCGTGCCGCAGGGGCATCCACTGGCGAAGCTGGAAAAGCTCACGCTCGAAGCCTTGGCCGAGCACCCGATCGTGACCTACGTGTTCGGCTTTACCGGACGCTCCAAGCTGGACGAGGCCTTCAGCCACAGGGGCCTGTCGCCGAAAGTGGTCTTCACCGCGGCGGACGCGGATGTCATCAAGACCTACGTGCGCCTGGGACTGGGCGTTGGCATCGTGGCGCGGATGGCCGTCGATGCGACGCTGGACGAGGATCTGGTGGCGCTCGACGCGAGCGAACTGTTCGAACCCAGCGTGACCAAGATCGGGTTCCGCAGAGGCACCTTTCTGCGCGGATTCATGTGCGATTTCATCGAAACCTTCGCGCCTCATCTCGATCGGGAGATGCTCGAGAAAGCCGTGCAATGCCGAAACAAGGCCGAACTGGACGACCTGTTTGCCAATGTCGATCTGCCGACCTTCTAGCGGCGCCGCGAACCGAGGTCCGAACGGCGCCGGGTCGAAGCGCGGTATCGCTGATACCCATGAGCGGGTCCGTCAGGGCCCGCTCAGCGACAGGCGTCCGCGGGTGGGCGAGTCGTCAGGCTCTGGCGATCAGATTGCCGGCGTGCAGGCCGCATTCCTTCTGCGTTGATTCTTCCCACCACCAGCGCCCCTCGCGCTCGTGCTGGTTCGGCAGCACCGGGCGCGTGCAAGGCTCGCAGCCGATGCTGATGAAGCCGCGTTCGTGCAGGCTGTTGTAAGGCAGTTCGAGCATTCGGATATAGGCCCAGACTTCCTCGCTGGTCATCTGCGCAAGGGGGTTGAACTTATACAACGTGTGCGCTGGCGTGGAAAAGGCGCTGTCGACTTCCAGTACCAATACCTGGCTGCGGGTGCCGGGGCTCTGATCGCGGCGCTGCCCGGTTGCCCAGGCACGGACGCCCGACAGCTTGCGGCGCAGAGGCTCGATCTTCCGGATGCCACAGCATTCGCCGTGGCCGTCCCGGTAGAAGCTGAACAGACCCTTCTCATTGACCATCGGCTGCAGCAGGGCTGGGTCCGGCGTCATGATTTCGATGGGAATGGCGTAGTGCTCGCGAACCTGCTCGATGAAGCGATACGTCTCACTGTGCAGGCGGCCGGTATCGAGACTGAACACTTTGACGTTCTTGTTCAGTTTCCAGGCCATGTCCACCAGCACTACGTCCTCGGCGCCGCTGAACGATATCCATAGGTCGTCTCCGAACAGGTCGAAGGCGAGCTTGAGGATATCTTGTGGGGATTTACCGGCATAGGCGGACGCCAGCTCGGCTACATCGATTGTTTGGCTCATCAGGCGGCTTCCTCGGTTGGCGCTTGGCGCTCTGCTGGCCGCGGATGTTAACAAATAGGCTTTATGACCCTAAATAACGTTAGAGCGACGATCCCAAACTTTAATGAATAAGGGCGTCGCGTTGCGTCGTTTCGCCCTTGCCGTTAGAGTGCCGCTTCCAATTTTTTCTGCTTTGAAGGGGTGGTCCGTGGAAATAGCCTGTCTCGACCTGGAAGGTGTCCTGGTTCCGGAAATCTGGATCGCCTTTGCCGAGGCCACTGGAATCGAATCGCTCCGGGCGACCACGCGGGACATTCCTGACTATGACGTGCTGATGAAGCAGCGCCTGCGTATCCTCGACGAGCACGGCCTCAAGCTGTCGGATATCCAGGCCGTCATTGCCACCCTGAAGCCGCTCGACGGCGCCGTGGCGTTCGTCGACTGGCTGCGTGAGCGGTTTCAGGTCGTCATTCTCTCAGACACCTTCTATGAATTCTCGCAGCCGCTCATGCGCCAGTTGGGATTCCCGACGCTGTTGTGCCACCGTCTGATCACCGACGAGTCGGGACGCGTCGTCAACTATGAGCTGCGCCAGAAAGACCCCAAGCGGCAGTCCGTGATCGCATTGAAGAGCCTGTACTACCGCGTGATTGCCGCTGGCGATTCGTACAACGACACCACCATGCTCGCCGAGGCGCATGCCGGTATCCTCTTCCACGCGCCCGACAACGTCATTCGTGAGTTCCCGCAGTTCCCGGCCGTGCACACCTTCGAGGCGCTCAAGCAGGAGTTCCTCAAGGCGTCGAATCGCACGCTCGAACTGTAAGAGACCAGCGGCGCGCGGGGCCTGTCGACCGGCCCCGCACTATAGCTGTTCCAGCGTCTCCATCAGCACCTTCACCTTGTCGAAGGTTTCCTGATATTCGGCCTGCCAGTCCGAATCCGCCACGATCCCGCCGCCGCCCCAGCACGTCGCCTGATCGTCTTGGATCAGTAGCGTGCGAATGGCAATGGAGCTGTCCATTTCGCCGCGTACGTCCAGGTACAGCAACGAGCCGCAATAAATCGAGCGGCAAGTGGGTTCCAGCTCATCGATCACTTGCATGGCACGGATCTTCGGCGCGCCGGTAATCGATCCGCCCGGAAAACTGCCCGCCAGCAGGTCCAGCGCATCCTTGCCGGCGGCCAGGGTTGCGCTGACACTGCTCACCAGATGGTGCACGTTTGGGTAGCTTTCCAGTGAAAACAGCTCCGGTACCCTGACGCTCCCCGTCTCGCAACTGCGACCAAGATCGTTGCGCAGCAGGTCGACGATCATCAGGTTCTCGGCGCGATCCTTTTCACTGGCCAGCAGCGCCTGGGCCTCGGCCTGATCGGCCCGGGGATCGCTGCGGCGCGGGCGCGTGCCCTTGATCGGACGGGTTTCCACGATGCCGTTGGCCAGACGAAGAAAACGTTCCGGTGACAGGCTCACGATTGCACCATCGTCCAGGGTCATGAAACCTGCGTAGGGCGTCGGGCATGCCGCGCGCAACGCCCGATAGGCCTGCCACGGGTCTCCTGCACATGGGGCACGGAAGCGCTGCGCGAAATTCACCTGGTAGCAATCGCCGGCCTGGATATAGCGCTGTATGCGCTCGACGGCGCTTTGGTAGTCGGAGCGTTGCAGGTCGGCGGCAAATCGCGACGCAAGCCTGAACGACAGCGGCCTTGGCTGCCACGGCGACTCGAACAGGTGGATCAGGCGAGTCCGGTCTTCAGCGGTCATCGCGGGGTGAAAGACCAACTGAGTCGTTTGCCGGTGGTGGTCGCTGATCAACGCCCAGGCATACAGGCCGAAGCGGGCGGTGGGCAGTGGCAGGTCCGCCGCGGCATTGGCAGGCAGGCGTTCGAGCCGTGCGCCGAAATCGTAACTGAGAAAACCCAGCAGGCCGCCGGTGAACGGCAGTTCCAGACCGGCCGGGGCCTCGGCGTCACCGAGTGTCTGCAAAGCGTTGCGAAGACGTGCGAAGAAGGCCGTGCCGGCCTCGGTCGTGCCGGGCTCCAGTCGTTCACTCGGCCAGGCGCTCAGCAGGTCGTAGCGCCCCCGTTCGGCAATCGGACGGCCGGAGTCGAACAACACCGCACCGGGCGCATGGCGAATGCGCTCGAACCAGCACGCCGGGTCAGGCTGATAGGGAAGGGCGTGTACCGAGCAGAAAGGCATTGAATAGCTTCGATCCGAAAACGGTCCGGCTGCCTGCCGGACCTCGCGTCACGCGTGGGGCGGTATATGGCCGAACAGATCCTGGGCGAATCGCACCCGCTCCTCTGGCGTCTCCTGGATGCCCTTTTTCTTCAATTCCTCGAGCCGGTTTTCCACCGCGTGCGTGCGGTGAGTCAGGCCGCAGTCGTTGGCGATCTGGATGTTCAGGCCGGGGCGAGCGTTGAGTTCCAGGATCAGCGGTCCCTTGTCCTGGTCCAGCACCATGTCGACGCCGATATAGCCCAGGCCGCAAAGCTCGTAGCAGCCCGCGGCGAGCTTCATGAAGCCATCCCAGTTCGGCAATTGCACGCTGTCCACCGCGTTGGTGGTGTCAGGGTGCTTGGCGATCTTGTTGTTCAGCCAGGTGCCGCGAAGCGTGATGCCCGTTGCCAGGTCCACGCCGACGCCGATTGCGCCCTGGTGGAGGTTGGCCTTGCCGCCGGATTGCCGTGTTGGCAGCCTTAGCATGGCCATCACCGGGTAGCCCATGAGGACGATGATGCGGATGTCCGGGACGCCCTCATAGCTGATGCTCTTGAAGATCGGATCCGGTGTGACGCGGTATTCGATCAGCGCGCGATCACGGTGGCCGCCGAGTGAGTAGAGACCGGTGAGAATGTTCGATATCTGATGCTCGATCTCGTCGTGCGTCATGATCTTCCCGGATACCGTCCGGTACCGGCCTTCGAAACGGTCGGCGATCACCAGGATGCCGTCACCGCCGGCCCCCTGGGCCGGCTTGACGACGAAGTCGACATGGTCCTTGACGATGTCCTTGAGCTTGTCGATGTCCTTCTCGGTCTCGATGACGCCGTACATCTCCGGCACGTCGATACCGGCCTCGATGGCCCTTTCCTTGGTAATGATCTTGTCGTCGACGATCGGATACAGGTTGCGTTTGTTGTACTTGAGCACGTAATCCGCGTTGCGGCGGTTGATGCCCATGATGCCCTTGGCTTCGAGGGCCTTCCACGTCTTGATCAGACCGAACATGGCTCAATCCTTCAGAAAGGCTTTGAATCGGAACAGCTCGGTCAGGCGATAGCCGCGATAACGACCCATTGCCAGCATGAAGCCCACCATGACCAGCAGCACGGCCGGGAACGTGAACATGAAGTAAGTCAGTTCCGGGACGCTCATCAGCATGTGTGCCAGGGTTGCGGCGACCAGCGTGCCTACGGCGACCTTGAACGCGTGGCTTGCGCCGCGTTCCTCCCAGGTAATCGACAGGCGCTCGATGGTCATGGTGAGAATGACCATCGGGAACAGCGCGACGGACAGCCCGCGTTCCAGGCCCAGTTTGTGGCTGAGCAGGCTGATCACCGCGATCAGTACGACGACAAAGGTCAATACGACGGAAAGCCGCGGCAGCATCTGCAGCTTGAGGTGTTCAAGGTACGATCGAAGCGACAGTCCCAGCGCGGTGATCACGGTAAACAGGATGATACCGAAGCCGAGCTGAGTTTCCCGGAACGCCAGGGCGATCAGGACCGGTGTGAAGGTGCCTAGCGTCTGCAGGCCGCCGAGGTTTCGCAGAATCAGAATAACCAATACACCGACCGGGATCATGATCATGATCTGGTAGGTCTGTTGGGTCTGCAGCGGCAGGCCATACAGCGAGTATTCGAGGAAGTCCGCGTCGGTGTTCTCGTCGGTCAGCTTGGCCAGGCGGATGGCGTTCATTTCACTGCTGTTGAGGGTGAAGGTCACCTGCGGATTCCGGCCGCCTTCCAGGCTCACCAACGGCTCGTCACCGGTCCACCAGACCAGGCGATCCTTCGGCAGTCCCTGCTCGCCGGTTTCCGGGTTGAAATACAGCCACTTGTCACCGTTGAAGCTGCGCAGCCACAGCTCGGGCGTTTGCGCCATGTCAGACGACAGCCGTACGGTATGCACGCGCTCCATGGGCACGTGTGCGATCGACAGCAGCAATTCGATCACGCGGGCCTTGTTCACCGTCGCGGAGTCGCCGCCCAGCAGGAGCTTGACGTTATCGTCGTTGGCGTTGTTGACGCGCTTGATGGCTTCGCTGATGAAGGTCTCGACGTCGGCCGAATGCTGGCGAATCGGCGACAGCAGCGCCTCGGCCGCAATCTTTTCGGCGCCTTCGACCGGGATGCTGTCGCGGAAGATCGGGCCGGTGGCCTTGGTTTGCTCACCGCTGTAGCGTCTGGTCAGCACCAGGCGGTAGTAGAGCGTCTGATTGCCGCTGACTCGCCGCGCCGACCAAGTGACTCGGCGGTTGCCGTCGGCGCGGTTGATGCTCACGCCATAGTTGTTGGAAATGAAACTTTCGTTGAGGCTGACGAACTCCTGGTTGAGCGGCGGCACATACATCTGCAGCTTCACCGGTTCGCGCGGATTGGCCTGGAATTCGACCTTGGCATCGATGTTCCACAGGTCGTCGGTTTCATCTTCGGTAATCGGAATTCCGAGGACGAAAATCTGGTACGCGGTAATCGCGATCCCCAATGTGACGAGTACAAAAATCAGAACTTTCAGGTGCAAGGTCAGGGCGCGCATGGCATTACTCGTCGGCGTCGGATTCGATGATGCAGCCGGGCTTGCCAGCAGCGTACTTAAGGCTTGGATCGACCAGGGCTTCGAAGCGGGTAAGCGCATCGGAACCGATTAAAAGTGGGTATTGGAAAGCGCTTCGGTCCGTGAGGTTCACTTCGATGCTGCGTTTAACCTTGCCCATGCACAGATCGAGCTCGACGACCGGGCGCGGCGTGTACGTTTTTTCTTCTTCCGGATCGAAGTCGCCCGCGCGGCGCTTGATCTTGCTGATGCGCTGCAAGGGAAGCTCGATCGGTCGGCTGTGAGCCTCGTCTATGGCGAGGTAGAAGCGCACCCAGCTCTTGCCGTCGCGTTTGAATCGCTCGATGTCGCGCGCGCTGAGTGAGGCGGTCTGCGCACCGGTGTCGAGCTTGGCCGGCACTTCAAGGCCGAAATCGGGCAGTGCGACATGTTCATTCAGGCCGTAGATGGTTTTTTCATCGGCCTGGACAAGCAGCGGAAAGAGCGAAAGACAAAGCAACAGGAGACGGGTTTTGGCGCTCATAGATCCAGAATTAGTCGAGTCAACAGAGGCATGGGCGCAACGACGACCCACGGGTTGAGAGCATGGCGAGGTGGCCGCCAGGCAAAAGTGCATAGCGCGGCATTCTAGCATGGGCATTTATTGGCGCGGCTAGCCTTGATGCGCCGGTGTCGCTATCGACGGCGTTGATGTTATTTGGCGAGCTTCCGGCAGATTGTCGACAATAGCCGTTCGTAGCATTGACTCGACGGCGATGCAGGCATAATTTGTGCGCATTGCTCAACGAGGTGTCAACAATATGCTCGATGCGTTGGAAGTCGCTCGCCCTGATCAGGTCGACAGCGGAACCCTGTCCGAGCACGTTTTCCGGTTGATCCAGGCCGCCATCGTTAAAGGCGAGATTGCTCCGGGTAGCAAGATTTCGGAACCCGAACTCGCACGCACCTATGGGATCAGTCGCGGGCCGCTGCGCGAGGCGATCCATCGGCTGGAGGGGCAGAAGCTGCTGGTGCGCGTGCCGCACGTAGGCGCACGGGTCGTTTCGCTCAGCCATGCGGAACTCATTGAACTCTATGAAATTCGCGAGTCGCTGGAGGGCATGGCCTGCCGGCTGGCCGCGCAACGCATGAGCGAGAGCGAGATCGATGAGCTGCGTCGCGTGCTGGAGACCCATGAGCGAGACGAGGCCTTCAGGGCTGGCGTGGGCTATTACCAGCAGGAAGGCGACTTCGACTTTCACTATCGGATCATTCAGGGCAGCGGCAATCGCACGCTGACCCAGATGCTCTGCGGCGAGCTGTATCAGCTCGTGAGGATGTATCGCATCCAGTTTTCCGCGACCCCGAACCGTCCCCATCAGGCGTTTGCTGAACATCATCGGATTCTTGACGCCATCGCCGACCGGGACGGGGAATTGGCCGAGTTGTTGATGCGCCGGCATATCGGCGCGTCCAAGCGCAATATCGAGCGCCACTACCAGGCGGCTCAACAACAGACACCACAACCAAGAGGTGAGGCATGACACTTCCTACTCCCGGCCAGCGTTTCCGCGATGCGGTGGCCAGTGAACACCCGCTGCAGGTGGTTGGCGCAATCAATGCCAATCACGCGCTGCTGGCCAAACGGGCCGGTTTCAAGGCGATCTACCTGTCGGGTGGCGGTGTTGCGGCCGGCTCGCTTGGTCTGCCCGATCTGGGCATCAGCGGGCTGGATGACGTGCTGACCGATGTACGCCGGATCACAGATGTCTGCGATCTGCCGTTGCTGGTCGATGTGGATACCGGTTTCGGCTCCTCGGCGTTCAACGTGGCGCGTACCGTCAAGTCGATGATCAAGTTCGGCGCCGCGGCGATTCACATCGAGGACCAGGTGGGCGCCAAGCGTTGCGGCCATCGTCCGAACAAGGAAATCGTCTCGCAGCAGGAAATGGTCGACCGGATCAAGGCGGCGGTCGATGCGCGTACCGACGACAGCTTCGTGATCATGGCGCGTACCGACGCGCTGGCGGTCGAGGGGCTCGAGTCTGCTCTGGAGCGTGCACAGGCCTGCGTCGACGCGGGTGCGGATATGGTCTTCCCGGAAGCGATCACCGAGCTGTCGATGTACAAGCTGTTCGCCGAAAAGGTTGGTGCGCCGATCCTTGCCAACATCACCGAGTTCGGCTCGACACCGCTGTACACCACGGACGAATTGGCCAGTGCCGACGTTTCACTGGTGCTTTATCCGCTGTCCGCGTTCCGTGCGATGAACAAGGCGGCCGAGAACGTCTACACCGCGATTCGCCGCGACGGGACGCAGAAGAATGTCGTCGACACCATGCAGACCCGCATGGAGCTGTACGAGCGCATCAACTATCACGCGTTCGAGCAAAGCCTCGACGCGCTTTTCGCGCAGAAGAAGGGCTGAGGTAAGCGGGCGATCCACGGCGATCGCCAGTCTGATGAATGAGCAGATTTGCAGTATCCAGAATAAATTCAATAAGGAGAAAGCAATGGCTGAAGCAAAAGTATTGAGTGGCGCTGGCTTGCGTGGCCAGGTCGCCGGGCAGACCGCGCTGTGCACGGTCGGCAAGACCGGTGCGGGCTTGACCTACCGGGGTTACGACGTACGCGATCTGGCGGCGCAGGCGGAATTCGAAGAGGTCGCCTATCTGCTGTTCTATGGTGAACTGCCGACGGCGCAGCAGCTTGCCGAATACAAGGCGCGTCTGAAAACCATGCGCGACCTTCCGACGGCGCTGAAAGAAGTGCTGGAGCGGATTCCGGCTGACGCGCATCCCATGGATGTCATGCGTACCGGGGCGTCCGTCCTGGGCACGCTCGAACCGGAACGCTCGTTCGAGCAGCAGCGCGACGTGGCCGAGCGACTGATGGCCGCCTTCCCGGCCATGATGTGCTACTGGTATCGCTTCACCCATGATCAGCAACGGATCGAGTGCAGCAGCGATGAAGACACGCTGGGCGGTCATTTCCTGGCCCTGCTGCACGGCAAGAAGCCGAGCGAGCTGCACGTCAAGGTGATGAACGTCTCGCTGATTCTCTATGCCGAACACGAGTTCAACGCCTCGACCTTCACCTCGCGCGTCTGCGCATCGACCTTGTCGGACATGTACTCCTGCGTTACCGGCGCCATCGGCTCGCTGCGCGGTCCGCTGCATGGCGGCGCCAACGAGGCGGCGATGGACATGATCGAGCAGTGGCAGTCGCCGGACGAGGCGGTGCAGGGCATCCTTGGCATGCTCGAACGCAAGGACAAGATCATGGGCTTCGGTCACGCGATCTATAAAGAGTCCGATCCGCGCAACGAGGTCATCAAGGTCTGGGCGAAAAAGCTGGCCGATGAAGTGGGCGATACCGTGCTGTTCCCGGTGTCGGTCGCCGTCGACGAGACGATGTGGGCACAGAAGAAACTCTTCCCCAACGCCGACTTCTACCATGCTTCGGCTTATCACTTCATGGGCATCCCGACCAAGCTGTTCACGCCGATCTTCGTCTGCTCTCGCGTCACCGGCTGGGCTTCCCACGTCATCGAACAACGGGCCAACAATCGCATCATCCGGCCAAGTGCCGAGTATGTCGGTCCGGAACAACGCAAGGTCGTTCCGATCGCTGAGCGCTGATCGAAAAGGGGAGCGCGCGCTGGCGTTCTCCCCGACCTGCTTCTGCGAACATTTTCACTGGATTGAGTCTTTCGGCATGAATACAGAACATCGCAAACCGCTGCCCGGCACGCAGCTGGACTACTTCGATACCCGCGCCGCGGTCGAAGCCATCCAGCCTGGGTCCTACGACACGCTGCCCTATACGTCGCGCGTACTGGCCGAACAGCTGGTGCGGCGTTGCGACCCGGCCACCCTGACCGACTCGCTGAAGCAGATCATAGAGCGTCGCCGCGACCTGGACTTTCCCTGGTATCCGGCGCGCGTGGTCTGTCACGACATTCTCGGCCAGACCGCTTTGGTGGACCTGGCCGGCCTGCGCGACGCGATCGCCGAGCAGGGCGGTG
>Ga0114898_1001570_pt1 | contig 13097 bp, 13 predicted proteins | sample Malvired_Geostar_FD_83496 | JGI IMG/M metagenome (GOLD analysis project Ga0114898, IMG submission 83496) | Marine viral communities from the Global Malaspina Expedition - Malaspina viral metaG DeepMed_Geostar | ecosystem: Environmental > Aquatic > Marine > Oceanic | place: Mediterranean Sea... | reverse complement strand
TTCAGATTGCGATATGGCGGAGGAGGTGAGATTCGAACTCACGGAAGAGTTTCCCCTTCGACGGTTTTCAAGACCGTTGCATTCAACCGCTCTGCCACTCCTCCGCAGAGAGCGGGCGCCATAGTACCGGAACGAAACACACTGTCAAACTCTGTTGTTAGAGTGAAACGAAAGCTCTGCTATGATCCGAGTCAATTCACCTCAGGCTGAATACATCTACAGGAGTGGCGACATGCTCAAGCAACAGTACGCATCTACGCACACGCAGGTTGAACAGCAGGAAGTCAGCCGCGTTCTACGCAATACATACGGCCTTCTGGCCATCACCCTGGGCTTCAGTGCCCTGGTCGCCTACATGGCGATGCAGGCGAATGCGGCCTACCCGAACATCTTCGTGGTGTTGATCGGCTTCTACGGACTGTTCTTCCTGACCGTCAAGCTGCGCAACTCGGCCTGGGGCTTGCTTTCCACGTTCGCCCTGACCGGGTTCATGGGCTATACGCTCGGGCCGATTCTCAATATGTACCTGGGCACCGCCAACGGCGGCGAGCTGATCGCCTCAGCGCTGTCGATGACCGCATTGGTGTTCTTCGGGCTATCGGCCTTCGTGCTGATCACCCGCAAGGACATGAGCTTCCTGAGCGGCTTCATCACGGCGGGTTTCTTCGTCCTGCTGGGCGCCATGGTCGCTAGCTTCTTCTTCCAGATCAGCGGACTGCAACTGGCAATCAGCGCCGGCTTCGTGCTGTTTTCCTCGGTCTGCATCCTGTATCAGACCAGCGCAATCATCCACGGCGGCGAACGTAACTACATCATGGCGACCATCGGCCTGTACGTTTCGCTGTATAACCTGTTCATCAGCCTGCTCCAGCTGATGGGCATCATGGGTGGCGACGACTGATAGCCACTCGTTGAACGAGCCCGCTTCGGCGGGCTTTTTCGTTTCTGCCGCTGGCGTATCATGTCCCCAGCAATCCGACGGTGCCTCATGAAATTCGTTATCGCCTTGTTCTCCCCCGCCCATTCGCCGGCCTCGCGGCGTGCGTTGCGCTTCGCCGAAGCCGTGCTGGCCGGTGGGCATGAAATAGTCCGGCTGTTTCTTTACCAGGACGGTGTTCACAGCGCCTCGGCCAATCTGGTCGCGGGGCAGGACGAGCAGGACATCGCAGCCCAGTGGACCCACTTCGTCGGCAGCCACCGGCTCGATGGGGTGGTCTGCATCGCCGCCGGCCTACGCCGCGGCGTATTGGATGAACAGGAAGCGAGGCGCTATCAGCGGCCTGCCGCCAATATCGCGCCCGGCTGGGAGCTGTCCGGTCTGGGGCAGTTACATGAAGCCTGCCAGCAGGCGGACCGTCTCGTCTGCTTCGGAGGCCACTGATGGCGCGCTCGATGCTGATCATTACCCGCCAATCGCCATGGTCCGGCCCCACGGCTCGCGAGGCATTGGACATCGTGCTGGCCGGCGGCGCGTTCGAACTCCCGCTCGCACTGCTGTTCCTCGATGATGGCGTGTTCCAGCTGGCCCCCGCGCAGCAGCCAGCACATCTGCAGCAGAAAGACCTGACGGCCAACCTGCAGGCGCTGGCGATGTTCGGTGTCGATTCCCTCTTTGCCGCCAAGCGCAGCCTCGAATCGCGAGGGCTCGACGAGACGACGCTGCCTTTGCCGGTCGAGGTGCTCGACGATGCCGCACTCGGTGCCCTTATCAACCGTTACGACCATGTGATCACCCTCTGATGGCTACCTTGCATGTGCTTTCTCACTCCCCGTTCGGCGACGACCGTCTGGTCAGCTGTCTTCGTCTTCTTGGTGACGGCGATGCCTTGCTGCTGAGTGGCGACGCGGTCTACGCGGTGCAGTGCGCGACCACCCACCGCGAGTCGCTGGAGTCGATGCCAGACGGCATCACGCTCTACGCTCTGGAGGAAGACGTTGCCGCTCGTGGCCTTTCAGACCTGCCCGCACGCTTGCGGCAGGTCGATTACCCAGGCTTCGTCGAACTGTGCTGCCGCTATGCACGGACCAATACATGGCTATGAAGGCGTTGAATGTGAACGGTGCGCAAGTTGCTGTGGACCAGGACGGATTCCTGGTCAACCTCGACGACTGGAACGAATCGGTCGCCGAGGCGCTGGCGAAGGCCGAGGGCATCAACCTCGAAGCCGAGCATTGGGAGATTCTGCATCTGCTGCGGGAATTCTATCGCGAGTTTCAGCTCTCTCCGGCAACGCGCCCACTGATCAAGTACACCGCCCTGAAACTCGGCCCGGAAAAGGGCAAAAGCATGCACCTGAACCGTCTATTCAAAGGCACACCCGCCAAACTCGCCGCAAAGCTGGCGGGCCTGCCGAAACCGAGCAACTGCATATGAGCCTTGTCACCCCTGCCGAACACCCCTTCGCCGTCTTCGTCCGGATCCTGGGCAAAGGCAAGCGCGGCGCCCGCGATCTCACCCGAGAAGAAGCCCGCGAAGCCATGGGGATGCTGCTCGACGGTAAGGTCGAAGACACCCAGCTCGGTGCGTTCCTGATGTTGCTGCGGCACAAGGAAGAGAGCGCGCAGGAGCTTGCCGGATTCACCGAGGCCGTACGCGAGCGCCTGCACGCGCCGTCGATTGCCGTGGATATTGACTGGCCGACCTACGCCGGCAAGAAACGCCACCTGCCGTGGTACCTGCTCGCAGCCAAGTGCCTGGCACGCAACGGCGTCCGCATCCTTATGCACGGCGGTGGCGCGCATACCGCCGGCCGGATGTACAGCGAACAGCAGCTCGATCTGCTGGGAATCGCCCGCTGCGAAGACTGGAACAGCGTTGCCGTTGCTCTGGACCGGGCCAACCTCGCCTTCGCCCCGCTCGGTTTCTGGATGCCTGGACTGCAGCGGATGATCGATCAACGCAACATTCTCGGGCTGCGCTCGCCCATCCATTCGCTGGCGCGCATCCTCAACCCGCTGGGTGCCCGTTGCGGTCTGCAAAGCATATTTCATCCCGGCTACCAGGCCAATCACCGCGAAGCCAGCCGTTTGCTGGGAGACACGGCCATCGTGATCAAAGGTGAAGGCGGCGAGATCGAGGTCAATCCGGACGGCGTTGCGCACCTGTACGGCACTCAAGCGGGCGTGTCCTGGGACGAGGACTGGCCGGCGCTTTCGCCACAACGCCACGTCAAGCCGGCGACACTCGATCCGCAGCATCTGCTGGCCGTCTGGCAAGGCACGGTCGAGGACGCGTACGGTGAGCTGGCCGTCGTGGCGACCATCGCGCTGGCGTTGCGCGGGCTCGGCCAATCGCGCGAATCCGCGTTCAGCCAGGCGCGCCAGTATTGGGAACGACGCAACCTATCGCTCTGAACGATGGATCAGACCGGCTAATGTGACCCATCCATCGAACTATCCTCCATAGACTGGCCCCTAATCTGAAAGCACGAGGAGGCAGAACATGGGGCTCTTGGTGGATGGACAGTGGCAGGACCGCTGGTACGAAAACAGCCGTGACGGCGAATTCCAGCGAGAACAGGCGCAACGACGCGACTGGGTGACCGCGGACGGTTCGCCCGGTCCGGACGGCCAACGCGCGGTCAAGGCTGAAGCCGGACGCTATCACCTCTATGTTTCGCTCGCCTGCCCTTGGGCACATCGCACGCTGATCTATCGCAAACTCAAGCAGCTCGATCAGTTGATCGACGTGTCGGTCGTCAGTTGGCTAATGGCCGAGCACGGCTGGACCTTCGACCTGGACACAGGCTCCACCGGTGACGCACTGGACGGTCTGCAATACCTGCATCAGCGCTACACCCGCGATGACGAAAACTACACCGGCCGCGTCACCGTACCGGTGCTGTGGGATCGCCAGCAGCAACGCATCGTCAATAACGAGTCCGCCGAGTTGATCCGCATCTTCAACAGGGCGTTCGATGGGCTGACCGGATCGACACTGGACCTCTGCCCTGAACCGCTGCGCGCCGAGATCGAGATGCTCAACGAGCGAATCTATCCGCGGGTCAACAATGGGGTTTATCGCGCCGGATTCGCCTCCACGCAGAAGGCCTACGAGGCGGCGTTCGACGAAGTGTTCAGCGAACTGGACTGGCTGGAGCGGCGTCTCGGTGACCGGCGATACCTCACTGGCGAATATCTGACCGAAGCGGACTGGCGCCTGTTCACCACATTGGTCCGCTTCGATGCCGTCTATCACGGGCATTTCAAATGCAATCTGCGGCGGATCGAGGACTACCCGAACCTGTCGAACTGGCTGCGCGAGCTGTACCAATGGCCCGGGATCGCCGAAACCGTCGACTTCACCCATATCAAGAGCCATTACTACGCGAGTCATCGTCATATCAATGCCAACGGCATCATTCCGAAAGGCCCGCATCTGGCACTGGATCGTGCGCATGATCGCGACCGCCTCCCAGGCAAGGGCATCTGGTCGCGCTGACAGGGCGGATAGGGCGCGTTAGCGCCGGCATGAGTGCACGCGCCGCGTTTATTCCGGCGCGCGACCCGAGCCCTCGAACCAGGCGAGCTTTTCGCGGAGTGTGACCACTTCGCCGACAATGATCAGCGTCGGCGCCTGGACCTGCTCGCCCGCGATCCGCGCGGCGAGATTGGCGAGCGTTCCGGTAAACACCCGCTGATGGCTGGTGGTGCCCTGCTGGATCAGCGCGACGGGCGTATCGGCAGCACGCCCGTGGGCGATCAGTTGTTCGCAGATCACCGGTAGCCCCACCAGCCCCATGTAGAACACCAGGGTCTGGCTGGGCGCGACCAATTCCGACCAAGGCAGGTCGCAGCTGCCGTCCTTCAAATGGCCGGTAACGAAACGCACCGATTGCGCATGGTCGCGATGCGTCAAGGGTATACCGGCGTAGGCGGCGCAGCCGCTGGCGGCGGTAATTCCCGGGACGACCTGGAACGGAATGTCATGCGCGGCCAGCTCTTCGATTTCCTCGCCACCCCGCCCGAATATGAAGGGATCGCCACCCTTCAGGCGCAACACCCGCTTGCCCTGCAGGGCAAGCGTGACCAGCAGTTGATTGATCTGATCCTGCGGAACAGCATGCGCGGCGCGCTGTTTACCGACGTAGATGCGGTCGGCATCGCGGCGACACAGATCGAGGATGGCGGGCGCGACCAAGCGGTCGTAAAGCACGACATCGGCTTGCTGCATCAACCGCAGCGCGCGGAAGGTCAGCAGATCCGGGTCGCCGGGTCCCGCACCAACCAGATACACCTCGCCAAGGCACTTGGACGTTGCGCCAGAAAGCTTTGCCGCCAGCAGCCGCTCGGCTTCGTTCACCTGTCCGGTCATTGCACGCTCGGCAATGTGGCCCTGAAACACCTCCTCCCAGAACACCCTTCGCTGCTGTACGTTCGGAAGTTTCGCCTTGACCTGGCTGCGGAACTTCTTCGCCAGACCGGCCAGCTGGCCGTACACCGCCGGGACCCAGGTTTCGATACGCGCCCGCATCAAGCGCGCCAGGACCGGAGCGTCGCCGCCGCTGGACACGGCAATGATCAGCGGCGAGCGATCGACTATCGCTGGAAAGATGACCGAGCACAGGTCGGGCGAATCCACCACGTTGACCGGAATGCCCAGCGCCTTGGCGTCTTCTGAGACCTGGGCATTCAGACGACCGTCATCAGTGGCGGCAATGACCAGCACGCAGCCCGCCAGATCGTCGCGCACATAGCCGCGCAGGACCGCCTGCCCGCCGCCCTGCTCGACCAGTTCAGCCAGTTGGGGCTCGATCTCGGGCGCCACGACACGCAGCACGGCCCCGGCCTCGGATAACAGGCGCGCCTTGCGCAAGGCGATCTCGCCGCCACCGATGACCAGCACAGCGCGCGCCCTGAGATTATGGAACAGCGGCAGAAAATCCATCAGCGAGCCCTGGTGACTGTAAAAGTGAGACCATCTCAGCCGTTACGCCGGAGACGGCCCTTGTCGGCGATCAAGCTGTAAGCATAGTGCCGACTGGAAACCAAAGAGCGGCGACGGGTTCGCCGCCGCGCACCGGCATCAGCCGATGATCTCGATGCCACCCATGTAGGGCTTCAGGACGTCGGGCACACGAATGCCGCCGTCCGCCTGCTGGTAATTCTCCAGTACAGCCACCAGCGTGCGCCCCACTGCCAGGCCCGAGCCATTGAGCGTGTGCACCAGTTCCGGCTTGCCGGTTGCCGGGTTACGGAAGCGCGCCTGCATGCGACGTGCCTGGAAATCGCCGCAGTTTGAGCAGGAGGAAATCTCGCGGTACTTGTCCTGGCTCGGAACCCAGACCTCCAGATCATAGGTCTTGGTTGCACCGAAGCCCATGTCACCGGTGCACAGGGCCAGCACCCGGTAGGGCAAGCCCAGCAACTGCAAGACCTTTTCCGCATTGGCTGTGAGGCTTTCGAGTGCCTCGGCGGACTGGCTCGGCTCGACGATCTGTACCATCTCGACCTTGTCGAACTGATGCTGGCGGATCATCCCTCGGGTATCGCGGCCGGACGCACCGGCCTCGCTACGAAAGCACGGCGTATGCGCGACGAACTTCAACGGCAGTTGCCTGGCATCGAGGATTTCGCCGGCCACGATGTTGGTCAGCGACACTTCGGCGGTTGGAATCAGGTAAAGGTCGGCCTCGTTCGCGCGCGTGATCCTGAACAGATCCTCCTCGAACTTCGGCAACTGTCCGGTGCCCTGCAAAGCCGGTGCCTGGACCAGATACGGTGTGTAGGCTTCTTCGTAGCCGTGCTCCCGGGTGTGCAGGTCGAGCATGAACTGAGACAGCGCCCGGTGAAGACGCGCAATCGGCCCGCGCATCAGCGCGAAGCGCGCGCCCGACAGTTTGGCGGCGGTTTCGAAGTCCAGCCAACCATGCTGCTCGCCCAGCGCGACATGATCCTTGATCTCGAAATCGAAACGATTGGGCGTGCCCCAGCGGCGCACTTCGACGTTATCGTCTTCATCCTTGCCCACCGGTACCGACTCGTGAGGCAAGTTCGGCACATTCAGCATCAGTTGGTCGAGTTCGGCCTGAATGCCATCCAGCTCGACCTTGCCTGCGTCTAGTTCGCTGGCCATTCGATCCACATCGGCGAGCAACGGCGCGATGTCCTCGCCACGCTGCTTGGCCTGGCCAATCGATTTGGAGCGAGCGTTGCGCTCGGCTTGCAGTTGCTCGGTACGGGTCTGCACGGTCTTGCGCTGTGCTTCCAGCGCCTCGATACGCGCCACGTCCAGCTGGTAGCCGCGAGTAGCCAAGCGATCGGCGACGTCCTGCAGCTGTGTGCGTACCAGTTTCGAATCAAGCATGGTGAGTCTCGTCTGTGAAAGCTTTGAGGAAAGGCGGAGCGGTAGCGGAGTTTACTGTGATCGCGGCCAGGTTCATAACCTGCCGAGCGCCAGCCCGCCCCAGGCGGCCAGCAGCCCGCCCAACACGCTGAGCCCGACATAGCCGAATGCCGTTGCGAGTTGCCCGCTTTCCAGCAGGCGCAACCCGTCGAGTGAGAAGCTGGAAAACGTCGTCAGCGCGCCAAGGAAACCGATGATGAGGCCGCCGCGCAGCTCCGGGGAAATGTCCGGGCGTGCCAGGAAGGCGGCATACAGATAGCCGATCAGCAGACAGCCGAGCAGGTTGACCGCCAGCGTCGCCAGATAGAAATGGCGGGGCCAATGGGCCGATACCCAAGTCGCAACACCGAAACGGATCAGCGTACCGACCACGCCCCCTGCCGCCACGGCAAGTGCCATCCGTATCATGGTTTTCTCCGTTGCCGTGGGCTTTGTCGATCGAGACGTGCCAGGTGCTCGAGCTTGTCGCGGATCTTGCTCTCCAGCCCGCGCGGCACAGGCTGATAGTACTGACGCGGCGCCATGGCGTCCGGAAAGTAGTCCTCGCCTGCGGCATAGGCATCGGGCTCATCATGGGCGTAGCGGTATTCATTGCCGTAGCCCAGTTCCTTCATCAGCCGGGTTGGCGCGTTTCGCAGGTGCAACGGCACTTCCTGCGAGCCGTTTTCAGCCACGTCGCGCATTGCCGCCTTGTAGGCCATATAAACAGCGTTGCTCTTCGGTGCGCAGGCCAGGTAAACGATGGCCTGGGCCACCGCCAATTCTCCCTCCGGACTGCCCAGGCGCTCTTGAACATCCCAGGCGGATAGACACAGCCCCATCGCACGCGGATCAGCGTTACCGACCTCCTCGCTGGCCATTCGCACCACGCGGCGAGCGATGTACAGCGGATCGCACCCTCCGTCGATCATTCGCGCGAACCAGTACAGCGCAGCATCCGGATTGGAGCCGCGGACGGATTTGTGCAACGCCGATATCTGGTCATAGAAGGCTTCGCCGCCCTTGTCGAAACGACGCCGGCTATCGCCCAGCAGGTCCTGCAACAGCTCGACACTGATCTCACCGCCCTCTTCGGCCAGGTCCGAGGCGTTTTCCAGCAGGTTCAACAGCCGCCGACCGTCGCCATCGGCGGCCGCCATGAGCATCTGGAAACTCTCCTCGGGCAGGCTCAGGCGCATGTCGCCCAGGCCTTTGGGCTCGCCCAGCGCACGGGCCACCAGGCGGCGCAGCGCGGCCTCATCGAGGCTCTTGAGCACGTAGACACGCGCTCTCGACAACAAGGCATTGTTCAATTCGAAGGAGGGATTCTCGGTAGTGGCACCGATGAAGATCAGCGTGCCGTCCTCCACGTAGGGAAGAAAGGCATCCTGTTGCGACTTGTTGAATCGATGCACCTCGTCGACGAAAAGAATGGTGCGGCGGCCATACTGCGCGGCCTGTTGCTTGGCGATCTCCACCGCCTGGCGGATTTCCTTCACACCGGCGAGCACCGCCGAAACGGTCTCGAAGTGGGCGTCGGAAACCTTGGCCAGCAAACGCGCCAAGGTCGTCTTGCCGACGCCGGGCGGGCCCCAGAACACCATCGAATGCAGCGCGCCCTGCTCAAGCGCCTCGCGCAGTGGCTTGCCGCGCGCCAGCAGGTGTTCCTGTCCGACGTATTCATCGAGGCTGGCCGCGCGTAAACGTGCAGCCAGGGGCTGGGCGACAGGATCGCGATTGAACAGGTCCATCGCGGACGGGAACCTCTCATGCAAACGGCCTGCAGGAAAGCAGGCCGTATCGGTTGGCGAAAAGACCGACGCGGGTCACTCGGATATGACGTCGGTTCCCTCTGGTATTTCGAAGGTGAACAGATCAGCCTTGAGCGGTTTGTTCAGCTCGACGCCCTGGAACAGGATATTGGTGCGCTGGCCGACACCGTCGACCATTTGCATGTCGTTGATCACGTTGCCTCGAAAGGACAGGCGCAGCGTATCGAACAGCGTGTCCTTGGCCTTGGGCTTGAGCGTGAAGTCCACTACTTCGCCGGCTTGCTGGTGCGACACCTCGAAGTTCTCGCTGATTGCCGACACATCGCCCGAGAGCAACAGTGCCGGTGTGTGGGTCAGCCGTTGATCCAATGTCTGGATGGTCACCTGTTCGAGGTCCGGGTCGTACAGCCAGACCTTCTTGCCGTTGGACACCAGCAATTGCTCCATCGGCTCGTCGGTGTGCCAGCGAAACTGGCCCGGCCGCTTCAGCGCCATCTCGCCGGATGTCTCCTGGAGCTGGGTGCCGGTGCCGTCCAACGACAGCTGGGAGAAGCGCCCAGTCAGCGTTTCAGCCTGCTGCAGCAAGCCGGTCAGGCGTTGCACGGAGGCGGACTGATCGGCCTGGGCCGGCGCCAGGGTAAACAGTAGAGCGGATGCAAACAGCACGCGAATCAATTGCATGAGACCTCAGTGCGCTAGTCGCGGATGGGTGGCGGCGCGAGCACTTCGCGCGAGCCATTGGTATTCATTGAGGTGACGACGCCCGCCATCTCCATGGCTTCGATCATACGCGCGGCGCGGTTGTAGCCGATCTTCAGCTTGCGCTGCACTGCGGAGATCGATGCGCGACGGCTTTCGGTGACGAAGCGAACGGCCTCGTCGTAGAGCGGGTCCTCCTCGCTTCCCTCGCCACTGCCGCCGTCACCGCCACCGCCATCGAAGCCGCTGCCGGACTCTTCGACACCGACCAGGATCTCCTCGATGTAGTCGGGCGCGCCACGCGCTTTCCAGGCCTCTACGACGCGATGCACTTCATCGTCGGAAACGAAGGCGCCATGCACGCGAATCGGCAAACCGGTGCCCGGCGGCAGATAAAGCATGTCGCCATGGCCAAGCAGTTGCTCGGCGCCGCCCTGGTCGAGAATGGTGCGCGAGTCGATCTTGCTCGACACCTGGAACGCCATGCGCGTGGGAATGTTGGCCTTGATCAGGCCGGTGATCACATCGACCGAAGGCCGCTGGGTAGCGAGAATCAGATGAATGCCGGCTGCGCGCGCCTTCTGCGCGATACGCGCGATCAGCTCTTCGACCTTCTTGCCGACGATCATCATCATGTCGGCGAATTCGTCCACGACGACGACGATGGTTGGCAGCTTTTTCAGCAGCGGCGCTTCATCTTCCATGCTCTCGCGACGATACAGCGGATCGGTGAGCGGCGTACCGGCCTCCTCCGCTTCCTTCACCTTGCGGTTGAAGCCCGCCAGATTACGCACGCCCATGGCCGCCATCAGCTTGTAGCGACGTTCCATCTCGGCGACGCTCCAGCGCAACGCGTTGGCCGCCTCCTTCATATCGGTCACCACCGGGCACAGCAGGTGCGGGATGCCTTCGTAGATCGACAATTCGAGCATTTTCGGGTCGATCATGATCAGCCGCGCATCTTCTGGCGTCGACTTGAACAGGATCGAAAGAATCATCGCGTTCACACCGACCGACTTACCCGAGCCAGTGGTACCGGCCACCAGCAGGTGGGGCATTTTCGCCAGGTCGGCGATCACCGGCTTGCCCCCGATATCGTGGCCGAGGGCGATGGTGACCGGGGATTTGGCATCATCATAAGGTGCGGACGACAGGACTTCCGAGAACCGCACGATCTGGCGATCCTCGTTGGGGATTTCGATGCCCACGGTCGTCTTGCCGGGAATCACCTCGACCACGCGGACACTGATCACCGCCAGGGAGCGCGCCAGATCCTTGGCCAGGTTGGAGATTCGGCTGACCTTGACCCCAGCCGCCGGCTGAATCTCGAAGCGCGTGATGACCGGGCCCGGATGAACCGACTCGACGATGACCTCGACGCCGAATTCCTTCAGCTTGATCTCCAGCAAGCGCGACATGGCTTCCAGCGATTCGGGGGAGTACTGCTTTTGCTGCTTTTCGGCGACGTCCAGCAGTGAAAGCGGCGGCACGCTGCCTTCGATCAGAGGGTCGACGAACAGGTTCGCCTGCTTTTCCTTCAAGACGCGCTTGCTCTGCTCGACTGGCTTCGGCGGTGCAGCGGGAGGGATCACTGGCGCTGGGCGTTTTTCCCGCTCGCTCATGTGCTTGCTCAGCGACTCTTCACGCTCGAGCAGGCGCTCCTTTACCTTGGCGCGCTCCCGCTGATCGGAGAGTGAACCAGCCACTTCGTTGACCACGTCGTCGGCTTCGCGCAACTGTGCGATGACCTGCTTGCGCTCGTTCCGGGCCGACCACCAGCGGCTGAACAGACTCTGGATCAGCTCGATCAGGTCGAGCGTGATCTTGCCGGTCAGGTCCATCACCTTGAACCAGGACAGGTCGGTGAATACGGTCAGGCCGAACAGGAACAACGCCAACAGCACAAGGGTGCTGCCCTGGACGTTGAGCGCTGCCTCGGCAAGCTGCCCAAGACTCTCCCCCAGGGCTCCGCCCGCCGAAGCCGGCAGGTTGTTGGCGAACTGGAAGTGGATATACGCCAGCGCGGAGCCGGAAAGGACCAGGAAGATGAGCCCGATCAAGCGCCAGGAGAACAGCCACCCGTTCCATGTCCAGGGCTGGTGACGGGCACGAAACACCTGCCAGGTCTTGATGCCCAGCAACAACGGAAACAGGAACGCAAAATAGCCGAGCGCCATGAACAGCACATCGGCGAACCAGGCCCCGGCGCGTCCCGCGGCATTCTGGACTTGCTGGACGTTGCTGGTATGCGTCCAGCCGGGATCGGCTGGATCGTAGGTAAGCAATGCCATCCAGAGGTATGCGCACAGCGCGCCGAGCGCGATCAAGGCGCCTTCCTTGAGACGGTAATGCAACTGCTGTCGCCAGACGGAAGCCGGCGCGGTAGAGGAGGTATTCTTCAAAACGCTTTATTTCCTGCGCCTGCGGCGCGCTCTATGAACCGTATTCAGCCAGATAATTGGACATTGTACGGGTTTGTCGATTCGATGGCATGCCGGTTCCGCGCCGGCTTGGGCTTTTCTCGATGCTTCGGTGTAGCATAAACGCCAGTTTTTTCAGCGCGGCTCGACTGGAGCACGCTTCTCTATTCGCAACAAAGGCTTATGAGGGCTTTTTATGAATGAAGTCAAGCATTCACGTCTGATCATCCTCGGCTCGGGCCCGGCCGGTTATACCGCGGCCGTATACGCAGCAAGGGCCAACCTGAAACCTGTGATGATTACCGGCATCCAGCCTGGCGGCCAGTTGACCACCACCACTGAAGTTGACAACTGGCCGGGGGATGTTGAAGGCCTGACGGGGCCGGCACTAATGGAGCGGATGCAGAAGCACGCAGAGCGCTTCGACACCGAAGTGGTTTTCGACCACATCCACACGGCTGAACTGCAGCAGCGGCCCTTTGTGCTCAAGGGCGATAGCGCAACCTACAGCTGCGATGCATTGATCATCGCAACCGGAGCATCTGCCCAGTATCTCGGGCTTCCGTCCGAGGAAGCATTCGCCGGACGAGGCGTGTCGGCTTGCGCCACCTGCGACGGGTTCTTCTACCGTAACCAGGTCGTCGCTGTGATCGGTGGCGGAAATACCGCTGTGGAGGAGGCGCTGTACCTCTCGAATATCGCTAAGGAAGTGCACCTGATCCATCGTCGCGACAAGCTGCGCTCCGAAAAGATCCTGCAGGACAAGATCATGGAAAAAGCAGCCAACGGCAATATTCGCCTGCATTGGAACCACACGCTGGAAGAGGTGCTTGGCGATGCGAGTGGCGTAACTGGGGTAAGACTGAAGGGCACCGAATCCGG
>Ga0114898_1001569_pt1 | contig 13101 bp, 8 predicted proteins | sample Malvired_Geostar_FD_83496 | JGI IMG/M metagenome (GOLD analysis project Ga0114898, IMG submission 83496) | Marine viral communities from the Global Malaspina Expedition - Malaspina viral metaG DeepMed_Geostar | ecosystem: Environmental > Aquatic > Marine > Oceanic | place: Mediterranean Sea... | reverse complement strand
TGGTTGACCGCGCCCTCGGTGGAGTTTTCCACCGGGACCACGCCAAAATTAACCGCACCGGCCACGACTTCGCGAAAGACTTCATCGATCGCCGCCATCGGCTTGCTGATCACGGCCTGACCGAAATGCTTCAGCGCCGCCGCCTGTGAGAAGGTGCCTTCCGGGCCGAGATAAGCGACCCGCAGGGGCTGCTCCAGCGCCAGGCAGGAGGACATGATTTCACGGAACAGCCGCGCCATCTCCTCGTTATCCAACGGCCCCTTGTTCAGCTCCATGATGTGCTTGAGCACCCAGGCTTCGCGCTCTGGACGATAGAACACCGCCTCCTCGCCCTCAGCCAGCGAGGCGGTTTTCACTCGCGCCACGTCCTGGGCGCAACGGGCACGCTCGCTGATCAGCTCGAGAATCTTCTCGTCGAGACTGTCGATGCGAACACGCAGCGCCTTCAGCCGGTCGACATCGCTCATCAGCCGTGCTCCTTCTCGAACTCGCGCATGTAGGCGACCAGGGCCTCGACAGCGTCCAGACCGACCGCGTTGTAGATGGAAGCACGCATGCCGCCCACCGAACGATGGCCTTTGAGATTGAGCAGTCCGCGTGCATCGGCCCCGGCCAGGAACGTCTTGTCCAACTGCTCGTCGGCTAGCCTGAACGGCACGTTCATCCAGGAGCGGGCATTATGGGCGATGGGGTTGGAATAGAAGTCGCTGGCGTCGATCACACCATAAAGCAGCTCCTTCTTGGCACGATTGCGATGCTCCATCGCCTCGACACCGCCCTGCTCCTTCAGCCACTCGAACACCAGGCCTGAGAGGTACCAGGAAAAGGTCGCCGGCGTGTTGTACATGGAGCCATTGTCCGCGGCGATCTTGTAATCGAGCATGGTCGGGCAGCTGGAACGCGCACGACCCAGCAGGTCCTCGCGAACGATGACGACCACCAGCCCCGACGGGCCGATGTTCTTCTGCGCGCCCGCATAGATCAGGCCGAAGCGGGACACATCCAACGGCCGGGAGAGAATGTCCGAGGACATGTCGACCACCAGCGGCGTATCACCCAGCTCCGGCACCCAGTCGAACTGCAGCCCGCCGATGGTTTCGTTGCTGGCGTAGTGCAGATAGGCCGCATTGTCGCTGAGGGCCCACTCGTTCTGCCCCGGGATCGCGAAGTAGTCGTAAGGCTTGGCACTGGCCGCGACATTGATATGGCCAAAACGCTTGGCCTCCTCGATGCTCTTGCGCGACCAGATGCCCGTATCGACGTAATCGGCAACGCCCCCCTCGGGCAGCAGGTTCAGCGGGATCTCGGCGAACTGCTGGCTGGCGCCGCCCTGCAGGAACAGCACCTTGTAGTTCGACGGGATGCTCAGCAGGTCACGAAGGTCCTGCTCGGCCTTTTCGGCGATGGCCGTGTATTCGTCGCTGCGATGGCTCATTTCCATCACCGACAGGCCTCGACCTTGCCAATCCAGGAGTTCGGCCTGGGCGCGCTGCAGCACGGCTTCAGGGAGCGCGGCTGGACCTGCACAGAAGTTAAAGGCGCGTTTGCTCATCTTCGTTCTCTCAAAAACGGTCGATACCATGCTCGCTCCGCCCGTCGCCAAGGCGCTCAGGTCCAGCGCTTGCAATCCCTTCACCCGCAGCGGGTTCCGTTCGATACGGACATGCGAAGCCTGAGGCTTCGCATGTCGTCCGAATCAGTTTTCGTCGTCGGTAGGCACTACGTCGGGCGGAACGTCTCCGCCCCCGCCGAGCAGCTCGTCCTCGCTGGGTTCGGTGCTGACAACCGGCATTTCCTTGTCCAGCGCCTCATCATCCAGAACCGCCTCGATGTCTTCCAGGACATCTTCCTCGGAAGGCTCCTGAACCCTTTCGAGGCCCACCAGATGCTCGTTCTTGCCCAGTTTGATCAGCGTCACACCCTGGGTATTACGACCCAGCGACGACACTTCATCGACACGGGTACGAACCAACGTGCCCTGATCGGAAATCAGCATGATTTCCTCGCCCTGCTGCACCTGAACGGCACCGACCAGCGGGCCGTTGCGCTCGTTGGTCACCATGGCGATGACGCCCTGGCCACCACGCCCGCGGCGCGGGAACTCATCGATCACCGTGCGCTTGCCATAGCCATTGAGGCTGGCGGTAAGAATCTGCGCGTCGGGCTCGGGAATCAGCATGGAAATCAAACGCTGCCCTTCGGGCAGACGCATGCCACGAACGCCGCGGGCGGTACGCCCCATGGTGCGCACGTGCTTTTCCTTGAAACGGATGACCTTGCCACCGTCGGAGAACAACATGACTTCGCGGGCGCCGTCGGTAACCGCGGCGGCGATCAGGGTGTCGCCCTCTTCCAGGCCGAGCGCGATCAGGCCGACGCTGCGTGGACGGCTGAATTGCGAAAGCGGCGTCTTCTTCACGGTGCCCTTGGCGGTCGCCATGAAGATGTAGGTGCCGGTCGGCTCGTCTACCGACTCGTCGGACTCTTCGCCTTCGAGCGACTCGTCCACCTCATCGGCTTCACCGATGATTTCCGCATCTTCGACATCATCCTCGCCGTTGAGCTGCTGCTGACGCGCCGCCTCGATGTCGACCTGCAGCATGGCAGTGATGTGCTCGCCTTCGGAAAGCGGCAGCAGGTTGACCAGCGGGCGACCGCGCGATGTGCGCGACGCTTCGGGAATCTCGTAGGTCTTGAGCCAGTACACCTTGCCTTTGCTGGAGAACAGCAACAGCGTCGTGTGGCTGTTGGCGACCAGCAGATGCTCGACGTAGTCCTCTTCCTTGACTCCGGTAGCCGCTTTTCCGCGACCGCCGCGACGCTGGGCCTGATAGGCCGCCAGCGGCTGCGACTTGGCATAGCCACCATGGGAAATGGTGACGACGCGCTCTTCTTCGGTGATCAGGTCCGCCAGGGTCAGGTCCAGGCGCGCCTCGAGGATTTCGGTACGACGGGCATCGCCGAAGTCGCGCTTGACGCCTTCGAGCTCCTCGCGAATGACTTCCATCAGGCGCACCGGGTTGGTCAGGATGCGGATCAACTCGCCAATCTGGGTGAGGATTTCCTGATATTCGCTGAGCAGCTTTTCATGCTCGAGCCCCGTCAGGCGATGCAGGCGCAGATCGAGAATGGCCTGCGCCTGTTCCGGGGACAGGTAGTATTTGCCGTCGCGCAGCCCGTATTGAGGATCGAGCCCTTCGGGGCGGCAGGAATCGGCTCCGGCACGCTCGACCATCGATTCGACGGCGCTGGATTCCCAGGCTTCGGCGATCAGCGCTTCCTTCGCTTCGGCCGGGGTCGGCGAGGCCTTGATCAAGGCGATCACCGGATCGATGTTGGACAGCGCAACCGCCTGGCCTTCGAGGATGTGCCCACGCTCTCGCGCTTTGCGCAGCTCGTAGACGGTCCGGCGGGTCACGACTTCGCGGCGATGGCGAACGAAGGCTTCAAGCAGTTCCTTCAGGTTCAGCGTGCGCGGCTGCCCATCGATGAGCGCTACCACGTTGATGCCGAACACGCTCTGCAGCTGGGTCTGGGCGTACAGATTGTTGAGGATGACCTCCGGCACTTCGCCGCGACGCAGTTCGATCACCACGCGCATGCCGTCCTTGTCCGACTCGTCACGCAGCTCGGTGATGCCTTCGAGCTTCTTCTCCTTGACCAGCTCGGCGATCTTCTCGATCAGTCGGGCCTTGTTCAGCTGGTAAGGCAACTCGGTGATCACGATCTGCTGACGACCACCGACCTTGTCGATGTCTTCGATGATCGAGCGCGCCCGCATATAGATGCGTCCGCGACCGGTGCGGTAAGCCTCGACGATACCGGCACGACCGTTGATGATGCCGGCCGTGGGGAAATCGGGACCCGGAATGAACTGCATCAGCTCATCGATGGTGATATCCGCGTTCTCGATCAGCGCCAGGCAGCCGTCGATGACTTCGCCCAGGTTATGCGGCGGGATATTGGTCGCCATGCCCACGGCGATGCCGCTGGAGCCGTTGACCAGCAGGTTCGGGATCTTGGTCGGCATGACCGCCGGAATCTGCTCGGTGCCATCATAGTTGGGCACCCAGTCGACGGTTTCCTTGTCCAGATCGGCCAGCAGTTCGTGAGCCAGCTTGGCCATCCGCACTTCGGTGTAACGCATGGCCGCGGCATTGTCGCCATCGACCGAACCGAAGTTGCCCTGGCCGTCGACCAGCATGTAGCGCAACGAGAACGGCTGCGCCATTCGCACGATGGTGTCGTATACCGCCGAGTCGCCGTGAGGATGGTATTTACCGATCACGTCACCGACCACACGGGCGGATTTCTTGTATGGCTTGTTCCAGTCGTTGCCCAGCTCGCTCATGGCATATAGCACACGGCGGTGAACGGGCTTCAATCCGTCGCGCGCATCCGGCAGCGCCCGCCCGACGATCACGCTCATCGCGTAATCGAGGTAGGACTGCTTGAGTTCGTCTTCGATATTGACCGGGAGGATTTCTTTGGCCAGTTCGCCCATGGAAGCCTGGTTCCTTATAGTCAGCAGGGTCCTGCGATTAAGCGCGGGATGGTATCACAGCTGGCGAGCCGGAGGCTCCAGCAAGCACATCCAGGAAGCCTTGAGCCGGGTTCAATGAAGTCGCTTGCGGCTCATCAGGGCGGTGAGTTTGGCGGCGTTCGGTCGCTCGACGACGCCTTTTTCGGTCACGATCGCATCGATGAGGTCTGCCGGCGTTACATCGAACACCGGATTGAACGCATCGACTTGTGCCGCGAACCGTTGGCCATGGACTTCCAGCAACTCGCTGCCGGCACGTTCTTCGATGGGAATGTCGTCGCCGGTTTCCAACTCCATGTCGATGGTGGAACTGGGCGCCACGACCATGAACCGCACGCCATGGTGCATCGCGAGGACCGCAAGCTGATAGGTCCCGATCTTGTTGGCGACATCGCCATTGGCAGTAATCCGGTCAGCGCCGACGATGACCCAGGTGATGCCGCGCGTCTTCATCAGATGCGCCGCCGCCGAATCGGCATTCAGCGTGACCGGCACGCCTTCGCCGGCAAGCTCCCAGGCAGTCAGCCGCGACCCTTGCAACCAGGGCCGCGTCTCGTCGGCGTAAACGCACTCCACGAGCCCTTCCAGATGCGCCGCCCGTATCACCCCGAGCGCCGTGCCGAAACCACCGGTGGCCAACGCGCCGGTGTTGCAGTGCGTGAGCAGATTCTGCCGATTGCCCTGGTGCTTGCGAATCAGGTCGACGCCGAACTGCGCCATGGTCAGGTTCGCCTCGCGGTCGCTGCCATGGATGGAGGCAGCCTGGGCCTCGGCGGCTGTCAGCGGATCTTCATCCGGCTTCAGGCGCTCGAGCCGCTCGCGCATCTGATTCAGGGCCCAGAACAGATTGACGGCGGTCGGGCGCGAACCGGCCAGGATCTCGAAGTCGGCTTCCAGGGCTGCGCGCCAGTCCCCGCCTTCGGCGAGGCGGGCCCTGAGCCCCAGAACCAGCCCGTACGCGGCGCTGATCCCGATCGCCGGAGCGCCACGCACGACCATCTCGCGGATGGCCGTGGCAACAGCGGCAGCGGAATCGTAGGTGTGCCATACCTCTTCAAGCGGCAGTTTGCGCTGGTCGAGCAAGCGCAACTGCCCGTCCTGCCACTCGATAGCCTTTACCTTTTCCGCGGCCAACAAGCGTTCGCGCATGGCAATCCTCTCTATTCTCACTGACACCTCTGACTCTCAGGGGCGGAACCGATCCGTTCACGCATGACGCACTGGCACACGAAAAAGCCCGGTCGTTTCCGAACCGGGCTTCAGCATTCGATAAGGGTCATGCGCAGTGATGAACACTCGCGCCCCATACCCGGGCGCGAATCCTAATCGACAGATTTTTCCAGCACAAGCAAAGGTCACCGGGGCGGTCGACAGGTGCGAAGTGATGCACTATCCGCGATTGGGCTGCGGGGTGAGGCGCAAATAGGGTTTCACCGCGCGATAGCCCTTGGGGAAGCGTTGCTTGAGCTCCTCCTCGTCCTTGAGCGAGGGCACGATGACCACTTCGTCGCCGTCCTGCCAGTTGGCCGGGGTCGCGACCTTATGGTTGTCGGTCAGTTGCAGCGAATCGATCACGCGCAGGATCTCGTTGAAATTCCGCCCCGTGCTCGCCGGGTAGGTAATGGTCAGGCGTACCTTCTTGTTCGGATCGATGACGAACAATGAGCGCACCGTCAGGGTGTCATTGGCGTTGGGGTGGATCAGGACGTACAGCTCGGACACCTTGCGATCGCCGTCAGCCAGGATCGGGAAGTTGACCCGGGTGTTCTGGGTCTCGTTGATGTCATCGATCCACTTCACGTGCGAATCGACAGGGTCCACCGACAGCGCAATGGCCTTGACGTCGCGCTTGGCGAACTCGTCCTTCAGCTTGGCGGTGAAGCCCAGCTCGGTGGTGCAGACCGGCGTGAAATCAGCGGGATGGGAAAACAACACGCCCCAGCTGTCGCCGAGCCATTCATGAAAACGGATGCGCCCTTCGCTGGAGTCCTGCTCGAAGTCGGGTGCGATGTCGCCGAGACGGATACTCATGTCTTGCTCCTCATGCGGTTGCTGCTGATGGCGGCCACGTTGGAGCGGCCGGGTCCTGGTGGTGACGATGCCTCAGGCTGTCTTGCGGGCCTGTTCGGCGATGCGATTCTGCAGGCGGTACAGGTAGGCGAAACCCTGCTCCCAACGGGTGTGCCCCGACTGGACATTGATATGGCCGGCCCCTGAGAGGATGACGGTGTCACTGCCCCAATCCAGGCCCAGCTCGATGGCCCGACCCGCTGTCGCGGCAGCATCGTTGTCGGAACCGATCAGCAGACTGGGAAACGGCAGCCTCTGGCGCGCAATCGGCGCGAAATCCCGCAGGGCCTCCGGGCAGCCGTCACGCTGCACATCAGCCGGTGCCACCAGCAGCGCGCCACGAATCCGCCGCACCATGTCGACCGGAGCTTGCGCGGCCCAGTGTGCGACGGTGATGCAGCCCAGGCTGTGGGCGATAAGAATGACCGGGGACGTGCTCTGTGCGATACGGCGTTCCAGTTCGGCAACCCACTGCTCGCGATGAGGGCTCGACCAATCGGCCTGTTCTGTCCTGGCGCTATTGGGCAGGCTGCGCTGCCAATGGCTTTGCCAGTGATTGTCAGGCGAGCCGTGCCAGCCCGGCACTACCAGATAATGGATCGATTCGCTGCGCATCGCGGTGCCTCCGGAGTGATGGAAGCCAGTCTAGCCAGAAGCGTTGAAAACAATAAAAGAATAAGAATTCATTTAGTTATAACCAAAATAAAAAGACTGGGTTTTACGAAGACGCGTTTCATCGGCCCAGCTTGACCGGCATATTGGCCAGGCCGAATACTGTATTGATATACAGTAGTACGGAATACTCCGCCATGACATCCGTGGTCGCACTCAACCATCTAATCGACGCGCGCCGTCTGTGGCGCGGCCAGACCAAACCCGTATCGTCCAGCACGCAACCTACCGGATGTGCCGCGCTGGATGCTGCACTGCCGGGCGGCGGCTGGCCGGAATCGGCGCTGAGCGAGATTCTCGTCGACCACCCGGGTATTGGAGAATTGAGCCTGCTCTGGCCGACCCTGGCACGGCTGACCATGGCCAATGAGCGCGTGGTGCTGGTGGCGCCGCCTCATGTGCCTTATCCCCAGGCCTGGCTGGCTGCCGGTATCGACCTGCGACAGCTGACGATCATCGACACACAGGGCCGCGATGCCCTGTGGGCCACCGAGCAATGCCTGCGTTCGGGCAGCTGTGGGGCGGTGCTGTGCTGGCCGCAGCACGCCGATGACCGCGCCCTGCGACGCCTGCAGGTCGCCGCCGAGACCGGCCAGACACTGGCCTTCGCCTACCGTTCACTGCGCGAGGCCGTCAATCCGTCACCGGCGGCACTGCGCCTGGCGGTCGAAGCCCAGCCGGCCCAGTTGCGAGTGCTCAAGTGTCGTGGCGGCCTGGCTTCGCCCCAGCCGATCCCTGCCACGGCATGGCATTGAAATGAGCGCGCTCTGGGCTTGTATCCTGCTGCCGCAACTGGCCATGGACGGTGTGTTGCGCGGTCGCGCCGATGCCGAGGCGCCGCTGGCGCTTTTGGGCGGCACAGCGCAACGCCGCGTACTGCAGGCAATCAACCCGGCGGCACGGGCGCTTGGCCTCAGGCCGGGGCAATCATTGATCGCTGCCCAGGCGCTGACTCGCGCGTTCGCCACAGCCGATTACGATCAAGCGTCCATCGAACGCTGGCAGCAATTCCTCGCCGCCTGGGCCTACGGCTTCAGCTCACAGGTCAGCCTGCATTACCCACGCTGCCTGCTATTGGAGGTGCAATCGAGTTTCAACCTGTTCGGCCCCTGGCCTCGCCTGGAGTCACGCCTGCGCGATGAACTGCATGCACTGGGCTTTCAGCACCGCATAACCCTGGCACCGAACCCAGCCGCCGCACGGGTTCTGGCCAATGCACATGACGGCTTGGCCGTGACGGATTCCCAGACGCTGCGCAGCGTGCTGAACCCACTGCCGATCGAGCGTATCGGCTTGCCGCGTGAAGTGACGGCGGCGTTGGCGCGCATGGGCCTGCGAACCCTGAAGCAGGTACTCGCGCTACCTCGCGATGGCCTGGCGCGGCGCTTTCCGGCCGAAGCCATGAGGCACCTCGACACATTGTTCGAGCATCGTCCGTTGGGGCTGGACTTCTATCGACCACCGGACCGCTTCGATACCCGTATCGAACTTAACTTCGAGGTCGAATCGCACCAGGCACTGCTGTTCCCGCTGCGTCGATTGACCGCCGACCTTGCCGCCTATCTGGCCGGTCGTGACAGCGGCGTGCAGCGTTTTACCCTGTTTCTGGAGCACCGCAACCTGGCCGACACCCCGATGCCGGTTGGCCTGCTCAGCGCCGAACGCGATCCGGCCATGCTGTTCGAATTGACGCGGGGGCGGCTGGAACATGTGCAATTGCCCGCGCCGGTACTGGCGCTGCGCCTGGTGGCCCACCAATTACCCGCTTTCGTTCCTGAACACCGCCAGTTGTTCGAAGAACGACCGCAACAGTCGCTGCCCTGGGAGCCGCTGCGCGAACGTCTGCGGGCGCGACTGGGTGATGACGCCGTGCAGGGGCTCAGCGCTCGCGCCGATCATCGCCCCGAATGCGCCTGGCAACCACAACATGCTTGTGCGCATGAACCATCGGCAGCCGCACTTCCCCGCCCCGGCTGGCTGTTGTCCGAGCCCAAAGCACTGCACGAAGCATCCCTGCGCATACTCGCCGGTCCGGAGCGCATCGAGTCCGGCTGGTGGGACGGCAGTGATGTGCGCCGCGACTATTATCAGGTGCAAACTCGTAGCGGCCAGCGTGGCTGGGCCTATCGCGCCGTGCCCGGCCCAGGCCCCCTGCTGCTGCACGGCTGGTTCGCATGACGGTCGAATACGTCGAACTGCATTGCCTGTCCAACTTCAGCTTCCAGCGGGGCGCTTCAAGTGCCCGCGAGTTGTTCGAGCGCGCCGCACGTCTGGGCTATCGAGCTCTGGCCATTACCGATGAATGCACGCTGGCCGGCATCGTACGGGCCTGGCAGGCTTCGAAAGAGGCTGGCATCCCGCTGATTATCGGCAGCGAAATCCATATTGAAGGCGGGCCAACGCTGGTTCTGCTGGTTGCCGACCTGGCCGGCTATCAAAGCCTGTGCCGGCTGATCACCCGTGCCCGTCGCCGTGCCGAAAAGGGCCGTTACCGACTTCTCCCCGAAGACCTGAGCGAGCCGTTGGATGGGCTATTGGTCATCTGGATCGCTCAGCATGCCGAGGCTGACGCCGAAGGTCATTGGCTACGGGAGCGCTTTGCAGATTGCCTCTGGCTGGGCATCGAACTGCATCGTGGTCCGGACGATGCGCTGCGCCTGCGCCAATGGCATGCACTGGCCAGGCGCCTGAACATCCCTGCTGTGGCGTGCGGCGATGTGCATATGCACGCCCGTGGCCGTCGTGCGTTGCAGGACTGCATGACCGCGATCCGCCAACACCTGCCGGTGGCTGAGGCCGGACGCCATCTATTCCCTAACGGCGAACGCCACCTGCGTCGGCGCGAGGAGCTGGCGCAGCTCTACCCCCCCGAACTGCTCGCCGAAACACTGCGCATCGCCGAGCGCTGCCGGTTCGATCTTGACCAACTGCGCTATCAGTACCCACACGAGCTGGTGCCGACGGATCATGACGCCACTTCCTGGCTACGCAAGCTGGTCGAGGACGGTATTCGCTGGCGCTGGCCAACCGGCGTCGCAGCGTCAGCCCGCGCACAGGTGGAGCACGAGCTGCAACTGATCGCCGAACTGGGCTATGAGAGCTACTTCCTCACCGTTCACGACATCGTTCGCTTCGCCCGTGACCAGGCGATTCTTTGCCAGGGCCGCGGCTCGGCAGCCAATTCCAGCGTATGTTTCGTGCTGGGTATCACCGAACTCGATCCGTCTTGCAGCACGTTGCTGTTCGAGCGCTTTCTCTCCCGGGAGCGCAAGGAGCCACCGGACATCGACGTCGATTTCGAGCACGAGCGCCGGGAAGAAGTCATCCAGTACGTATTTCGCCGCTATGGCCGCGAGCGGGCCGCGCTCACCGCAGTGGTCAGCACCTACCACGCCACCGGAGCGATGCGTGACGTGGCCAAGGCACTCGGCCTGCCGGCGGACCAGATCAACGCACTGGCCGACTGCTGTGGCCGCTGGAGCGACCGGGTACCTGATGCCGAACGCCTGCATGAGGCCGGATTCGATCCTGACAGCCCCGTGCTGCGCCGAATACTGACACTGACCGGCGAGCTGATCGGCTTCCCACGGCACCTGTCCCAACACCCCGGAGGCTTCGTCATCTCCGAGCACTCGCTCGAAACCCTGGTCCCGGTGGAAAACGCCAGCATGCCCGAGCGCACCGTGATTCAGTGGGACAAGGACGATCTCGACCAGGTCGGTCTGCTCAAGGTCGATGTGCTCGCCCTCGGCATGCTCAGTGCGCTACGTCGCTGCTTCAACCTGATCGAGCACTATCGCGGCACATGCTGGACGATCGCCAGCCTGCCGAAGGAAGACCGTGCGACCTACGACATGATCAGCCGTGCCGACACCGTCGGCGTGTTCCAGATCGAGTCACGGGCACAGATGGCCATGCTGCCGCGGCTGCGGCCCCGCACGTTTTATGATCTGGTGATCCAGGTCGCCATCGTGCGCCCGGGGCCAATTCAGGGGGACATGGTTCATCCCTACCTGCGTCGACGTAACCGCGAAGAGAAGGTGGAGTATCCCTCCGATGAATTGAAACTGGTCTTCGAGCGCACCCTTGGTGTGCCGCTGTTCCAGGAACAGGTGATGGAGCTGGCGATCGTCGCGGCCCAGTACACGCCTGGCGAAGCCGATCAACTGCGCCGATCCATGGCCGCCTGGAAGCGTCACGGTGGCCTGGAACCCCACCGACAACGACTGACCGAACGCATGTCCGCAAGGGGTTACCCGGCACAGTTCATCGCACGCATCTTCGAACAGATCAAAGGCTTCGGCAGCTACGGCTTTCCCGAATCCCATGCTGCCAGCTTCGCCCTGCTCACCTACGCCAGCTGTTGGCTGAAATGCCACGAACCCGCCGCCTACGCCTGCGCATTGATCAATAGTTGGCCGATGGGCTTTTACAACCCCGATCAGATTCTCCAGGACGCTCGCCGTCACGGTCTGGAAATCCGTCCAGTGGATGTGCATCACAGCGACTGGGACTGCAGCCTTGAACCAACCGGCCATGATCAACCCGCGATCCGCCTGGGCCTGCGCATGGTCCGTGGATTTCGAGAAGCGGATGCGCGGCGTATCGAGGCGGTGCGACAGCTACAGCCGTTCGTCGCCGTCGATGACCTCTGCCTGCGCGCCGAACTGGATGCGCGCGCGCGTGCGCAGCTGGCCGATGCCGGCGCCCTGCGCGGTCTCGCTGGGCATCGTCATCGGGCGCGCTGGGCGGTGGCCGGAGTCGAGCCACAACTGCCCCTGTTCGCTGGCCAGTGCGCGCCACAGGAAGCACCAGCGCCACTTCCACTCCCCACCGTCGGGGAAGATCTGGTGACCGACTATGCCACCCTGGGCACCACGCTAGGCCCGCATCCGCTGGCGCTGCTACGGGATCAACTCAGCAGTCGGCGCTGTCGCAGCTCGCGCGAGCTGGCCGACATTGAGCACGGTCGCCTGATCAGCGTCGCCGGCCTGGTGATTGGCCGTCAGCGCCCGCAAACCGCCAGCGGAGTCATCTTCGTGACCCTGGAAGACGAGTTCGGCATGATCAACGTGGTGGTCTGGAACGATCTGGCCGAGCGCCAGCGGCGGGTGCTGATACAGTCGCAGATGCTGCGGATCGACGGTCGCCTGGAGTCGGCGAACGGGGTGCGCCACGTCATTGCCGGGCGCTTGAGCGACCTCACCCCCTTGCTGACAGGCCTGGACGTGCGCAGCCGGGACTTCCAGTGATGCGCAGCACCCAGCCCTTGGTACATTCGGATCTGTCATGCGAGCACCAACCTGGTCTTTACAACCCGACCGTAACTTCAGTTCGTAAGGGCAAAAACCCCCTCTTCATGGCAGATGTCTGGCAGCAACGCAGTGCACCGGCTCCGCACATATTGTCGCCCCGTTCCGGTTACGCTATGGCGCATTCGGCTTGGCCCCCAGGTGCAGCAGCAGGCTTTTCATGGGGGCGCACAGGGCCTGCCAGTCGCCGTGGCAAAGGCACAGTTGCCGGAGCGCCCAGCGGTCTTGCAGGGGCAATGTGCGATAGGCATGACGCCGGCGGTAACGGCTGGCAATCCCCTTCGGCATAACGGCGACGCCGATGCCGTGCGACACCATCTCGCAGACCCCGTCGAAGGTTTTCATGCGGATACGCACGGACAGCGAGCGACCGGCGCTGCGCGCATGATCTTCAATGTGGTCCTGCAGGGCGTTGCCTGGCGCGAGGCCGACGAAGGGCTCATTGAGCAGATCGGCGAAGCAGGCCGCGCCGGCACTGGCGAAGCCGTGTTCCGGGGGGAGCAG
>Ga0114898_1001568_pt1 | contig 13101 bp, 12 predicted proteins | sample Malvired_Geostar_FD_83496 | JGI IMG/M metagenome (GOLD analysis project Ga0114898, IMG submission 83496) | Marine viral communities from the Global Malaspina Expedition - Malaspina viral metaG DeepMed_Geostar | ecosystem: Environmental > Aquatic > Marine > Oceanic | place: Mediterranean Sea... | reverse complement strand
GAGCTGTACCGCCGCATTTTCAGCCGCGAGCCGTACCAGGACTATGTGCGCGACTACGTACGCCGCACGTTGGCCGGTGAGCTGGATGACCTGCTGATTCTGCGCAAGCGGTTGCGCCGACGGCTGGATGACTACGAACGCAACGTGCCGCCACACGTGCGTGCCGCGAGAATCGCCGACGATTACAACCAGCAACAAGGCCGGCAACGGCAGTATCAGAATGGTGGCTGGATTCGCTACCTGATGACCGTGGCGGGCCCGGAGCCGCTGGAAGCACGACGCGCGCCCATCGACTACGACCATTACGTGACGCGCCAACTGCAGCCGATCGCCGATGCCATCCTGCCATTCGTGGGCGACAGCTTCAGTGGCCTGATCGACGAGCAGCTGGGGCTGTTCTAGGACGAAGCCGACTGTGCCGGCGTCCGTGCCGTCGCCGTCCTGTCGCAGGCGGCGAGCAGGCAGGTGTCAGTCCGCTGCGCAAAGAGGCCAGCCCCGCTGATTGCCGCCATTCAGTGGGGTAATTTCGCGTGCCCGCCAGCGTATGGCTGGGCATTGAAACTTCCGTTTGAATTTTCGCCTTGACGGTTCTTCGGTTCGTTACCATAGTTTGTCCGGACAACATGACATCCGAACAAGTGGTACAACAAGAAGGAGAGCCGCATGGGCGTCAAGCAAGTGGGCGAGAACCGTTATCGTGGCCAGATCGGCCGGTATTTCGAGGAATTCCAGATAGGCGATGTCTACGAGCATCGCCCGGGGCGGACACTGACCGACGCGGACAACATTCATTTCTCGCTGATGACCATGAATTACCACCCGATGCATTGCGATGCGGCTTACGCCGCCAACAGTGAGTTCGGGAAACTCTTGATCAACAGCGGCCTGACAGTGGCAATCGTGCTGGGCATGACGGTCGCCGATGTCAGTGGCAAGGCGATCGCGAACCTCGGCTGGACAGACATCAAGCTCACCGCGCCGGTCTTCGCGGGCGACACCATCTATGCCGAATCCGAAGTGCTCGACAAGCGCGAGTCCAGCTCGCGTCCGAACCAGGGCATCGTCAAGGTGCGCACCGTGGGCAAAAAGGCCGACGGCACCGTGTTCATGATCTTCGACCGTACGGCACTTATCCAGAAACGTGAGGGCAACACCCTCGACGAGGCGGCCAATTACTGAGCCCGCCACTGGCCGGCGGCCGTCGCCGCCCAGGCAAGCAAAACGCTGTAGCTACACGAACCATCCTCAACAAAAACAATTTCGAGGAGATACCTCTGATGAAGCTCAAGCGCACTATCGCGGCCGCGGTCGCATGTTGCTCCCTGTCGTTGCTACCCGCGCATCTGTTCGCCGATGAACTGGTCTTGCCGAGCGAAGTCGCGGCCGGCCACTGGAAAACCCGTTACATGAAGGAGTTCGCCGAGGCGGTGGGCAACGGGACCGACGGAGAAATCGACGTCAAGATTTTCCCCGCGGGCCAGTTGTATAACGATCAGGATGCGCTCGCCGCGCTCGGTACCGGCGCCGTGCACATGGTCTGGCCGGTATCGGTGCGCGTGGAGTCCATCGACCCACGGGTCGGCGTCATCAACCTCCCGTTCGCCCTCGACGCCGAGCGTATGGCCAACCAGTGCTACGCCAAGGGCGTAACGGAGTTGTTGTCCTCCTACGTCGAGCCCCGCCAACTCAAGATCCTCGGGTTGCTGCGTACCGCCGATCTGTTCTTCATCTTTGCCGACCGCAACGTGCAGACGCTCGAGGACCTCAAGGGCAGCAAGATACGTGTCACTGGCGGCAAGGTGTTCCTCGATACGATCCGCAGCGTCAATGCAAGTCCCGTGTCGATGGCTGCTTCGGAGATGAGCACGGCACTGGGGCAGGGCGCGATCGACGGTGTCTTCACCTCGGCGGCGGGTTGGGCGGAAATGATCGGTTCGACCGGCAAATACGCCTACCACGTGCCCAACCTGTCCATGAGTACCTACGCGGTAGTGGTCGACAAGGGCTGGTTCGACGGACTGCCGGAGCAACAGCAGACGGCGATCAACCAGGCGCTCGAGGAGATCGTTCCGCGCCAGTGGCAGGAAGTGGCTGTCGAGGACCAGGCGCTGATCGACAAGATGGTGGCAGGCGGAGCCGAGTTCAATACCGCCTCGGCGGACGACATCCAGAAGTGGCGGCAATTGTCGGCGGCCAATATCGAGCGTTTTGCCGAGGCCTACCCGGACGTTCAGCCGAAGATGAACGAGCTGGCGCAGAGGTGTGGCAATGGGGATTGATTACATGCCGGCCAAAAAGGCGCCGCCGGCCGACTCCCAGCCCGTCCTGACACGACCGGGCGGCGCGGGATGGGGCCTCACCGGAGGCCGCTTGTTGCACAACGTCGCGACCTGTCTGTTCCTGGTGTCCATCGCCGTCATGCTGTTCGAAGGGTTGTCGCGGGCCGTGCTCGACCTCAGCTGGTTCTGGGCCGAGGAAAGCGTGCGCTATCTGATGGTCTGGGCGTTCTTCCTGACCCTCGGGGTGACCGGTCGGGCGGGGCACCATATTCGCACCGAGCTGTTGGTCGACCACCTGGGGCCGCGGTTGCGCAAGACCTGCCACCTTCTCGCCAGCCTGGTTGGGATCGCCTTCTGCAGCCTGCTGTTTTACGCCTCGCTGCCGCAGGTCCACCGGTATTACACGATGTGAATGATGACCGAGTCGAACCTCGATCTGCCGGTGTGGCTGCTGTTCCTCATCATGCCGCTGGGCGCGCTGCTCTACCTGGCCTACTACATCGGCTGCCTGGTACGCGCGTGGCGCGGCGAGGACCCATTCGCCACCTCGGACAAGGTCGAGGGATCACCCCTCTAGGAGAGCGTCATGCTGATAGTTCTTGCTCTGGTGACGATGCTGCTGTTCCTGGCCATTGGCACCCATGTGGCGGTGGCGCTCGGGCTGGTCACCACCGGTCTGATCCTGTTCGCCGCTGGCGTCCCGACCACGGTGATCGCCCAGACCGCCTTCAAATCGGTCAACAGCTACCCATTGATGGCGATCCCGATGTTTGTGCTCGCCGGCAATCTGATGATGAAGGGCAACATCGCCGAGTTGCTGATCCAGTTGGTCGGCAGCGTGGTGCGTGCGATACGCGGCGGCCTGGCGCTGACCGCCATGATCGCCAGTGTGTTCTTCGCTGCGGTATCCGGGTCCAGCGTCGGCTCGGCAGCGGCAATCGGTGCGTCGACCGTAGGCGGCCTCGACCGCGAGAATTACCCGCGGCGTTTTTCCGCTGCGATCGTCGCGGTCGGTGGCACCCTCGGGCTGATGATCCCGCCTTCGCTGGGTTTCATTCTGATCGGCTCGATTGTCGGTCTGCCGGTCGATCAGCTGTTCATCGCCGGCGTGCTGCCCGGACTGATGGAGGCCTCGTTGCTGATGATCGCGGTAATGATCTTTTCGCGTCGCGGCGGCTACGGCGGAGTGGTGCAGAAGGCTGACTGGGGCGCGTTCTCACGCAAGCTGCCGGGCGCCGGGGCCGCCTTGCTGATGCCCGTGCTGATTCTCGGCAGTATCTACACCGGTTACCTGACGCCCACGGAGGTGTCTGCGTTCGCAGCCGCCTACGCCGCGATTCTCTGTCTGCTGGTGTACCGCAGCGTCACGCTAGGCGGCGCCTGGAGCGTGGCCAAGGACTCCTTGCTGCAGACCAGCATGATCTTCGCGGTGGTCATGGGTGGCAGCCTGGTCGGCTTCGCTCTGGCACGCATGGGGGTGTCCGCCAGCCTGGTGTCCTTCATCACCGAGATGGACATCCAGCCCTGGCAGTTCCTGCTGCTGGCCAACCTGCTGCTGCTGGTGCTCGGCATGTTCCTCGACGGGGTGGCGATGATCGTGCTGACCGCGCCGCTGTTGTTTCCCGTGGCGACGCACCTTGGAATCAACCCCATGCACTTCGCCGTGATCATGGTGGCCAACGTGGAAATCGCCACGCTGACGCCCCCCATCGGCCTCAACCTCTTCGTCATGAGTGGCATCACCAAGCAGCCGGTGCATGAGGTTGCGCGTGGCGTCTTGCCCTTCTATCTGGTCCGGTTGGTCGGCTTGGCGCTGATCACCTTCGTTCCTGCCATCTCGCTCGCGCTGATCAGCTGAGGAAAGTGAAATGAACATCGCACTCGATACAACCAACGCAACGCAACTCATCGCCGGTACGCTGGCTGAATTCGCCGCCACGCTGCGGTACGAGGACATCCCCACCGACATACGCGAACGGGCCAAGCACTTGATGCTCGATGGCATTGGCATCGCGTACGCCTCGACCCACTACGATTTCGCGCACCGTTCGCTGGCCGCGGTCACCGAACTGGGGCAGGGCGACAGTGACGTGATCGGCCTGTCGGCGAAGCTGAGCCTGCGCGACGCCGTACTGATGAACGGCATCCTCGTCCACGGTCTGGATTTCGACGATACCCACGGCCCAGGCATCATTCACGCCACCGCCAGTTGCCTGCCCACCGCGCTGGGGGTAGCCGCCCACCTGGGCATCAGTGGCCGCGAACTGCTGACCGCCTACGTACTGGGAATGGAAGTGGCCACTCGTCTCGGTTCGGTGGCCAAGGGAGGCTTTCACCAGGTCGGTTTTCATCCGACCGGACTGGTCGGCGCCTTCGCGTGCGCCCTGATTGCCGGCCGGCTCCAGGGCCATAACGCCGCGCAGCTGGCAATGGCCCAGGGCATTGCCCTGAGCACGGCCAGCGGCAGCATGGAGTTCCTCCAGGACGGCGCCTGGACCAAGCGGATGCATCCGGGCTGGGCGGGTGTGGCTGGCGTCACGTCGGCAACGCTCGCGCGGCACGGCTTCATCGGCCCGAAGGCGGTTTACGAAGGCCGTTTCGGGCTGTTCAAGAGCCATCTCGGTCCGCTTGAAGAGGCCTGTGATTACGCCCTTGCCACCGAAGGTCTGGGCCGGCACTGGGAGATCGATAACGTCTCGGTCAAGCCGTTGCCGGCGTGCCACTTCACCCACGCCTGCGCCGACGCGGCCGTGCTGATCGGCCAGCAGCCGGGCTTCGATCTGCAGCAGATCGCCCACATTAAGGCGCTGGTACCTGCCGGTGTAATCAAGACGGTATGCGAGCCCGAGCAGTACAAGCGCCAACCCCAGAACACCTACGACGCACAGTTCAGCATTCCCTACGCGGTGGCCAGCGGCCTGGTACGTGGACGCTTCGGGCTGTCGGAGATCGACCCGGCCGCCATTGGCGACAAGGAGGTGCTGCGCGTCGCCAACCTGGTCGAGTATGCAGCCGACCCGGATTCGACCTTCCCGCGCCACTACACCGGGGAGGTGATCGTCACCCTTCGCGACGGAACCGTGCTGCGCCATCGCGAGGCGATCAACCGAGGCGGTTGCGATCGTCCGCTGGCCAACGGGGACATCGTCGAGAAGTTTCGCGAAAACCTTGCCCTGGTCGCGTCCAGCGCGCGTGCCGAAGAGGTCCTGCAAGCCGTACTCACCCTCGATAACGCCGTGTCGGCCAAGGCTGTCTCCAGCGCCTTGGCGGCCCGCGCCTGACTTTCAAGGAATAGACCGATGAACGACTATAACGAACAAGAAGGCATGATCCTCGACGCCCTGGACCGTTTCCTCGAAACCGAAGTCAAGCCGCACGTCCATGCGCTCGAACACGACGACATCTACCCGCACGAGATTGTCGAAAAGATGAAGGAGCTGGGGCTCTTCGGCTGCATCATCGCGCCCGAGTACGGTGGGCTCGGACTGAGCACGGCGACCTATGCCAAGGTCGTCGAGCGCATCTCGCACACCTGGATGTCGCTGTCGGGCATCATCAATTCGCACCTGATCATGGCGTCGGCCATTCAGCGGCATGGCACCGATGCGCAAAAGGATCAGTTTCTGCCACGCATGGCCAGCGGCGAGCTGAGAGGGGGCGTTGGGCTTACCGAGCCGGACGCCGGGACCGACCTACAGGCCATCCGCACCGTTGCCCGTCGCGACGGCGATCATTATGTGGTCAACGGCGCAAAGACCTGGATCACCAACAGCCTGCACGGCAACTGCCTGGCACTGCTGGTCAAGACCGATCCCAGCGCCGAGCCCCGGCACAAGGGGATGAGCCTGCTGATCGCCGAGAAGGGTCCGGGCTTCAAGGTGGCGCGCAAGCTGGAGAAACTCGGCTACCGCGGCATCGATACCTGCGAACTGGTGTTCGAAGACTACCGGGTGCCGGTCGATCGACTGATCGGTGGGGTAGAAGGCGTCGGCCTCAAGCATGTGCTGTCCGGCCTGGAGCTGGGGCGCATCAATGTGGCTGCACGAGGGGTCGGCGTGGCGCGTGCCGCGCTCGACGAGTCGTCCGGCTACGCCCAGATCCGCAAGACGTTCGGAAAACCGATCTGCGAGCACCAGGCGATTCAGCTGATGCTGGGCGAAATGGCCACGCGGGTCGAGGCCTCGCGCCTGTTGGTGGAGTCGGCTGCGCATGCCTTCGACAAGGGGGAGCGCTGCGACATGGAAGCCGGCATGGCCAAGTACTTCGCGACCGAGGCCGCATTGCGCAACGCCACGGACGCCCTGCGTATCCATGGCGGCTATGGCTACTCCAAGGAGTACAACGTCGAGCGGCTCTACCGCGACGCGCCGCTACTGACCATCGGTGAGGGGACCAACGAAATGCAGCGCATCATCATCGCCAAGCAACTGATCCAGAGGAGCCCGGTATGACGTTGCCACTCGAAGGCGTGCGCATCGTCGCCGTCGAACAGTACGGCGCCGGTCCGTTCGGCACCCAGCATCTGGCCGACCTCGGCGCAGAGGTCATCAAGGTGGAAAACCCGGCGGAAGGCGGAGAGGTCGGGCGCAGTGTCGGTCCCTACTTTTTCGAACCAGGCGATAGCCATTTCTATCAGTCGTTCAATCGCAACAAGAAGAGCATCACGCTGGACCTGAAAAACCCGCACGACAAGGGCGTGCTGGTCGACCTGATCAAGGGGGCCGACGCATTGTTCGACAACCTGCGCGGCGACCTTCCGGTCAAGCTTGGGCTGACTTACGAACAGTTGAAAGCGCACAACCCAAAGCTGGTCTGCGCGCACCTGTCGGCCTATGGCCGTGAGGGCTCGCGCAAGGCATGGCCGGGCTACGATTACCTGATGCAGGCCGAAGCCGGCTACCTGTCGCTCACGGGCGAGCCCGACGGTCCGCCGGCGCGCTTCGGTATTTCGATCATCGATATGATGACCGGAACCACGGCGGCGCTGGCGCTGGTATCGGCGCTGGTCGGCGCCCGCGCCACCGGGATAGGGCGCGATATCGACGTAAGCCTTTATGATGTCGCGATGCACAACCTCAGCTACCTGGCCACCTGGTACCTCAACGAGGGCGTGATGACCGAGCGTGCGCCTCGCTCGGCACACCCTTCGCTGACGCCCAGCCAGCTCTACCGTACAGCGGACGGCTGGATTTTCCTGATGTGCAACAAGGAGAAGTTCTGGGCGGTGCTGGCGAACCTGATCGGCAAGCCGGAATGGACGACCGACCCCCGCTATTGCAACTTCAAGGCGCGATTGCAGAACCGCGAGCGGCTGACCGAGGAGCTCGATGCCGTCCTGATGACCGCCAGCACCGAACAGTGGCTGGAGCGCTTCGGGGGGCAGGTGCCGGCGGCGCCGGTCAATGACGTTGCCCAGGCGCTGGACAGTTCGTTTGCCAGGGAGCAGGGGTTGATCGTCGAGATGCAGCACCCGGCCCGTGGCCCGGTCCAGACCGTGGCTTGTCCGATTCGCTGTCCCGGCGAGACGCTACCGAGCGAACCCGCGCCCCGGCTCGGCGCCGACACCGAGGCATTGCTTGTGGAGTTGGCGCGTGCGAAGGGGCGCCTCGAATCTTTTACAGGAGTCAAATGATATGAGCCAGGGTCTGCCATCCCTGCTGTCCGGTGGGCAACCGCGCTATCTCGTTCTCGCCCAGGCGTTGATCGACGACATCAAGGCGGGGCGCTATCCACTGGGCAGCCTGTTGCCGACCGAACATGAGCTGTGTCAGCAGTTCAGCGTGAGCCGGCATACGGTGCGGGAGGCGATCCGTCGCTTGAGTGAGTTGGGTCTGATCAGCCGCCAGCAGGGCGTCGGTACGCGGGTGAAGGCCACGGAAGTGGCCTCTCGTTACGTGCAGGCGAGCGAGGGCATCGCCGACCTGCATCAGTATGTGCGCGACGTGCGCCTGGAGATCGACGCGATCGGGGACGTGACGCTCGACGATGCCCTTGCCGAGTTGCTGGAGGCAAAACCCGGACAGATCTGGCTGCATGTCAGGGGGTTGCGTCATCGCGAGGGCGACACCGAGCCGCTGGCGCGTTCGGACGTGTATATCAATCGTGCCTATCGCGGCATCGCCGACGATCTCGGCGACGGGACGCAGCCGATCTACGCACTGATCGAGCGCCGATACGGCGTCCAGGTCGTCGAGGTAAGCCAGCACCTCAGCGCGGTCAACATCGGCGAAGCCGACGCGCGGTTGCTGGATGTCGAACCGGGCGAGGCCGGGCTGCAGGTCATACGCAAGTATTTCGGCGCCAACCAGGAGCTGCTCGAAGTCGCGATCAGCCTGCATCCGGGCTCTCGCTTCAGCTATTCGATGACTCAGCATCTGCGTTTTCAGGGAGCGTCCTGATGGGCAGAGGCTTTTTTCCGCTGATGGTCACCCTGGCGATTCAGGCGCTGGCGTCGATGGCGTCGTTTACCGTACCGGTACTCGCGCCGGCTGCGGCTCGGGAGCTGGCCGGTCCGGTCGCGCTGGTGGGCGTCTATGTCGCCCTGATCTACCTCAGTGCGATGGTGACCAGCCTGCTCAGCGGGGGCTGGGTCGTCCGTTTTGGCGCCATCCGGATCAGCCAGGTCTGCCTGCTGCTGTGCACGGCCGGCCTGCTGTGCGCGGCCAGCGGCACGCTCACCGGGATGGCCTTGAGCGCCTTGCTCATCGGCGCCGGCTACGGGCCGGTCACGCCCGCGAGTTCGCATATCCTGGCGCGTACCACGCCGGCGCACCTGATGGGCTTCATGTTTTCGTTGAAGCAGACCGGCGTGCCACTGGGCGGCGTGCTCGCCGGGGTCATGGTGCCGAGTCTGGTGGCCACGGTGAGCTGGCAGGGCGCCGCGATCGCGGTGGCGCTGGCCTGCGCCACGATGATGATCATTGCCCAACCTTTCCGCGCCGCACTGGACGATGACCGTCAGCCCGGGCATGCAGGCCCTCGCGACCCCTTGCGGCCACTGGTACGGGTATTCCAGCACCGACCGATTCGCGACCTGGCGCTGTGCTCGTTCTGCTTCGGCGCCATGCAGCTGTGCCTGACCACCTATCTGGTCACCTACCTGACCCACGAGTATGGCTTGCCGCTGACCACCGCCGGCCTGGTGCTGGCCATTACCCAGGGCGCCGGTATGGTGGGCCGCTTGTTCTGGGGCTGGATCGCCGATCGCTGGCTGGCACCCAGGCGACTGCTGCCGCTGCTGGCGCTGGCGATGGGCCTGGCGGCGGGCTTGACCGCTGCGTTCGACGCGGATTGGCCATTGGCGGTGGTGATGCTGGTCAGCGCGCTGTTCGGCGCCACGGCGATCGGCTGGAACGGCGTTTATCTCGCGGAAGTCGCCCGTCTGGCGCCGCCTGGCACGGCCGGGCTGTACACAGGTGGCACGCTGTTTTTCACCTACTTCGGCGTGGTTGCCGGCCCGCCCGTGTTCGCGCTGATCGCCGAGGCGAGTGGTTCGCTGGCCAGCGGCTATGCCACCTTCGCTGTGTTGTTGCTGGCGATCGGCCTGCTACTGGGTCATTTCGCTCGACGGCCAGCGCCTGTAACCGGCTCGCTCTGAGCCGGGACTCGCCCCAACGGAGGAATCATGCTCGCACGGTCCTACTTGTTCGTACCCGGCGATCGTCCGGAACGCTTCGAAAAAGCCTGCGCCAGCGGCGCTGACGCCGTGATCCTCGATCTCGAGGATGCGGTCGCGCCCGAGGGTAAGGACTCGGCGCGTGAAGCCGTGCGCGACTGGCTTGCCCAGGGCGGTCGTGCATGGGTACGCCTGAACGCTACCGAAACGCCCTGGTTCGAAGACGATTGCAGCCTGTTCGACGCACCGGGTCTGCTGGGTGTCTCGCTGCCGAAGGCGGAAACCGCCGGGCAGCTGCGCCAGTTGGCCGAACGTCTGCGCGACCCGTTGCGCATACTGCCTATCGTCGAGACCGCACGCGGTATCTGGCATGCGGGCGAGCTGGCGGGCGCGCCGAAGGTGGAGCGGCTGGCGTTCGGCTCGGTGGATTTCCAACTCGATACCGGCATCGTAGGGGATGGCCGCGAACTGCTGTACGCCCGTTCACGGCAGGTCCTCGCCTCGGCGATGGCCCGTATCGGTGCGCCAGTGGACGGCGTGACGGTACAGCTCGACGATGTCGCGCGGCTTGAAACCGATGTGCTCGACGCGCGGCGCATGGGGTTTGGTGGCAAGCTTTGCGTGCATCCGCGGCAGGTCCAGCCGATCAACCAGGGGTTCCTGCCGACGTCGGAGGAGGTGGCTTGGGCGCATGAGGTCATGGCAGTTGTCGAGGCGCACGAGGGCGTCGGCGCCATCAGCCTGCACGGCAAACTCATCGACCTGCCGGTGATCACCCGTGCCAGACGCATCCTCGACAGCGCCGCGACGGCCTGACACGCCATGGATCGGTACGTTTGGGTGAGTGATCGCGTTGATCGTCTGGAGTACGCAGCGCCTCGAGAACGGCTCAAGCAAGCGGCCGAGCGGTTGTTCGCCGACCATGGATTTCACCGGCTCAGCCTGCGTCAGCTGGCAAGCGAAGTCGGCATGCTTCCGGGCTCGCTATATGCCCATTTCGACGGCAAGGACAGCCTGCTTCAGGAACTCATCGAGGACGGTTACGAAGCCTTGGTCGAGGGCGCCCGCACCGAGCTGCATCACGCGCCGCACGGGGGCGCTCTGGAGGCGCTGGTGCGCCACCATCTCAGGTTTCGCCGTGACCATCCGTGCTGGTTCGCCCTGGCGACGGGTGAACGCCGCCACCTCGCCGCGCAACGGCAGGCCGAGATCATCCGCTACGAAGGCGAGTACGAGCACTTGTTCGTCCATGCGCTCGGTGCAGGCGCGGCCCGGGGCGTCCATGCCGGCGTGCGCCAACTGCTTCGCCTGCTCGATGCCCTGTCGCTGCACGACGAAGCGCACGAGGCGGCGCAGCTCAACGGCTGGGCACGCGATCTGGCGTGGCTGGCTGTACGGCAGCTGGCAGCCGGGCAGGTCACCGTGCCGGGCACCGGGAAACACGGAGCGGAGCGCATGGGAACGCGCGGCTGAGGTGGAACCGGTCGCTCCATAAGACGCTGAATCGCGAGGCAGGGAAGATCGACGACCGCCGCGCGCTGCCCGTCAGCGAAACTGCCGGTACACGATGGGGATCATGCGTACCGCATCGGTGGCGTAGCGCTTGGCCAGCCGTCGCGGCTCGGTGCACATACGATGCAGCCATTCGAGCGACATGCGCTGCATCCATCTCGGCGCACGTCTGACCTTGCCGGAGAGGAAGTCGATGGATGCACCGACGCAGAGTCCGACCCCTCGTGCTCGACCATCGGCCCGGATCAACCGCCCGAGGATTTCCTGGCGCGGGCAACCCACGGCAAGCACCACGAGTTCGGCGGGGTGTCGGATGACGAAGTCCAGGCATGCCTGAACGGCCTGCGGGTGGTCGAAGAATCCCATGGGTGGGTTGTAATGAGAGAAGGTTACATTCGGGTATAGCTGGCGCATCGTTCGTATCTGCGACGCGTCGCTGCCAATCACCGTCACTCGCCAGCTCTTCGCCTCGGCGACGCACATCAGCTCGCCGGTCAGGCTGCTGCCGGGAATGACCTCGGGAACCGGGGTGCGCAGCAGCGTCATCAGGCGTTTCAACACCTGGCTGTCGCAAATCCTGTGGCTGGCGTCGGCGTAGGCGCGGCGAAGTTCGGGGTCATCCTCGAGCTGAACCACATGGTTGACGTTCGGGGTGACGATATAGCTGAAGGTGCGCTCGCTCGCCTCGATGATGTGGTCGATGAGTTGAGCATTCGATCCGTCATAGAAATCGATGTCGAACCCTCTTATCGTGCTTTGTCGATTGCAACAGGACGGTCGCTCGTCTGCATGAGTCTCCTGGCGTCCCGGGTGCTTTTGCAAAAGGTGGTCTCCTCGTTCGGCGCGTGACACTGCACGCGGGGTACGTTCAAGCTCAGCCCAGCGTTGTCATCGCTGTAGCGTTGATTGCTCTTAAACTGAACCCGGTCGAACGCAGAGGTTCGAGCCAAATGCCGAGGAATCGGACCAGGCGTAGCGGGACCGACGCCCGGCCGGCACCGCCTTGCACGTGCGCGTGTTTGACGGAACGACCCCGATGCCGCTAACGCGCGCACCACTTGCAGGCTCAGACCGTTACGCTGGCCGATCCCGATCCATCCAGCGTGAAGGTGATGGTCTGGCCTGCGCGCGCCCAGTAGATGCCCGACCAACTGCCTGTGGCGATCAGGTCACCGGCGCGCAGGGGCGTGCCTTGTGCGGCGGCGTGGCGTGCCAGCCAGGGCACGGAGGACAATGGATCGACAAACGGATGCGATCCAGTGGCCTTGAAGCGTTCGTCGCCATCGACGTGCAGGGTCACCGTCTGGCGCGACCATTGCGGTCGGTCTGGCAGCGGCATCGGATCGCCGAGGACAAGGGCGCGGTTGAGTTGCTGGTCGGCAAGCCGAAGCAGGGCGTTGGCGCTTGCGCCGTTCTCCAGACGGCTGTCGCAGAGTTCGATAGCGGGCAACCAGGCGTCGATCGAAGCGAGTATTTCACCGTGATCCGGCGTGTCGGTCAGGTCTCGTCCGAGACGGATCACCAGCTCGCCCTCGATGCCGAGCGCTGTGGCGTAACCGGGCGGTACCTGCCAGCCCGATGGGTGAATCGCGGCAGCCGGGACTGCCGCCGCGCTGATCATTCCGCCCGGCGCGCCACCGAGTTTCCAGGCGCTCGGGCGAACGCCGTCGAACCACCCCAGCGCCGCGCTGACGT